>Ga0214917_10004000_pt1 | contig 16705 bp, 25 predicted proteins | sample LL_1208_BB_MetaG_FD_177983 | JGI IMG/M metagenome (GOLD analysis project Ga0214917, IMG submission 177983) | Freshwater microbial communities from Lake Lanier, Atlanta, Georgia, United States - LL_1208_BB | ecosystem: Environmental > Aquatic > Freshwater > Lake | place: USA: Georgia | collected... | reverse complement strand
CTGAACTAATTACATCATATTTACCCTCAGTTTTGCTGTCTAGGGCTAAGACAGTACCCATGCCATAAGCTTTATTTAGCTTATCCATGGCTTCTTGAAATTTGCTTTTTGCTTCAGCGCTTTCTTGCTTTGATTTTGCCATATGTAATTGTGTTTAAATGTTCACAAATATAATACTTTTTCACGCTTTTTCCAAATGTTTTTAACAAAAAAATACCCCAGGTGTAGAAACACCCAGGGTTCTATTATTAACCGTGAAAACTAGTTCACCTCACATGCAATTTTCTTACACATATTTATAAAATACATTTGCTCAAACTTATTTTTCATCAAGTTTACATCCTTATGAACCCATTGAACATTACCTAAAATATATCCTTTAGAGGAGTCTATTCTATCTAGGGATGCTGTATAAGATTTATCTTTACTTACTCTTGGGAAGGTTAGCTCTATACCAGACAGTGCACACTTTCTGTTCTGTTTAAGAAACAAATCCCAGGCTTCACCCATAGTTAAAGTGAGTTCTACTGGTTTTCTTTTTCCCTTATCACCATTTGCACTTCTAACTATATGCATGTGCCAAAAGTCTCCAGACATTTCTCCTACACCTTTCCACTGATGATGTGTTTTGCCAACTGGCTTATCACATCCACAGGATTTGGTATTTCCTTGTATTAAGTGTGTCCCTAGGACATTTGTTTCTTTTCCACAATCACACAAACATGTATATCTAATGTGACCGTTTCTTGACTTAGAGTGCACACTCAATACAAGAAGCTTACCAAATTTCTGGGTTCTCAAGTCTTTTTTCATATCTCGCAGTTTATTCCGCAAAGATATGGTAAACTTGTGAAACTACCAAATTTATTTTTAGATATTGACCTCACATTGACCCCCTCCGCATGCCTGGATAGCACCAAAGTCTACAGAATCATCTAATTCTGTCACCTTAGTGAGATCAATGCTCTTTAGATGAGATACACGGGAATGATAATCATCTTCTGTTATGTCTTCAAAAGGAGCTTGTACATAACTGCCTCCCCAATAGTTTAACACTGACAGACCATTATAATACTCTTTGTTATTCCACATCCAGTCACCCACACTAGGCCACTCACCATCTTTGATGGATATTGTAGCACTAACATTATGTGTGTTATCTCCTGTGTTGTGTCCAGCTTTAATCCACTCTGTAGCAAACTTCTTAACACGCTCAAGGGTGTCAATAGCTGTTTCTGTACGGAATATAGATCCTTCTGGAGCTTTTACAGGAATACGCACACAAATGGTATCATGTGGTCTAAGTTGGTCATCCTCAACGAGTTCTGGGTGATTTACCATTAAATAAGCTGCTAGGTCCTCGTTCTTACCAAACCTCATTGTGCGTAAGTAATAGGGAGCATGCCATGCATGTATACCACTAGCTGTTCCAAGCACCAAGCTTGTAGTACCAGAAGGTTTAATACATGTAACACGAGCTGCTTCATTAATGCCAACCTTCTCACTAATCATTGAATTAGTTAGTTTGGCTACATGAGCTGCAGCTTCTAGGTTGTATTTAAGGATTTCCCCTGATCCAATACCAGTCATTCCTATGCCTAATAGAGCATCTTTTTGTGTGGTCTTAGACCAAATAGGTCTTAAATAATGGAAGTCTGTAAAACCAGCTTGTAAAGTGCCTAAGAAAGCAGCTGCTGTAACACGGTTGTTAAGGTCTTCCTGACTAGTTACATCACTTACATTCACCTCACATAGGTTACAGAACTGATAGGGTCTAAGGGCTATCTCACAACAGGGATTGGTTCCCCAGTCTAGATTGTTAGTCCAATAGATACCAGGCTCTCCAGAACCAGATAGTTCAATTCTATGCCACAGTGCTTTAAATTCCTCTTCTCCAATCTCTCCACGCTTTAGAACAGCTGAGTTGTTAGCTCTTCCACGCTGTTCGTTAGTTTCCCACCAATTTCCATACTTACAGGTGATCATTTCCTCATCATCATGGCTAAATAAAGCTATCATAGCTGATCTACGGATACCACCAGCTAGCACTGAGTTAGCAATATGACACAGGATATCATGGCATTCTAGGGGTGTGAGGCTCTCTCCCTCTTGCTTTCTGTCCAAAACTGCCTGCACATGTGCCAGACATATCTTCAAAGGCTCAGGACCAGGAGCTTTACCACCAGCTGTTATCAGTCTAGCGCCTTTCTTACGAACAGCTCTAAAGTCAAACTTAGGCATAAAACCACCCTCTAGATAGGCTTTCATAAGCACCTTTACAGCATCTGCCCAGCCCATAATACTATCCTCAACTAGATAGTTACGCTGTTTTCCAGGCTTTGTAATAGCTGGAAGCTGTGCAATGTGGTGTTTTTGAACACTATAACCCACTCCTGTACCCCCTAAAAGGAGGAACATGGTCTCACTAAAGCTGTGAATGCTGTCAATTGGTAAATAACAGCAGTTATAGATGCGAGAATTATTCACCTCAGCTGCAGGTCCTGCAAACTGTAAGGCTCTCATAGAAGGAAGCACCTTCTTCTCTCTAATAAAACCAGTGGTTTCTTTAATCTGGTCCTCTAATTTGGGATACTTTTTAATCATCATTGCCTCATAACGGTCAACAATCTCATCCCATGTCTCACGCCTTTTAAGCTCAGGCACATACTTTGCATACTTTCCAAACACCGTAATCTTACTTAAGGCATCTAATCCCAAATCTGTCATAATTCTATAGTTTTTTGTGGTTAAAAAAGAAGGGCAGCGAATGTACGACTGCCCTTCCAAAAAACCAAGAGATTTACAAAATTCTAGTTAACTAATCTTCTTATTACAGCACCCAGCTCAGCATCATTTGGATAGAGCTTAACTAATCTAGTTAGCTCCCTATCCATTTCCATGAGCTTCTCAATATACAGGGTGGCATCCATAAGTTCCTCCTGTAAGTGTTGTAAGTAGTTATCCTTATTGTTAGCATCTAGGGTGGTGCCATATTTCATATAGCCTACAGCGCTTCTAGTGGCATATTTATCCACCACTTGTTGCACTATCTTGTCTTTGTTCATTCTCTCTCATTTAGTTGTTTAAGACACTCAATGACAGCCTTAAGTTCAGCTTCTGTTCTGGTGGTATACCAGTCATCCACCTTCTTTCCATTCACTCCCCAAGAGAACTCAGGACCCTCTTCTACATTCACTCTGATTTCAATAAAGAGCTTATTGTCATCAAACACCTGAAATAGGCTTCTGGGATTGCTTCCAATGATTTTAGCTATTTGTTCTGTACCTATACCCTGCTGACGGACAAAATCCTTAAAATCAGCAGGAACATTCTCATCTTGAAAGCTTTCTAACATCCTTTCTAGAAACCATTGTTTAATGATATCACGAGATTTTGGATAGTCTTCAAACAGTTTTTCTATGTTCATGATTAGTGATTTTCTTGTTTTAAAAGTTCATCAAGCTTTGTCTGCCAGAAATAGCGCTCATAACCCTCCTCAGAATCATTTAGTCTATTAAGCTCATCTGTAGCTAGTCTATGACGCATCACTTGCATTTCACAATATATCTTGAAATTATCATCTCCATAGGTTTTTCGTAGCACCTCTGCTATTTGGTTGTCGTACATGGTTTTTTCATTTTTTTAATGTCTAATGTTTCCTTGTCTATATCAAAGCCTTCCCACACCTCCTGATCACTGTCAAATTGCATACCAAGCTTTTCTTCCCAGAATTGTACAAGATCAGCTGTCTTATTGAAGACACGATATTGCAGGGATATTTCATCCTTGTTCAAATATCCTTTCTTTATCTTAACAATCTTTGGGAATAGGTTTTGGAATGCTTTGGAAGTTTGAGAATAGAGTCCCTCTTTTATAAGAAGGAAGTCTTTTTTGAATCTAGTGTCTAGCTCATACACCACCACAACATATCCATCCTCATAATCATAATCATCAATGATGGCTTTTGTGCGTTCATATTCGCTGTCTAGAAACTCTCTGAATCTATCTAAGTCTTTGGGCTGAAATAGCAAATAAACAGCATCTTTATACTGCTCATCTATTCCAGCATCTCTAACATATCCATTGATAAATCCATTGTCCTTGAGGTGATCACGACTAATTTTTAGCGTGGGCACCATGAATATACTAGTGATTGTCTTTTTTACTTCTTTCATTTTCTAATTTTTACAAGTCCATTGGTTTCAAAATTCTCTCTTGACAGGTTCCATACATTGTTCTCAAGGGCCCATTTCAGGTCATTGATGATTTCACCTACACCTTTATACTCTCTGTTCTTATGTGTAAAGCCTTCATAGGCATCATTCAAATCATCTTCAGAGAGTGTATAAACCAAGGGATTGTAATAATTTGTGCTGTCACAAACAATAAATCTAGGAGGTAGTACATCATATCCTTCTAGCTCCTCTTTTGTATCTCTGAATGCTGCTGCAGCCATTGTATACAAATAGGCTTGAATATAAGCTCTACGATAGAGATAGTATTCCTCCAGGAAGTTCTCCACACTCCATGTGCATTTTAGGTCGTACACCTGTATTGTTTGCTGTTCGTGATCAACGATCACCTTATCCATCATGCTTTTGAAAGCATGTCCAGCCACCTCATAGTTTTCCACTTGAAGCTGATTATATACACTATAACGCTTACTGTTCACTAGATTCACAATGTCCTTTGTAACAGAATTGTTGCGTAGCTCTTCTACAATCTTCTCAGCGTTATTTACATCCTCTCCTGTCACTACAATTAATCCATTGGCTTTCACTGTGCGCATCTCATTGTAATACACCTCAGCATCAGAGCCTACAAACTTAGCTATTACAGCGTCATATTTAATCTTAAATCCAGAATCAACATACGCTGCTCTGGATAGCTCCTCAAATGTTCTAGTCACTGCACCATCCTCATCTGTAGCATCTTTTGTGTGCTTATACAAAGCATTTACAAAAGCTAGCATAAGAGCTGATGGGGCTTCTACACAAGAAGACATAAAGAAACGCTTATCAAACTCATCAGGTTCCATAAGCAGGGTTTCTACAAGTCTGCCCATTGTAGCAGCTTGTGTGTCTTTGTCTTCTACATCCTCCCCTAGGACATATTTACGATAGTATTTCTTTCTGTCCAAGCTAAACTCTTTTAAGCTGGACGAACTGTCTAATAGCACTGCTCTATAGACAGCTTCTGTTTTCACTGCTCCTTTTATCATTTGTTTGTGGTTTTAAAGATTCTCCTGCTGTTGGATTACCATACACTTGCAGGTCATTTTGATCTACGGTTCTTAATATTCCAGTGTTATAAAAGCGTACAATAAACTGAGGATTAGAATGGATGCTACCCACAATCATGAATAAGGCCACTCCATACCCCAATTCCTTCACTTCTACATCAAAGGGATTTAAGATTTCGTGCACTGTTTGCACTATCATTTCTGTTTCTGTTTAAATGCTTCAATAATAGCATTGTACATCACTCTCACCTCCTTAGGCACTCTGCCAAAGAACCATCTCACCTCTGGAGCATATTCATTTCCTCTAGGATCAACTCCCTGAGGGTGAATTAACCAGAAATAATGACGTTCTCCATCCACCTTTACATATCCTTCATGCCAGATTTCTGTAAAAGAAGGCTCTTCGTTAATCACTATCTGATTAAACTTTTCCATTTTTCTCTAGTTTTGTTTTTTCATCGTGACAATCAGAACATAACACCTGTAAGTTGTCCTTTTCACAGAATAAACGTTCTACAAAGCCTGGAAGGTCTGCTGCACAGTTTAGGCTTCCTGCTGGGATTATATGGTCCACATTAATTTTCTTCTCTTGGAACCATCTCTCACAGCTTTTACACTGGTATTCATACTTCTGGCGCTTATTAGGTCCTTTATACGCTCTACGAGCTTCTAGTTTGCATTGCAATATAGGTTTCCACCATCTGCTCTTTTGTCTTAGAGCACTACGTATAAAGCTCCAGAATGCTGATTCTGTCATTGTACCAGCATTTCTTGTGCGTACAACCCTTGGCTTGTTAGACTTACGTTTCTTCTTGGTTTTCATACAGTTGTGCAAATATACACAACTTTTACGACATTTCCAAATTTAAAATGGTGGGGTGGTGTCTAACCAGTCTATCTCTACACCATTGTTTTGTTTAACAATCTCACTCACCTTCTTAAACACTCCCTGTGTATCCCAATCAGTTTGCTTGTAAGAAGCACTGGCTGGATGGGACAGAGTGAAAGACCATGTAAATGGTGGAACATAACGTTCATACCTAGCAGCATCTTTGCCTAAGAATATGATGGGAACACCAGCTGTATCTAGCACGTTCTCAAGCAGATATTTGGTGAATGGTTCCCATAAAGCAATATGTGAGCCTGCCTTATTCATTTCTGTTGTAAGTGCTGCGTTAAGCATTAGAACGCCTTGTCTGGCTAAATAGCCCACATCTGGGTTTTTCTTAATCTCTAAGCCTAGCCCGTTATAAAATTCACTTTCCAGCCCTTCGTAAAACTTCTGTAAAGAGGGCTGAGGATAGCCTGTAACAGAACAGCCCATAAGCAGTCCATCAGCTACAGGACCACCATCTTTGAAGGTGTGATAGGGACACATACCAATCATAATGACATATAGTCTATCTAGACGGGTTTCTTTAAAAGCTCTAAAGGTGGAGCTAGAAAGAGGGGCAATTTGCTTACCCCTCTTACTCTCCTTCTTTAAAAACTCATAAATCTTGTCACATTCTTCACTCTCAATAAATGGTTTCATTTTAGCATGCCAGCTCCCATGAAACTGGTCTTGAAACTTCTCCCATTGCATCTACAAAGAATTTATGTGCGTTAATATGATTTCTCATCCATACACTTGGATGCACCTCTTTCATGGAGAATGTGGTGTGCTGATAGAGCTCCCACAAACTGCCTGATGCACCATAGTCAAAAGATGGATTGTCTATTTGACCTCTAATAATATTGAGCTGTGTGCTCTCAATAATGTTTTCTTCAATAATCATTCTACCAATAAGCTCAGCACAGGTGCGTCTGCTCACCTCTCTTTGTTTCATTAGTTCACGATCTCTTTGCATTTTAGCAAAGGCATCACCTGCCTGTTTAATATATTCTGTTATAGCAACAGGAGCAAAGAGCTGCACCTCTCCAACGTGCTTCTTCTTAAAAGCACCATAATCTCCTGAAACACAACCATTTGCACACACTATAATGTGTGTACCAACAGCAAATTTAAGACTCATACTCTTATCATAGCTATTCTGCCAGCCAATTTGTAGCTTCATTTCACTATCTGCTACATTCTTAATGACATATCTACCATTTGCTACATCACCACCTTTTGCTGCAGAGTATTTTTCTTCTTCTAGTTCAAATCCTGCTTGATATATGCTCTCTAACGTGAGATCCATAAGCTGTTGGTGAGAAACAGGCTTATAGGTTTTTGTTTGCAATGGGAGTTCTGCTGTTAACAGAATATCCTTTGCTGTCACATAGGACTTTTTAGTTTCCATGTTCTCTGGTTTGTTTGTTATAAAATAGTTTTAAATCGTAAATAGTCTTCAATTCTCTTGAGACCATAGGTTTTGGCTAAATCAGCCCAATCCTTTATGCCTTCCTTTAAATAGCGTTTTGGAACATTCACATACCCAAAATCAAACAGCTTTGTAATTTGCTGGCTGTTCTTAACACCTGTAACATCTGAGTCAAAGCTCAGGATTTGTCTATCAGAGTTGGCTTTTAAATATTCTACGTTCTCTGGAGAGAAACATCCCACACCCTCATTTTGGACAGCACAACAACAAGGAAACACCTTTTTCATCACCATATAGTCTTTCTTACTCTTGTTGATGAAAGCTGTTTCACAATTGATAATGTCCTCTTTCCCATCCATCACTGTAATAGGAACATTATTGGGCACCCATTTGCTTTTCTTATCACCAAACGGACGATATATCTTCCAATGGCCATCATAGAAATATCCAAATCTTAGCTCTGTATCCTTTAAGGGATAGAGAGCTTTATTGAAATAGAGCTTCTTAATAGCATACACCTGGTTTTTCTTCAAATCCTCAATGTCTTGATGATACTGGTTCCAATAGGCTAGTTCTTCTTGTGTAAAATTGCGTGTCACCACTTGTATGAGGGAATAGCGTTTACCTAAATCCTCTGGTTGTTTATAAGCAGAGGTTATCTTTTTATATTCCTCTGTCACCTCTCCTGTAGATATACCAAGTTTAAAATCTCTGTCTATCATCAGAAGAACATCTCTCATACCAGCTAGATTGAAGAGCTGTTGAACGAATGTAAAACAATCTCCACGCTTGCTTGTGTCAGCAAAATCTATGTATGTAAGCTTGCCATGCTTATTACCTATTATAAAGGAGGGATTGCGCTCATTTCTAAAAGGAGATAGTGTAACAACATTCAACCTCCAGCCTTTATGAGGCATGTAGAACATAAATATGTCGTATTCACTTATCTTATCAAGAATGGATTCAGCCAGTAGTGGCTTTTTAATTTTCCCTTTAATCATTGCTTAAAAAATTAGCCCCCATCACTTTTGACAGGGGCTTGTTGAGGAACAGCAGAGGAGGAATCAATATGTTGAATCATCATCAGCAATAGCTTTGTCAGAAGCAACAAAGTTATCACCAGCGTTATAATCTCTCAAATCTTTTAAGACAAAGAAATCTTTACAGCCATATTCACCTGTAATGTTTACAACAAAACGCTCATGAGGCTTTAGATCTTTTGATTTCTTCTTACGTAGTTTATCCACCACACTTGCATCTGTATAGTTTACAAGGCGGAAGCTTTTTAAACTATAAGAAGGAAGGAATCCTTTGTTATAAACTCCTTGATATTCTCTTGTACCATCTTCTTTCACTACAGTTTTAATAGTGGCCATAGCTACAACATTAGTGGTGAGAGAGCCTCCTACAAGATTCTTGAGGTCTTTTACATTACCCTTCATCAGTGGTTTCCAATCAAGCTGTAATGTGGTTTCTGCATCACGATAGTCTAGATTACCCAACCATGTGCGTAGGAAGTTATAGAGTTCATCCTCTCCTACAAATGCTACACGATAGTCACGCTTTGCAAACCAATCAGGAAGACTGTCTGCATCCTCGGACCATGTGGTGGTACCTACAGCATTGATGTATTGCTTTTTAGTACCATCTTTGTTTTCTTTCTCTTTGTTCTCTAAGAAGAATGTGAGCTTGAATTTGTCTCCACTCTTGATTTCTTTCAACCAAAAGTCCAAACGAAGCTTTGTGTTTCCCTCTAAACTCTCCCCTAAATACTCAACAGCTTTGCTGTCTTCTTTAAGCTCAATGTCCAATAGGTCCTTGTACTCTTCTGCTGTGGGATTGACAGCAATCACCTTTGCTTCAAATAATCCCACCTTTTTGGTGAATTCTGGTAGTTGTGCTTGTTCTTTTAATTTGCCTCCAATGTTTGACATGATTTCTAGGTTTTAATTGTTATTGATAATACTCTTTTACTTTGTCTAATACAAGCTGCAAGTTATTAGGAATTTTGATATCTTCAAACATTCCATCAGGACTTTTTGCAGGATATTTTTTAAATCTGTTAGTGAGCAGATGATAGCTAGCGCTTCCATCCTTATTCTCTTCTACGTGCGTGTAAAGACAAATAGACATAAGTCCCTCCATAACAATCTGATTATCAATCAGCTTGCCTGCAGTTTTAATCTTATAGCCTACAATATCTCCACCATCCTCAATGATTTCAGGATGTGTTAAGTAGAATGTGGTGAGGTCTTCTCTTAGTTCTCTGGTTTGCATAAGCAGCTCTGTCATGTCTTTAGCCATTAGGCTAAACTTAGCATAACCAGTTTCTGTAGCTTTAGACACAATGTTAAAGCCCATGATGTAATTGCTGTCCTCTATCACAATAGTTTTGATGTGAGGAGCTTTGTCAGAAATGGTCTTTAGCAGTCTTGTAATTTCTGTTGCTTCTGATACTTCTTTGTAGTTTCTGTTTTCTGCGTTGTAGAGTTTTTCAGCTCCTTTGAATGGGAGCTCTTTCTTTGCTACGTTAATAATGTACGTGGTTTTGGGATCTAGATACTTGATAGCAGTGGATTTCCCTGTACCAGTGGGTCCTACAATCCCGATGAGTTTGCTTGCCATGATTAATTTTTTGCTATAAAGATAGTGATTTTCTAAGTAGTTTCCAAATAAATTTACAATTTATTGTTGTCTTTATCATCATCACTACCATCAAAATTTTCCATTATGCTTTCCATTGCTATAGAACCCACTGCTGATATAAGGATTCTGCACACAGGATTTTCATCATCTCCTTGTTTTAATAGAGATGCAAGAGCTGATGATAGATCTGAATGGTCACCACCTAATTCTATTTTACATTGGTTTTCTGGATAACATACGATGTGTAATTCTGCTGTTGGTTTTGAGTCTTTTTTCATTGATTTTTATTTATTGTTGATTGTATATTTGTCTCACCTTTGCTCCTAAATCCATATCATTAGGAGTGTTATAGATGATGTCTGCTGGAATCACTATTTGTCTTCTTTCTGTGCCTCTGTCATAACAGGATTTGCACAGCTGTCCAGCTCCCTCAATATATCCTATTCTCATGTCAATGTGTGTAGAACGCTTATAAGGGGTTTCTACGCCACATAACACACAGTGGTCTATTTCATCTTCAGCTTTTCTTGCTTCTAGATAACAGCCTAAATGGTCTGTACCAGCTAGATAGTCAATATCCACCTCTGATGTATCCTTGCCACAATACTGGCATATGAACTTTATCATATATATTTAATTTTTGTTTTGTCAAAGAATTCTAAGGCTTTCTTCAGCCATTTTTTTTCTACATCTTCATCACTACACACGATGTATATGTGTGCTTTTTTGTCTGGATTGTCATATTCCATAGCCATACACCTATTGATCTTCTGTGCTAGGTTTTCACCATTGCTATCAAAATAGTTGATGATTACATAGTTAAGAGGTTTATATGTCACTCCTGTATTACCAATCTTTACGACAGCCAGGTGTTTACCCTTACCAGCTACAAAATCATCAAATATCTTTTTCTCTTCTTTCTTTGAATGGTAGCTAGGGATGCCTAATGTATCAGCTATTTTGGTGACACCACAGAACACAAGCACACGTTCATCTCTGTGCTTTCGTAAGAGGTCTCTAGTTTTCTCCATCTTAGCTATGCTGTTTTGAATAATACGCATTCTAGCTAGTCTAAGAAACATGGTGGCTTTACCCTGCCTTTCTAAACTATCTATAACATACCCATAAGCCACAAACTGTGCTTTCTCTGTTCTATATCCAGACTTATACTTCTGTTTGCGTTTATTATCCAAAGGAACACTCACAACAGTGATTTCATAGTCTACAATAACACCCTCTTTTATAGCTTGGTCTATTGAGTATTCAGCCACTACACAAAGTTCTAGTTCCTCACGCAGGGTTTTCTCTGTAAAGCTAGAGAGTGTTCCTGTAAGGCCTAAAACATGTCCCCCCACGTGGCTAAACTCCATGTGCTTATCTATCATCTCCCTAGCAGCCTCTATTTGGGCTTCTGAGAGCAGATGTATCTCATCTATAACAATGAGGTCAAACTGCTTTTCTAGGTGCTTTTTAAGCGATAGATGGGTGGTGTATGTAACATGGCTATCATCATATCCACGAGCTTCAAAGTCCTTTTTCCAAGAATCCTTGATTTTGTTGTCTGGATAGGCAATAAGCACACTTTTAACCTTAGGCTTAATTTTCTCAAGAATGTTGATGGTGGTATAAATCTTACCAAACCTGGGACATAAATGAAGAATACCATACATCCCATGGTTTAGCCACATATCAGCAAATTCCTGCTGTCTTTGATCTCTTAATGTCATTGATTACAAGTGTTAGTGACCAAAATAGCCATTCAACACTACAAACTGTGTATGGCTCTTTAGGATCATTGTTTCTAAGTATGGTTATTGTAGGCAGAAGCACAAATTGCCAGAAATAATCCTTTGAATGGGGAGATGTGTTAAATAGTTTTAATTCCATGTTTTTTTAGTTGTTTAAAAAATATGTTTTGTTCACAATTGCCTCATAATCAGAGTCTGTCATACTGCTTTTCTTAGGAAGCTCTTTGAACATACCAATCTGTCCTAAGAACCCAAGTCCAATACGAACATCATCTTCACCATAGCTATTCTTTATTAGTCTGAGGCTTCTAAAATACTTAGCACCATATTGGTCCTTAAGCTTAGTGAGGTCATACCCACTAGGGTCTGCCACTTTATAGCGCATAGGATCAAATAGAGCTAGCACCACATCAGCATCATTTTGGGTTTGAGAGCTCTCTGCAAAATCTTCTAGCTGAGGCTCAACATCACCATTCTTTATGCGGATGGGATTGCTAATATCACGATTGAACTGACTCACCACAACAGGCGTATATCCATAGAAGTCACGAGCATATCTGAGCTCATCTGACATCTTATCAATAGCCTGCTTCTTGGTAGTCTGGTCCTTGGTGGTCTTTAATAAACCTATGTGGTCAATAACAACAATAGTTATTTCATGTTCATCGTTAGGGAAATAACGTTTGTTATATTCATCCACCTGTTCAATTTTGCCATGCTGAAGAGCATACGCTTTTAGTTCCTTTGCAATACCTACAGGATTTTCTGGACCATCAATAATGGTGATGGTTTCTGACATGTTTCCAATATAGTCTTCATACATTAGGAACAAATCATGCTCATCCTTAGTCATTTTATCTGTCCAGCCCAGTAGTTTAGGAACGGGAATAATCACCCCTTGGTCTAGGAATATCTTCCTGCTCACCCATTTAGCCATTTTATACACCCTTGTACGCTCCATAGAGCGATAGATGATGCGTAATTTGATTCCAGGGTTAGCTTGGCTAATATACCAGTCAAAGGGATTTAGAACAAAAGCATCGTCAATAAAGCTAGTTTTACCAGAGCCTGTTAGTCCACCCACAAGGAAATACATGCTCTTGCGTATGCCAATATATCTATTGAGCCTGTCAAATCCCATAGGAATACCACCATTGCGTCCTTCCAGCCCTAGCTCCACCTCTTTTCTTAGCTGTTCAAAACTCATATGTCTGTGCCTCCTGCAGTTTTAGGAGCTTCTTCCACCTTAGCTCCTTCTTTAATTAATTCAATGAACGCCTCAAAGCTTCTCTGATTTAAATAGGTGAGGCTATTTTGCATGTATGTAAGCTTGTTAGCACCTGTTTTGACAGAGTTCTCTTTTTTCTGTAATACATCAAATTCAAGGGCTTCTATAAGCTGTTTCACTGTATATTCCCCTTCTAACAAGATTTTATCAAATCTTATTTTGCATTCTTCCTTATTCTGTCTTAAGCTTCTAGATCCTGAAAACCTTTTGCCTTTATGTGTGAATGTATCAGTGCCTGGAAATGTTTTCCACCACTCTTCAAACTGCACATTGGCAGGAGTGGCTTTCACAATCTTAATAGGTTGCTCAGACTCCATAAACTTAAGTAGTTCTTTTCCCTGTGTAGTGAGTTTATTATCTTGAGTGATGAGGCCTTTTCTCACTAGTGTTTGCATCATATTGCATATCTTTGCGCTGCTATTACACAGCTCAATAACACTAATGCCTTCATCAATCACCTTTAATAAATACACTGCGTCCAAGGAATAGCTTTTCTTAATAAGCTCCTCAAAATGGGAGAGTGTCACGCTCGACAAATTCATTCTTTTCTGGTTTGGGCTTTTCTTCTATGATGTACACCTTAGCAGGCAGACGATGCTCTTCCTCATTAATCTCTTGCATTATTCTCTCCTGCTCTTCTTGCAAATATACAACATCTTTTAGATGTTCCCTCTCATAATCAGAAGAATTAATCCACTGGTTTGTCATCTGTTCTCTTTTTGTATCCAGGTTTGTCAACTCTTTGTTCATATGTTCTTATTTTTTTTCTTGAGAAATAAGCTTTTGCTGTGAGCATTTCTCCAAAAGTGTAAAGTGCAGCATTGTGTTTTCTCAACTCTTTATGTGCCCAGGGTTCTCCACATATTGTAATGTAGTTGTAATATATCTCTCCTGTTTCATCAGTTAGGTGATAGAGACAATCATCAGCACGTCCATCCATAGATTTAACATTTATCAATTAAAATAATAATTAAAATAGTGAGCAATAATCCCACTACGCCAAAGAACTCAATCTTGGCATCATCTTCATACCTTCCCATAAATAAATAATTTAAACTGATTGATCAGGATGATGTTCATTGTCCCAACATGATGTTGTGGGATCATCTGTAAGCGTTGTGCGTTCATCGTCAATAGTGGGAGCTCTGTGAATCTCCCATGCAATCCATGCTGCAAATACGCAAGCAAAAATAACAATGTAAGTAAACATAGGGGTTAGATTTGTAAGCGAAGGCCATAGCTTAGGTTGAACCAATCAAATGTTTGCTCAGCCTTCTTAGTGTTACATTTGAATGTTTTCTTGATGAGAGGCACAGCATAGGCTCTAAATAGTTCGTATTGCTGTTGAGTGAATGTATTGTTGTAATACCACTCTTCATCCTCTTTTACATCTAATGTTGTCTTACCAATCATGTTAAGTTGGTATTCAATTAGATGTGTTTGAATATTCTCCCTTGTTATTTTAGGTTTGGGCACCCTTGTGAAGCCATTTATCTTCACTTCTTCAATAAACTCTTTCCTATTCCAGGGCTCTGTATAGGAAGGACTACCTAAATAGGTGAGGTGCATAAGTCCTCTTTGCAAATGACTAATAAAGCAGGCTACACCTATTCTGTTTATGTATCTATCTCCTAACTTAAGTTGCATAACTAAAAAAGTGTAAGCTGGTTGGGGTCCACCACTATTTTACGAGTTTTACCCTCTGTAGCTATTTTGTGAATGATTTTCTCTGCACGCTCAATATAATAGGAATAGTTGATGTTAGCCATGGAATGTGTGGATTTCAGATGGTTACACACTGTAACCAGCCATTCACCAGCTTCCACCTGCATTACATCAGGTGCACCGCTATCACTGTTCTCATTTTTCACCTTCAGGAGCTTCTCTCCTGTATTAGAAACATAATAGCGTATTAGCCTGTTATATATTGTTTTATCGCCTGTATGCCTGTCATAACCTTCATAATGAAAGTCACTGCTAGCTTTTTGCCTGAGACAAAAGTCATAGATGTTAGTAGCACTACGAATAGTAGTATCAACAGGTATATTATGAAGAAAATATTGTTCAAGAGCAATTGGTACAATCCTGGCACTCTTGTTCTTATGTAGCTCAAAGTCTGTGACAAAATCCCCTTTCTTCTTAACTTCTCCATCTGTTTTTATTGCAAGATAGTCATTTACCGTGGAAAATATAATCTTCTGATAGTCAGCACGCTCTAATTCATATTTGGTTAGCTCAGACCACCATGCATTTATCTCATGCATTTTGCCTATTAGTTCTTTCTTAATCCTAATAGTGACACCATCGGTATTAGCAGATATAACATGTATGCCAGCCAGTTCATAAGCCTCAATAAGCATCATAAGACTGAGTTCACCTGTAATAGTGGTGAACATAGTGAGCTGTCTATCATATATCCAGCTTTGCATGTCACTAGATTTACCATAAACAGAGTTTACAGCAAGCTTTAGAGCACCTACAATACCCTTGATTTTCTTATCCTTCTTAGCTAAAGGCTTGAGTTCCAATCGCTTCTCAAACATGGCTTGATAACCACGTAGAAACTCTCTACCCAAATGCTGTGGATATCTAGCGTTGTTGATAATAATGGCTGGATAATAACTAGATACATCCCAGTCTATTATCTCATACTCCTCATTAGCCTCAAACACCTTTGGGCTATTTTCTGTATGCAATCCACCCTTCATAAAGGAATACACATTCCCATAGAAGTGTAGCTCCTCTTTGAAATCATCTTGCATACCCAGTTTTAGCTTCTTAATTCTAGCTAGAAACTGTTTTAGCTCTGGAGTTTGAAAGCTCACATATGGAGCTATACATTTGTTTACATCTATGCTCTTCCTAAAGAAGCCTTTCTTAGGCAGTTCTTTATAGTCTATTCCCTTCTCTTGGCAATAGAACTTCTTAATCATCTCATCCCCTATTTTACTATCTGAATAGTTAAGGCAGGGAATACCAAATTCAGCCTCTATATCCTGTCTCAGCTCAATCTTGTTATCACCCTTGTATAAAGGATGGTCTGTCTGACCAATTGTGACAAGATAGAACTGGTAGGTGGCTTTAACATCATTAATACAATATTCTGTTATAAGAGTGATGTCCTCAGTTGTCAAGGATTCCTTGACATGTGAAATAGGCATCTCTTCAATATTCTCTAAATCCATCTCAAATTCTAGCCTTTTAAGGCTTACACGCCTGTTCTTGTTATCAAAATGGTGTATTCTGAAAAGGTCAAGCTGTTTAATGGATAGGTCTGATTCACGATATTCAGCAAACACCTCATGATTTGCATCATCAATAACATCAGATGCTTTCTGAGCTATTCTGGCTGTTATTTCTAGCCCAGAAAGCTCATACCAATACTCATGGTTACGTAACACCCATTCTACCACCTGACTATCAAAGCGTAGGTTGTTATATCCCACCCAGTAATAATCTTTGTGTTGTTCTACAT
>Ga0214917_10003999_pt1 | contig 16706 bp, 11 predicted proteins | sample LL_1208_BB_MetaG_FD_177983 | JGI IMG/M metagenome (GOLD analysis project Ga0214917, IMG submission 177983) | Freshwater microbial communities from Lake Lanier, Atlanta, Georgia, United States - LL_1208_BB | ecosystem: Environmental > Aquatic > Freshwater > Lake | place: USA: Georgia | collected... | reverse complement strand
CGGGGTCAGTGAACCCTCGATATACGCTTGGCGCACTGCCTTTGGCTTGGTTTTCGTGCCAGGTTCAAACCGAACTATTGGTGGCTTCACCAGTGGGTCTAAGCACCTAAGCGGCCAAACTACAGGTAGGCCTTTGTCCATGCGAAGGCAGGAAGTCACTGGTGGTCACCCACATGGGAAACCAGTAGAATGCCGCTAACCGGTTCGCACTAGTTTTTGCAACGAAGCTTGGTTTTGAAGCTACCTAAGTCGTTGAATTTAAACGACTTATTGTGGTGGCGAATCAGGGACTCGAACCCCGGACCTGCGGATTATGATGGTTTCTGGCTTCAAAAAAAGCTATAAAAATCAATAGGTTATACAGGTATAATTTCTATGTGTAATAAACCGTGTAATTACCCACTCTACTTTTTCAACCAAGAACCTAGTTTCCATGGAACATGATTATCGGGGAAATTTTGCAATCTCAAAAGCTAGGTGCTGGAATTTGAAGTCTATGGTCACAGCTAGTTCTGTAGTGATCAACAAAAGGAGAGTCTGGTTTCATGTTGGTTGATCCGCGAATCTAATGTCATCTGTCGACGCGGATTTGATGCTGCTGTTTACTTGGATAGAGTCTAGACCTCCAAAGAAGACATCACAAACGTGGTTAGCTTGGTCGTGCCTAAATCTCAACTTTGCAAATGACTTCTAGTTTTTGCTTCAAGGTGTAGCCTACGGTTCCGTAGTTTGCAAAGTCGGTCACATGCCTTCCATGACCTGTGATTGCTTCGGCGAGCGGCAGTGGAATATCGTTACACGCTTTAAGCCGATCAATAAACGCATGCCTAAACATATGACTCCGGAATTTCCATCGTCTAAGCGACTTATTTAAGGTGGCGGAGCAAGTACGACAAGTGGAGCGTTAAGGTTTTATTTCTTAATACAGGAAAATAGTGCCCTAACTGGGGTTCTGTACGAGCGCGTTGAAAGCGGTCGGTGATGTTTTCATTCGATTCAACTTCAGCCTCTACTTTCGATAACTCTTTCATCTAGCTCGTTACCTTGGGTATGAATCGGATCAGTTGGTCTTAGTGGGCGTAGGAAGCACAAAGTCGAGGCACTTTAAGGAGTATCTGCATCGCTCATAGAGTCCAGATTTGATGCAATATTTGCAATGAATGAAACCAAGTGTTGAGAAAAAGCAGGCTCGACGTTGCAAAATAAAAAGCGAGTCAGAGGTATCTCCAGCAGCAAAGCAAACTATCGAGCCTAGAACTTTTCGGCATCTTCAGCCTCTAAATGATCACCGACTCGCAGACGAAGTTTACGGTGACATTTTCGGTTCCTGGCATAATTAGCGTTGAGATAGTTCAGGAAATACTTGGATATGCCCACTGTAAACGACTACACATTTATAGACTTGTTCTCAGGTTGTGGCGGGCTATCTTACGGTCTGGAAATGTCGGGCTGGCGTTGCGTCGCAGCTGTAGACCATAACCGCTTTTCGATCGATACGTTTAATAGAAATCATTCTGATCAGGTTGGTCTTGTGAGGGATCTCAACCGGTTTACTCCTGCCGAGCTTTCCTCACTTTTAGGAGTTGATCGGGTTAGATTAATTACGGGAGGCCCGCCCTGTCAGGGGTTCTCGAAAGCACGTATGGTGGATGGCTCAAACTTTGGAGAGAGAATTGTTGATGATCCTCGACGGGATCTTTACAAACGGTTTCTCGCTTTTGTAAGTCATTTTCGCCCCGAAATCTTTCTTATCGAGAACGTGCTTGGAATCAGAAATGCATCAAGCGGCGTGTACTTTGCAAGGATTCAGTCAGAAAGTAGGGCTATCGGATATGCGGTCGTTCCAGTCGAATTGAAGTGCTGGGAGTTTGGGGTGCCTCAGCAAAGAGTTAGGCAGCTTTTTGTGGGTACTAGGTTAGGGCTCCCCCTCTTTGTCGCTGATATACATCTTAAAAAGACTCACGCGCCGGTGGGTGCTGATAAGTCAGATTTAGGGCTGTCGCCACTCGTACTTCTTGGTGAGGCAATCGGGGATCTCCCTTCGCTTGTGGCTGGATCCGGAAGTCCTGATTCGGCCTATGACATGCGGAAGCGTGCACTACATCTTGATCAGTACGGGGGAAGGTACATACTTGATGAGATGCTGGCTCACAAGTCGAAGCGATTGTCTTGGCATGTGTCAAGGCCTCATTCTGAAAGGGATCTGAGGGACTTTTCTCGGCTTCGTGAGGGTGAAACATCTAGGCAGGCAATAGCGAGGGGGGTTGAGATGGAGTTTCCATATTCGCGAAAGTCCTTCCTAGATAGGTACACGAGACAAAGTAGATATGCGCTCAGCTCAACTATCGTTGCTCATCTCAAGGCAGACGGGTTGATGTTTATTCACCCGACCGAACTAAGGAGCTTCACTCCTCGCGAAGCCGCCCGGGTGCAGAGTTTTCCGGATACTTTTGAGTTTTGTGGTACCCGCTCTGATGTGTATATGCAGGTTGGGAACGCAGTACCACCGGTGGCTGCGCGCGCCGTAGGCTTTGCGCTTTTAAGTTATCTCAATTTATGTTGCTTTACTGGTCCAGCTTCGAGGGCAAGCCCATCGGAACAGGCTAGGAAATCTTTGATTGGAAAGCTGGAGGCTTTAATAAAGCAACTCTACACACCTGTGCTTGCAAGGATGTCAAGACAGGAATTTGTGGAGGTTTGGTTTTCAATACACGATCTGCACCCGTTACTTCATCCGAATGGCGCTTTTGATGAGACGGGTGAAATTACCATGGCACCAAATGGTGTGAGCCTCGCGATTGCTCCCTTTTACCAAGGCTCGGGTTGGCCGATTGAACTTATTCCATTTGCTCGGGAAGCCAGAAAACGATTTTATGCGGGTCAAATCTCTCAGCGTGAATACTACTTCATGGCCGAAGAAACTTTGGAAAGTAACTAGGCTGCATGGTGGACTGACGTTTCACTACTGGGTCTTTCGCTCTCCGCTTTGTCGAGTTCTCGCGAGACATACTTGCTTAAGACCCGGAGTAGAGTTCGCCTTTCGTGAGGCGATGCCGTTTCAAGAAGTCTTGGAATGACACTCGAAAAGGGCGCTGTTGAGCTCGATTGGAGTGCATCAATCCTCTCCAGTTCGAGTCTGAGCTCATTTGAAATCTTACCGTTAAGAATCTCTTCCGATACTAGATTGGTTACGCTGCCTATCGTAGCTGTCCGGTAGATGTTGTCGGCCGTTTTGAAGGTTTCCTGAAGTTTCGAGAGGGTTTGGTCCCTTATTTCACCGGGAAATATGATTTTCATTTTTGACACGTTCACCCTAAAACACTCGTCTAGAGCGGTCGGCACATCGACCGACACGCGGGCAAGCTTTATATGCTCATCGGATGTGCGCAACCCACACCATCCACCCGCCTGTAGCATTCGGCCAGATCTGTAAACGTAGAAGCCTTGCTGACCATTCCACTTCTTGAGCCCTCCAGCGCGTGCGTGAGCGCCCGGAGATGAAAACTTGTCACTAACTGGCAGGATATAAGGTGCAAATCGCACCTCGTGAATGCGCTTCATATGCTCAACTTCAATCGTGAACTCTGGCAATTTCAGAGTGTGCTCTTCAGTCCTGCAAAACGGATCCCAGGGCTGCACCCTCTTACCATTGACAAAAATAATGACCTTGCTAGTCGCTCCTTCGCCAGAAAGCTGCCTGTGGAAAGTACTCCCAAGTGACAGTTCGAGTTCTGTAGTCAGCCTCAATACCTCGATTTCTGCCCGCTTATTTGTCGGAATCCTGTAATTTGTTAATCGATTCAGCCCCTGCCAAACGACCGCTGTACCTATCGTGTCTCTGTGATGCTCCTTTACCTCCCCGATTAAAGCATCGGTAGGTACTGACGTTATTTCCCATCGATCAGCTGCCTCAACGTGCGACATGTCCCAGCTGTAGGCGGTGGTTCGTGGGCGTGATGCTGCAATCCTGGATGAAACAGTAAGACAGTCGCACTGACTTAAGGACGCCGTCTTCAGGCCCAAGCCAAACTTCCCTAGATCATTTGCACGGTACTGCCTCATCGTTCCGAAACGTAACGCTTCACGAATTTCCGCGCCACTCATCCCACAGCCATTATCTAGGACTGCTATAAATGAATCGGAACCTCTGAACGCTATTCGGACCTGAATAACAGTGGCCCTAGCCTGGATCGAGTTGTCGACTATTTCAGCGATTGCATCTGCAAAGGAGTACCCCAAATCCCTTAGCGAAGTTATTAACCTTCGTGCGCCCGGCTCTGACGTGATATACATACTCAATGTCATTCCTGATAACGTTTCTTTTTAGAAAGGATGCAGGATCCTGATTGAAATCCCTGCCACGGCCTAGTGATTGTTGCGTAAATAAGAGGTTTTAATGAACTAAAAACAGGAGGTTATACCCTTTTCGCGCGCATAAGAAAGTTACTTTGATGTTCCTTGCGTGACTTGGCGCGTGACTGCAGAGCATTGCTTTTTGAGTATGAGCTTTTTGAACTACTGGGTAGCCTTGATTGAGTCTTCTGTCCCTAGGCTGTTTATTTCTTATCGGATCGTTATCGAAATAATTGTGCTGGTTTAGCTTCTACCCCGTAAACTCGTGCTTCATGAGCGAGACACTTCATCCGGCGCTTAAGTGGGCGTCATTGGCAGGAAAGGCAGCAGATGTCGACGCGCAGCTGCGCAGAGGGGCCGATGTTAACGGCGTCGACAAAAGTGGGAGGACGGCACTGCATTTCGCGGCACGGAGGGGGCAACTCGAAATCACTAAGTTACTTCTTGAAGCAGGTGCTGATCCTGCAGCGAAGGATCATGAGGGAAACGACGCACTGGCAATGGCGCGCGAAGGTCAAGGGGCAGAACTTCTTGTTTCGCTCCTCGAAGAGTCACTTAAGCGCAGCATGGAACTCAAGCTGAAGGAGCGAGGTGACACAGCTGAGTTTGATGACTCGCTCGATATGGAGAATGATGTATCAATAACCCCCGATAATGGTGGCTGGGAACCGGAAGCGGAAACCGTTATCTCAGAAAATGATCCAGAAGTAAGACAACGGGCGAAACGGGATCAAGACAAAACAGCCGCTCATACGACAGTAGATCATGATCAGGACTGGAGTGATCTTGATTTTGAACTTCCGGTGATTGAGGATAGGACCGGCAGCAATGTTGATCTTGAGGAACAGACGGCAAACGTCCGGAAGCTCATCATCAAGGGTCTAAGCCAAGGTTTCATTTCCAACTCGGAGATTAGGGGTGTTATTGATGGTGAGGATGGTCCTGAGGCGCACTCGGTTGCAGCTGTCCGTGTTCATCGCGTTCTTGGTCAACTTGGAGTCATCATTGATGACGAGCGGTGGGAGTGGGATAGTGAACTGTCGCCCCACACCGAAGACTCGTACGAATTCTTAACGACTTACGAGGATGTCAAGGATGCACTAAGCGAACTGAACGCGCCGATTTTGGATGCACAGAGGTTTTATCTGCGGGACATCGCAGGCATAGAACTTCTCACCCGAGAGGGTGAGGTTGAGATCGGAAAGCGGATCGAAGAGGGGCTCAAGGATATGGTGATCGCCATCTCAGCTTGCCCCATGATCGTGCAGGAAATTCTTAAAGACGCTGATGCGGTTCGCGAGGGTAAAAAGCGTGTTGACGAGGTGGTCGACGGGATCGTTGATCCGAATGCTGCCGAAACAGATCCTACGCACTTCTCACAGGAAGCTGATTTTGCCGATGAGGAAGAGGAGGGTGCGGCGCTTAGTGGCAAGCTTGAAGAACTTAAGGGTTTTGCCCTTGAGCGATTCGATAGGATCCGCATAGGCTTTAAGCAAATTAAGGCAGCATTTGATAAGCAGGCATATAAATCTGAGTTGTATAACGTAGCACAAAAGTCTATCCAGGACACCCTACTCGAAATCCGATTCACCGCCAAAATGGTTGAACGCCTAGCAGATACCCTGCGCGGGCAAGTTGAACGGGTTCGGGCCTTTGAGCGACAGTTAGGCAATCTTTGCGTGCATCGGGTTGGCATGTCGCATAGCCACTTTGTGGCTAATTTCCCGGGCAACGAAACGAACCTGCTTTGGGCCGAGCAACAGTTACAACAAGAGCAAGCCTGGAATGATGTGCTGCGTCAAAACCTTCGCGCGGTACAGGATATCCAACAAAAATTGATCGATCTACAGGCACCGGTACTTTTGCCGATCGTTGATTTGAAAGTGATCCACAAGCGCATGGTTGCTGGTGAGCAAAAAGCAAGGCGCGCCAAAAAGGAAATGATCGAAGCGAATCTTCGCCTTGTGATATCGATTGCAAGAAGATATCCCAATCAGGGCCTTGAGCTTTTGGACCTAATCCAGGAAGGCAATATCGGATTGATGAAGGCAGTCGACAAATTCGAGTATCGTCGTGGTTATAAATTCTCAACTTATGCAACTTGGTGGATTCGGCAAGCGATCACCCGCTCGATTGCCGATCAAGCGCGTACGATTCGCATACCGGTTCATATGATTGAAACGATCAATAAAATGAATGGTATTTCTCGCCAAATTTATGAGGAAACAAGGCAAGAGCCTGATCCAGCGACCTTGGCTAAGCGAATGAAGATTAGTGAAGCCAAGGCTCGCGATATCCAAAGTATAGCGAGTGAGACGGTTTCTCTCGAGGCACTTTTGGAGGATCACAATGGTTCGAACTTTGTCGAGTTGAGCGAGAACAATTTCATCGTGACACCAACTGAAGCGGCTCTGCATAACTCGATGTACGGTGCGGTTAAAGAAGTGCTTGATTCGCTAACGCCCCGTGAGGCAAAAGTCATACGTATGCGATTCGGTGTGGATTACATGACCGACTATACCCTTGAGGAAGTTGGTAAAAAGTTTGATGTTACCCGTGAGCGTATTCGGCAGATCGAGGCCAAGGCCCTGAGAAAACTGAGGCACCCAAGCCGGTCTGACAGATTGATTTCTTTTGTTGAAATATCACAAAACAGTTCGAGCATTCAACAACGTGCTGTCCCAAGGGAAAGCTCATCTTTTATTGACGTTAGTAAAATGAGAACTATAACAAGTATAAGAACTATTAAGAAATAATCAATATATGATTATTGGCAATTCAACAATAAGAATCTGACTGAGTTGACGTATCATTTATTGGAGCACTTAAGTGGCCTGTCAAATAATATCTTCTGCTTCCTTGGTACTAGTGCCATGAGCATTCAGGCATATCTTCATTCACCTCCCAAAGCGGCAGCGATGCTGGAAGCTCTTAGGGGTTTGGGATATTCAGCCTCCTCTGCAGTCGCAGATATTATCGATAACAGTATTTCAGCGTCTGCATCCATTGTCGAAATCGAGTTTAACTGGAATGGGCCGGGGTCAACGATTACAATTCTGGATAATGGAACGGGTATGAGCCGCGATGAACTCTATCGCGCATTGCTTCTCGGCGATCGAAACCCGCTAGAGGAGCGTTCCGCACTAGACCTTGGTAGGTTCGGACTTGGACTAAAGACAGCGTCCTTCTCGCAATGTAAACAGCTTACAGTGGCAAGCAAAAAGGCAGATTCAGGTGAAGCGTGTCTGCGCTGGGATCTTGATTATATTGCCTCAAGGCCAGACGATGGTTGGTATATGCTTGAAGGTTATTCTCCAAGTGGCTTGCAATATGTGGAGCGCTTCTTGCAGCGGGACAGAGGCACGCTCGTGCTTTGGGAGACGCTTGACCGACTGGTGACGCCAGGTTTCCGCGAGCAGGACTTCCTTGATCTTATTGACCAAATTGAGCGCCACCTTTCCATGGTGTTCCACCGGTATCTTGCTGGCAACCGGCCGCGCCTTAAGATATTGATTAATGGGAGGGCCATAAGCTCCTGGGATCCTTTTCTTTCTGGGCACGCCTCAACTTGGTCATCACCGATTGAACGCGTTCAGACTAGCAAGGGAGTAGTGGAGATTCAGTGTCACGTTCTGCCGCACAAGGACAGGCTTGACGCGAAGCAGATCATCGAGGGAGGTGGTCTTAATGGCTGGACCGCACAGCAGGGGTGGTACGTCTATCGCAACGAACGCTTGCTTCTCGCGGGAAGCTGGCTAGGACTTGGGAGAGGGCGCCCATGGACGAAGGAGGAGTCGTACAGGCTTGCACGCTTAAGAATTGACATTCCGAATACTGCAGACACCGACTGGAAGATTGACGTCAGGAAATCGACTGCGAGGCCGCCTGCCAACATCCGCGAGCGACTAACTCGTATTGCTGAAGATACCAGGTCAAGGGCGAGACGAGTCTTCGCTCACCGCGGGGAACAGTCGCCGGCGACTAGAGGACCCAAAGTCGCTCAGGCCTGGCGCTCTGAAAGATTTAGTGGTGGTATTAGATATAGAATAGATACCCAGCACCCAGTCGTCAGCGAAGTTCTTGATACTTGCCGTGAACATGCCCAGGAGATCCGCATGATGCTGCGTGTCCTTGAGGAGACCATCCCGGTCCAGCGAATCTGGCTCGATACAGCTGAAGAGAAGGAAACGCCTAGGACCTCCTTTGCGGGCGCACCGCCCGAAGAAGTAACCTCTACGCTCCTAGCAATTTACCGGAACATGGTTCTGCGCCGGAGCTATACGCCTGACGAAGCGCGATCAAGGCTTCGAAAAACCGAACCCTTTGATTCGTATCCGGAATTTGTCATGAGTCTTCCAGATGTTACGGAACCCGAGGAGTAGTTTGACATGCAAGAGAATCAGTTCAGGGTTATCAGTATGGTGCAGAACCTGCTTGGCGACATACAGGACAAGTCGCTGATCACCCCTGGCCGAATCGCCGAGGAGATCGAACGGGTGTTGCGCATGCGTCCCGACTGGGGAGTCGAGCTTGATCGCGATGCTGTGACTGATGAGCTGATCCGACGTTTCAGCCTGTGGATCGGTCATGGCCTTCAGCTTGTCAGCAATGAAGGGCACGAGGCCTGGCTAACATCGGCAAGAAAGAGGGGCTGGCGGTACTGGCGTCGTTACAGTGAATATATCGAACCAAAACTTGCACCTGTTGCCCTTGAGAGGCTCGATGAATCGACTGACAAGATTCTCGGGTTCCTTGAAGATCCACTTCGCGCAGGTCCCTGGGATCGACGTGGTCTAGTCGTTGGTCATGTCCAATCGGGCAAAACTTCCAACTACACAGGGCTGATATGTAAGGCAGCCGATGCTGGCTACAAGCTCGTGGTTGTGCTTGCAGGTTTACATAACAACTTACGAGCCCAGACCCAGATGAGGCTTGACGAAGGGTTTCTGGGTTATGAGACACGGCGGCAACATGAAGCGAGTAATGTTATCGGTGTTGGGCTGATCGATGCGGACCCTCGGATAAGGCCCAACTTCGCAACGAACAGGTCAGAAGGGGGTGACTTTAGCAGTGCTGTTGCGAAAAATCTTGGTGTTTCCCCAGAAAAGAATCCTTGGCTATTCGTTGTTAAAAAAAATAAGACCGTCCTAGAAAGGCTTTATGGATGGATACAGAATCATGTAGCGAATTCCGTAGATCCAGAAAGCGGCAGAAAAGTGGTTACACACCTGCCGCTGCTTCTTATTGACGATGAGGCCGACAACGCATCAATCGACACCGGCGAAGTCGAGCTTGATAGTGATGGCAGTCCGTCGAGAGAACACCAGCCTAAACCGATCAACAGCCTGATCAGAAAGATCCTTCATTCCTTTTCCTGTTCAGCTTATGTGGGATATACCGCGACCCCTTTTGCAAATATATTTATTCATGAAGGAAATAGCACCAACGAAGAGGGTCCAGACCTTTTTCCATCCGCGTTCATCCACTGTTTGCCGACTCCTGATAATTACATTGGCCCTTCCAGCATGTTCACCGAAAGTGGCATCGAAGTTCAGAGGGCTGGACTTGACTTAGTTAAGCGTGTGGAAGATTTTCGACGGAACTTAGGGGAATCCGAGTGGATACCAGTAGGACACAAAAATGGGTTTTTGCCTCGTTACGAAGGGACCGACGTATTGCCGCCATCCCTGACGCAGGCAATTGACAGTTTTCTGATTGCATGCGCGGTAAGAGGCCATAGAGGTCAAGGGGGTGCGCATTGTTCCATGCTCATTCATGTCACCCGGTTCAACAGCGTTCAACAGGAAATTCATCGACAGGTCGAACAGCACATTCGTCAACTCAGGCAGCGCATTACGAGAAGATATATAGACTCGCAAGGAGTCCTCGAGCGGCTCAGAGATCTTTATTACAGCGATTTTGAGACCATTACAGAATCGGTAAAGAGCACAGACAAGGACTACAGCTATGAGCTCCCATCCTGGGAGGCGCTGCTACCTTCCATTGAGAATGCGGTGGGTGACATCCAAGTAAGAATGATCAACGGTAAAGCCAAGGATGCGCTCGACTATAAGGAAAACGAGAACACGGGGCTTAAAGTCATTGCCATAGGCGGTGATAAGTTGGCAAGGGGGCTAACCCTCGAAGGTCTCACGACAAGCTACTTCCTTAGAGCCTCGCGGATGTATGACACGCTGATGCAGATGGGTAGGTGGTTCGGCTACCGTCCAGGATATCTTGATCTCTGCCGCCTTTACACTTCAAATGAACTCGTTGACTGGTTCACCCACATTACCGAAGCTGGCGAAGAGCTGCGCGAAGAGTTTGATCTGATGGCGGAATCCGGAGCGACACCGAAAGACTACGGACTCAAGGTCAGATCGCACGGTGTCCTCATGGTCACTTCACCGATCAAGATGCGGACGGCCAGAAGCATCTGGCTTTCATTTAGCGGGCAGGTGAGCCAGACGGTCACATTCTTTCGTGATCAGCGAAAACTTAAGGCGAATCTGGAAGCCCTCAGGCAGCTGCTGCGCGGCCTTCCATCACCTTATGTCAGTCCTTCGCAGGAACGCCCTGGTAGGGAAGCTGACGTGTGGCGCAACGTGCATCTCTGGCGTGAGGTATCAGCCCTTAAGGTCATTGAGTTTCTTGATAGCTATCAGACGCATCCCAATGCGATTAAGACCAACAGTGCGTTGCTGGCCGAGTTTGTGGCAGCAATGGCTGAAGACGGAGAACTCACTGAATGGACCATTGCGATTCTCAGCGGTGAGGGAGAACCGTATGAGTACGTCAATGGTGTGACGCTGAACATGATTCAACGCGAAGCGAGATCGTTGGACACAGATCGTTTTTCAATTGGAACACTGATTTCCCCGCGCGATGAAGCAATTGACCTTGATGGTCAGGCCTGGAAAGCTGCGCTTGATCTGACCGTCAGGGCGTGGCAGAAGTCAGAGGACAAACGGAAAAAGGCTGTCGCACCGGAGATTCCTTCAGGGCCGGCAATCCGTCAGATCCGGGGGCAGGGTGACGAGGGCGTACCAGCTCATCCAGAACGCGGACTAATGCTTGTTTACCCGATCGATCCCGGGTACGCGAAAGCAGGCCTTGCGCCGGATGGTCCGCCAGTCGTTGCTATCGTTGTTAGTTTTCCAGGCAGTCAAAGCACTAGACGCGTGGAATACAAGATAAACAATGTAGGGTGGGAAGAGTATGGTCCAGACTAGCCGACACAGTGAGCTGCTTTCGGCATGGCGGGCACTGGCAGGAACCCCGCCGGGAGAGGGTTGGCGAACAATCCAGATTGCGCAGGCTGGTCCGTGTCGCTTTTTGGCTGGGAGGCACTTTCCCGGTAACCAGGAAGCCCTGATTGCGGGATTTCAGCAGGCCAAGCGTCCTCAGCAAAGCCAACTCCCTGAGGGGCGCGGGTTTACCGCAAGAATTGAGGAGATGCCCGGCACCTCGCCAGCAAGTACATGGATCGCGCTTTGCCGCCTTCCCGCTGGCAGCGCTGAGCTATTTAGCCTCATGGCCGAGGACCTGATTGTTTGCGCGGATTTGGCCCTGGACTTAGAGGGTAGCGTGGCACTCGCAAACTTTCTGAGCAGGATCAGGGCCTGGCAGGACTTCATGAAAAAAGACCAGGCACCAAAACTGTCCGGTCATGCCGAAACCGGCCTTTACGGAGAGCTTATGATGCTAAGACAGCTTATGCGCGCAGGCCTACCGCCGGGCACTGTCGTGAAGGGGTGGCTTGGACCTGAGGATGGCATCCACGATTTGAGGCTGTTTGCAGGTGCTATTGAAGTAAAGACAGCACTTGTCAAGGGTACCTTTCCTGCACATATCGGGTCCCTTCAGCAGCTGGATCTGTCTCTTGTTTCGCCTATCTATCTTAGTGCAATCAGGCTTTTGATTGATGACTCGGGTGAAACGCTCACTGACTTGGTGAAATCAGTCAGAGGTGACGCCCTTGTGGATGCGCAGGCTCTGAGTTTACTGAACCTGAAACTGCTTCAAGCAGGCTATCTGGATGGGGTGGCAGCATCCTATACCCGACGATTCACAGCCTTCGAGATGCGCATGCTGGAGATTGACAGTGACTTTCCGGCCCTCACCGAGGGGAACGTGCCCTCAGGAGTGATCTCAGCGCAATATCAGATTGATATTGATCAGTGCCCTGGCCCAAGCCGCGAGCTAGATTACGTCATTCAACATTTAGGAGTCTCACAGCGTGAATCTCAATGAATTCCTGCAACAGCTTCGGGCGCAGATACAGGCGGAAATCAGCCAAAGGCTTGCCGAGCCGGGCGGAGCCTACCCGTACCCGGAGAGCGTGTTTGCGGAGGTGGTCATGGATCACATGGCAGACATAGCAATGACGTTTGAGCCGCGCCCCTGTCACTATGCACGAAAGACCGCCAACTCAAACCTTCGCATTAGCGGTTTCGCGATGTCGGAAGACGGCGATGAACTCGATCTATTCGTTAGCCTCTTTTCCGATGTCGACCGCGTTGAGCCCGTGTCGGATGCGGAGACGCTGGGCGCAGTGCGGCAGTGCGAATCATTCCTTACGAGATGTGTCAATGGCTCGCTCCTGCGAGACATGGATGCATCCGATGACGCCTACGAGCTTACGTCAGCGATTCACGAGTGCTACGCGCAACTTGAGCAGATTCGAATTTATGTGCTGACGGACCGGCAAGCAAAGTCAAAAAACTTCAAGGCAAGAGAGATTAACGGCAAAACAGTCAAGCTCGAAGTGATGGATATCGAGCGTCTTTACCGCCACTTGTCTGAGGGTAAGCCCCGCGATGAGCTGGTCGTGAATTTCATCGACACTTCAGGTACGGCTCTCCCGTGCGTCTACGTTCCCGGAGAAAGTGCCGACTACGACTATGCGCTTGCCGCGATTCCTGCAGAAGCTCTAAGAACCATTTATGAGAAATATGGTGCACGACTTCTGGAAGCAAATGTGCGCAGCTTTCTTAGTTCAACCGGTAAAGTCAATAAAGGGATTACGGGTACACTCAAGCAGGATCCTGAGCGATTCATGGCCTATAACAATGGCATTGTCGTTGTCGCTGATGAAGTTGCACTACAGAACACTGAGAGTGGGGCACCTGGTATCGCTTCGCTCAAGGGCATGCGAATAGTGAATGGAGGCCAGACCACAGCGAGTGTCTACTTCAGCAAGAAGAAATTTCCGGAGATCGATCTGAGGCGTGTACGAGTACCAGCCAAGATCATTATCTTGAAGCCACGTGAGGGCACCGACGGTCCGGCCATGGAAGAGGCGCTGATTGCAGATATTTCCCGGTATGCAAACAGTCAGAATGCGGTGAAGCAGTCCGATCTCTCCGCAAACCGCCCCTTTCACGTAGAAATTGAAAAGCATGCCATGACCACCTATTGCCCAGACGGTGTGGGTCGCTGGTTTTATGAGCGTGCCGCAGGAAGTTACAACACCATGCTTGCGCGAGAGGGGACAACCCCGGCTAAGCTCAAGCAACTCAAGGAAAAAATCATTCCGCCCGCACGTAAGATCACCAAGACAGACCTAGCTAAATTTGTCAATGCATGGAATGGCCATCCGGACGTTGTCAGCCGAGGCTCGCAGAAAAATTTTGAGGATTTCATGGATCAGCTGAATGTGCCGGAAGGAGCGCCGCCAAGACCGTTGCCCACGGTTTCGGATTTCAAGGCTATCGTAGCCAAGGCGATCATCTTCAAAAAAACAAGCGCGCTAGTCAGGCCCATGTTCCCGGCCTTTCAGGCTAACGTTTGCGCTTATGTGGTCGCACTGCTTTCCGCAAAGCTTAGCGAGCGGTTCGAGCTCGAGAAGGTCTGGGCTGCCCAGGATATTTCGGCAGGCCTAAAGGGCCAGATCCAGGTCTGGGCAAGGGAAGTCAACGATGTGCTTCATCGAAGTGCTGCGGGCCGGATGGTTTCAGAATGGGCGAAAAAATCTGAGTGCTGGGCTGAGGTAAGGGCTGCGTCCTTTTCCCCACCCGCGTCGAACATCACTGAAGTGACCTCAAAGGGGGTGCGCTAGTAGAAAGTCACGTGTCAACCATCTTCACGTATTCAATTCAAGGACGGTGAAACTTCACCAATGTACTAGAGCACATTTATGGCCGGTGAGTGCTCACCCGTCAGACTTGACCAAATGAAATAACTTGAAGGATAGACGCGTTAGACCGCTTGGCACCATTTTTTCTTATGGCAGTACTCATTCCAGCCGGGCGACCAATAGACTGAATGGATGGCGGATGGTATCGAGTTAACATTTAAAAAACCAACTTTTGAGACTTTAATTTCCAACTAACTTATTGATTTATATAGGAAATATTTTGGTGGCGAATCAGGGACTCGAACCCCGGACCTGCGGATTATGATTCCGTCGCTCTAACCGACTGAGCTAATTCGCCAGACCGTTTATTATATATGAACCCTTGAAAAGTAAAGCCTTAATTTGGAAGACAGGGCTAGGCTAGTTCAACCGCTGCTCTGAGTTGGGCCGGACTGCTATAGAGGTAAGCAGCCGTGGTGGTGATGCTCTGATGTCCAGCGAGCGTCTTGAGAATGTGTATGGCTGTACCTTTATTGGCAAGGGATGTGAGGAAGGTGCGACGCCCACTGTGACTGCTAGCGCCCTCGATCCCAGCGCTTTTGTAGATTTGCGCAAAGGTTTGAGCGAGGCTGTTGGCTGAGAAGCCTTTAAGCGTTGATTTTTGACTTGCAAAAAATGGGTACGTTCGTTCGATACACCTTGCTTGGTTTGCATAGCGTTTTAGTTCTTCCTTGAGTCGCTGGCTAACGTAGACTGTGCGTGCCGTTTGATTTTTGGTCATACGCGATAGCAATCGTATCTCGTCCTTGATTTGTCCTGAGGGCATCACCACGTCCATCCATCGCAGCGCTGCGACCTCGCCGATGCGTAGCCCTGCCCAGTGGGTTAGGAGCATCATGGCGCGGTTTCGTTCCACGTGTCGTTGGGTGTTAATAAAGCTGAGAACCTTCTCAAGATCTTCTGGATTTAGCGTCTTTGCTTGTGCCATTGGGTTCCTCCGTCAATCAATGCCTCAAGTGTATGTTCTTGTATTTATCACTGTAAATCAAAGACCTGGCTATATTTCTGGTTATTAAATAGGTTGTCCGTGGATATCCTGTGGATAGTTTTTGGAGCGAAAATGAACGCTTCAATATCAATAGCTTTATTCCGAAATCTAAGAAAAGTACTGTTTTATTAGGTTTTCTCAGTTGGTGCGCACTCATTGAGTGCGACCGCGTAATCGCCCCTATAAGCGCTTAAGTGCGCTCACGGCTTCATATACATTCGCCCATCCAAGATCGCGCGTTACAGGGTGATCTAGCGCGTGGTGGTTTTGCGTGCGACTAAGCGCCCAAATTTTGGGCTAATACAAAGCGCGCTCATGCCCGGTTACGCCGTAATGTGCGAACCATCATAAAGCCGATAGCCAGGCGGCGAGCCAGGTTTTGCGGGTGCTCGGTTGCTCTTTCTGATGTCTGACTAAACACTGTAGTCAGTTACAACAAATGGAGCATATGATGGAACAAAGCTTTGATCCTCGGGAACTCGATCAGTTCATTGGCACTACTTGCTATCACCGTGTGTCGCGAACGGCAGTGCTAACTGATGGTGCGCGATATCTAGCAGAACGCACGCACTGCTACTGGCTCATGGACGTGATCGTTAGCTACCTCGTTGAGTTGGATATCCAAGACTGGTTTGTTCTTGCGAGGCTGGAAGTGTCCGACACGAAGGGTGTTGTTTCACTAGAAGACGGCAACGGGAACATACACGCCACGCAAGAGATTCCTTTCACCGACTTTCCACTACCTGTTGCAAGGCTATATGCAAACTGGAATGGTGATGATTGGGTGCTTATGTTGCCTTCTGAATACTAATTAGATTTTATAACTAGAGGTAGATCTCATGTGGTACCGCGTTCAGGTTAAACGGCATGCATTCTCTGCTTGGGAGGACATACACGGCGGTATGGATCTTGACTGGGCCATTGCCGTCGCAGCTAGAGCAAAATCAGATGGGGTGCTTGCGGTACGCGTTACTGATAACGGAGCGCGCTCTGTGTATTCAGGTTAACCCGGTTTAGAGATTAATGACCGTGGCGTAGTGTCATTTCGAATCTCCTTCCTACCGCCAGAACAAGTCCTGCTAACTCGCTCAGCCGGGTTGCCAGGCGCTCAGAGCCCCGCACCACGCGGGGCTTTTTGCTATGGGCTCCTGACTGCCCCGATGGCTACCCACCCCCGAAATCCGTCTCAAACCCCGTTTCGTCTCAGAACCTCCTGACTTTTTCGCC
>Ga0214917_10003998_pt1 | contig 16707 bp, 20 predicted proteins | sample LL_1208_BB_MetaG_FD_177983 | JGI IMG/M metagenome (GOLD analysis project Ga0214917, IMG submission 177983) | Freshwater microbial communities from Lake Lanier, Atlanta, Georgia, United States - LL_1208_BB | ecosystem: Environmental > Aquatic > Freshwater > Lake | place: USA: Georgia | collected... | reverse complement strand
TTATTTGTAAGGCAGCACTCATAGAGCATTTGAGAACATCAGGAGGAGATACCAACGGTAAGTGCTATGATGTAGATTGTGGAGGATATTTGTGGCCGCCAGAAGTCCGAAAAGCCTTTGAACTTTTTGGCCCTTTATCAGCAGAAGATGAGACTTTACTAAAAAATTATGAGGAGCGCTTTCCTAGAGAAGGTTATGGCGCGGTGGCCCGTGGGGGAGGCGGTAAGAGATTGCCATCTCTGAATACACTTCTTCGGCCTCTTAACAACAAACTGTGTTTTTTTCCGAAAAGAGGGGGGAGAACACAAAAGAAAATGAGAAATAAACAGAAGATCCGAAATATTCGCCAATCTAAATTCAAATAGCCATCATAAAAATCCCAGCCATAATTTTGTAATCCTTTATCCTATAAAGTGTTTATATATGTAAAAAATCTGAGCTACAAAATACTAAGCTAAATTAATTGTTTTCATCATAATTATTTTGTAAATTATGTAGATGATTAACACTATCAAGTACGTTCATAATTTATTTGATTAATTAAGCAATTCATATCTTTAGTAGTCATAATATATTTTCGTTTTTCAACCAAAGTTGAATATATTTTTAATGTTGAAATGAAATCTAATCGTCCGCAATTTAATTCACGAAGAAATTGATTATCATTTTCCGTGTAATCAAATGTTTCATCACTTAGAGTATCTATAATATATTTCAATGATTGATCAGTATATACACATATCATAAATCGTTGAAATAAAGTTAATTCTGGTGTAGTCATAATTATTATGTTATTTTTAAAGACTTTAGACTGAAGAGTATTTCAAAATGTTCGTTTGCTGTAATCAAAATAAATTTTCCAACCCAGCAAAAAAAGCGGGAGCAAAGCCACTAAGTGCCGATTTTAATTATTTTGTAGTCTGAATAAAAAAAAGTTGTAAATTATATTTTTAATCTCTTATTTTATTAATTGGTCTTTAATAATAGTTTATTGTGATATTTTATGATTAACGATGTTCAATCACAAGACCGAGGCTATCATCTAGATAGAATGAAACCTTGCCCTCAATCACTTCATTTTCAAACTTTGTAATTTTATGATAATAATCAATGATTTGTTCATTTGATAGTTCATTAATTAGATACTTGTTACTGATAAATCGCTTACTGGCCCAATTGTTTGTCTCGACAATATTATCCCAAATCACTTGGTGGTAAACCTCAATAGGAAGTGCATTCAGTGTGTGATAGTTTACTGATGAATCAAGAAAGTCATTTCCGAGATTCTCCCACTGAACTTGAGTTAGAGCAGACATCTTCTATAGATTGTTGTGCTATTGATCTATGTTCAGTAGTTAATTACTTCGTATTCTGCTGGCTAGCATGTCAGCACAGTGCTGTCTACCGTTCAATTTTTTAAGCTTGAAGGCAACATGTTAAATGGTTACTTCTTTCTTGTGGAGTTACAAGCTGTTTGAATCAAATCTGTATCTTCAAATTGAGGTGGTTCAAAAGACTTAATTAGCTCTTTTTCATATTCTGTTAATCCCAGCTTTTCACCAAAATGTTTAGGTATATCTAGAAAAATATAAGGAAGATTGTTATTACCTGTGATGCGTAGTGCCCACGCTATAAATTGGAAAAAAGGTGATAAGCAAAACTTAACAAGTTGCTTGGAGGGATTTGTAACAATTATTGGGGTTTGTGATGGACCGTATTTACCCTTTTTATCATAAAAAACATAAGGAAGACCTAACCCATTAATTAATAGTTTTGGTGTTGACTGCAGACTGTGAGGTTCTAGCCGCCTAAAAATCTTTCTACCACCTGATGTTATCAAATGAACAATTGGATATTTACCAAATTTTGATAGCTTACTTTTCAGGCAAAAAGCAGTTGATGCCTCAGAATTCCGAAATGCTTCAACTGGATAATTTCCTTGGCGTCTCATTTTTTCAAAAATACTCAATCCAAAATTGGGAATATGATGTGTCAGATCCAAAGTATGTTGTCCTTTTTGACCATATTCATCAATAAATTGTGTTTTACAAATATCAGTCTCACTAACCTGATAGAGAAAGATATCAATACGACTTTGAATAGAAAACCGTTTAAGAGCCTCATCAGGACCCATTACACGTATATACTTAAAACAGCCCTTGGGTCCTTCCTGAAAAAGTAGATTCATTTTGGAACCTGATTCACGGTAGTTAGGTGGACAAATAAAAAGCAAAAATCTATCTCTATCCCTAACTTCATCCTGACTTCCCAGAAGTTTCAGAGCTCTTTCTACAAATCCAACATGTAAACGTTTTGTTCCAACCATACGGGTACCACCTGCATTGTAAGGAGGATTACCCACTATTATATTCGGCTTTGGTAGTTCCGATAATTCTATATTGAGAAAATCAACCTGATAAATATGTAATTTATCTGATAGTTTTGAAAAAAGTTCTATTGCCGTCTTGGTAGATTCTGAATTAATATCATACATGTAAATCATTTTGCCCAAAATATGGTCAATACGTTTTTGCGGATTGGGTATCTCTTTAGCTAAGGATTTGTATAGACGAGGAACAATCTCAGAAGAGAAATTCCCTAAACCGCAGGCAGGATCCATCCAAATTAGAGTTGAATTAAACCAAATTTTTTCAGGTAAAGAATCAAGCATTTCATTAATTATATCAGGTGGTGTAAAAACCTCTCCATGTTCTCCCTTCTCCTTTTTACGAACGGAAATATGGTCAGTTAAATACTGGCGAATTTCATCTATTTTTTTTTCAATATTATCAGGTTTAGTCATATCTTGCTTATCAGGCCTAGCTACCTACTCTATTTAGAGAAATTAACTTTTCATCCAAGAAAAACATGTAAATCCTCGTGATGTTAATTTTCTATAATTTGTCATCTCTTTTTCAAATGAATCTCCAAGGTCCAAATATTCATTTTGAATTTTAAGAATCGTCTCTGTTTTATCCTGTTGCTCTTTTTCAATATTTGCTAAAATTCTATATTCTTCCTTCTTTTGATCTTCAGTTAAATTACCAAAATTAATTTTATATTTTTGACGTTCTAGTCTGTTTATAATATCTTTTAGAATATTAAACTCAATTAATTCATTATTTATAATCTTCTTTACATCTTCAAACACATTTTTACCGTACAAATCAGGAAAATGAAAACGGATATATTCAGGTAAAACAAATTGATTTGTATCTTTTATATCACGCACTTCCTTCTCAACAATCTTTAAAATCTCATATAGCGTAATATTATCTTTATCAAGATCCTCTTTTGATACAAACAATGCTTTTCCAGAATTAAATGTTAGGTATGATTCCAATTTATCAAGTCTGTAGGCAGTTGTTCTATGTGCTTCTGCCCTAGCATCAAGTTTAAAATAGTTTACTAGTGCTAACATAAATGCATTAACTCCGTTAAGAGAACTAACAATTGTTGGGCCAAATTGGTAGTCTTGTAATACTAATGATAGAATAGTACATAGAGCAGTATTAAATATTGCGGGGAGCATCATTGCATGTAGTCGTTGTTCACAAATTGTTTTAGCCTCTGTGTAAAGAATTTTCTGACCTTTTATATACGTAGTAATGATATCTAAAACCATGGAATTATTTTTTTCATTCAAATGATATGATTTATGAAATCCATTTAGAATATCTGAAAAAGGTATGGATTTTGGGATTTGAGCAATTTCAGGATCTTTTTGAATAATAACGTCTATAGATTTTTCATTAATATCATATGTTTGTATTACTTGATTTTTATTGTCTTTTTGAAGTGAATTAGTAGCAGATTTAGTACTTGGTACGGACATTCTTGTTTTTATTTAATTGTATATTTTAGACTGTGATGGTCCTTATTACAATTCTTATAAAAACAGATAAAATATCGCAAAATTATTCTGTTGATATAAATTCATTTGTCAGGGATTTTAAGGAGATTTGTATTAATGATAAGACAAAAGAAGCACTTTTTTTATATAATGAAAGAGAATTAAATCCAGAAAAAACCTGGTTTGAAAATGGAATCCGTGGGAATGATATTATAGAGTTGAGTTTTATAGACAAAAATGAAAAATCTCAAAAAGGATTTTTTGAAAATATGTGGGGTTTTTTTACAGAAAAGGCTTATGCAGTAAAACCATCTAATATGGCTATGGCTATGCCTAGATTGCCTATGAATTTTAGCCAAAATGGTGGATATACATTTTAGAAATGAACATCCAACAGAGAAATATTAAGAATAAGAAAAGACACGTATTACCATATGTAGTTTTGAAATTAGCTAAATTTTAATCTAAAGTTTATCTGTATGACTACATAAAAAATACTATGAAACTTTTCAGTTGAGTGTGTTTGCTGCTGCCAAAGAACTCTTTTAAACTAGCAAAAAGTGGGGCTTTGCCCGCTAAGTGCCTGTTTGAATTGTTCTTTAGTCTAAGAGGAAAGAATCATACAATTATACAATTCTATAACCTTTTTCCATTAGCGTTAAGTATTTTTCAATCATTTGTGATGATGATAGCGTTGTAGGCTTAAGTTTATATACTTTCCAACCATCCATAAATATGACTGATTCAATTACTTCATGGTGTGCTGTCTCATAAATTCTTTCCCACTCGGCGTATTCAGCAGATGTAACATTTGATTTTATCTCTTCTGGATGCTTTGGAATACGATGTTTAAGAATATTTGTAAAATCAAATATACCATAAAGAATTGTTTCTGTCCCTGGATAAAATTCTAAATACCATAGTTGGTCATAACCTTCATAATCATAATACAAGCGAGGGAAGGAACCACATGATTCCAGAATTCGGCAAAATTCCATTAAACTTTCAATGTAATCATTATCTAGATATCCAACAAATTTTGTATCATCCCATTTTTTTGCCATATCTGCCAATGTTTCAGGACGTTCATCTTTTAATTTATAGACATCTTCCATTAGCCAATGTTTAAAGAGTTTTGCTGTATTTGCTTTGTCCCAATTAATTCGGCAACCATTGGCATTATTTACTACCATTTTCAAATAAGAGTAATTGCCCATTTGAATGATTGTCTATTTAATACTAATAGAATGTTATTAAAAATTTCAATTTTACACTGTTGCTCTATCTAACATCTTGCAATTTCTTCTGGTTTTATTGGAAAAAAATCTGTATTTTAATAATACGTGGGCTGTTCAGATAAATTTGGTTAATATAGGCCAATGAACAGATTATCAAGGATTGCGTGTAAATTTAGAATAAAAAAGGAGTAATAATTGTTTATTGTGTTTTTTATTATGTTGTTTTATGTTTTTTATGAATTGACGTTGGATAATCTAAGATGCCACGACTTGTGCCCAAGAACGACTTTGTGTTTTGAGGACTAGAGCTGGGGCAGGAGCTGGGGTAGGAGCTGGGGTAGGAGCTGGGGTAGGAGCTGGGGTAGGAGCTGGGATAGGAGCTGGGGTAGGAGCTGGGATAGGAGCTGGGGTAGGAGCTGGGGTAGGAGCTGGGGCAGGAGCTGGGGCAGGAGCTGGGGCAGAAGCTGGGGCAGGATCAGAAGGCTTGCCGATGTTCTTCCATATATCAACAATATATAGATAGTCCGCTAAGCTCTGGATCTCTTTGCTAATACCAGCGAAGTCAATGTAGCCCTTGCCAGTCGGCTCGAATCGCCAGAACTCATTGCCCAAGTCGGTAAATGGATTAGTAGGGCTAATGTCATACGTAGTGGCATGATCAAATCCCACGATTCCGCCCGAAAGGAAGGTTATGGTAAAAGGAGGGGCTGGCATATCCTTAGGCCTGTCGTAGTCAAAGCAGAACTCATTTCTGAATAGGCGGACAGGATGACTTTTTGGGAGCTCTACGTATCCACTCCAAGTCCAATATATGCCATTACGCTTCGCAAAGGCCTTGTATCCAAGAGCAGTCAGCTCGGCCGAGAGTTCTACTGGATACTTCACAGGCATGTGGCGAGCGTCCAGGTCATCATCCCATCGGCCTGGTGGAACAACAAAGCCATTTACCTTTTCAATAGCACGGCGAGACATGCGGTTGTTGTAGCGGGTCTCGATAAAACTATAGCAAGAGGTTCCAGGAAAATACTTAGCAGCATTGTCTAGTTCCTTAAGAAGCTTCTTGTCAGCTATAGCCGCTTTTAGTACGAACATGCGCTTTGCCAGGATTGCTGCCTCTTTTTCAATGGGATCCTCAATAATGGAGATTAAGTAGTCATTAGGGATTGAGACGGTGACGGTATGGGGCGAGCGTGAATACATCTTGGCAACAGGATGTAATGAGATAATAGGGGAGAACTTGAAGTAGGACATGTAAAATTCAATTTTTTTGTGAATTTGATTATGGGTGATTAGGGGGAGGTCGTACAACGGTGGGCTCTTCGGTTTGTGCCTGGTCTATGGTTGCGTTGTTAATTCAATTTCTAAAAAAAATTGAAATTATGATGACTCTATTTGAAGCTCTTGGTAGCACAGACACCTTACGACTGGTGTCCTATATGGCCCCTAGTGATTTCTCTAGCTAGGACTAATGGCCACGAGGATACAGCATTGTTCTCCACTAAACAATGCTTAGACGCTATCAAGTGGCGTGACGACAATGTAAAGGTCGGGGTGGGTGGGGCTATTTAACAGTAGTTAAGTAGCGGTTCAAACCAGTATAACTATACTAAGGCTTTACTCATAGGAAGCTTATCATTTTTTTGTTAAAAGGCCGATGGTAACTTATTCCTGAATTATACTTAATAATATAAGGAGGCTGTGTACTTTGATCTCAAATTTTTCATTTAATAATTACAAATAACGAAAAAATTGAAAGGCATGATGAGCTACATGTATACTACCCACCAATTGATAGACTACTTTGCTATTATAGACTTCATAAACAACATAGTAACAATGGCAGTCACTCTGGCATCCCTTCAGGCTCAGTTTGCTCTGGTTGAGACTCAGATGGCCTTGTACAAGTCTATGCTGCAACAGTATGCGGCTACTGTTGATGGTTCTAGTTGTATCGTTGTAGAAGCTCAGCCAGCTTCAAAGGCTAAGAAGGCTACAGCAGAGGTCACTGACAAGCCTAAACGTCAGATGTCAGACTCAACAAGGCTTGCTCTTAAGGCAGCCCAAGCATTCAATGATATGCTTGTTGAGCGTGATTCTCAGGCGTTTGCTTCTTATTCTGAAGCTCAAAAGGCTCTACCTAAGGAGGAGCGAGATGGAATTAACCTCAAGGCCTGCTTTGCTAAGAAGTACAAGGAGGCCCACAAGGATGAATATGAAGCCTTTATCAGTCAGTACAAGGAAAGCCATAGTGACTTGGCATCTGACGATGAGGTTTCCGCACCTGCTACAGTCGCTACTCCTGAGCCAGTCGTTACTCCAGCACCTGCCCCAGTTGCTACTCCTCAGCCAGTCCTAACTCCAGCACCTGTCCCCGCCGTTAATGCTGTACCAGCTCCATCTAAGCCTAAGCTCAAGATCAAGCCCAAGGCAAAGACTGATTCCAAGCCAACATCTTCACAAGAATTTGTCTCTATCCAGCGTATGACACACAACGGCCATGAGGTCATTGTGGACGCTATGGGTAACATGTATAAGGATGAGGGTGATATGGGTCCTGGAGAGTTTATTGGAGTCTATAACCGCTCAACTGGAGTCCTAGATACGAAGGCCAAGGAGATCGTCTAAATAGAAGTAGGTAATACACAAATCACCACAAATAACCCTAAAACACCACAAATCACCACAAATAACCCTAAAACACCACAAATCACCACAAAACACCACAAAACACCACAAATCACAACAAAACACAAAACTTTTTAATTTGCATGAATGTATTATGACATTATTTTTTTTGGGCATAGTTATACTAAGGAAAAAAATTGAATTTACTCTAAATCCTATGTAGAGCACCCATTATAATCTTACTAGCTGGCATACCGATTAACAGGATGTACTCCATGCCTCTTTCTATCTCAGTTTCTATTACTGACCGTGAGTCGTTGAATTATCGCTGGACTTATCAACAAGACCCTCTCCAAGCTGAAAGGCAAATACTTGAGCGTCGCATCAATGATATCGACGCACTCAGTGCCGATAGCCGACTGAAAAAGATAGATCCTGAAGCGTATACTCGTCGTCTATCACGCCGTCTTGCTGAAAAGAAGCATGGTTCAGGTATTATTCCACTCGGCATGTGGGATATTGACCTAGACGAACGACACGAAGAAATAGAATATGAGGTATCTCTACCAAGTGGATTTAAAGGATATAGAGCATTTGCCATTCGTAATTTCTACACCTGGACGTGGAATGGCTATGTTATTATGCCTGATGATCATTCACTACGTGATCTTGCGAAGAAAGTAGATGATTTGTTTATGTTACATGACAAGATTTCTCCAGCTCCGCAAGAATGTACCTATCTATCAAAGGGTACATTTGGGTGGGATCATACACGTTCCTACGAGTGCTGTCCTGTTACTCGGAGATCAGATACTCCTCCTAACAAGACTGGCTACATTGACTTTCAGGGCATCTCCAATGAATGTGTGGAAGTTGCTTACTGGCTAAAGTCAGTGGATGTTTCCTTGAAAAAGGCTGAAAAGTCCAAAAAGCAGACGTGTTCTTGTGGAGAGTGTGCTGGATGTATCTACGATACGATAAACGACTGCTGTGGAGAATTAGAGTGTGATTGTCGTGATTGTAGGCCCAACCGCAAACGCTATACTCTTCCTGAAGGAAGTCATGACTGTCGCTACTGCGACTTTACAAGCTGTAATTGTTATGGCTGTACTGCCTGTATTGAAGCTAGATTGGAAAATTCTCGTCAAGTCAAGATGATGATCAATGAAGCTCGTGCTCTAAACATGATGATCTGGTCATTTCCACATCCTATGACGAAAATGCCTGTAACGGAAGCGCCTGTTACGAAAATGCCTGTAACGGAAGCGCCTGTTACGAAAATGCCTGTAACGGAAGTGCCTGTGACGAAAATGCCTGTAACGGAAGTGCCTGTGACGGAAGTGCCTGTGACGGAAGTGCCTGATGAAAGTAATGAATGGACTGTTGTACGCTCAAGACGTAAGCGTAGATATTAAACACATAGACATAAATATGGACCAAAACAACTATTGAATATTTAAAATATAAATACTTAGACTAATCAATAACCACTTCTTTTTCATTTGTGTTCTAAAGATAGAAAAAATTGAAAAAAGTTATTCTTACTTAAACACATATATATTAATCCTGTACTAAGATTCATAGAAACGCCTGAAAGTTTAATAAATGGAGGGCACACGAGTTTATCCGCCTGTTCCTAGAACTTTGCTGCGTATTCCTGGCTCAACAGTTGTGACAACAAGGCACTTTGATTTCTACGAAGTCCGTCGTGGAGATTTAACTGGTTGTCGCTTAACAGATGCGCGGCTCTTTCATAGTATTCCTGAGTGGTTGAAGGCCGTTGGTGCCCCTGAGGATGTGGAAATTCAGGAGGTCAAGCCAACGCGAGAGCTAACCCCTGAAGAGAAGCGGATAAAGTTAATGTTCAAGTGTTATAGAAAATCATACCAAATGCGTTATGTTATCAGTACACAAAATAAGCTACTTTATTGGAAAGCCAAGCCATTCTTCTACTTCTTATCCAAAGGCAAATATGAACCGCTATATATGTGCCGCAAAAATGGAGTAATTCACCTGGGTCGTTTAGATGAAGAAAAGTATGAATTGATTATAGGAACAACATTCGCCTCTATTGGACTTTCGTCCGATATTCCACTCGCTACCAAGACAGGTTTTGAAATATATAATATCTAAATGTGTGTTTCTTTGGAAATTTGTATTAAATCCTACATGTCAAAATTTTTTTATGCTAAAAAAAATTGAATACATATATAAGTATTGGATTATACCCTATTTCTTTAACAACAAAATATACCAAGTACATTAAAATGGTACCCTGTATTAATATGCTATCAAACTGGGTTTTTAGTCCTCAACCTGAAGATTGGCCATGTCAATGTTGTGATGCTCCTCGTGCTTTGGACCATGAAGATGGGTATTGGATTTGTGACAATCAACAACGCACATGGCGTGTATTGAATACACCTTTTAATCCTGATAGTCCTCATGCTCCTGAACAATGTTGTGGTGGATGCCATATTCATTCTCTAATAACGGATGAAATCATACAGCTTCAGCACGCGGAGATTACAGGACTCTACTGGGGTGACTTGCTTCTTGCTAATGAATATGAAGCACAAGTAGCTGAAACTCCTGAACAGCGTGCTGAACGTTTGAAGGCGGAACAAACTAAGGAATTTGAAAGAGCACTTGCTATTCGTGCTTCTGATATGGAGCGTTATGCTCGTCTCAAGGCTCAAACCAATACTGAAATGATAAAGGCAGGTAATGGTAAAAAGGTACCTGTAATTCGCAAAATCCTAGAACCATGTAAATGGCTTTATTTGGATGAAAGTGCTCCTAAGGATCAGTGGCGCATTATTCGTGATGGTAAAAAAGAACCCCCTTATCGTCGTTATTTAACTGGAGCAATGTGTTGGGCTTGGGAATATATAGATCCTAAGACTAAAAACCGTGTTGTTAAGCACACATGTGATCATCAACATCCTGGTGAAAAAGATTGGCATGATGAGTGGAATACTGATAGTCAATGGCGCCCTATTTCAACAACTCGTGACTTTAGTAGTCTCAGAACTTCTAAACAGAATAATTCTACAACTCTTTCTGCACCACCTGTTCGTCCAACGGCTCCAAAGGGAAGAAAAAATAATCGTAATTATTTCTTGGATTTGGATGATTTTGAATGCTAATCTTCCAAATAAAATCTATAAACTAATATACCAATATATCAATAAAAAATATTGTTTGTAATAAGTATTTTTATTGAAATGCGTAGTACCTACAAGATCTTTTTAATTTTTATTCATAGAAAAGCGAATTTAACCTACAAAAACTCTAGTATGAAATTTATAGCTTCCTTCTTATTCATGGATTTACAAGCATTAGCTCTGGCAAGTCCAATACCATCACTTGGATGAATAATCTCAGACACAATGTACACCTTATTATCCTCATCCCATATTAGAGAGATCTCCATATTGTTCCTCTTCAAAATAATCGTTGAGCAAATATTATCGGTAGTATCGGTAGTATGAATAGTTGAAGACATTCTTTATTTAGATAAGCTTTTAATGACAGTTACTATGATAAGAATGAGTGGTATTTATAATCTACTTATACAATTCAATTTTTTCCAATTGAACTGAATACTTAGCTAAAAATTGAAACTACGATTGTAATTGCATTTTTTTTAATATAATGGCTAGTTCTCCGAATACTGTTGAGTTTCCTGAATTGAAAGGTGAAGCAATATCTGGTAAGACTAAAATCTGGGGTATTCTTGTTGAAAATCGTGGTGATGGTTTTGGATGGATAGTAACACATCATGGATATGAAGATGGAAAGATAATGGTTCTGGAAAAGTGTATTAAGGAGGGAAAAAACAAAGGAAAACTAAATGAAACAACACCTTTTCATCAGGCTGTATTGGAAGCTCGTGCTACTTGGCAGAAGAAAAAAGACAGTGGTTATACAGAAAAAACCACGCCTAGTAAATCAGCTTCAGGTGAATGTTCCAGTGTTACTGCTGAGGCAATTTCACCTTCACGGGCTGTTGCAGTTGGTTTGGATGTTCCTCTACCTATGCTGGCACATGACTTTAACAAGCGAGGTAAATCCATAGTATTTCCTTGCTATGTTCAACGAAAATATGATGGTACACGATGCATAGCCATTCCAGGAAAAGGCCTTTTCAGCCGTAATCGTAAACAGTACCCAAATCTACAGCATATTCAAGCTGAAATTGATATGTTGGGAAAGGAAAGTGGAATTATTTTAGATGGTGAACTCTATTCAGATGAACTAACTTTTCAGGAGATTGTTGGATTAGTAAGGGTCCAGACTATTCGCAAAGAACATACAGCAAAACTGCCAAAAATTAAATTCCACTGCTATGATATTATTGATCTAGAGGGTAAAATGCCCTATATGTCTCGTAAGATTATGCTAGATAGTCTCTTTAAGAAGCTTGGTCCTTTTGATTCATTGCGCCTTGTTGAATCAGAAATTTGTAATAGTTGTGATGATTTGAAAGGCCTTCATGATAAATATGTTTCAGAAGGATTTGAAGGAATTATGCTCAGAAATACTAAGGGTGTATATGCTATTGGACATCGTTCTACAGATCTACAGAAATACAAAGAATTTCAGGATGCTGAGTATTGTGTTCAAGACTTTACTCAAGGAGAAGGTTCAGAGCGAGGATGTGTAATTTGGCTCTGTCGTGATGGGCCAACGGATCGTATCTTTGCATGTCGTCCACGAGGAAGTCATGAAGAAAGACGTGCTCTTTATTTGCGGGCCAAGGAATTTATTGGTAAAATGTTGACTGTCCGCTTTCAAGAATTGACGGACGATGGACTTCCTCGTTTTCCAGTAGGAATTGAATTTAGGGATTATGAATAAAATATTTAGAAAAGTATGATGGTTTGAATTTCTGAAAAATTGAAAAAGTTTTTTATTACTTCTATAAATCTAATTAGTGTAGAAGCCCAGTATGGATCAAAAGCAGAATATTATAGATGCTCTTGATGTTATAAGAAGAAAGGAGATTTCAGCTGGTAAAGCGAATAATGCTGTATTTAAGGCAAGGGCGTATGCGGATGCAATACGTATTTTGAAGGGTATCCCGCGCATCTCTTCCATGGACGATGTCCATGGTAAAGGACTTGGTGAGAAGATTCTGTTAAAGGTTGATGAAATCTTGAAAACAGGGAAGCTCAGTGCAGCTGAGGAAATTAAGACCAGTGGTACTCTGGGTATTTATGATGCGCTTTTAGCATGTTATGGCATTGGGCCTGTACGTGCTCGTGAACTTGTTGGAAGTAATATTAAGAGTATTGATGATTTGCGTTCAGCTGTTTCAAAAAATTCTAGTATTCTTAATGATAAACAGCAGATTGGATTAAAATATTATGATGATTTAATTCAGCGAATTCCTAGATCTGAAATGCTTGTTCACGAGGCTACATTATATAGTGCTCATTGGCGAGCATGTAGTAGTTTTAATCCACATGTTACTAGTCGTATCGTTGGATCTTTTAGAAGGGGAGCTGAGACATCAGGAGACATTGATATGTTAATACTTGGTGATGATGTTGGTGAACTTGAAAAGTTCGTTGCTGAACTAAAGCGCATAGGGTATCTAAAGGAAATTTTAGCTGAGGGTAGGAAAAAGGTGTTAGGAATTTGCCAGTTACCTGGAGGAGTTGCCAGACGGCTTGACTTACTATTAACACCAGAGGTTGAATGGGGATATGCATTACTTTATTTTACTGGTTCTGATGTATTCAATGTAGCTTTTCGTTCGTGGGCACTTGAGCTAGGTTATACACTTAATGAACATGAAATGAAACCTGTGAATTCTATGAATCCTGTAGGCTTATCTCCAGTACCAATTCTTAAATCAGAAAAGGATATATTTAGATTCTTAGGATTAAAATGGGTTGAACCAAAGGATAGAGTTGGTATGGACAGAGTTTGTCCCGAAGTTTAGTGTGGGCTTAGAGAATAACTATTTTTTATTTATATATGTTAACGAACAAGACCACATTTGTTTTTATTCGTCATGGGCAGGGAACACATAATATAGATTATGAAAAATATGGCGAACATGCTTATTTTGACGAAAGTAATATTAATGCTAAATTGACGGAAGTTGGGAGGAATCAGGCTATTGGTGTTTGTAATTCAGGAAAGCTGGGGAAGATAGATGATTATGACTATATTTTTTGTTCTCCTCTTTCCCGTTGTATTAACACTCTTATGCTAGCTTTTCCTGAAAGTCAGCAAAACAAGGTATATTTAGATGACCGTTTAATGGAGCCGCAGGGTGATTGTGCTTGTAATAAACGTCAGGAATATGATGAATTAATAACCACTCTTCCTGATAGTTGGGATTTTTCAGGTGTTGGGCAGACAAATCCGTTCAATTATTTAAAGGAGGGGTATCAATTGGGATTGTCAGGTAATTCCATTTTCCTGAAAAGGGTAAAAGAATGGGGTGATGAAATTTTGGAAAAATACCGAGGCAGTAGGATACTTGTCTGTAGTCATCATGATTTTATTCGTGGATGGTTTCAGGTGTTTCAGGAAGGTAAATTGGTTTCTCCCAAAAATTGTGAGATTCTTTATGCCGAATGTTTTTAGACTTAGGAGAATCAAAACTGAACTTAAACTAAACTAAATAAATAGAGCAGAATGTCCTGTACATGTTCGGTGGAAAATCCAAAAAATATTGTGGTTAATTCTAATCAAACCACTAAAAATCAGGATGTTTCAGGAAATTATCAGGGGATTGAATGTAATTTAATTTCGGCTGCTGAATTAAAAAGGAAAGTTGAGATTAGTAGAAATGCTATGACGCCTGATGAAATTTCGCGGTGTAGTCTAATAATTTCTGAATTGGAAAAGGCTCTTATTGAGGGAAAGAATTTTGCTTATTTTAATGTATCTTTTTCAGATAAAATGAGGCGAAATTTATTTAAGCTTGGATATTGGTGTGGATCCGAAGTTGATCCTAGTGGTCAAGAAAGAAATTGGGTTAAGTTCTCTTGATTTTTTTTGTGCTGGGTATGATTGCTTGATCTGTATTTTTTGTATCCGTTTTAATTGTAATAGAACAGGTCCCGCAATGATCTTCATTGGCCCAATCTACTTTGCTATTACGCTTATTAATACAATCCTCAAGATTCCATCTTCCAAGGAACTTGGGTTGTTCTCTACGAATCAAAGATAGAAGAATACGTTGAATCTGCATCTTATATTGAAAAGCTCTGTCTTTGGATTATGATTATATATAATCAATTTTATATCGTTTTTATAAAATTGATTGTAAAAATTGATTACATATAAAATATATATACAGATTACAATTATATCAAAAAAATGAATCCAAATTTTGATATAATTTCGGATCAACAGATTCGTTCAATGGTTCAATCTGCGTGGACAACATTGACACCTGAAAATATTGAATTTCTTAAAAACTATAATCCACCTAATAATGTTGGATTTATATGGAATTCAAATCCAGATATTGAAAAAATGATGGAAAGAATTGACCAAACATACCCAGGTCATAGTGGAACTAGTCTTGCCTATACATTACGTATCCTACAAAGCATAATCCGTGAAATGTAATGTCTAACATCCAAGTTGTTCAAAGAAATAGTTGTGTGCTCGGTAAATATCATCATCACACTCAAATGACAGAATAATAGGTTTACCATAATTCATATTAAACTTAATTACATTATCACCATTTTTTATCTCAAGCTCGGTATGTTTTAGATTATTTTTATAAAATTTGTACATCCTATAGATATTAGACCAAGTTTGGATATGTAGATTTACAATTTGTCTAGAACTTGATGTATCTATATTAATAGTGTAACGTGCTACAAGTCCAGGACAATGGGCTTCTCCTTCTAGCCAAGGATTAGTAGAAGTATCAACTCGGTAATTTCGTATAATGGATTCAATTGGTGTATTTACCAGAGCAGGTGGGGGGCTAGGTTCTGCGGTTATTGGCGGCATTTCTTGCTGCAAAGTTGAAAGTGAATTATACCACCAGGGTTGGTAATTCTCTACATTAAAAGGTGTTATTGGTCTTGGAAATGGTGAAAGAATTGTAGCAGATTCATCTTGGTTAGATACTTCAGGTGATATTGCGTCCATTTGATTATCTTCAAGACAGCAGCAATAACATGGAGGCCTCAAATTCATTTATTATTAAAATTTATGTTCATCTGATAATCAATTTTTTTTGTATTTATTGGACAAAAATTGAATATGTAAATACAGTATAAACTCTAATCTATATCATCACAACATTAAAAATATTAGATGGCGACAATTGAAGAAGTTATAAAGGCGTTTGAATCTTTAAATATATTAGTAGCCGAACATAAAAAATTATTGTCGGATTTTGGGAAATTAACGTGGACGTATACATTTCCTGGAATTGATGATGAGCCAGAGCTTACAACAAAAACTAATAATATTAAATCAATGATAACAGATATTAGAGATTGGTACGATTTTTCAGGTTTGGATTCATGGGTCTTACTTGAACAAATACTTAGTAATATAAAAAACACTGAAACTCTTCGTATTTCGTTTCATCGTGAAGGAACAAAAACTGTATTTAATTTTAATCCAAAGTCATGGATGGTTATCATCAAAGCGAATTTGTAAACATATGTTTAATTTGACATCCGAAGAAAGTTTCATTTAAAAACTCAGCTTTTTCATAATCATCCATAGCATCAAAATAATTCTCAGTAAAATCAAAATGAAACTTACCTGTTAATTTACTAAACATTGGATGATAATTATTAGAATATGGAAATAGTTTTGAATGGAGATCAACGACTGATTCAGGAAGAAGAGTCATATCCATATCAACATGTACGCAATCTTCATATAGAAATTCTATATCAGCATTCACAATAAGCTTGTAAAGTATGGAAAGTTGCGTCTCATTCCCAGTCCATTGGCAATAGTAAAAAAAGGTTTCTTTTTCTTCTAAAT
>Ga0214917_10003997_pt1 | contig 16710 bp, 16 predicted proteins | sample LL_1208_BB_MetaG_FD_177983 | JGI IMG/M metagenome (GOLD analysis project Ga0214917, IMG submission 177983) | Freshwater microbial communities from Lake Lanier, Atlanta, Georgia, United States - LL_1208_BB | ecosystem: Environmental > Aquatic > Freshwater > Lake | place: USA: Georgia | collected... | reverse complement strand
AGCTTAAGCGAAAGGCAATTTGAACAGCGAAAAAACACAAAAGCCCTCCGAGAGGAGGGCTTGCTGCGTAGAATTTGGTTGCGGGGGCCCGCAACCCCCGAGAGTTTAAGCTATTTTGCTCAATTTAGGCATCTTGGGGACCAAGATCCGTGGGAGGCTACGGACTTTGCAGCACCTTTTGGCTGAGGATCCACTAATCTTAAATCTTACCGGCTGAACTACACCCTCCCTAAATTCTTGAAGCCTCAAATCTGGCCCACGCCTCCTCGAAAGCTGAGAAATCGAAGCCGGGACGTCGCGCCGGCTCAAGAATAACAGCTTCACTGGCCTGCATCTTTGCAATGGCGGTAGCTAGTTGCGGCAGAATATCTGGCGGGACAACGACGGCTCCATGACGATCAGCATGGACAAAATCACCGGGCTTAACGGTTAATCCAAAAACCGTAACAGGTAAATCGTAATCCACAATATGAACGAAGCCGTGGCTCGGTCCAATTGATCCGGCCAAGACCTGAAAATCAGGCGCAAGATCACCAAGATCGCGCATCACGCCATTCGTCAAGACACCATCAAGGCCAAATCCTTTATGGATTGTGGTATTTACCTCGCCCCAAAAGGCGCCAATGGCTTCCGCCCCATCTAGGTCTTCGATCACCGGCAGAGCAGGCTTCGGCGCCTCAGCCATATAACGGTAATAAGCCATGCGGCGGGCGCGAATGATTTCTGCAGGCTCGGTTGATGGAGCGCGGGCTCTCAATCGCGCAGTGCGGGCAAAGCCAAAGATTGCAGGTAATTTCGGATCGGCCGCAAGAACCGTTTGCCGCGTGAAACCCTGAAAGCCTCGCTTGCCCTGCGCGACCTCGATTGCGTTACACACTGTGGGTGTATCAATTTTCTTGAGAAGCGCAGAAAGTGCGGGATCAATCATCGCTGTCATAAATAAATCCTTTTCGTTTCAACGCTGATCAGAAGAATTTTTCTTTAGCTATTTCCGGGTAAGGCCAGCCACGTCTCGAGCGCTTCATTGACAGCGCCCGGCGCTTCGAACGTTGAATAATGACCCGTATTCGGGAGCGTGACACAGAGTGAACCCGCTACTAAATCCTGCATGGCATAATGCTTTTCGGGCGGGCATACCGTGTCATCGTCACCGCACAAAAGAAGCGTCGGACCTTTGAAGGCTTTAAGTTGTGGCGTAGCGTCTTTGCGGTCTCGCGCGGCCAACATTTGATCAATGTAAAGTGAAGGGCCAATAGCCAAAGCCATATCTAAGATATGATTAAGCATTGACGTCTTATCATGAACACCCGGCCCTAAATACCGGCTTTGAATTTCAGAACGTAGGACGTCATGAAAGCCGCCCGCCCGCGTTTCAGCAACAAAACGCGTTCGCTGCGTTTGCCTTTCGGCATGATCAGGAAGATGGTTCGTGTTCAAAAGCGCAAGGCGTTTGATCCGCTGCTGAGCAAAGGGCAACATCGCCATCGCCAATATGCCGCCGAGGGAAAAGCCAACTAAATTAAATGAGGGTGCCTCGATGGATTCAAGAGCTTCGTGCGCCATGCCCTCCATTGTCGCGGCTCCCTGCGGGATCACGACTTGGCAGTGATAGCGTGTTTCAAAATGCGAGAGCTGTGGCGCAAACACCCGCTCGTCACATAAAGTCCCCGGAATGAAGACAAGCGTCTCACGCATCACGGCTGCCGACCGCGGTCAGATGCCAAATCTGCGCCGCGGCGCATGGTTTCCAATTTGGCATAGGCGATTTCCGGATCGACAGCGCCAAACCCAGCAAAAGTGCCAAAGCCGCAATCCGAACCCGCAATCACACGCTCATGGCCGAACACTGAGATAAATCGGTCAAGCCTTTGTGCAACGACTTCCGGATGTTCAACAAAATTGGTTGTTGTATCAACAACGCCCGGAACCAAAATTCTATCATGCGGAATGTCATGCGCCCGATCACGGAAAACGGTCCATTCATGCGCATGACGCGGATTGGATGTTTCAAAGAGAATGTAACGCGCTTTGGCCTTCATCAATACGGGCATCACTTTCGCCATATCGATATCGCAGACATGCGGACCTTCGTAATTCCCCCAGCAAATATGAATTCTGATTTTATCTTGCGGCACGTCGCGCAAGGCATGATTGAGAACTTCAACATGAGTTTCAGCAAGTTTTACGAAGTCTTCATCTGTCAATGTCGAAAAAAGCATATGACGCGATAAAGCTAGATCAGGACAATCAAGTTGAAGATCAAGACCGCTTGAAACAATGGTTTCATATTCAGCCTTCATCGCATCGGCAAGTGCCGCGAGATAGGTCTCGCGATTGGGATAAAATTCATTCTGCAAAAACAACGAAATGACACCGGGTGATGCTGCATTCATAAAGCCGCGCGAGACACCATGTTTGGCCATAGCCAATTTGAGGTTATGAATGTCTTTTTGTAATTCGCCCTGCCCTTTTGAACGCACCTGACTCGTACACATGGGGCGAGCATATTGAGGTGTGCCGCCCGCTTCAGCGAGGCGCTTCATAAAGGTCGGGAAAAGTTTAAGATCAGCCGGTGCATTGCGCGGACTATCACCGGAAAAGCCGGTGTAGCGATCCTTCACATAGGTTGCATAAGAAATTTTAGACGTCTCACCATCCGAAACAATATCAACGCCGGCAGCAACCTGCCGTGCCACCGTATCATCGACCGCCTCTGTCATAGCCCGATCAAAGGCAGCTTGATCAAAGGGCTCTTCCCGTTCACGCGCGAAAAGAAAATCAACAACTTTCTGCGTGCGGGGCAATGAGCCGACATGGGTAACGGCAATTTTTGTCATGGGCTCCCTCCTGATTTTTTAATTTGGCTTCCACGTCGGGCCCGCTGGATCATCTGTATTTCTGATCCGGAAAAGGCTCGCTTCACCCGTCATGCTGGGAAGCAAAGAATGCGAAAGATGAGGCGGCACGGCACAAGTATCCCCCGGCGCCAATGTTGTTTCTCCCCCATCAAATCCCAGTTTCCAATGGCCCCGCATCACCATGATCACTTCATGGCGTGGCGTTGAATATGAATGCTCAGAGATTGATCCACGCGTCACGAAATCCACTTCAAAACCAGGACGATCTCTCAACATCGCATCAGGGCCAATCACTCTCGCAGGCTGCCGATCAGCCAGTGCCATCATGTCCCAATAGCGCGCAACATGATTGGGCACGACATCATGCGTTGTTGGCTCGGGATAGGCCTTAAGCTGCTCATCCGTCAGAAGAGGCATCGGCCCAATATCAGCGGGAATGGCTTTACCTTTTTTTGAATCATAAAGTTTGCCATTCGCACCGAGCATCAACCCATGCGCTTTGGCATCTTCAATGACTTGAGGGGCCCAGATTACACCACCCCCCGCATCATCGCCGCCAAGTATGGCCATGATCATTCCATAATCGGTTCCGATATTTTCAAAACCACGGAAAATTCCCGTTGGAATATTGATAATATCACCCTCTTGCAGAACAACCTCACCCGCTTTACCCCAGCGTCCCCAAAAGAAACGCCAGCGACCCGAAAGCACAAAAAAGACTTCGGCTGTGCGATGCGAATGTAACGAATTTCGGCATTTAGGAGGTTGGCCCGCAGCGCCAATATTGAAGCCGGGCGTATCCTTGATGTGAACATGCTGGTCGGGACTTTCCGACACGCCGCCACCAATGATAGTGAAATTTTCCTTTTGATTTGAACCCGGCGTGTGAGCATCTATGAAGGCCGTTCGGCACGGCTTCAAATCACCATAGCGAACAATGCGCTTTTCCATCTCTTGTGGTGTCATCACTCTCATCCTGTTTTCAAGGCAATCTGTTTCCAAATCGCCGTTTCATCATAAAGTACATATTCACGACGCAATCCGTTCGGACCGAATTCTGCGTGCGAGATTCCCAGCACATAAACCTCGGCATTTGTCGGTGCACCAAAGCTTCCCCAGCCTTCATGTTTGCCGTGAAGACTCCACCTCACCGCCGCGCGCGGCGATAGTTTCGCATCTTCACGACCGATACAGTGGTCAATCTGGAATTTTGCATTCGGGAAGGCTGCGCGCAGACCCATCCAAAACTCATCTGCCGCACGCCAACTATGCCCCGTCACGCCACCTGGATGTTCGAGCTGACAGGCGCGATCATATTCCTGCATTACAACCGCAAGATCAGCACCCATAATCCTTTCAAGGATTGATGAGTAGTGCTTGCCGACGGGATGATCATTGCCGTGGCCTTTATAGTCGCCCACGATATCGTTCTTGGGCGTGAGAGGCTTAACACACGCCTCAGGACCACCTTCACGCGCAATCAGATCCGCGGCATAGGTCTTCGAGTCCCAACCCAATTGACGCACAATCGCGCCCTGGTCACGAATAAGCCACTCATCATAGATTACGTTATCTTTTGCGGCACAGTCAGCGATAATTCGATACTGCAATTTTTTACCACTTGCTTCACCATAAACACCAGAATGTCGATGGGTTGCTGTCGATATAATGCGATGTGAGGAGAGGAGATCGCCCTTATTATCGCTACCGGACCAAATCACATCCTCGCCCAAAAGCTCACGATCAGGAAATTCCGCGAGTGTAGCCATGGTCGCGGCGATCACACCCTGATTGCCACGAACAACCGACATCGGTGAACGGACAATAATATCTTTCGCGTAATAGTGATGAAGGGTCGCGATCCCGCGATCTTCCCAAATCTCTTTCGTAATTCCGATGATATAATCGGGAAAATCCTTAAACTTAGGATCAAAGCCTTTGAGTGTCATCGAAGCTCCTAATCTGCGGTCCAACCGCCATCAATAACAAGTGATGTTCCGGTCACGAGTGATGAGGCATCCGACGCAAGAAAGAGAACTGCGCCCATAATGTCCTCAACTTCCCCGACGCGACCGAGTTTAATTTTTGAATTGATCCACGCAACCCGCTCAGGCCGCGCAAATGTGGGCTCAGTCAGAGGCGTGCGAATGAAGGTCGGGCCGATCGTATTGACGCGGATTTGATGAGGGCCCCATTCAATCGCCATCGATTTCGCCATGCCTTCAAGCGCATGTTTCGACGCGGCATAGACGGAACGATCAATACCACCGACATGGGCCATTTGAGACGAGATCAGTATAATTGAACCATGTTTGCGCGCTGCAATCATTTGCGCTGCGGCCTCTCGCGCTGCAAAATGCGCTGAACGCCAGTTAACAGCAGAGACCGCATCAAAATCTTGGACCGTCGTTTCAAGCGCAGGACTATGACGTCCAATACCGGCGCTATGCACCATCACATCAAGTGCGCCAGTCTTTAGAAAGAGAGCTGGGATTGCTTCGACATCTGCCATGTCGCAAGGAATAGCTTCCGCGGAAAAGCCCTGAGCTTTTAGGCTTTCGACGGCCTCATCACATCGCTCAACGCCACGTGCGGATATGATGACATGCGCACCCGCTTCGGCTAGCGCCACAGACGCGCCCAAACCAATTCCGGATGATCCGCCAATAACGAGCACACGGCGGCCATCAAGGCGGAAGGACGGTGTTTTAGGTAATTTCATTGAAGCGCCCTTCCAGAATCGGGATCAAAGCCAACGCGCGCTTTGTTAAATTCACGCATGCGCGCCAGTGGATCCACGCCAACTTTTGTAAGCGTATCCATTAAGTCGATTAGCACCCAATTTTCTCTTATAAGACCTTCTTCAACGCGCCAAAAATCGAGACTACACATCGTTAGAAATTGGTGGGACGGCGCGATGCCTAGCCACCCCGCATGACTTATCGTTTGCGCCATATTTGGCCATCCCGTAACGGCTACATAATTCCCTTCACCGAAAAAATGCGCTGATGTTTTCTCAGGATGCTGCCCTCGATCAGGCATAGCATTGAGGTAGGGGATCTGATGCCAATCCCGAAATCCCTTTATCCCTCGTGATGTACCTATACCTGCAGGCCCATACCAATTCATACGCGGATGCCAATAACGCGAAAGTTCCATGACCTCCGGTCCACCTTGTAAGGGGTGCCGCTTCATCGCGGCGAGCATGTCATAAACGATTTGAATGCTATGCATTGTTTGGACGCGATCTTTCGGATCGAATATCAAACCATCTTGAGTTGCAGGACCCGGAACAACAAACTCATGTCCTAATGAAGGAGAAAGCGGCCAGACATGCGCCTGCATCATCACTTCAGGCACATCCCAGATCGCTTGAATCTCGACAATTTGGTCGCCTTCAAACCGATAAAACTCATGAAAGCGCATCGTCACAATATGACCTGTTGCCGGAATATCGAGCCAAGGACGAACAAACGTTCCCATATAGTGCCCCGCGGCTCCGAGCCACAAGGCGCCGCTCTGATCCGCGCCTGACATGACAATCCAATCGCGACGTTCAAGATCAGGAAGCGCCAAGAGAAGTGGCGCGTAGGCTGCCTCATAGAGTCGTTCCGGTCCGATTAGATTTCCAAAGGGGTGGCAGAGATGAATTATCGCATCTTGATCAAAGGTCTTCATCAAAGCCTTGCGCACGGATCGTTCTTCAAAATCACGCATGGAAAGTCTAATTTTATCAAATAGTGATTTTGGATAACTAACCATTCGCGCGTCCCCGATGCGCTCTCATCCGGGCAAATAGATCCACACCGAATTGATCAAACAAATGGATCATATCGACAAAGACCCAGTTCTCGGTAAATTGGTTAGCCGACTTGAGCCAGAAATCGATACCGTTAAACGCAATTTTATGTCCCGTCGCCGAAACATCCTGATAGGGGCCCGTGTGTGTTGCAATCACACCAGGAAAACTTGAAGCGCCCACCAGGCGATCTTCTGCGATGAGATTATCAAGATCCTGAACCTTGCGATCAGGAAATGCGACAAGCCAAGGCCTTTGATGAAAGTCTTCAAACTCCTTAAAGCTTAAACAGCCTCCAATGCCACCCGGTCCATACCATTTGAGATTAGAATGAAAATAATCGGCCATCCCCATGCTGCGAAGATCGGATTGATCGAAGCCGTTTAGGCCACCAAAAATAAAGCGACGCGCAAATTCAAGCGTTGACGCTGAATTTGCCTCATTTTGTTGATCAAGAAGAATGCCTTCATAGGCTGTCGGGGCCGGGAAAACAAAAGAAACACCTTTCGGCTTTGGCAAGACGTGGCAGCCAACTTGCTCAAACCAATCGATGAAATCGATCAAGAATTGTGACTGAACAATTTGATTATTTTCGATACGTAAAAATTCCGTCCATCGTAACCGCAGGCCTTGAGAGCGCTTCGGAATTCCGAGAAAATTATCTTCGGCATGTCCAAAAAGATAACCGCAAGCGCCTACCCACAAGGCACCATCGCCTAATCCATCCTGACGACCATTCGAACAGCCCGCCATAAAAATATGAAAATGACGCTTCAGAACAGGAAGCGCCTTTTTCAACGGCATCAAATAATTCTCTGCAAGTGAATCAGGGCTATTCATTGATCCAAATGGTGCGGGACCTTGCGCGTAAAAATGCTCTGGCAAATGGTTGCGACAAATCGATTTAACCTGCGTGATTGACGCATGATCAATTGCTTCCCAATAATTGAGCGCAATCTTCTTTGCCGCCTGCAGTTGAGCACTCATTCTGCAGCCTCTCCATAAGGAACATTTTTGCCGCCGTAGCGCCTTACACGAATATTGGCTTGCTCAGCGTGACCAACAAATCCTTCCAACATACAAAGCCGCGAGCAATAAGCGCCCATTTCGGCGGCGGCTTTATCGGTTAAAACCTTTTGATAGGAATGTGTCTTCAAAAATTTTCCAACCCATAACCCACCCGTGTAACGACCCGCCTTGCGGGTTGGGAGCGTATGATTGGTGCCAATGACCTTATCGCCATTGGCGACGTTGGTACGAGGACCCAGAAATAAGGCCCCATAAGAGGTCATATTTTGAAGATACCAATCATCACGGTCTGTCATCACTTGAACATGTTCGGAAGCAATATCATTCGCGACAGCAAGCATTTCGTCATGCGTGTCACAAAGGATCACTTCACCATAATCACGCCAAGATACAGAGGCCGTATCTGCCGTAGGCAAAATTTTAAGCAGCCGATCAATCTCGGCCATCGTCCCTTCCGCCAATCGACGTGAATTTGTGAGTAAAACCGCAGGGGAATTATAGCCATGTTCGGCTTGCCCCAAGAGATCAGTCGCACAGAGCTCGGCATCGACTGTGTCATCGGCAATCACCATTGTTTCGGTCGGGCCCGCGAGAAGATCAATCCCGACACGACCAAAAAGTTGGCGCTTCGCTTCAGCGACATAGGCATTGCCGGGACCCACAACCATATCGACAGGCTTGATCGTTTCCGTGCCAAGAGCGAGCGCACCGACCGCCTGTATGCCGCCCAGCACATAGATTTCATGCGCACCGCCGAGCTGCATAGCGGCGATAACGGCGGGATTAGGCTCCCCTTTAAAAGGCGGTGTGGCGGCAGCAATACGGGGCACACCCGCAACAGCGGCAGTCAGCACCGACATATGGGCTGAGGCCACCATGGGAAATTTACCGCCCGGAACGTAACATCCAACCGATTGAACGGGAATGGTACGATGGCCCAGAATAACGCCGGGAACTGTCTCAATCTCAATATCTTTCATGGAAGCCCGTTGGGCTTCAGCGAAACGTCGAATCTGAGCCTGTGCGTATTTTATATCCTCAAGATCACGAGAGGAGACGCGGTTCATCAGGCCGTCTATTTCCAGGGAAGAGAGGCGAAATGACTTCGGCGTATAGCGATCAAATTTTTCTGAAAAATCGCGCACGGCGGCATCACCGCGCGCTTCAATATCTTTCAAAATACCCTCGACGGTTGCGCTCGTCGCATGATCATCTTGCGAACGATCGGTAGCGCTCTTACCCCGTTTTAAATAAGTGATGGCCATTTAATTAGTCCTTTGCCTTCGGAACGGGCGGCACCTTTTCACCCCGATCAAATGCTTCCCATCCATGGCCATTAAAAGGATCAACGCCGAGCTGTTGCATTACATGGGGAAAATCGACCATGACCCAATTGTCCACGATTTTACCGTCATCGACTTTCCAAAAATCCATATAGCGAATTTCGACACGCTTACCTGTTGGAGCAATGCCCATAAACTCGCCAGAATGTGTGGCTTCTTGCCTGCCAAATGCCGCCGCCCACTCGCCATCAAAAAGACGAGCCTCATCAATGCACACTTTATCAGAGAAGGCTGCTTGGAAGGGCTTTTGCCAATTATCCTGAAATTCCTTCAGACCATTTTTAAAACCACATCCCGCATTACCCATCCACCGGAATGAATTCGTGAAAAACTCGCCAATATCACCAATGCGATGATCATTTAAGCCATCAACCATCCCTTCAATAACGCTGCGTGTATCGTTACGCTTTGTTTGATCATTATTTTTCGTCAACTCACCTTGAGGCGGACGGGAGCCCTTCATGATGTAATCTCCTTATGGTCCTTTGAAATACGTTGGCCTGTTTTAGCTTCGAACCATTGGCACCGGTGATCATTGAGTGCGACAGAAAGATGATCACCAATCGAAGCACGGAAATCCTTGGCAACCTTCACGACAATTAAGGCCTCGCCCAGATCAAGTGTGACCATTGCTGAATCGCCGAGCAATTCGAGTGAATAAATTTTTCCGGAAAGGCCGCCGTCACCAACCATCGCGTCTTCCGCGCGAAATCCCAAAGTTATGGGACCATCCGGAAGACCAAAATTTATGTTGAGCCGCGCACCTTTGGCGACGAAGATGCCACCCTCGATACGGCCCTCTACAAGATTCATTGCGGGCGATCCGATAAAGCCTGCAACGAAAATATTTGCCGGACGATCGTAAATCTCAAGCGGTGTGCCCACCTGTTGAACGAGGCCCTTATTCATCACCACAACACGGTCAGCCAAAGTCATGGCTTCGATTTGATCATGGGTTACATAGATGGTTGTTGTTTTGAGTTCATGATGGAGATTTTTAATCCGCGCCCTTGTCGACACACGCAATTTTGCATCGAGATTAGAAAGCGGCTCATCCATCAAAAACAATGTGGGTTCACGGACGATTGCGCGCGCAAGCGCCACTCTTTGCCTCTGGCCACCGGATAATTCAGCAGGTCTCCGTGTAAGATAGTCCTCTAATTCAACCATCTTAGCCGCCCGCATCACGCGGATCTTCTGCTCTGCATCCGGCACGCGGCGAACCTTGAGGGGAAAGCGAATATTCTCATAAACCGTCATTGAGGGATAAAGACCATAGCCTTGAAAAACCATAGCAATGTCACGTTCCTTCGGCTCAAGATCGTTAACAAGCCGATCACCGATAAAGATTTCACCACCCGTCACGTCTTCAAGACCAGCAATCATACGCATCGTCGTTGTTTTTCCGCAGCCCGACGGACCAAGAAGGACAATAAACTCACCATCAGCAATATCGAGCGACAAAGCGCTCACGCCGACAAAGTCGCCCCATTTTTTTGTCAAATTTTTGAGCGTGATCGATGCCATAATATTTTTATTATCCCTTCACTGCGCCGGCTGTTAAACCGCTTACAATTTGTCTTTGGAACAGCAGAACGAGCACAAAGAGTGGTGCAGTTGCCGAAACCACCGCTGCCACCGCAAACATCACATTGCCTTGAACCTGTGTCGTACCAAGAAAGCTCGCGATCTTCGGAACCATAGTTTGATTGTCTTGCGACAAGAGCATCGCTGTCACAGCAAAATCATTATAGGCAAGAAGGAATGAGAAGAGTCCGGTCGTGATAACACCGGGCCACATGACGGGTATAATCACGCGATAAAACGCTTCGAAACGGGAACATCCATCCATCAGCGCGCTTTCATCCAATTCTTTGGGAATGCTTTCAAAGAAGGAATGCAACATCCAAATCGTAAATGGCTGATTGATCGCGACGAGAACGATAATGGCTGTCGGTAGATAGCCCCAGATATTCAGCTGGAAGAATGGCAACAAATATCCCGAAACGAGTGTGATATGTGGCATAGCCCGAAATATGAGTGCAGCAATCAAAATCCAAAACGCATAGGGCTTTGTTGAACGGGAGAGTGCATAGCCCGCAAGCGTTCCGAAAGAGAGCGAAATGGTAACCACAAAGAATGTGACATAAAGCGTATTTAACGCCGCGCGCCAAAAGCCATTATCGATCCACGCGCCTTCATATCCTCGACCTGTAAACGCAGAGCCCGTTTCGGCAATAGTTTTGATGCCTAAAAATCCGGAACGCCAATCGAGGCGGGAAAAGAAGTCGCCTTCAACCTTAAACGAGCCCCATAAGGTCCAAAAGAAAGGAAAGATTGCGAGGATAATCCAACATGCAAGGCCGATTGTAAGAACGGCTTGAAGAAGAGGTGATTGTCTATAGGCTGGATGCGCCATGGCTTACCGCTTCCTGCTAAAATCACGCCACACACTTCTCAACACGGGCGTTAAGAGGATTGCGACGCCTATAATTGTCATGACAGAGGTTGCGGCAGCGGATCCAAATAATTGAACGCCGCGCCCTTGCAGATCGTTGAAAATGAGCCAAGAAAGCGAAATTGCGCTCGCTTCCGCATTAAATCCGACAACAGGTTCGAAGACTCTAAAATTATCCATCACCTGAATTAAGGCGATGAACGTCGCGAGCGGCTTCAAATGCGGAATGATGACGAAGCGGATCCGCTCCCATCGGTTCGCGCCATCAATCAGTGAGGATTCAAGCGTGTCCTGCGGTACGGTTTGGAGACCGGCATAAAAGACGACAAAGGCGAAAGGCGTCGATTGCCATATTCCATAGATAAACAACGTAATCCACGTAAAGCCGATCGAAGCTTTAAGCGAGAAGTTCGGATCATTAACAAGCGTCTGCAATGTGGCGCCAATGACGCCATTGGCATCAATCATCCAAAAAAGAACCAATGATCCAATAAGCGGCGTTACAATCATTGGCAGAAGAGACGCAAAGATTACCGTACCACGCATTAAATTTGGAAGCGTATTAACACCCAAAGCAATGAGAAAACCAAAGCCAATAACAAAAGGCGTTACTAAAAAGGCATAGGCCAAAGTAAAGCTAAGGGCTTTATAGAAAGGAAGAAGCAGAATAGATCGAAAAAAATCTAAAAGGGTTGACGAGCTGTTCCACCGCGCACCGACTTCACCAAAGGCCAAATGATTCCGGTCGATATATGTATTTAGGCCGTTAAAGAGACCCAAGGGGTGAGCATCGCGAATGGCTGCGGTTGCCTCTTCATCAACCCTCAATTCCTTATCGCACCCGAAAGGCCCGCAGCTTTCTGATTCAATCATCACGCGCGGCGCTTCGATATAGAGGGATTGCACAAGCACGGAAATTATCGGCAAAGCGATGAAAACAATCATGGCGATGATCGAGGGCAGCACAAACCAGAAAAAAGTTCGATTTTTCATGTTGTCTTGTCTTCGATCTTAAAATCAAACGAGGCGAAGAAAGGCTGCGGGAGACAATCCCCCGCAGCCCTATATTATTATTTCAAGAAGCCTTTTTCCTTTGCCGAGGCTGTGTACGCGGCTTCAGCATCAGCCAAAGCCTGTTCGGCCGACTTCTTTCCTTGCAGGAAGGCTGCAACTTCACCACCAAGCGCTGTGTGCATCAGATCCATGGACGGTGCCATGGGATAAGGCTTGGCACCCGCTTGCGCTGTAGCCAATGTACCGCCTGCCATCGCGCCGGGCGTATAACCCTTGATCAACCATACAGCATCATTAGGCTTTGCATTGGCCATCTCGCTTGATGAACCATGGAGCAAGGCACGGAAGGTCGCTTCCGCATCTTCATCCGAGATGTTTTTTGCAACAGTAAAGCCATCCCACCACAATGTGGTCGCGGGAATTGTACCGCCGCCCACTGTTGGCGCCGCTGCAAATTTAATATTGTCGGAAATTTCTTGCGTCGTGCCCTTTGTATCTTTCACAGCCGCAGCCCGTGAACCCCAGAACACAGCCATCGCCACTTTACCGGCCTGGAATTCCGCCTGCAAAGCATTTGAGTCGAATGTGAGATAATCAGGGTTCATATAGCCCGTCATCGACTTCAACATATTCAGAGCGTCAACACCCTTTTTGTTGTTAATAGAGGCTTCTGCGGTACCCTCTTTGAAGAAGGAACCACCGTAACCGAGATACATATTGACGAATTCTTCGGCGAGATTCCAACCCGCTTTATAGGTGCCGCCAAGCGGATTAGGCATCAATCCCTTATCTTTAATGACCTTAGCGGCAGCCAGCATTTCCTCATAAGTTTTTGGAGGCTGGACTCCTGCCTTCTTCAAAATATCATCACGATAGAAAAGATGTTGAGAATTCGCCATCATCGCGATTGCCATCACTTTTCCATTGATGGTGATGAGTTGAGTCTTATTGAGATCCTTGCCATATTTTTCGACGTAAGGATCAAGCGGACGGATCAACCCATCGGCCAAAAGAGGAAGGATTGAGCTATTGGCAATCACGGCCGATGTATATTGCGCGGGATTGGCCTTCAACGCTGCTACTTGCAGGCTCTCATGTTCTTTTGTTTGGTTTTTCGTAAGCGTTACGGCACCGCCTGCGCATTCTTCGGCCTTATCGACCACATCATGCAAAGCCGGAAAATCATTCGACAAAATTCTGATTGAGCCCTTCTCGATACCGCAACCGGCAAAAGCAAGGCTTGAACTGGCAACGAGCATCGCGCCCGCCAAGAGATTTTTTGAAAGCATCTTCATTAATGTCCTCCATTTCGGATCGATGACACGGCTTGTGCATCGCAAGCGGCCGGTCCCCCACGGTAGCCGACTTGTGAGCAGCTTGACCATTTTTGAATACGTATGCAAGAACTAAATCTTTCGTTGTCACTTTTGCTGTCGATACAAGAATTCGGCTAGATTTATGACCGATCCTCGGGAGAACCGCGACTGATGACCACCTCAACGACCGCCCTTGTCGATGAAAAACGTCGATTATTCAGAGCATTAGGTGCATTGGCCGAGGCGCCGCTCGGAGACACCGCTGCTCATATCAACGCGCTGGTTACAAACAATATTCATTGGCGTGCGAGCCATCCCCTCAATGAGGTAAATGGCCGTGACGCGGTCATGGAAACGATATGGGGCCCGCTCAAAAAAGCGATTCCCGATCTTGAGCGACGCGATCAAATTTTCGTCGGCGGATCTTATGAAGGCCGCACCTATATCGCGGCAGTGGGATCTTATTGCGGGACCTTTCGCAACGACTGGTTGAGCATTCCCGCAACAGGGCGTCCGATATGGATACGATATGGTGAAGTTTATGAACTTAAAGACGGAACGATCGTTCAGGCCAATTGCTTGTGGGATATACTCGACGTGATCCGGCAGGCAGGCTTTTGGCCGATCGCCCCGAGTCTCGGCACGGAGGGGCTCTGGCCCGGTCCGATCACGGGCGATGGCCTCGTCTTTCACCAGACCGATGCAACTGAGTCAGCTGCAAGTCTTGCGCAAACACTCGCCATGCATAAAACGCTTGGCGACTACAATGATCTCAATGGCGCAGGGCGAGAAGGTCTTCTCACCATGCCCCAAAAAGAGCATTGGCATCCAAAAATGATGTGGTACGGCCCCTCGGGTATCGGAACAACACGTGGCATGCAAGGATTTGTCGACTATCACCAACTGCCCTTCCGCAAAGCGTTCCCCAATCGAAAGGGCGGAGGTCAATGGGATGAAATTGCCGCCGAAAAAACACGCCGCGGCGGTGGACACTATATTCGCATCGGTGACGGTCCTTACTCGGTAACAGGCGGATGGCCCAGTGTTTTCGCCCTGCATAAAGGCGGCCATTTCCTTGGTATTGGTCCTACTGACCGTGTCATCACGATGAGGGTGATGGATTTTTATCTTCATCACGAAGGCTTGATCCGTGAAAATTGGGTGCCGCTCGATATTCTCGATGTTCTCATGCAAATGGGCGTTGATGTGTTCGACCGAATGCAGAGTTACTTCAAACGCGGGGCTTAGCGGTTTTTTGGTACTTTTGCCGAACCGCGAATGATCAATTTAACGGGCAGAACAGCCGCGCGTTTTTTCACGATTTTGTTTTCAATCTGCTCGATCAGAATTTTCACGGTCTGTTCGACCATTTGAAGATAAGGTTGCGATACAGTGGTCAGATCATAACCCTTCCACGACGCTTGTGGCACATTGTCATATCCGATGACAGATATATCGTGAGGTACTTTTAACCCATATTCACTGCGGATCACATCAATCACGCTGAATGCCATTTGATCATTGGCTGCGAATATCGCATCGGGACGCCGCTTCAGATCCATAAGGCTCCGCGCTGCACGCGCCGCCCCTTCGAATGAATATCCGCCAACAGCATGCGCAAATAATGTGACGCCGTGCTGCGCAAGACCTTGATAAAAGCCTGCTTCACGGTCCCGATTGGTTGAGGAATCTTCTGCACCCGCAATGAAGGCGATGCGCTCGTGACCGCCGCGCACAAGAAAATCACCAATTAAACGACCGCCTTCAATATTATCAGATGTCACACTCGAGGCCGGAGAAGTTGCGACATAACGATTGAACATCAACACCGGAATACCGGTATTGGCGCATTCGCGCGCCAGGGTGGATGAGAGTGTAGCTGACGCCATCACGATCCCGTCGACCTGATATTGAAGAATTTTTTGGACAACCTCATCCTGTTTGCCGGGATCGGTCATAAAGAGAAGGACCTGATAGCCTTCGCCCTGAAGTGCACGCGAGATCTGCTCAAGGACAATCGGATAGAATTGATTGTCGAGATAGGCGACGAGCATTGCAATCAAGCGCGATCGACCCGAGATCATGGCGCGCGCAAGGGCGTTCGGTCGATAGCCCAACGCGTTAGCCGCTTTGAGTACTTTCTCCCGCGTCTTATCAGAAACGCTCGCTCCCGGCGTTAACGCGCGACTGACCGCCGACTGCGAAACTTTGGCAAGCTTCGCCACATCGCCTGATGTTACAGGCACCTTGTTGGGCTTTCGTGGCACGCCGCCAGCCTCCGCTCACCTCATTTCAACGAACAATGATACACAAACTCATCTCAGACAAAGTCAAGGTCTGCTGAGCGCACGGAAAGTTTGACAGAAAAAATTGCGCGCGACGGGCAGCTCGACTGCCAGCCCTATAATCATGCAAATTTGATGAATGATTTGTTAGCGGAAGGAGGCTACGGTCGATACGGCGCCTTTCTGATGGAGCTGAGCGGAATCGAACTGCTGGCCTCCTCATTGCGAACGAGGACCAAATTTGGCACTCGTAAGACATTGAATTTGTTGTATTATTTTTTCAAATCCACTCAGAAAAGCGTGTAATTTGAGTGTTGTCCTCCTCATTTATTCTGGCGTCATTTCCGATAAAACAATGTTCAGAAATCTATTGGCTTTGAAGGTGGGCATTTCGAAAAACACTTTCACCGCACCGCGATCTATTCTTACCCTGCCTTGTGTGAATAGACTTCTCCAACCCCTATTGAAGCTACTTGGGCAACGTTACGAATTGGCGGATGCGTCGAGCAGTCCGAGAAGGCATTCAGCTAGTGCGAACAAAGAGGCTGCAAAGTATGATGGAAACACAAGACATATGCGCCATCGTCAAGGAAGAGTTCTCGAAGTTA
>Ga0214917_10003995_pt1 | contig 16716 bp, 21 predicted proteins | sample LL_1208_BB_MetaG_FD_177983 | JGI IMG/M metagenome (GOLD analysis project Ga0214917, IMG submission 177983) | Freshwater microbial communities from Lake Lanier, Atlanta, Georgia, United States - LL_1208_BB | ecosystem: Environmental > Aquatic > Freshwater > Lake | place: USA: Georgia | collected... | reverse complement strand
GCTTCTTCTGCTGTTATACCTAAGCTATTACCAAATTTAGTATAGTTATCACGACCAGTTAGTTGTATAAGACCACGTCCACAAAAACGCCAACCATCACCGGACTCTTCGGGGCCATTGCCCATGCGATTAGCATAAACACGATTAGCAATCTTTTCAGGCTGTTTTTCATATTGCTGCGCCAATGCGTCCGTAGGAAAATACTTGGGGAAAACTTTACGCAAACTTTGCCATTTGTAGTTAAGATTTTCTTTAATAAATACAAAACCACCCGACTCGTGTGCGCACTGTGCTAAAAAGGCTGCTATGCGATCTGCGGTATTAATTTCATATTGTGGCAGTAGTTGAGCTAGTGCAGTATGCCAGTAACTAACATATTTATTTTTAGGAATTATTTGCTTAAGTTGATCTAGTGTAAGTTCCACTACTTCTCCTTGTTAAAAATACGTTGCTGCGTTTGGTACCACTCTATCCATGCACTATTATTACCACTGCAAATATGATATTCCATGTAGTTATCTACCACAATCTTAGTAAGCTCACTTAGTTGTACACCTTGTGGAGCTTGTTTAAGTGGCTTACAGTGTTCTAGTAGCGGTTTAGGTGCTTCTGGAAAACGTTGTGTTACTGGCACCGTGGTAGCGCAACCGCCTAGTGCTAGTGCTAGTATAATCGTATACTTCATTGTTTTACAGCCTTGTTATGTAGATCTACTACTAGTTCTGGTATTTTACAATTTTCGTCAATTACCAGCTTTTCGCGATCTATGTACTTTACTATCTCGTTACCCTGAACACGCACTATTTCACGGCGGGTAACTACTTTTTCCACAATCTTAGTATTCTCCTTAGCACTTTCAGCTTCAGCTACAGCTAACTTAGTTTCAACTTCTTTAACTTTAGCCAACCAGTGGTCATTGTTCCAGTTTGCTCCGCACATAAATAGTGATGCAGCAAATACTATGATGCTTAAGTAGTGTACAAGCTGCGCTTGTGGCACCTTGATAAATCTACTAATTAAGAATACTAATAGTGCTGTAATGGCTAATACAGGAAAAAACCAGCTAGGTATAAAGTTTAGGATAAACATTATACTGGCGGATTAACAGTAACCCAGTTTTGTGTAGGTTCGTCCCAGGTGTATAGCTGACTACCGTCTGCTGGATAGGGTACAGGCGGTACCCATAAGCAGGTTTCCTGGTTTAGGGTCCAACTAGGGTAGGGCTTTGGGGCTATAAATGCGTCTAATTCTTGATTGTAAGTATACCCTATACTAGCATAATTTTTTCGTAATGCTTTTGTTTGATCTGCACTAGGTTCGCCTGTAACAGGATCATAGTGTACTCCGCCACGAGTATTATAACTAGTTTGTATCCACTGTGCTGCGGAATTTTGAGATTTTAAGTAGTCTATAAAGTCTTGTTCGGCAACAATTACGTTTGTTACCACATCATTTTCTATTTGTGCATAATGTGCCATAAAATAAAATCCTATATTACAAATCTGGCTCTGTGACCGTTATAACTATTTAATATTTCTTGAGCAGTAAGCGCTCTGTTATGTATAGTATATTTAGCTACTCTAGCGTTTAAGTACTGATTAACAGGAGCACTGTTACCATCATAACCATGTCCTATAGTTACATAACTTCTACCATTTCTACTACTAATAGAGCTAGTGTTGCTATTATCTAATACACCATTAATGTATATTGCTTTATTAGGTGAACTAGTTTGACATACAAAAACAAGATTATACCACTGATTAGCTTGTATAGTTTGATTACTAGTTAGTTGCCCATAATCACCAGTTACTTCAAACTTATTAGCACTAGTAAACCAACCCCAGCTATCTCCACCACTAACAGAATTATCGTCCCACCATAATACCCCGCTATTTGTAGCTATGGGATATACCCACATACTAATACTCATAGTTTGAGCAAAGCCATCTGTAGCAGCACCTATTCGTACGCGTACATTGCTACCATTAAAAACTATGCTACCACCATTACTACTATTGTAGGTATAACTACCATCAATAGTGCCATTATACCCACGTCCACTTAAATCTGTCCAAGTGCTACCTGTACCACTATAGCTACTAGCTATACTAGCATCATAATAAAGTCCTAGGTTTGTTAAGGGTTCATTAGTTGGGGCAAAAACACCGCTAGTAGTATACACATGCATAACGTATCCGGCTCTACTAGTAGTATCTAGTGTGCCGCCACTAGCTCTGGCAATAGTTCCTGGATAACTAATAATGGCAATTCCGCTGCCACCACTACCACCGCTGGCATTACTGCCACTACTAAATCCGCCACAACCTCCACCACCACCTGTATTTGCTATCCCGCTAATACCTGCTTGACCGCTATTTGCTCCACCTTGGCCTCCGCCGCCAGCGCGTAATGCTGAATAGCTGCTTGCTCCCCCAGTACCACCACCACCTCCACTAGCAAACCAGCCCTTACCGCTTGTACCGCTGGTACTATTGTTAGCATCGGTACCATATGCCCCATACTCTGTATAACGTAAACCAAGACCTCCTTGACCTCCTTGACCATATACCGAGTTGCCACCAGCTCCACCAGCACCACCACCCCCACCACCTCCATGATCTGGTTCGCCACTAGGTGCAGTAGTATGTGGCCAGCCGCCACGAAATCCTTGACCAGCTGTACCAGCACCTTCGCCAGTATTTAATACACCAGGACAACATGCAGCACCGCTACCGCTACCGCCTGCTGTACCTCCTGGACCACCACCACCTAGAGCAGTAATTGTAGTTAATCCAAATCCACTAAGGGAACTAGATCCACCATTAGTCCCATAATTTAATGTGGGCAAATTACTAGCTGGAGCACCTGGTCCACCTGCACCAATTATTACTCCATAGCTGCCAGATAAATTAAGAGGTATAAGACCACCATTTGGAGTCTTAGTAGTAGTATTAGTGCCATAGTATAGTAAACCACCTGCTCCACTACCACCATTGTGGCGTTGACCAGAACCGCCGCCACCAGCTATAAGTAGTAGCTCTATATCTAAAGATATATTTGGCCAGTTATCTATACGTTTATAATGACTATATTCAGTAATAGTATAAATTCCACCAGTAGTATTAGTTACAGTACTAATAATATTATTTGCTTTTTTAAATCGTCCAGGATTTTGACTCATATAATATCCTTAAGTACTAAATCTTATTGTACCTGACTGTGTAAATTTATAGTACGTATATCCACCGCTAGTAGTTACTGTAGGGCTACCTGTAGTTGTTGCTGCACCTTCACTACTGATTACTCTAACTATTACTACTCCACTACCACCATTACCGCCACTACTATATGGATAGAAACCGCCACCACCGCCACCACCGCCAGTATTAGTACCACCAGCAGTACCATTATAGCCACCACCACCTCCATTGCCGCCGCCACCGCTGCCACCGGCACCAGGAGTCGCATAAATTTCGCCAGCACCACCACCACCGGCATAATAAGTACCACTACCAGTAGGCCACTCTAGTCCAGCGCCTCCAGGACCATTACCACCTGCTGCACTAGCTCCACCACCGCCACCGCTAATACCTCCCCAACCACCGTCAATACTACCTGGTCCGCCGTCATATCCCTGTCTAGTAGCACTTACATAAGCGCTACCCGGATATACTCCTCGTCCTGGTGCAGTACTACCATCAGTTCGTTGTGGGGCTCCACCGCCACTGCCACCATCACCACCAAAAGTTCCACCATGACTATAACCGGCTCCGCCACCATAAGTACTAATATTGTCAAATACACTACTAGCACCTTGATTTCCAACCCAAGTACCACAGGATCCATCACTACAATTGGTACCTGCTGCTCCACCACCACCTACTGTAATGGTATAAGTTGTCGCACTAGTTAAAGTTTTAGCGCCTTGCAGTAAACCACCAGCACCGCCCCCACTACCAGTAGCTCCGCCACCGCCACCACCAGCAACTACTAGGTAATCACTGGCAATATATCTTACTAAAGTTGGCCACGCACCGCTAGTACTGATTTGATTAAATTGTTGTGCAAGTGTAAACATACCACTTGCCTGACTACTATTAACTACAGGTCGCTGACTATTAAGTATGCCGCCTAAGTATCTCTGTGCCATTATGAAAGTTCTTCGTATGATACTGTATAAGCAATAGCACTGCCGGTACCACTAGTAACAGTTATGCTTGTACCCTCTTCTAAATATAGTGCTGTTGATTTATCTAATACAATCAAGCTGGCTGTAGTAGGTACTACAACTCCGCTAACTAGTGGGAAAGCTGTGCCTCCACTAGGCGCGCTACCTTGTGCTACGGCACCATTAGTATAATAACTAACTGTAGTTGCTGCATTGCTACCAGTAGTATTAGTAGCTAGTATAAGATTAACTTTTAATACCATATTACTACTAGCAGCATTTCTTAATAATACTACAGCACTAGTTCCACTAGGTATTAATGAAGTTGTTTTTGCAGTAATTGTTGCTACATTTACAATATTAGGTGCTGCCATGTTTAGCCTCCAAATACAACTGACATAGCAATTGCTTTACCAGTTAAAAACGGTTCAGGTCCTATATTAACCCAACTAGTGCCATTATGCATTTCAAATACCTTAAGGGTAGAATTGTATCCAGTTTGACCTGCTTGCGGGCTACTAGGCCTTGTAGCAGTTGTCCAGGTTGGAAATACTATACCTGTATCGCCGTTTAGTTGTACTGGCATGCTTATTCCTTATTGTGCTATTTCTGTTAGAGTCCAACCATACCAATGATTACAACAGTGTACTAAGTAATTAGTTTGACTACTTTCAGTAGTCCACTTAGAATATCGTAGTTGATAAATTACACTATTAGTTGTATTTGGCGTATCAAAATATACTAAATTTCTTGGCCCCCAGCTAGATTCTGTGTGCATCCAGCCTAAATATGGATGATTTGTGCTTGCCCATCCACTACCACTTTTTAATATAATGCCATCATATGTACCAGTACCAATTTTGCGATATAACATAGCATTTAACCAGCCACTACCACCTCCATATGCCATACTACTATGCCACTCAACCATTATAACACTGTTACTAAATCTTGGAGTTATTGTAGCCTCAAGGTCTAAAGTTTGATCAGTAGTATTAGTTGTTGATATGTGGTTGGCTCCACTTTGACGCTGTGCATATACACGTTGTACTACACTATTTGGTGATACAAAAGTACCAGTAGTACTAATTTTACCACTAGTACTAGTTATTTGTCCACTACCAGTAATTGAGGTAGGCATTAAGATGCTCCTAATTCGCTTAATGTCCAGCTATAATATTGCTGGCCTTGATGTACTAGATATAGTGTACTAGTAGTGCTCCAGTTTCTATATCTTAGTTGATATGTTACTTGTTGAGTAGTATTAGGCCTATCAAAATACTTACTATCCATTGGTTCCCAAGAATTAGCAAAATGAGTAAGGCCATAGTATGGATTAGTAGTACTAGCCCAGCCACTATCTGAAATACCTACAACGGCTTCATAGTTACCACTACCAATTTTTCTATAAAGTGCAGTACTAAGAGCATTGCCAGAACCATAGGACGTACTAGACCAGAATCTAATCTGAATAATAGAATTAGCATATAGTGGTGTAATACTACAAGTATCTGCCAATACCGTTTCACTGGTGGTATTTAGTGATAAATGATTGGCACCTGTTCTATATTGTGCAAAACGTATCTGTAACACATCACCAGGACTAGTAAAGTTTATGTCAGTAGTAATATTGCCACTAGGAGTTATAAATTTACCGGCTCCGTCTATAGTAAGTGGCATAACTTACTCCGGTTTAGGGTATTTGGCTTTAACTGCCTGACAAGCTGCAATATATGCTTGTAGCTGAACTTGGTCGCCCTTTACTACGGCATCTAAGTAATCCGCAATTGGTGGATATTCTTTAGCACGTAGATTTTTATAGGCAACAGCATTACGTTCAGCAATAATTTCTTGCTCAGCACTTAATAACTGTTCTTTTGTAGGTTTTTGCTGGGTTTTATCTGTCCAACAAAGATTTTCATAACGCTCTTCATCTTTAAAATACCAATTAGCATTGGGACATAATCTATGAAGTGCGGCAACTATTGATACGTCTCTCATGCTGCAATCTCCATGGCAATTATAGTACTAGTTGTTACTTCATGACCAGTGACTGTACTAGTTGTCCAACCTAGGGTTCTGTTTGTATAAAGTGTAAATCCAGTTTCACAACTAATATATATTTGATATGTAATTGCTGAAGTAGTGGCAGGACTATCTACATAAAATATAGTCATAGAATCGGGGGTACTGTTAGCATCATCTGCATAATAGGTAAGACCAGATAATCCCATGCCATATACGGTAGTAGCTGTACCAGAAACATTATGATCACCTACTCTAGTACCATTACGTTTAAAACCATATACACTATTCCAAGATTGTCCGGTGCTACCATATTCTCCACACCATCTACCAAACAATAGTATTCTACTACTAGTACTAGTAGGAGTTATACTGACATTTAGATCAGTAATATCTGTTGCTGTTACTGATGGAATACTTTGAGAATATCTACCAGTTAAATGTGTTTGTTTTACCTGTAGTATAGTTTCTCTAGCTACTCCGGCAGTATTCTGCCATACATCAAATTTTGCGAAACTAGGCATTAATGCCTCCTATTATACTATCTCCATCTACACCAGATCCTTGACCAATCGCTAGTGAGCCCTCTGGAGTGTCTTGTGGCGTATTAATATCAAATGATGCCGGTTTAGGATATTTTTCTTTTACTGCAGCTACATTTGCCAAATATTCCTGCATCTTTGTAGGATCACCATTTGATTGCCAGTATATAGCATCGGCTAGATCGCCTATGTAAGGATATTCTTGTGCACGCTTACCTTTGTAACTATTTAACTCTATTACCTTTTCTAACTTAGCTGTTTCTACAGCAACTAGTGCATCATCTATATCTATACGATTGCCTTCACTATCAAAATAGCCTATACCATCTTGAATAACTACCACCTGCGGATAAAGGTTCCTAATAGCTTGATGCCTCATGTGGCAATCTCCATAAGTATAATTTCGCTTGTACCACGTTCATAATTAGCACCATCGCTATCAGCAACTGTTCTATTTGTATATAGTGTGCCAGCATTAAAATATCTACAAGCAACTGTATATGTTAGTGCAGATGTTGAACTAGGGCTATCTAATGTCATAAATGTTAGTGTTTCTGGTGTACTATCATTGTTCCAACTACCGCCACTTTGATAATTTGTGCTAATTGTTGCCATACCACTTATTCTATTGCCTGTACTTGTTTGAGTATTTATTTTTGTACCATTTCTAGCTATAAAATATACGCTATCATGTGGATCACTACTACTAGTCTCGCCAAACCATCTAACAAATATTAATATTTTACTGCTTGTACTATAGGGAGTAATTGTAGCTGTTAGACCTGTTATATTGGTATCAGTATTAGCACTAATACTTTGCGAACTTGGTGTTGTGTACAGTGTACTAACTACCTTTAACACAGTGCCCATTAGGTTACCATCAGTACGCTGCCAGTTATTTGCTCTAATTATGCTCATTATACTATCGTCCAGGCTGAGCCATCACTAACTGTAACAGTTACACCATCATTAATAGTAACTGGTCCAGCAGTCATAGCATTTTGTCCTACTGGTATTGTATAGCTACCAGTAATTGTAGTATCATTTAGGTAAAATGCTGCATTTTGTCCAGTACCAGTAGCACCTCCACCAACACTGCCCCAAGTACCTGCTTTGTAAACTTCAACACTACTAGTAGTAGTGTTATATCTAATCATACCATTAGTAGGGCTGGCTGGACGTTGTGCAGTAGTTCCTGCAGGTATAACAAATGCACCTATATTACCACCAGCAGTTACTACGCCTGCAGTTCCTTGTAATTCTAATATACCGCTAGTATCAGCTATAGTTACAAAACCTGTGGCTGAATCTGCTTTGATTATTGTTGGCATTATTACCTCACATAAATTTCTATACGAGCACTGCGATTAAAGCCAGTGACATCTTGACAGCAATATATAGCGTCTCCGGCAGAGTATCCTGCTCGCCCAACACCTATACCACCAGTTACATCATTAGAGCCCCAGTCACCTTCATTATTCCAGCCAAAACCCCAACGAACCTGATTACTACCATTAGCAGTAAAATTAAATCCGTAAAACTGAGCCCCACTTTGAGATGAAAACTGCGAACCACCATTCCACTGAGCGCCACGTACAGCACGACTATTTGGATTATAATTATTAACTGTGCTAAAAAATGATATAGGAGTAATTCTCGTGCCACCATAATAGTTATTTTCTAGCCATATTGTGCCAACAGTTTGACCTGTTATATCGCCACCATTTCCTAGATCGGGCCAAATAGCCATAATATCTTTAGCTTGAAAATAATTCATAGTATGAAACTTGGCATCTGCATCAGTTGTATTAACCTGTGTAGTTTCATTTAATACATTTACTGTAGTCCAATAGTTAGCACCATAAGTAAATGTACCACCTCTAGTAGCTTTCATAGCCATCATCCAACCACCACCACTAAAGGCATCACTCATTATGCAATATATTGGTTGAGCTCCTACTGTTGGTAAATCTATATAATATACACCATTAGTTGTTGTGCCTGTTAGTGTTTTAATAGCTTGTGCACTAGTAGCAGCACGAGCTGCAGTAGTACCATCTTTAGCAGGATTTACGATAATACTAAAACTCCTAGCAACTGAGCCGCCGGCTCCGTCGCTAGCGGTTACTGTAAAGGTACTAGTAGTGCTAGACTCTACATTTGCAGGGTCACCACTAATTACACCAGTACTACTATTTAGTGTTGTGCCACTGGGCAAACTGCCTAGTGTAACCGCATAGCTTAGTGTTTGTCCACTGTCTTGATCACTGGCTTGAACCGTAGCTATATTTGTGTATGTGCTATAGGCATCAGTAATAGTTGCTAGTGTACCGCTTGGTGTTACCCAGGTAGGATCTACGTTAGCAGTATTTACAAGATTCTTCCAGGCACCGTCGTAGTAAGTTTCTAAAAAATTAGTAGTTAAGTTTATTCTGGTATAACCTGGTGTGGGACTAGCGGGCCGTTGAGCTGTTGTTCCACTTGGAAGATTAACAGCCCCAGTACCTGTTACACCTACTAAACCCGTAGAAGATTGTAGATTTAAGTCGCCACTAGTATCACTAGTATGTAGGATTCCAGAGCTGTTTGCATTAATAGTGCTCATCTAATGCCCTTTATTAATAAACCAAAACTACTCTACCATTACCACCAGTAGCATTAACATTTCCTTGACCTATACCGCTGCTATAGTAGGCACTAGCTGTTTGTGGTGGTGCAACCGTAGACTTTTTACCACTAGTAATTGCTGAAGCAGTTAACACTCCGCCAGTAACATATGTACTATTAGAATAACCGCTACCACCTCCGCCACCAGCATGTTGATTGTTTACACAACCACCGCCGTACCAACCATCGCCACCGCCTCCACTAGTATTCCAGCCGCCACTATCCCATAATGTACCATTGCCAGCATCTGCTCCCTGAAATTGAGCTGCTACACGACCAACACCACTATCACTAGAACCACCGGCAATCTGTGTTCCTGCTAATGCTGTTAATTCTACGTTAGCACTACTATATCCCATACTACCAGTACCACTAGATCCGCCACCATTACCGCCGCTCATATTAGAACCAGCAGCCCCGCTACTACCACCATGTGCTGAAGCTCCACCCCCTCCACCAGCTATTAGTATAGCATTAGCTGCGCTTGCAGAACTATTAAATATGGCACTACGTCCACCACCAGCTCCTGATGTATAACTATTTCTAACCGAAGGCAATCCAGCATTGGGATAAGGTCTGGTTGGGCGACCGCTACCATTATTAGTTCTGCCACCGCCTTCACCTACTTGTACTAGTAGCGTAGTTAAACTACTAGTGTTAATTAAACCGTAGGCATAGCCGCCAGCTCCACCTGCATCTGAGTAGCCTTCAGCACTTGCACCACCACCAGCAGCACCCCATAAATAAGCATTAACTCTGGTTAGTCCGCTAGGTATGCTAAAGGTTTGATCTGCTCCAGTAAATGTAAAGGCTTGTGTAATTGGTGCCTTTGACAATATACTAAAAGCTCTATCTGCTGTTACATTGCTGTTATTAGTAACTCTAAGCGTAAAACTATATGTAGTATCTGTACCAACACTTGTAGCTGTTCCTGATATTACCCCAGTACTGCTATTTATACTCATTCCTGTAGGTAGTGAACCACTAACAACACTATAAGTTAGTGTTGCACTTAAGTCTGAATCTGTAGCTAGAACTGTAAAAGTTTTGCTACTACGTTCTGCATCGTATAATGTGCCTAGACTGCCACTAGCAGTAGTCCAGCTAGGTATACTCAATAAATTAGTTAAACTATTCCAAGCATTATTATAGAATATTTCTAAGTATCCTGTGGTGCTATTAATACGCAGTGAACCTATTGTAGCACTAGCAGGGCGTTGTGCTGTTGTTCCAGTAGGCAGTATTAGTCCGCCACCTATAAAATTAACTACGCCAGTTTCGCTGGTTAATTCTAGGATACCGCTAGTATCTGATATATGTTCTAGATTAGTGCTATCTGTGCTACCTGCTTTTATTTTGCTCATAATTAGTATGAAATGATAACTCGGCCATTACCACCAGCAGCGCCAACACCACCAGCGTCACCAGCACCCTGTCTGCGCGTATCCGCACTATTAGCAGGTGTAGTTGCAGCTGCTACTGTTAGTGTGCCGCCAGTAACTAGTGTAGGATGTAGGTATCCGCTACCGCCTCCACCACCTCCCATAGTATTAGACTCACTATAACCACCAGCACTGCCGCCCCAATAGCCTCCGCCACCAGCACCACCATATCCATTAATTCTACAAGTACCGCCTAGTAGTGCAGCTTGGAATCCACTAGCATTTGCACTATCGCAGCTTGCATCTGCTCCAGCAGCACTTTGTGTAGCACCACGTCCACGATAGCCACTCTTACCGTCATAGGGAGAATAACCATCTTCAGCTGTAGTACCACTACCACCCCCACCTTGATTGCCAGTGCCAGCACGACTTGAACCGCCTCCACCGCCACCGCCAGCCATTATTAGCGCACTGGCTTGTGTAGCTGGATTTGCTGTAAATATGCCACTATAACCGCCACCACCACTACCATATCGGTTATCACTATTAGTTCTGCTGGCAATACCTCCACCACCAAATGCACTAGTAGTACTATTAACTTGTCCACCTTGACCAACTGTAACGTACAGTGTACTACCTGACGTAACACTAATAGTGCCGCTAGCATAGCCACCGGCTCCACCAGGAGCACCATAGCTCCAACCACCTGCTGTACCTCCAGCACCGCCAGCAGCCCACATAGCTGCAGTAATCTTGGTAACACCCTCTGGTACCACATAGGTTTGTACACTGCCTGTATAGGTAAGTGTTGTAGTGATAGGAGCCTTAACAACTATAGAAAAATTGCGGCTTGCTGGTACACCACTTTGATTGGTAGCACTAATTGTAAATGTATAGGTAGTGTCACTTACAACAGCACTGGCAGTACCACTAATTACTCCAGTGCTCGAATTTAGGGTCATGCCAGTTGGCAGGCTACCAGAAGTTAGTGCATAGGTTATAGAACCACTAGGTGTAGTTGCTACAACACTAGTAGTAAATCCTACTCTACTAGCATCATAGATTGTTGCAATAGTTCCTTGATTAGTAGTCCATCTAGCGACAGCTGATAGCGCAGTAGTTACCCAGTTACCAGCAATACTATATACCTCAATGCTAGCAGTATCAGTATTAAATCTTAGTGAGCCTGCTTTAATTCCTAGAGTAGGTCTATTGCTACTGGTGCCAACAGGTATTATAAAAGCACCTGTAGTATTTACTACAACATTTCCACTAGCTTCTAGGTCAAGTATTCCGTCTTTATTAGGAACTATTTGTAAACCTGTAGCTCCTGCAACTATTTTACTCATCTATAGTACTACCCATCTTTGATTTGCTGGAACTGTTACAGTAACACCACTTTGTATAGTAATAGGTCCAACCGAAACACCATTAATATTACTTGTAAAAGTATAACTAGAAGATATAGTATTACTATTTAATAATATGGCTCCACCTCCTCCTGCACCTACTGGAGTAAAACCAAGCGCTGTTGTTACGTCACCACTAGTAAGTGTAACTGCACCAGTGCGAGTGTTAAAACTTGTAACGCCACCTAAAATTGTTCCAGGCTTCCACTTACTAGTGGTTGTATCCCATACCAGTGCTTGTCCATTAGTCGGTGCTGTAGTAGTAGTATCTACATCAGCTAGTGCATCAATACTAGCTGCAGCTATTCTAAGATCAGCACGAGTATCTGCGCGAGCATTAGTATAGTATAAGTTTGTACCTTCACCAATATCTGTGGTGCTTAGTACAACTTCACCAATCCGTGTATTAACACTAGTTACTGGACTACTAGCTGCAAAAGTAATTAATCCTGTTGTACTGTTATAGGTTGCACCATTACCTGCTACACTAATTGCTGCTCGTGCTCTGGCATTAGTAAAGTATAGGTTATTAGCTTCAGTAATACCATCTGTAGTTAGTGTAGGCTTGTTAGTTAAATCATTATAACTACCTGACGTAGCTACAGTTGCCAACCCTGTAATCTCGGCAGTAGTAACAGTACCATCAGCTAATAAATTTCCTGTAGATACTGTTTTTGCTAAAACTATAGCTTTTGTCATCTAAAACTCCTGTTAGGGGCCTTTATACCTATATGTTATCTGTACAAAATTTGATACACCAATAGAGTAGGTTTGACCTGGCGTAATTGCTATGTTATTGTAGGTATAGGGTCCAGGAGCACCATACCCTACTCCACCACTATAGCTACCGCCTGGAAAAGTATAACCAAAAGCACTACTTGCTCCACCACCACCGCCATAGTAGTAAAAAGTAGCGTTTATAATCCACCCTTTACTAACATTTGGAGAATGTTGTGCTAATCCACTAGTTGGAGGACTACCGTATGAATTTAAACTAGCGCTACCACCAAGTATTAAATCGCTTCTAGTAGTACCAAAACCAAAATATGGTTCCCAAGAATGTTCTCCACAACTTGGCACTTGATTGTTATTACTTGGACCTGAACCAGTAATACTATATACTGCGGAACTAAGACAAGTAGGTGTACCACCTTGATTAGCGCAGTTATATATTTGAGTTGCGTAACTATATATTGTTGACCAGTCTAATCCTGCTGAATTAGCACAACACCAAGGTACCCCTTGAATTCCAGTTCGTCCATAATAATCATTAGAGCTACTATCACTACTACCACCACTGCCTTGTCCAGTTAATACATCAATTTGTGTAGTTGTAGATGGCGCAGTCCAATTTGTGCTACTATAAAAAGTTTGAGTTACTGTATAAGTTTTTAAGCCGTGTGCTAATACTAACTGCTGTGCTGTCATGTTGCCTGTCCGGATACTGCACAAACTGTGCCACTAATAAATAGTATAGTTGCAATACCTCTAGCCGCTAAAGACATACTAGATCTGGTACCATCTGATCCTGCTATATATGCTGTTAAACCTGATGCAATATTCATAGTAATAGTGCCAGAATTATTATTAAAAATAGTTACAACATTACCTGCACTAAAAGTATTATTAGGTATTGTTATGCTGCCACTACTACCAACTTCAATAAATTGTCCATGATCGCTAGCTACTAGTGTATAACCACTTGTTTTTGCACTGCCACTTTTAGTAATTGTTCGTACTTCGCCTTTACTGTCGCTAATACTACCAAAAGTAACAGTACTAGTAGTTGCTATACTTTGTGGCAAACTTATGGTTATTGCCCCACTACTAGCACTTACATTAACCTGATTGGCTGTACCTGTTAGGCTAGTTACTCCTCCTGCACCAGTACTAGATGCACTAGTTATTCTACCCTTACTATCAACAGTAATTGTTGCACTAGTATAGGTACCGGCTGTTACTCCACTATTTGCTAGTGTAGTAGCAAAACTTAAGTTTGCACTGCCATCAAAACTGCCACTAGTACCAGTTACGTCGCCGGTTAGTGCAATTGTGCGTCCTGTTGTCCATGCGGCTGCACTGGTAGCACTGGTTGCGCTGGTCGCACTAGTAGCGCTAATTGCGCTTGTTGCGCTGGTTGCTGTAGCTGCATTACCACTGATATTAATAGCCCATGTACCGCTTGCACCTGTACCAGTTACACTTGGAGCACCTATAGTATTATAGCTAATTGTTTTAGCAGTACCGCCATCAAACTGTACAGGACTAGTAGCTCCACTACCACTAGTATTAAATGTTATAGGATTGGCTGTAAGTACACCACTAGTACCATTACTTGCACTAGTTATTCTACCCTTACTATCAACAGTAATATTAGCATTATTATAAGTACCTGCAGTTACGCCACTATTTCCTAGCGCTGTAGCAAAACTTAAGTTTGCACTACCATTAAAAGTACCACTAGTAGCTGTAACGTCGCCAGTTAGTGTAATTGTTCTGCCAGTTGTCCAGGTAGCTGCGCTAGTTGCACTTGCACTACTTCCACTAATACTAATTGGCCAAGTACCTGTTGCACCTGTACCGTCTTTTGCTGGCGCATAAGTTAGTATACTAGTTAAATTACTTTGCAACACATATCTAGCATCTGATTCGGTGGTAGTATAACCTGTTGCAATAAGGCCTTTTGGTATATAAACAACTAGTTCTACTATATCACCAGCTATACAACCTTCGGCTAGTGTTACCACAGTGCCACCGTTGGCAGTATAATCTTGATTGTGTACTAGTTTGACACCGTTTAGGTATACATCTATATAACCATATTGATATGTAGCAGTGCTATTAAAAACAGTTTGATTAGAGGTGGCCGTGTGAGTAGTAACCAGTCTCTGATTTAGTGCGCCCGGACTTATTCCAATATAGGCCATTTTATCTCCCTAAACAATTTATTAAACTACTGTACACTATCTCCAGCTGCGCTGCCTAATTCAATAGTTTCTAGTGGTGCTTCAACAGTTAATAGTTGTGGTTCCGGTTGAGGCGGTATAGGTACTACTTGATGTATCATAACACGCGTACCAGTTATTTGAGGTGTTGTGGCTACTAGGTGGTGTGTGCTAGGATTATAGTTGGGGTAGATTACCTCATAAACATTATGTTCAAGCATCCACTCCTGTGTACCACTAGGTGGAAAGCAGTTGTTAATAAACATCTGTTGCATAGTTTGTGCCGTGTTAACTACACGATTATTTTCGACAATTGCGTACATATTTAGCCTCGGGGGAAAGGTCCGGTGGGTATTGAAGATACATCTCTAGCTATTCCTCTTGTCAACCTTACACTATCTATATAACCATAAAATGGTGTACCTGCACCTGGAAAATTTGCTGAAGAATAATAACATACTCCAATATAACTTCCAGCAGTACCAGTATATGTTGTAGTAGTAAAAGATGCTGAACTAATTAATGAGCCATTTAAATACATATAAACTGTATTACCATTTCTTATTAATGCAGTATAATACCAGGTATTTGCTAGTAATAAATTAGTATTAACTATATTATTAACAGCCCATCCATTACCACTAGTATTACTTAAGAGATATTGTATATAATTTCCAGGACTTATTGTTAGTCTTGCAGAACACAACGAACTGAAATCGCTATTATAATTAAACCCATAAACGTCTCTTTGTGTACCCATTCCAGCACTAGTTAAGTAAAATGTACTTTCTATTGTCCAATTACCAGAACCTAATTCTGTAAGAGGTGAGCTTCTAATATATGCATAATCCGAAGTTCCGTCAAAATAAGTAGATCCTTGATTAGACCATTTATAAACAGATGTAGATTTTTGCGTATTTCCAAAAGTTTCTATATTATTACGACCAGTCGCATCCACTGCTGCGCCGTTGGTGAAGTTCAGTAGAAGGGAGGTGTTGGGTATTGCTGTTGGTGGGGCGGTGGGGACGGGAATCGTTGTTTGCGTAGGATCGTAAGGCGTTGAACCCACAACTAAACGAACCCCGGTAATGTAGCCAGTTACGTCGCCACCGTTATTTGGATCAAGCCTGCCGATTGCTGAGGTTAGCCCACTGAAGTTTGTTGATATTGTTAACGCGCCTGTTGATGATCGTGTGCCGTTCAAAAACACAGTCATTTGATTTGATGTGTTTCTACAAATAACGACGTGGTACCACGTATTGGCCTGTAGGGTTTCAACAGTAAAGTTGTTGCTGGTGACGTTGTATTGGCTTGCATTGATGGTTGAGCCTGACATGCGAATGTCTAAGGCGCTGTTGTACCCGGAGATAGCAATCACTCCGAGCGGCGCTCTCATCGTCGCAAAGCCATTCGTGCTGTAGACCCAGAACTCGTAGCTGAATGCCCCGGCTCCTGCGGCGGTACCCGTCCACGTCAAATAATCTGCCGAGCTACTCGCTCCCCCATCAAAATACCCCGACCCTCCTGTGACGAGTGGGCTGACAGCATTTGCAGGGGCGAAAGGAGAGAAGGCTT
>Ga0214917_10003992_pt1 | contig 16722 bp, 17 predicted proteins | sample LL_1208_BB_MetaG_FD_177983 | JGI IMG/M metagenome (GOLD analysis project Ga0214917, IMG submission 177983) | Freshwater microbial communities from Lake Lanier, Atlanta, Georgia, United States - LL_1208_BB | ecosystem: Environmental > Aquatic > Freshwater > Lake | place: USA: Georgia | collected... | reverse complement strand
GCTCCGATGATATTTCTAGGCGACGGGATCGATCAATAATAGATGTCATACTGATATTCTTCTTGTGAATAAGAGTACGGATCGGTATCTGTATCAAAAATGGGTCTTCAAGTTTTTTATTCGTTAACCAGGACCTTTCGCAAATTGCGTTGTAAGAAGACGGGAGGCCTTCTTCTGGTTGTTGTCTCTTCGGATTTTTCCAGAAAAGGGATCGGTGTTATAGGAAGGGCAAAGAGGGAAGGTGGACTCCAAGTCTTCGAATGTTGGGTACACAGATGGGGTTTGTTAGGAACACATTCACTCTTCGCAGCACGGGTACAGACAGAACCATTCTTTTGGATCGCGGTACATTTGTACAGGAGGGCGGGGCCACGGCGAATCTTGTTGGCCATCCAGGCGGCAGAAGCTGCGTCAAAGTCTATTTCTACGGAAGTCATCGTACCTGGTTCTCTTGGGTCTATGGTCGGTTCAACTTTTTATATCGTGATCGTTGCGATCCTGATACAAGAAGTTATTTGTTCTATACTATATTCTTACAAACACGACAAAGAAGATTATAACACCACAACCACCCAAACCGCAACCACGTGCGCGTTTAGTTGGACTTGTCGCTGCCGCTCCTTGCCACCAAAACAGCTTACGCTGTTTAGTTGGAGTAGGCCAAACCACCCATACCGCTCATGATGCGCAGCACGTTGTAGTTGGTGGCATAGATGTTGACGTTGGCAGAGGTCTGGGCTCCAGTAACGTCGCCATCTCCGAGTGATGCATCCAGGGGGACAATCTCAGTCTGGAAGGTGGCAGGGGTGAGGGTGAGGTTGAGCACAGCATTGTCAATACGGGAGAAGTTGCAAGAGCCGCTGGGCTGGAGATCCTCGGGCTTGAGGGCAAAGGAGTAGACGTTGATACCCGTGGCAGGGGTGGAGGTGTGGTGCTGGTAAGGCTGGACGAAGTTGAAGTAGCTGCCCTCACGCTCCGTGAAACGGTCCTGGCCGTTGAGCTGGATCTTGGCCACGGCGGTGGGGTTGCCGAGCTTAGAATCAGAGTATCTCCAAGGAGCATTGGTGTTGGAGTTGCAGTCCACGTAGCTGGGGTTCTGGACCACCCAGACGATCTCCTTGCAAGGGTGGTTGAAGGAGAGCTGGATCTTGTTGGAGGTGGAGGTGACGGACTCCGTGCCGGTGAACTGGAGCTGCTCGATCAGGTACTCGTGGGCAACCTGGGCGAAGCGGCGGCGCTCCTCCGTATCCAGGTAGATGTAGTCCACATAGAGAGAGCAGGCAACCAAGCCCTGCTGGGCCACGGCAGACAAGATCTGCTGAGAGCTCTTGACATCGCCAACAATGTTGCACAGGTACTGGAGGTTCTCGAACTCCACGTTGATCTTGACCTCGTGGTACTGGAGGGCGATCAAGGGGAGTGCCAAGCCAGTGTGGCGGTTGAACCAGAACTCCAAGGGGATGTAGAGAGTCTGCTCAGGGATGCAGCCAGAGACGGTCTTGTCGGTCTGGTTTACGACCTTGGCACCAAATACGCAGTCATCACCCTGAGAAGAGATCTCAGGGTTGTTGCAGGCAAGGGTTGTGGCATCCTCTGCACTAAGCTCAGTGGCGCAGGCATTGCAGCTGACATCTGGAGCAAGAATAGCGCCACCATAGCCGTTGACCATGTTGAGGTAGGCCAACTGCTTGCCGGTGGGCAAGGTGAGCTCATTCCAGATGTGGAGCCATTCACCATAGTGCTTGTCGATCTGCTGACCTCCGATTTCAACATACACGTTGTTGATCATGTACTGACCCAGGTAGGGGACCCAGGAGAACTGGCCACCAGAGCCAACGACGCCCTGATCAATGGCAGGGAGGGTGACCTGGACGTAGACACGGGTGATCAAGTCACCGTTACGGGAGATCGTGCACTGAACACGCTTTCCGAAGTTGCCTACACCGTTGAAGGTCTGCTCGATGGACTCCATCGCGAAGTTGGAGTGTCGGCGGTACAACTGCTTAAAAAAGGTAACCTGAGGGTTGGCCGTCAGGTACACGTCTTGGGCGCCATATGCGACGAGCTGCATTAAACCACCGGATGTCATTGCTTATACTTTACGGATCTAAAAAAATTTGGCGGGATCCGGGAGGATCCGGGGTCCGGGGAATTCGTTGGTCGGGGTCGGAGACCCGTCTTCATTATATGCTAACATATTCTTTTCCATATTGGTTATGTTAGTATATACAGATTATATCATATATTTAGCAGAATTCTGAAAAATTAGTGGTTCGTATGGGGCTTAGTTGGAAACCATTTCTTACAGAAACGATTAGTTGGAATAAGCCAATCCTCCCATACCCGCCATGATGCGCAGGACGTTATAGTTCGTCGCATAAATGCGGACCTTGGCCGTATTTCCGTTCCCGACAGTGTTGTTCGTCACCGTCATATTGAGACTGGCCGTGTCGATGCGGCTGAAGTTACAGGTTCCACTGGGCTGGTGCTCCTCCGGATTCAGAGCAAAGGAATACACATTGATGCCCACCGCTGGAATGTTGGTGTGGTGCTGGTACGGCTGGACCAAATTGAAGTAGCGGCCTTCGCGTTGCGTGAAACGATCCTGACCGTTGAGCTGAATGTTCGCCACGGCCACGGGATTGTGTCCCGCGAGTCCCTCCACCGTGGAAATGGAATATCCCGATTCCAGAGCCGCGCGATCCCAGTAATCCGTATAATTGAACGGCTGCTGTCCCTTCCAGGGATCCACTGAGGAATCGCATGCGATAAAGGAATCGCGCTGGACCACCCAGACCACTTCTTTTACAGGATGATTGAAAGACATCTTGATTTTGTTGGAGGCCGACGTGATGGATTCGTCCCCCGTGAACTGAAGCTGCTCAATGAGATATTCGTGGGCGACCTGGGCGAAGCGGCGTCGCTCCTCCGTATCCAAATAGATGTAATCGACGTACAGAGAGGCGGCTACAATACCCGTCGCATTCACAGCATCCAGAATGAGTGGATTGTTTGTCCAGATGAGATTTTGAAGCTGATTGAGTTCCAGCGTGATGCGCACTTCGTGGTACTGGAGAGCGATCAAGGGCAGAGAGAGACCGGCGTGACGATTGAACCAGAACTGGAAGGGGATATACAGCGTGTACTCAGGGCAGCAGCTGCGCTGTTCCGCCGATGAATGGGGATCGCCACCCGCACAGTCACTCGTACAGCCGCCATCTTCTCCGACCGCCGTAATCAGATTGGTGAGTTCCGGCACGTTGCCCACCATCTCCGCGTATCCTGCCTGTTTTCCAGCGGGACGTGTGAGTTCGTTCCAGATGTGGAGCCAGTCACCATAGTGTTTGTCGATCTGTTGCCCACCGACTTCGATGTACACGTTGTTAATGATATTGTGTCCGACCCAGTTGAGCCAGCGGAACTGATCACCCGAAGAGTCACTGACCGTGGGATCATTCAAGTCCACGGAAGGCAACGTGAGCTGGAGATACATACGATGAATGAGATCGCCGTTGCGGGCAATCACGCACTGGACACGCTTTCCGAAGTTCGCCACACCATTGAACACCTGCTCAATCGACTCCATCGCGAAGTTCGAATGACGCCGATACAACTGTTTGAAAAATGTCACCTGGGGATTCGCCGTCAAATAAACGTCTTGCGCACCATAGGCCACGAGCTGCATAATGCCACCTTGGACCATTCTCTAACGTGTGACGGCTAAATTAGTTGTTCGTCCCGGCCGCAGTTCTCCGGGTAACGGCATCGGGCTAAAGGCCGTTTCTTATGAACATCTCAGAATGTCGATTCGCGATGTGTTAGTCAGCGATATTATTGAGGACAGAAAAGGAAAATCGGCTGCGAAAGCCACGACCCTCGAGGCCTATCATCAACAGAAAATGAAGGAATTCGCAACCGCGAAACAATCGGTGAAGGGACTCCAACAAGAGTTGGAGGATCTCGAAGAAAAAATGGAAAATCTGCCGGAATCTGCCGCCTTTAGCGATGAGATGCGGCAGCTCAGTGAGATGGCCGATGAGAAACGACGACTTCTCCATACAATTCAATCGGATGACAATCGACTCAATTATTTCTTGGATGTCGGTGACATGCTTTTTCAATATTTTGACGCACAGGATTCATTGGCAAAAGGCGATCATATTGAGATTAAACCCATGCGCATGCCCACGAACTCCGTATTAAGCTATTTTACCGAGGCTCCTTCGGCAGAGGAAGTAAAGGAGCCACAGACACCGAACACACCTTCCTCTGCTGGTAAGAAAAAGGCTAGTGAAATCGTGTCGGCGGAAGGGCTGAATCGCGACAAAATGCTCGAAAAATATCTGGCCGTTGTTGAACCGTCGGCGATCAAGAGCGGTATCATGCCTGGATCCGGAATCGAACCTGGCTGGGGATGTTGTCCGACCTGCGACGTGGAGATGACGTTTCATCAGAATGAGGCGCTCCTGGGGTGCCCCCGTTGCGGTCACGAAGAGTTCATCTTGATCGACTCGGAGAAGCCAAGTTACAAGGATCCTCCCCGCGAAATCACGTACTTTGCTTACAAGAAGATCAATCACTTCAATGAATGGCTGGCGCAGTTCCAGGCAAAAGAGAATACGGATATTCCTCAGGATGTCATTGAGGCCGTGATGAAGGAACTCAAGAAGGAACGCATCTCGGATCCGAAGAAAGTGAAGAAGGAGAAGATTCGCGAAGTGCTCCAGAAACTCAAGTTCAGCAAGATGTATGATCATGTCCAACAGATCAAGAACCGCATTCAGCAACAGATGACGATGCTTACGTTGTCCAAAGAGATGGAGGAGAAGCTCCAGCACATGTTCAAGGAGATACAGCCTGCGTTCATCAAGTACTGTCCCGCGAATCGCTCCAATTTCTTGTCGTATCCGTATGTGCTCTACAAGCTGTGTCAGCTGCTGGAAATGGATGAGTTTCTGCCGTGCTTTCAGCTCTTGAAGTCACGCGAAAAACTGTATCAACAGGATCAGGTGTGGGAGAAGATTTGTAAGGAGATGCGATGGCAGTTTATAAGGTCGATTTAATTGGTTTGTTTTCGAAAGTATATACATCCGATTAAACAAGAGTGTATGAACGCATCCCCTGCGTCCGTTTTGCTAACCAATTGTTTTTTGGGAGGGCTATATGTGGTCGGTGCTTCTACACCTTGTTCTACCGCTGTAGGATTCCGAACCATGTCCCCATACAGCAAATCGAAAGATCGGATTGTTCGTAATTCCTGACGTTCCTTACATTCGCGTGACTGACTTGTAATGCTGGACCACTCATTATCTCGGAGTTCCTTGTGCGATATGTGAGGAGGGAGAGTGTTTGGTACTGAGAATATCATGATCGCGGTTTCATTACTCCATAATCTATTCTTTTTGGCTCCCCAGACCAAGCAATCTAACACCGTTTCAGACATATAGAATCCAGGATAAATGCCAAAGTCTAGGCAGCGACGACCTAGCGAACGATCAACTCCCTCCATAATACTGAGAGAGCCCTTCCAAGATGTTGTATGAAAGAAATATTTATGAGTGGGTTTAACGGGGATGAATGAAAGTGCTTCTTCTATGGCGGAGACTGCTTTAGAAGAACATGGTTGCGACATATTGAATACTGACACGTTCGGTTTATGGGAGAACCATTCATCTACCGTATCGGGTCTGAGTAGATGTGACGTATGTGGCTCTGTAATCGGTGAATACTGCTCTAGTAAATAGTAGACAGCTGTATCGAGAATCTGATTGTATGTATAACTGGAGTCTTGTAAGGGTTCCAACAGAGGCACTAATCTGTCCACTACATCTGGACGAAGTCCGATCCGCATCAGAGATTCTTTGAGGGGGGGCTGAACGGTGGAGTGCCGAATGAGAGCCTTGAAATAATCTTCTATAAAGAGGCGATCTGGATATTCGAGTAATAGTGTGTCATCAAGGCGACTAAATGCGACTGTGACAAACGCCGATTCCCATCCAAGTTCTATTGTTTGATCTATAACGGATTGTGTGTTCGTTCGTTCGCCTTGCGAATCTATGAGATCTCCTTCTCCCGTTAGTACATATTCAATTACATCTTCACGGGCATAATCCGCATACTGATCATAATCGGACATCATCTTACCGGATTGTTCTTCTTTCGTTTCTGTGATCATATTTTCAGGTCAAGGGCTAAACGGTCCCGCTCTTCAAAGCAGAAAAATGACAACGATTGCCTCTTTTGATCTTGGAATCAAGAATCTGAGTTACTGTGTTGCGACGTTCGATGCCAGCGGCTCCTTGACTTCGGTGGATCGGTGGGCAAATCTCAACTTGTTGGCCGATGGCGCCGAATCGCAGAGCCAAACACGATGTTTGTGTGGCGGTCCCGCGTCCTTCCATGACCGAGTCGTTGCGAAACTCCTCTGTAAAAAGTGCGCCAAGAAATCGGCGAAACCCATTCTCGATCTATCAGGAACCACATTGGCCGCATGGAGGGGATGGGCTCAAGGACCTCCCTTGTCACTAACAGCAGCCGATGCCAAGAAGCTGACCAAGACAGCTCTGGAGGAGAAGGCTGCCGCGATCCGTCTGATGCCTTACAAAGCGCCCAAGGCCAAGGGTGTCAGTCTCCAAACCATCCTGGTGGGTATGGAAACGTGTTTGACTGCGGAACTTGGCTTCCTAGCAACTGCCTCCAGGGTCCGTATTGAGAATCAACCTTCCGAATTCGCACCGCACATGAAATCCATCCAGATCATGCTCTTTGTTCTCATTGATCATCGGTTGCGTACGGAATACGGCTGGACGGGAACGATCGAATTCGTGAATGCGGGTGTCAAGACACGCGGAACCGATGCGGGCACAGGAAAGGACGCGAAGCGATCACGAAAGCTAGCAGCGATTGCGAAGGTCACGGAGACCTTGGGAAAGGTGGGTTCTGTTGCTTCTGAGAAGCTGGCGTGGTTTACGGCACAGGCGAAACAGGATGATCTGGCCGATGCGTTTTTGATGTGCTTGGATGGCGCAGCATGAGGGGCGAATGTGTCGGGTCCAAAAAAAACAAACCAAAGGCCGCGTCTGAACCACCAATTAAAGCTCTGCCCGTAAGGCAACGGTATGAGCATACAATTCGCAGAAGGTGGATCCTCCAGGCCTTCGGCCTCAGAGTTGGCATCCTTCGCCAGTAAAGCACGGGAGATTGATATTGGCGGCGATGACATTGTGGAGCTTGGTGATGACCTCGGCCTGAATCTGATGGCGAATCCCAATAAGATCGCCCCGAGTCCACGATCCCAGCGCCAGGTGAGCTTTGGGACTCCCAGCGGCCCTTCTGCTTCTTCATCGTCGGGAAGCAATGAGATGCCCCACATACAAATCAAGCCGGTCGATGATCTGGAAGTTGTCAATCTGGATGCCGCTCCCGGTGCCTCTGACATCCGAATCAATCGTGATGGTGATTCCGCGCCCTTTGTGATTAACACGGGATCTGGTTTCTCTAGTGAAGGCGATGGGTCTCTGGTTGGTGGTGGCGCAGAGGCGGGGGGTATGACACCCGAACAGGAGGCGACCGAGAAGCAGAAGTATCTCACCAAGCTCCGTCGTCTTGAGGCGAATGATATTCGCGGTGCCCGCATGACCATGGCGAACTCGTTGGCGGAGATCAAGGCCGAACACGACAAACTCACTGATTCTCGTAATCTAGAGGCTTCCATTCGCTTCCAGCGCAATGCGCTCATGACCTTCGTGACCGGTGTAGAGATGGTGAACGATCGCTTCGGTGACAGGTTGCCCGTGAAACCCCGTCTCAAGGGTTGGTCCGAATCCGTTCACACGAATGTGGAGGACTTCGATGAGATCTTCGAGGAGCTGTACGACATGTACAAGGATCAGGCCAAGATGCATCCACTCATCCGTCTGGTGGGAACCTTGGGGGTGTCAGCTACCATGTACCACTTGACGAACACAATGGCGGAACGAACCGGGATTCCTGGAATGGCGGATCTCTTGAATGAGAATCCCGAACTCCAGCGTCAGTTCGCAGCGGCGGCGGCAGCCAAGATGGGAGGCGGCCTCGGCAATTTCATGAATGTGGCCAGTGGTTTCGGTGGACCCGCTCCCGTGGGCTCTCCTTTCCAGCCCCCACCTCCTTCTCCTCCTAGAACGGGGGCAAACACCCGTGTCCCCTTCAATGTCGCATCCGAAGCCATTCACGAACAGCAACACCAGCAACCTCAGAGAGCTCGAAGAGAGATGCGGGGGCCCAGTGGTGTCGACGATATTTTGAAGGCGTTCGAAGCGGAGAGGGCGAACCAGGCCGGTCCGAACATCGCATCGGTTCACGCAGCCGTCTTTACTCCCACCGGACCTCCTCCCACGCCCCCTCGTGGAATCAATATCGTCCGCGAAGGCGTCGGTTCCTCAGCGGATCCTCTGAATGAATTCTCTATTGGAGGCGGTGACAGTGGCAGTATTGGAACAGAGAGCACCATGAATACAGAACGCAGACGGGGACGTCGTCGGGCTGTAGCCACACCTGTGGGTGCCACTCTGAATCTGAATGTTTAGACCCATGTGCGGGTCTTCCGTTGCCCGTTCGTGATATAAATGCCCAAAACGCTCATTCCGCAACGGTCTAACCAGTCACATCGTGATGTTTCAGCAGATACCAGTCGGACTCTTCATTGAGCAGATAATGAAGAACAATCAAGATCACCAATGTTAACCAGAACGCGACAACTAGGTTGCGGGTTCCGATGAACATGATGGCAAACAGAAGAAGGGGTCGGAAGATAATATTCTGTAAGAAGGCTTCCTGGCCTGGGCTGACAGAGAGTACCATGAAGCGACCGCCTAAATTGAGAAGGATGTAGGCGCAGCCTAGCAAATAGGGGTTCATGTTAATGTCCTGGATGCTCATCAGAACGCTGTCGGCCATGGTGGTTGTTTCTGTTGCTGCTCCTGTGGAGGGGACCATTCCACCGGTCTGGTTTTGCTGGGTTTTCTGGTTTTGCTGGCTCTTCTTTCCCATCCCTTACTCTGGGACCCTAAAAAATCCTTCGACCCTGCTTGGATGCGTGAACGCCCATCACGATCCAGACGAGCCAAACGAGACCTGCCACCAGGCCATACAATGGGTTCATGTCGGTTAAGAGAAGGACTATGATGGCACCCAGCAACTTGAATAGAGGCTGTTGTGCTAACTCCAACAAGAAGTTCATTCCTTATTGTTGGTGTTTGTTTTTTGTGGAGAGGCGATGGTTATCGGTGGCCGAAGCTTGAGTTGCTGTCGTCATATTCCGGTTCCGTTGAGATGGTTCTTTCCTGAATTCCGATGGGTGTCTCTCCCAAGATATCCTCTGCGGTCCATTTTCCGGATTCCTGCTCTGTAACCGCATCGTAATTCAAATAGGTTTGATCTGTTCGTTCCTGGATCGCATCTGGAATTTCAGACAGAATTTCCTCATTCAACCAGCGATTATGTTTCTTATGTTCGGGGGCCTTCTGAACGGAATCCTTATTGAGAACAATAGGAGCGAAGCCTTCGATTGCGTTTGTGGCTTTTGCGGAGAGGTAAACACCGGCCAAAAAGATAAACATGGCCGCGCCCAGAACGGGGACCTTCGTTGCGATCCAGCCAGAAAGAACGGCAAAAAGAACTGCGCCGATCGGGTGTTGGAGGACACGGCGACCAACACGGGGAACCTGATGTGGTAATGCGGCTAGAACTACGAGCCCTATTGCCACGATCCACGAGGGCTCCATTGGAATCCAGTGGGGTTTATGAGGGGTGGGTGCCGGATTCATCTCTATGATAGACCGCTAGTTTGTTACCGCGCTGAAAGCGGGTTTTTACCGTGCTGAAAGCGGGTTGCGCCAGTTCTTCAAGAGTGGAGTAACCAAAAAATCTGGACGGAGCGTCACCGGTTCTCCTTGTTCAAATATGAATCGCTGACCAAAATCGGTATACAGGTTTCGAACAGTGGAGCCCGTATCTTCATCGACACTGTCCACCTGCGGAAAATTCTTCTGAAGGTAAGCCAGGATTTTGGATTGACCCATCACCGCCTCATCCGTTGTGGGAACGGGTTCCTTGATAGTCGTGCTCAGAGGTGTGAGCCATGTAGGCCAGTTCGCCAAGAAATCATCGATCGTCAAATTGTCACGTACACCTGCGCGATCAAACAAGCGAACTCCCGTGTCATTTACCAGCGGCAACGCGGTTCCTTGATGATTTCGAATATTGTCATCCAGGAAAATCAACAATTTCCGATAATGGTTCTTGACTTCGGATGTCGTCGGAGCGGCATCGAGTGCTTGTGTAGAAAGCGATGACAAACTGATACCTGAAAATCCTCCGCTTCGATCAATAAAGCCTTCTGCCTTAGGTCGATCGAGCATCCACGCCGTGTAAGCGATTGCCACAGATGTAACAAGAAGCAACCATAGGATTATGTCCATGGTCTTCATCCCTACCTTTTCGCGAACGTTTTAGACGTACAGAAAAGAACTTTGCCTCCATTAAGGGAGAATGAGTAGTGGATTCTGTTCACTCGAAGAGGCATTTACAGCCCCGATTATGCCGGGTAAAAGCAAGTCGCATAAAAAATCGAAATCAAAGGAGCAATTTGTACCGGGTCCCCTGTCAGGAACACCGGATCCCGAATCCTCTGTACCGGAACCCATGGGACCGCCTCCTTCATCCATGGCAAAAACGGAGGGTGTGGCTCTCCACGATTTCTTTCCACTCCCCGGTGAGACGGCGGAGCCCGAAGAGTGGGCAAAGGCCTTCACACTCGAAGGCTCTCAGGTACCGTTGATACGACCCGATGGTTCTGTTCCTGTTGGAGGGAAGTCGACACTGTGGAGAAAGGTGCCGGTGCCTTCTCCTTCTCCTTCTCCTTCATCACCGGTGACCGCAGCCGCTCCTATCACACAATCCGTATCTCTTCCCGTCGACATTCAGAATCGACTCGATACGCTGACTCGACAATTGGATTCTCTAACTGCGGTGACTCCTATGCAGAGCACGGCGGAACTCTTCTTATTTGTAGCGATTGGTCTTCTGTTCTTGTTGGCGATTGACACGCTGCTCCGTTGCGCGACCACCGTGGCTCTTGCGAAGAAAGGGCAGAATGGCGGCGGCTTTCGTTATGGGGGTGGGGGTGGGGGTGTTGGTAAAGGGCTAAATAGAGCGTGGCGCTTCTAAAACTAGAATGTTTGACGCAATTGAACGTGTGGTATACATAAATCTCGATGAACGTGTGGATCGTAAAACACAGATTCAGCGGGAGCTATTGTCGGTATTTCCGGCGCGCAAAATAACACGATTCTCAGCGATTCGGAACGCGATCGGTGGGATCGGATGCTCGTTGAGCCATATCGCGGTCCTGGAAATGGCCAAGAAGGAGGGATGGTCCAACGTCTTGATCGTGGAAGATGACTTCATGTGGGTCCCCAGCTTGGAGGAAGGGGGACCTGTCTTAGAGAAGCTGTTGAAGCGGAAGTTTGATGTGATTGTACTATCTGGATCCTATATTGATTCTAACAAAGAAACATATCGTCTGAATAGCTGTCAGACTACAACGGCCTATGCGGTTTCTGAGCGATACTACGATACGCTGTTGGCGAATTTCAAGGAGAGTGTTGCCCTACTTCAATCCACAGGGGAATACAAGACCTATGCGCTGGATCAATTCTGGAAGCGGCTTCAGCCCGTGGGCCTGTGGTATTGTGTAAGCCCTATCCTGGGAATCCAGAGGCCGGGGTACAGTGACATTGAACAACGTGAGGTAAATTACAGTCGGTATTTCGGTTTTGTTAGATGAAGGTGACGGTCTTTCCTTCTCCTCCTCTACGAGCTGCTGATCCTGTAGCACCTCCCGCTAACATTCCTGCCACTCCTTCGGTAGCAGGGCGATAATTGGCCGTCTTCTTTTTGTCGGATTTGCTCTCTTGTTTTGTCGAAGACGAAGACGAAGAAAAAGCCGAAGGTGCTGAAGCGGCAGTGGCTAACATTGCTTGACGGATCGGAGATTCCTCCTGATAATACTGAATGGACTGCTCTTTCCAACTGATGAGAAGTCGATTTGGCGATACGTAGAGAACCTTGAAGCCCGAATGACGGAGATTCCAGACAATGTAGAGAATACAGTCCTTGACGTCGAAGCGGGGACAACCAGGCTGCCATTCCGGAATGTCGAAGCTGATCATCTGACTCGAATTCGGCAGGGTCGAATGCGCCTTGATTTTCTGATGTACGGTGCCCAGAATACGATTGTAGACTTGGAGTCGCATCGCATCCAGCTTGGCCTGATCTTCGAAGAGCGACGCGGGGGTCAGTTGCGGTGGAATCTGATTTGACATCTCCCTTGTCTTATCTAGAGGAATGACCACGGTCGGTGACGCACTGCCTGCGACAATATGGAAACCCACGGGCATCTCTCTCAGTTCCGGCGGGGTTCGCATGATCGGACATATAGGTGTATTGTCAAAACTGATGGAGGCCGGTGTGCTCGATCAAGTGCGGGATTGGTACGGATGTTCGGGTGGAGCGATCTGTGCGCTATTCGGTGCGATCGGTGTGACAAGCGCCTGGTTGAGAGAAGCGGTAGAACATTTTGATCCGAGAATTGTGGCCACTGTCGAAGAAGACATGGTGGCGGATTTCATGAATATTTGGGGGGTGAATTCGGGTGCCACTTTCATTGAGATCCTGAGCTCCTTTATTGATACATGGGAACCGGGATGCTCCAAGTGGACCTTTGCCGATCTCGCGGCCAAGCGGCCCGGTAAGACATTGAATATCACTGCCACGAATGTGACACGGGGTTGTGTGACCGTCTTCAATGCGAACACGACACCGAACATGAATATAGTGTTGGCGGTTCGGATATCGAGCTCTATACCGCTTTTCTACACACCGTGGTTTGATGCGTCGGGGGACCTGTATTGTGATGGCGCGGCGCTCGAATATCATCCCTGGTCCTGTGTGAAGGACAAGGATCATACTTTGGTCATTGCGTGTTCGGATGTGGGAATCACGGGTCGACGTCTCCATCCGGAACCCATCAAGAGTATCGGCGATTATTTGGGGCGTCTCTCTTTCGTATCACGATTACAGAGGGCCACTCAGACACCGCGAAACTGGATTGCAGTCAATAACAAGGTGTTCGGCACCTTTGATTTTACTATGACAAAGGAGGAACGTCAGTCTTTATTTCAGGAGGGGCGGGCCGCTGCGGTGGGATGGCTGGCCTTTCAACAGAGCCGTGTTAGGCAGAGAGATGCTGCTGGAGAAACGCGTGAATGCCCTGGGGATCGCGGGATCCCTGGTACTTCGTCCTCTGGCCCTTGTGGTCCAGATAAAAGGTTGGATACCCCTCAATCGCATAACCTGCCGCTGCCGCCTTGTCCTGTTCTGGATTCACGAAACGAAGGGCCACGACCTTGTCGCCGATGGTCACTGTAGGCCCCATGGATTCGAAGACGGGCTTCGCCTTCTGACAGTGTCCGCACCAATCCACGCCGAACATCGTGAAGGTGGCATCGCTGGATCCTGATGCGAAGCCTTCCATGGCGTCGAACCCCAGAAGATGACGGGTGCCGCCTGGACCGAACCAGTTGGAGGAGGGAACCAGAGGAGAAGGAGAGGGACCAGGGCGATATCCGCGCTGATGCCAGTGGTGTCTACGAGATCCGGGAGATACCAAGATGATTACGAATAGGAGGAGAATGAGGAGGCCGGCTATGAGTACCCAATACGGTTTGATTTCCATTGCTTCTAGGGAGAGCAGCGATAATTTGTAGGAGAGGCTAAATACAGTGGATACATATTCATATAATGGACGTGTATCAGCTGATGTGGAACGGTCGTCTGTGGTCTGTGACGATTCCTGCGGAACTCGCTTCTGCCGATGAAAAGGGTCGGTGGACCTATGTTCAGGCCTTTGTGTCGTCGACCGGACATCACGGGATGGCGATGATGCGTTTCTTACAGGGGATCTACCCTGGACTTGGCTTTGTTGGGTTTTCTGGTTCTAAACTAAACCCGCCTGTTTCCGTAACCTCCGTACTCTCTGCGTCATCGCGACACGCCGCTGCTTGTTCTTCCTCGTCCGACACGTCAGCCCCTTCTTTAGGGAGCCACACTTACTCTCAAAGGCGGAGACCTCCTGCTTCAAGACAGGGAGCGAAGGATGGGGTAGTTGGCAGCGGAGGCCCGCACAGACCTGCTTTTCGATCTGCCACATCCGGCGCATCACGGTCTCCTGGGAGCGGTCCAGGACCGACGCGATCGATCCCGCGTGCTTCACAGCCGTCGCCCATTGGATCCGCCAAGCAGAGCACGGGAGGATGGATGGGATCAAAGACCACCAACGTCGGAGTTTCGCGAGTCGCTCCTTCCTCGTGAGAAGGTTGTAGCGGTTGCGTTCGGCCAGCGTTAGATGCGTGGTGACATCCGGAGTGTCGGGCATCGGCACCGATTTGTAGGGATGGGTCGGCGTGGAGAATGCGACAGAGGTCATGAAATCCCAACCGACGAGAGGTGTGGAATCACAGAGTTTCTTAGTCTGATCGGCGTACTTGGCTTTGATAGACGCCCAGGAGGGATCTGGTGCGGTCAGGAGCCCTTGACCGCGGAGCTTCGCATTCACGCGATTGTGGATCTCGTAGAGCCAGTGCCCGAAGGTGTCTGGGGACTCTAGGATCTTGTCCGTGAGTGGTTGGATCTCCGTGTAATCGTGAAAGGAGGCACGGCAGTATTTACAGGGAAGCGCGTACTCTAGAAGGTCGAACCATTCTTTGACGTTGTGTTGTCTCTTGGGTTCAATCGGTGTTGCTGCGATTAAATGTAGTAAGGCCCAACCACTCGGTCCCCAGAATCGTGTGTCCATTACTATGGATGATCATTTTCATTTTGCTAGATTTTATTTATGAATTTTAAATTTATTTTATAATCAGAGATTATAACCATATGCCCACTCCACCATTAAATACTATTAATTTGTATTATAGAGATAGAAACAGTAATAATTTAATTACAGTTAAAGCAACCTCTAATGATGGTGTAAGTTGGAATACATCATTACCTAATTATGTTACTACATTAGAACAATTTTTAGTGGTATTTAACAATGGGGGTATACCAGATGGTGTAGATTCTAATAATCCAATGATTCTTATGAGTGGAACTACTAATATAGCAAATATTTCATTTAATAGTAGTGGTGATACTGTAAAATATTATAAGGCTTTATCGGTTACTATTTCACCAAATAATGGAGATTATTCTGGTGTATATACTTTGACAGGTGGTTACACCCTGAATATAACGTTTGTTCCAAATCTTCCAGCACCTGGTCTTTTAATGTATTTAATTCTTAGTGATTGGAGTCAAGTAAATGCTACAACAAACGACGGTATAACGTGGAATATAACTAATGTACCTTCAAATTATATTTTTAATTTTTCTGTAAGAATTAGTGGCATTCCTCCTGACGATTACGGAACTCTCTCATCATTATCACTTATGGGTAATTCTAATACAATAGCAACATTGAATCCTAATGGTGGTGGTAGTGGTGATGAGGGCAGTTTTATTGAATATACCGGATCATCATTTAATATTTCACCAAATAATGGAGATTATTCAGGTATATATACCATAACAGGTGGTTACACTCTCAATGTAACATTTGTTCCTCCTACAACAACAACAACAACCACATCAACTACAACGACAACCACCACAACAGTAGACCCAGCTAGTAATTCGAATATGGATATTACGGGACTAAGAGTAATATTTGATGGTTCTTATACAGGACAACGTTTTGGGTTTACAAATAATTCTACTATTAATTTCACGGAACATAGTGATAGTTTAGAAATAACTGTACTACCAGAAAGTTCATTGGCTACAGTATCGTTGACATCCAACAGAAGTAGTCAGACACCGATAAAAAGCGGTTTATTCAGCTTTTTTAATGTTACAATAGATGATAATAGTAGTTATAATATAGTTATTACATGTATATCATACGACGGTACTCAAAGAACTACTTATAATTTAACTGTGAACGGATATCTGTTTTCTACATCCACTACCACCACAGAGGCTCCAACTACCACTACTACAACAGAGGCTCCCACAACGACAACAGAGGCTCCAACTACCACTACTACAACAGAGGCTCCTACTACAACACAGGCTCCTACTACAACTACAACAGAGGCTCCCACAACAACAACTACTACACAGGCTCCTACTACAACTACTACACAGGCTCCTACTACCACGACCACCACAATCCCTCCTGACAGTCTCTATCAAGCATCCGTCTCAGAACTTCAGAACTATACACAAGACCAGGTTAAGAACCTAACTGCTGGTAATATTTCATCTTTATCCACGGACCAATACAAGGCATTGGCACCGGTGGTTGTTCCTCCCTCTTCTACAAATGCTACAGCATCTATTTCATCCGCTGCAGCATCGAACCCTAATTATTTAGCTGCGCTTGTTTCGAATGCTGTTACCGCTACAGGTGGAAGTGTTGAAACAATCACTACAACGATCACCACTGTAAATGGTAATACTACTGTCCCTACTTCATTAACCTACGCTGTCGCAAATACTACCAATGTCTCTAGCGTTTCCACATCCACTTCTACGGCACCTAACAGTCCATCCATATCGGTTCCTGTCACAACCTATCCA
>Ga0214917_10003991_pt1 | contig 16729 bp, 13 predicted proteins | sample LL_1208_BB_MetaG_FD_177983 | JGI IMG/M metagenome (GOLD analysis project Ga0214917, IMG submission 177983) | Freshwater microbial communities from Lake Lanier, Atlanta, Georgia, United States - LL_1208_BB | ecosystem: Environmental > Aquatic > Freshwater > Lake | place: USA: Georgia | collected... | reverse complement strand
GAAGATTACGGTTGCGCCGGTGCATCCTATGTCGCTTATGGCCTCGTTGCCCGCGAGGTCGAGCGCGTCGATTCCGGCTATCGCTCAATGATGAGCGTGCAATCCTCCCTCGTCATGTATCCCATCTATGCCTATGGCAGCGAAGCGCAGCGGAAAAAATTTCTGCCGAAGCTTGCGAGCGGCGAATATGTAGGCTGCTTCGGACTGACGGAGCCAGATGCGGGCTCAGACCCGGCTGGCATGAAGACGCGGGCTGAAAAGGTGGCCGACGGCTATCGTCTCACTGGCTCGAAAATGTGGATCTCGAACTCACCAATTGCCGATGTCTTTGTCGTCTGGGCAAAATCGGCCGAGCACAACAATGAAATCCGCGGATTTATTCTCGAGAAGGGCATGAAAGGTTTAAGCGCGCCGAAGATTGGCGGCAAGCTTTCGCTCCGTGCGTCGATCACCGGCGAAATCGTCATGGATGGCGTGATCGTGCCGGAAGAAAACCTCCTTCCGAATGTTTCAGGCCTCAAAGGTCCCTTCGGTTGCCTCAATCGTGCGCGCTATGGCATTTCATGGGGCGTGTTGGGCGCGGCGGAGGATTGCTGGCATCGCGCGCGCCAATATACGCTCGACCGCCATCAATTCGGTCGCCCGCTCGCGCAGACACAGCTCGTGCAGAAGAAGCTGGCCGACATGCAGACGGAAATCACGCTCGGCCTGCAAGGCTCGCTGCGCGTTGGCCGCCTTTTCGATGAAGGTCGCGCAGCGCCGGAAATGATCTCTATCGTCAAACGTAATAATTGCGGCAAGGCGCTCGATATTGCGCGCATGGCGCGCGATATGCACGGCGGTAATGGCATTCAGATTGAATATCAGGTGATGCGCCACGCGCAGAATCTGGAGACGGTCAATACATATGAAGGCACGCATGATGTGCACGCGCTCATTCTTGGGCGTGCGCAGACCGGTTTGCAGGCCTTCTTCTAATCGGCATCTTGATCATGCAAGTCGCGATACCGCAACGCTCACCAGTTCGTGTGTCCAGCACGGACTGGTTGAAGCTTGTCGGCATTGCGGCTTTTTTGATCGACCACATCGGCCTATTCTTTATCGTTGACGATGAGTGGTGGCGTGTCCTTGGGCGGGTTGCCGCGCCGATTTTTTTCTTTCTCATCGGTTTTGCCCGGTCGCGCAACGTTCCTGTTTCATGGATCGTTTGGGGCGTCATCCTGACCGGTATAGATTGGTGGTTGGATGGTGATTTCACACTGAACATCCTGCTCAATTTTGCGTTCATCAGGCTCGCTTTGCGCTTTCTCGACAAGGCTGGTCCTAATCCATCGGCTTGGCTTCTCGCTACAATTGCTCTTTTCAGCATTGTCATGCTGCCATTCGCCGATTTCGTTTTCGAATATGGCGCGCAAGGTTGGCTGTGGGCGCTGTTTGGTTTCACGCAGCGCTTGTGGCGCGATGGCCAAACGCAATATGAAAAATTGCGCTTCGCTTTCGCATTTGTGGCCGCCTTTGCATATGCCTTTGTTGAAATTGAGTGGCACGATTTCGAGGGGCTTGCCGCCGTTGCCTGTGGGGTGGCGGTGCTTTGCCTCACGCTTGTGCTGCTAAGCTTCAATCGAGCAGTTAGTACATGGCAGCCGCTAGCGCTTCTTGCGCCCGCCATCGTTTGGTTGTCGCACTATTCGCTCGAAATCTATGCGATTTCGCTGTTCCTTATGCAGGACATTTTCGATGTCTTACAATGACACGCATGCCCCGCTTGCCGGGTTGAAAGTGCTTGAATTGGCGCGCATTCTGGCAGGTCCATGGATCGGCCAGACACTCGCCGATCTCGGGGCCGATGTAGTGAAAGTGGAGCGTCCCGGCGCTGGCGACGATACACGCCAATGGGGCCCGCCATTCGTTGAAGGCAAGGATGGCGAACATCTTTCTGCCGCCTATTTCCATGCCTGCAATCGCGGCAAGCGTTCCATCGCCATCGATTTTGAAAGCGAAGATGGCCGCGCGCAGGTGCGCGAGCTTGCGCGTCATGCGGATGTTCTTGTCGAGAATTTCAAGGTTGGCGGATTGCAGAAATACGGCCTCGATTATGAAAGCCTGAAGGGGATCAATCCGCGCCTAATCTATTGCTCCGTCACTGGCTTCGGCCAGAACGGACCTTATGCCGATCGTGCCGGATACGATTTCATGGTGCAGGCCATGGGGGGCATCATGGATCTGACCGGCGAGAAAAATGGCGAGCCGCAGAAAATCGGCGTCGCCTTCGCCGATATCTTCACTGGCCTTTACGGTGTCATCGGCATCATGGCGGCACTGCGCAAACGCGATCAGACAGGCGAGGGCGCACATGTCGATATGGCGCTGCTCGACACGATTGTCTCCGTCCTCGCCAATCAAGCGCTGAATTACATGGTGTCTGGAACTCCACCGCGCCGCATGGGCAACGCACATCCCAATATTGTGCCCTATCAGGTTTTTCCCGTGGCGGATGGGCACGTCGTGATTGCGGTCGGCAATGATGGTCAATTCCGCAAACTTTGTGGGGTATTGGGCGATGTAGCGCTCGCCGACAATCCCGATTACATAACCAATCCTTTGCGGGTGAAGCATCGCGACGCGTTGGTCGCACGTCTCACAGGCCTCACGACACAGTGGAAGCGCGATGATTTGCTGGCGCGGCTCGATGCGGCGCATGTGCCCGCTGGCCCGATCAATACGGTCGCCGACGTCTTTGCTGATCCACAGATTATCGCACGGCAGATGTGGATCAATTTGCAGCATGACGGCGCGAAAGCGGGAACTGTTCCAAGCCTGCGCGGCCCAATCGTGATGAACGGCGTTCCACTCGTCGCCAAAAATCCGTCGCCGCCGCTAGGTGCGCATACACACGATGTCTTGAACGACCCTGCTTGGGGCGCTCTTGGAGGAAAAGCCTGATGAACGATATCCAGAGCCGTACGGGCGGCCAACTCATTGTCGATTGCTTGAAGGCGCAAGGCGTCGAGCACGTGTTCTGCGTGCCGGGAGAATCCTATCTCGCCGTGCTTGATGCTCTGCACGATGCCGATATCGACGTGACCGTGTGCCGTCAGGAAGGTGGCGCGACGATGATGGCCGATGCAACCGCACGCCTCACGGGTCGCCCCGGGATCGTGATGGTGACGCGTGGCCCCGGGGCAACTAATGCATCTCCCGGCATTCATATTGCCGAACATGATTCCGTGCCGCTGATCATGTTTGTCGGCCAGATCGAAAATGGCATGCGCGGCCGTGGTGCATTTCAGGAAATGGATTATCGCGCCTTTTTCGGTTCAACCGCCAAATGGGTAACCGAGATTGATGATCCCGCGCGCATTCCGGAAATCGTCTCGCGCGCTTTCCATGTTGCGATGCAGGGCCGCCCCGGTCCTGTCATCATCGCGCTGCCGGAAGATGTGCTCATCGAAAGGGCCGCTGTCGCAGCGGGTCCGCGCGTGGAAGCAATCGAGACGTGGCCCGGCCAGACGCAGATGGCTGAATTGCAGAAGCGTATCTGGGCGGCCAAAAAGCCTATCATGATTCTCGGCGGGTCGGGCTGGAGTGAGAAATCCGTCGCCTCTGTCACGCGCTTTGCTGAGCGTTTCGACATGCCAATCGTCACCTCCTTCCGCCGGGCCATGCTGTTCAATGGCGATCATCCCAACTATGCCGGTGAACTTGGCATCGGGCCCAATCCGAAATTGAAAGCGCGGATTGAACAATCCGATCTCGTCATCCTCGTGGGCGGACGCATGGCTGAAATGCCGTCGCAATCTTATACGCTGTTCAACATCCCCAAGCCGCAGGTCGATTTTGTGCATGTGCATGCCGATGCGGAGGAACTAGGCCGCGTCTATCATCCGACGCTTGGTATCCATGCAACGCCGCGGGCCTTTGCTGCGGCGCTTGAAACCTTGCAACCACCCAACACAATTCCGTGGTCGGCAGACACGAAGCAGGCGCGTGAGGATTTTCTGAGCTGGACGGACCAGCCGCCACGCGGTCCCGGCGCGCTTGATATGGGCCAAGCCATGCTCTGGCTGCGGAACTATCTGCCCCAAGATGCGATCATCTGTAATGGCGCGGGCAATTATGCGATTTGGGTCGGACGTTTTCTTCGTTTCCGCAAATTCGCGACGCAGCTCGCGCCGAATTCTGGTTCAATGGGCTTCGGCCTGCCAGCTGCGGTGGGTGCCAAGCGGCAATTCCCTGATCGCATGGTGGTGGCCTTTGCCGGAGATGGCTGCTTCCTGATGAACGGTCAGGAATTTGCGACCGCCGTTCAATATGATCTGCCGATCATCGCCGTCATCGTCGACAATGGTATGTACGGTACGATCCGCATGCATCAGGAGCGCGAATATCCGGGTCGCGTTTCAGCAACGAAACTGAAGAATCCCGATTTCGCCGCCTATGCCAAAGCTTTTGGCGGGTATGGCGAGCGCGTCGAGACAACGGAAGAATTCGGCCCCGCTTTCGAGCGGGCAGTCGCATCTGGTAAGCCGGCGATTCTGCATTGCATCGTCGATCCAGAAGCGATCACGCCCACGACGACGCTCACCAAATTGCGTCAGGCGTCGCTCGCGACAAAAACGAATTAATCAACCGAGTTTTTCAGCGACCATCATACGCAGAGCGCGGAGATCCTTGGCGAACAGGCGAATGCCTTCGCTCAGTTTCTCTGTCGCCATAGCGTCTTCATTAAAGGTGAAGCGGAAGCTTGCCTCATCTGTTGCCAGCCGCTGATCGCCTTGGGCGGCTGCACTTGTTGCATCGAGCGCGCGAACAAGTGCGCCCTCATCCTTTGCGAGGCTTTCGAGCAAAGCGGGCGCGATGGTAAGGCGATCGCAACCGGCAAGAGCTTCGATTTCACCTTGATTGCGGAAGGACGCACCCATCACCACTGTCTTGTGACCGTGTTTTTTGTAATAGGCAAAAATCCGTTTCACCGAGGCCACGCCGGGATCGTCTGCGGCCGTGTAGGTTTTGCCCTCGGCCTTCATGTGCCAATCGAGGATGCGCCCAACAAAGGGCGAGATTAGAAAAGCGCCGGCTTCTGCCGCTGCGGCTGCCTGCACGAGTGAGAACAACAGCGTCAGATTGCAATCGATGCCATCCTTTTGAAGGATCTCGGCAGCGCGGATGCCTTCCCATGTGGAGGCTAGTTTGATGAGGATACGTTCGCGACCGACGCCACGGCTTTGATAATCGGCGATGATGGCCCGCGCCTTGGCGACGCTTTTGGACGTATCAAAGGACAGGTCCGCATCGACTTCGGTCGAGACACGACCGGGTACGATCTTCGAAAGTTCGGTGCCGAAATTCACAGCAAGCCGGTCGCAAATGGCAGCGATGACCGCCTCGCGCGAACCTGATTGGCTACGGCCCCAATGGACGGCCTCGGCTACAATGGGGGCACAGGCGTCCATTTGGGCCGCCTTGAGGATCAGGGTGGGGTTGGTGGTGCAATCGGTTGGCGCAAAGGCGCGGATGGCCTCCATATCGCCCGTATCGGCGACAACCACGGTCATGCTACTGAGCTGCTCCAGCTTTGACGCCATCGTGCCCTTCCTTCCTCTGTGCGAGCTGCATAGCCCGCTCTATGTGCATCCCATCGTCCCATAGCGGCGGCTGTCCGCCAATGATAGTCATGGGAGCGAAAAAAGGGGCCTCAAGGCCCGCAGCCAGCCTATGTAGGGAGATCGCGGCAATGGCGACCGAATTGTATCATTTTATCGGCGGAAAACGCGTCAAGGGCACGTCGGGCCGTTTCACGGACGCCTATTGGCCGATGACGGGCGAGGTTGCCTCGAAAGTGCCACTGGCCAGCACCGCCGAGATGTGCGCTGCGGTCGAGAACGCCAAGGCAGCGCAGCCCGCTTGGGCCGCCACCAATCCGCAGCGCCGCGCGCGCGTGTTCATGAAGTTCCTGGATCTCGTCGCCAAGGAGAACGATGCGCTCGCCGAGCTCCTCGCTAAGGAGCATGGCAAGACCGTTCCCGACGCGAAGGGTGACATTCAGCGCGGCGTCGAAGTGATCGAATTCTGCATCGGTGCGCCGCACCTGCTGAAGGGCGAATATACCGAAGGCGCTGGCCCCGGCATCGACATCTATTCCATGCGCCAGCCGCTTGGTGTTGTCGCTGGCATTACGCCATTCAACTTCCCCGCCATGATTCCGATGTGGAAGTTCGGACCCGCCATTGCAGCAGGCAACGCCTTCATTCTTAAGCCATCCGAACGTGATCCCGGCGTACCGCTTCGCCTTGCGGAATTGATGATCGAAGCGGGCCTGCCCGCCGGCATCCTCAACGTCGTCAATGGCGACAAGGAAGCAGTCGACGCGATCCTTGACGATCCGGATATTAAAGCAGTTGGCTTCGTCGGCTCGACCGGCATTGCCGAATATGTCTATTCGCGTGGCTGCGCCAATGGCAAACGCGTGCAATGCTTTGGCGGCGCCAAGAACCACATGATCATCATGCCAGACGCCGACATGGATCAGGCCGTCGATGCGTTGATCGGCGCGGGTTACGGCTCGGCGGGCGAGCGCTGCATGGCGATTTCGGTTGCCGTGCCGGTCGGCCAGAAGGCCGCCGATCGTCTAATCGAAAAGCTCATTCCACGCGTCGAAGCGTTGAAGGTTGGCCCCTCGACCGATCCTTCGGCCGATTTCGGCCCGCTCGTCACCAAAGCGCATCTCGACAAGGTGAAATCCTATGTCGATCTCGGCGTGCAGGAAGGCGCGAAACTTCTGGTCGATGGCCGAAATTTCAAGCTGCAAGGCTATGAGAACGGCTTCTACATGTCGGGCTGCTTGTTCGACAATGTCACCAAGGACATGCGCATCTACAAGGAAGAAATCTTCGGCCCCGTACTCTCAGTGGTGCGCGCCAAGGATTACGCTGAAGGTCTCGCGCTTGCGAACGATCACGAATATGGCAATGGCGTTGCGATTTTCACGCGCGATGGCGATGCCGCCCGCGATTTCGCCGCCAATGTGAATGTCGGCATGGTCGGCGTGAACGTGCCGATCCCGGTTCCGATCGCCTACTACACCTTCGGCGGTTGGAAGCGTTCGGGCTTCGGCGATCTCAACCAGCACGGGCCGGATGCGTTCCGCTTCTACACCAAGACGAAGACGGTGACCTCGCGTTGGCCGTCAGGCATCAAGGATGGTGCCGAATTCGTCATCCCGACGATGAAGTAAAAAATAGCAAGGCGCGGGCTTCGATCCGCGCCTTTTTTCTGCCCGTTGCCGGTGCCCTGATGACACAATTGTTTTCACTCACTGAAGATCACATCGCTATCCGCGATATGGCGCGCGAATTTGCCGCTGAAAAGCTCGCGCCCCACGCCGTTGAATGGGATGAGACAAAACATTTTCCTGTCGATGTGATGCGGGAAGCCGCCTCGCTCGGCATGGGGGGCGTTTATGTCCGCGACGATGTTGGTGGCTCCGGTCTCACGCGGCTCGATGCGGCGCTGATCTTCGAAGCGCTTGCGACAGGTTGCCCAACGGTTTCAGCTTTCATCTCGATCCATAATATGGCCGCATGGATGATCGACACCTATGGCCACGAGGCGCAACGGCAGAAATATCTGCCGAAACTCACAACCATGGAGTGGATTGCTTCTTATTGCCTGACTGAACCCGGCGCAGGTTCTGATGCCGCCGCCCTGAAAACGCGGGCGCGCCGCGACGGTGATTTTTATGTGCTCGATGGCGCAAAGCAATTCATTTCCGGTGCTGGCACATCCGACATCTATGTCGTGATGGTAAGAACAGGCGAAGATGGTGCTGCGGGTGTTTCAACGATCATCGTCGAAAAAGATACGCCTGGCCTCTCCTTTGGCGCGAATGAAAAGAAGATGGGTTGGAATGCGCAGCCGACGCGCACCGTGATTTTCGAGAATTGCCGCGTGCCGGTCGCCAATCGTTTGGGCGAGGAAGGCATCGGCTTTAAGATTGCGATGGCCGGATTGGATGGCGGGCGGCTCAATATCGCCGCCTGCTCGTTGGGCGGCGCATCTTCTGCTCTCGATAAATCCCTCGCTTACATGAAAGAGCGTAAAGCCTTCGGCAAGCGCATCGCCGATTTTCAGGCGCTGCAATTCCGCCTCGCCGATATGGCGACAGAACTGGAAGCAGCGCGTACGTTTCTATGGCGCGCGGCCTCGGCCCTCGATGCAAAAACCCATGATGCGACACAGCTCTGCGCCATGGCCAAACGCTTTGGCACCGATGCGGGTTTTGAGATTGCGAACGAAGCACTGCAACTACATGGCGGCTATGGTTATCTCGCCGACTACGGGATCGAGAAGATCGTGCGCGATTTGCGTGTTCATCAAATTCTTGAAGGGACGAACGAGATTATGCGCGTGATCATTGCGCGAGCCTTGATCGGCCGCGGACAGGGCAGTGGATTGTGATGCGCCTGACACTGAAATCGCTCGCTGCCGGCCTCCTGCTCGCACTTGTCGTGCATATTGGGTTCTTTCTGTTTGGCTCCCAATTCTTCATCGATGGCCGCAGCCCTTTTCAAATCAACTTCTTCGGTGGCGCAGCGATTGGTTTACTGCTGGGTTTGGCGATGCCGCTCCTGGTAGGCGCTCCACGCGGTGAGCGTTTGCGCTCGATCGTTCTCATGCTCGTTCCCTTTCTGATGTGGGAAGCGGCAGTGACATCGCATTTTCAAGTGTTTTTCCGGGATTTGAACCCCGTGATGGACAAGGTCTATGGCGCGCTCATGGTGTGGGCGACAGCCTTCGCATTGATCGGCGGTCTCATCCGCCGTTGAAGTAGGGGGAAACGACAATGGCAAACATCGCTTTTATCGGTCTTGGCAATATGGGCGGGCCTATGGCCGGCAATCTGGCCAAGGCAGGACATGCAGTCACGGGCTTCGATCTTGTCGCCGCCAACAATGAAGCCGCCAAGGCGCGCAATGTGTGCATTGCTGAGAATGCGCGCGCTGCGGTGAAGGACGCGGACCTTGTCATCACCATGCTGCCTGCCGGCAAACATGTCTTGGCGGTCTATGAGGATATCATGGCCGTAACCAAGAAGGGTGCGTTGCTGATCGATTCCTCAACCATCGATGTCGACAGTGCGCGTGCCGCTCATATGCTGGCCGATAAAGCTGGATTGCAATCCCTCGATGCGCCTGTTTCGGGCGGTGTCGGCGGCGCGGAAGCGGCAACCCTCACCTTCATGTGCGGTGGAACAGACGACGCGTTTGCACGCGGTAAACCGATCATCGAAGCGATGGGCAAGAAGATCGTCCATTGCGGCGGCGCAGGTGCGGGGCAAGCCGCAAAAATCTGCAACAATATGATCCTCGGTATTTCGATGATCGCTGTCGGCGAAGCCTTTGTGCTCGGTGAAAAGCTCGGCCTTACGCATCAGGCGCTTTTCGATGTCGCTTCGACCGCCTCGGGCCAATGCTGGTCGCTGACGACCTATTGCCCTGTGCCCGGCCCGGTGCCCAATTCGCCCGCCAATCGGGATTATCAGCCGGGTTTTGCTGCCGCCTTGATGCTGAAGGATTTGCTGCTGTCGCAAGAGGCATCGAAATCGTCGGGTGCAACGACACCACTCGGCCAACATGCAGCCGATCTTTACCAAGCCTTTGCGGCCGCAGGGAATGATGGCAAGGATTTCTCCGGCATCGTTAATTTCCTGCGAGCGGGATTGAAGTGAAGTTAATAGAAATTCATGAGCTTAAAAAAAGACCGCGAATGATTGCGGCCTTTTGTTTGTCTTCGACGACGTCAAAGTTGCAGCTAAACGGGCTTGGTGGCGATGAAATCGACCTGAAAAGTGACGCCAGCCGTAGAAGGTGATTGTAACTGCAAAGAACCAGATGTCGCAATACCTTGAGTATTGTAATTGCGGGTATCGCTCACGACTTCCAGCGTTTCGCCATAAATTGAACGGAAACTGTCGTTCTTATTGGCCCCGAAAACAGAAGCGATCTTGATTGGTACCGTCCCTGCGCTGTAACTGTCTGGATCGATATTGATCGTATCATTGCCGCCAGCGCTTAAATCAAAAAAGTCAACACCGATATTTTCTTTAAGGTCGCCGTATATATAGAAATTATCGTCCCCGACTGTCCCGACGATTGTATCGGTTCCAGTCGTTCCCTTGAATATGCCGCCTGTTGTGGATGTGGATGTAATTGAGGCTCCATTGGAACGGAGTGTGTATTGATTATCCGGAGTCCCCCCCGAAAGGGGCATAAAGATTGACTCTATGTTAAAAAGCGCAACCCCATTCGTGCTGTTTCCGATACTCCATTTCCCATCCTTGACGTAGATTTTCTCTTCGCTAGCGAGAATGACGCTATCATTTCCCGTGCCGCCATCGATTGTTGTTGCTTTGAATGCAGATACGTCAATCGTGTCGTTCCCGGCGCCAGCATTAATGGAATAGGTTACGGCTGAGGTGGATTCGGCCTTTAATTTGTCGTCTCCACTCGTTCCGTTAACTGTTATGAAGCCCCGATTAAGCGCTTGAGATCCATACGATAGCGTCGCTGTGATTCCATCCGCAAGGACCAATCTTTCAATGCCTTTAAATTGTGTTTGGCCAAAGTTGTTGAGGATGAAGTAGCCTTGATCGTAACTGAGCGATAATTTAGCGGAAAAATTTGTTAACTTGAGAGTGTCCGTACCACTCCCGGCATCAATGGTGTTATTGAATCCGCTTGAACCCATTGCCCCAGTCAAAGTAACGCTGCCATTCCCTCCACTCAAGAGAAATGCAGAATTCTCTGTAGTGCTGATAGTTATGGCATCAATGCCGGAAGATCCGCGTACCGTAGACAAAACAATTTTGGAAAAAGATGCTGAGTTACGCCCGTTGCCGAGAGATATATCCGCCCTGTTTGCATCTCCTGTCACAGTCAGCCTGTCGTTTTCACTACCTAAGAGAATTCGACTGTTTGTGAGCGTGACGATCGAAACTGTATCGTTCAAATCTAAGGTTGAGATGGTCGAATCTTGAACGGTTCCAAAAGAAAGACGGTCCTTTCTTCTCCGCCGACTGACGAGGTTTCTTCCGATGAGATTTGTTGCCATGGCCAATCACCTTCTTGCTATAGTGAATGAGAATTTAGAAAGGAGAACGGATCATCAATTACAAACCCAAAATTGAGATAAAAATATCATGGTAGCACCATTGTAGTACCCGTCTGATCAGACGGGTTGAAAAGTTTGCTCTTTCAAGTACCCGCCGTAGGGGTAGCGCTGGCACTCTCCATCGCAGTGGGGTGCAAAAAAGCTCCCAAGCTGGTCTTTCGTGAGCTAATTTCGCATGGCCTCGATTGATCAATGCGTTCTGCGCACTAAACCATCCAACTCACAATCCCTGCCACCATCAGATAACGAACCAATTTCGCAAAAGCGACGATGGGGACGAAGATGATGAGCGGTGTGCGGAAGATCCCAGCCATGACCGTGAGCGGATCGCCGATGATCGGTACCCAACTCGCAAGAAGCGACCACAACCCGTATCTTTGGTAGAGCGCACGGTAGCGCTCGTAATCCTTATCTTTCACCGGAAAAAAGCGGCTGCCGCGCCAGCGCGTCACGAACAGTCCGAGCGCCCAATTCACGCAGGAGCCGAGCGTATTGCCGATTGTCGCTACAATGAGGGCCTCATTGAGGCCGGAACGGCCCGAAGCCAATGCGGCGGCGAGCGCTACTTCCGACGAACCGGGCAGCAACGTAGCCGAGAGAAAGGCGGCGGCGAAAAGGCCGGTGAGTTCGAGCATGGATGGCGGGGTTCAACTTGCTGCCGCGGATCGAGGCCGCCACAATAGGGCAAAAATCGGGGGAGGCCACCCATGCCCTTCATTCTTGCGCTCGATCAGGGCACAACATCGTCGCGCGCCATTCTGTTTCGCGACGACATGACGATTGCAGCCATCGCTCAACAGGAATTTGCCCAGCATTATCCTGCCTCGGGCTGGGTGGAGCATGAGCCAGAGGATTTGTGGCAAACGACGTTGGCGACAGCGCGCGAGGCCTTGGCGAAGGCCGGTGCAAGCGCCAGAGACGTGGCTGGAATCGGCGTTACCAATCAGCGCGAGACGACGCTCGTGTGGGATCGGCTTACGGGGCAGGCCATCCATCGGGCCATTGTTTGGCAAGATCGGCGTACAGCCGATTTGTGCGCGCGATTGAAACGGGAGGGTATGGAGGAGTTTGTCACGGATCGCACGGGGCTTTTGCTCGATCCCTATTTTTCCGGAACCAAGATCGCGTGGATCTTGGATCATGTCCCGGGTGCGCGGGTGCGTGCCGAGCGTGGCGAGCTTGCTTTCGGTACCGTCGATTGCTGGCTTTTGTGGAAACTCACGGGCGGCAAGGTTCATGCAACAGATGCAACCAACGCATCGCGTACGCTGCTGTTCGACATTCATACAGGTGCATGGAGTGACGATTTGCTTCAGCGCTTCAACGTGCCGCGCGCTCTGTTGCCGGAGGTGAAGGATTGCGCCGCCGATTTTGGCTTTACAGATCCTCTGTTATTTGGTGGTGCAATTGCCATTCGCGGCATCGCTGGAGATCAACAGGCCGCCACCATCGGGCAGGCCTGTTTCACGCCAGGCATGATGAAATCGACATACGGCACAGGCTGTTTTGCGTTGATTAACATCGGCGATCGGCCGTTGCGCTCGCGCAACCGTCTGCTGACTACCATCGCTTACCAATTAGGTGGCAAGCGCACCTATGCGCTCGAGGGTTCAATCTTTGTCGCGGGCGCTTCTGTGCAATGGTTGCGCGATGGGCTTGGCATTATCAAGCATGCCTCCGATACAGGTCCCTTGGCTGAAGCGGCCGATCCGAAACAGAATGTATATCTCGTGCCGGCCTTTGTCGGCCTCGGCGCGCCGTTCTGGGATGCGGAAGCGCGGGCGGCGCTTTATGGCATGACGCGCAATACGGGCCCGAAGGAATTGGCGCGCGCTGCACTTGAAAGTGTCTGCTACCAGACGCTCGACCTCTTGGAGGCGATGAGGGCCGATTGGCCGAAAGGCGACGCTACGCAGACGGTCTTGCGCGTCGATGGCGGGATGACGGCCTCTGATTGGACGATGCAGCGTCTTGCCGACATTTTGGATGCGCCGGTTGATCGTCCTATCATCGGCGAGACGACGGCTCTTGGTGCGGCTTATCTCGCCGGCTTGACCGCTGGCCTTCTGCCGGAGCCGGAGCGCTTTGCTGATCGCTGGCGGCTCGAACGCCGCTTTGTCCCTTCGCTCGATAAGGCCACACGGCATGTGAAGATCGCGGGCTGGCGCGATGCAGTCCGCCGTACCCTGACCTCAAATTGAGTGGTCTGAGCGACCTTACATGCAATTGCATGTATTTTCTTCGCGCGGGTGTGGCCTTGCCATGACAGCGCAGTGGTTGTGACCGCGTTATGCTGTGCACTATTCGTGATGCTTTGAACCCGCATGGCCGTTCAACCGACCCGTCTCGATCCAGCGCAAGATGCCGCCCGTCTTCTCGGGCGACTTGGTTTTGCGATTTTGATGATCGCCGCGCCTTTGGCTGCTGTTGGGGGCCGACGCGCGCTCGTTATTCTTGTGCCGGTGGCGGTCGTTTTGCTCATTCTTGCCGCCGCAATAGAGAGCGATGGCCGCGAGCCATGGCGACGTGCGCGCGAGATGGCTTTGACGCCTGCCGGTGGGTTGTTGGCCTTTATTCTGTTCTGGTCGGCTTTGTCGCTTGTATGGACACCATTCCCAGCCGAAGCGGCTGAGCGTTTTGCCAATGTGGCAGGAACAGTCGCTTTGGCGCTGCTTTGCACCGCGTCCTTGCCACGCCGTATGCGTGCATCGAACATTTATCTTCTGCCGATTGGGGTCGGGCTAACGGCTCTGGCCCTGATCGGGAGTATGCTGCGTCCCGGCATCGGTTTGATCGAGGAAGGCGGTCTGGCCCAACGCGCCGCGCTTCTGTGCGTGCTGCTCGCGCCAGCCATGTTCACGTGGCTGGCGATGCGCGGCAAGCCGCTTCTCGGCTATGGCCTCATCAGCCTTGTGGCGCTTGCCGCACTCTCCGTTCAATCTGCTGGCCTTGTAGCCGCTCTTGCTATCGGCGCAGGCGTCTACGCATTGGCTGTCCGCAACGGTGCGCTGGCACGCCGGATCGTTCTCGGCGTCACAGCAGGGCTGGTGCTCTGTGCACCGTTGGTGCCTTTCGTGTTGCGGCCGCTCGCGAAATTCTTTTTCGGTTTAACCGATCCCAGAACCGACGCTGTTCGTGTATGGATGCGCGTCGTCACGCAGGAGCCGGCGCGCCTGTTGACCGGCCATGGTTTCGATACGGCGCTGCGTGCGCGATTGGCTGGTCTCGTGCCTGCGAACAGTCCGCGTGGCCTTTTGTTCGAACTTTGGTACGAACTCGGCCTGCTCGGCGCCATCGCTGTGGCGCTTCTTGTATGGCGCATCGTTGCAGCCTCTGCCCATCATTCCGCGTGCGACGGCGCGGCTATTCTAGCTCTGCTTTCCATAGGCTTCGTGCTCGCTATGCTGGGGCAGGGCGCTACGCAAGCCTGGTGGCTCTTGGGGCTTTTGGTGGCAATCGTCGCGCTCGCGGCCGTTCTGCGGGCGCATGAGCGTGCCGTTCGGCTGACGCCTTTCGGGCCGCTTCTGCGGCCATGAAGCCGATCAGAACTTGCCGAATTTGAGATAGGCCTCCTGCGGGTCGACACCCGACAAAATCGCTGTTCGGACCTTGTTCTCGGTGGCGATCGCCGCCTCAGCTTTGTCGAGGACGTCCTCAACGATCGCTTTGGGCACCCGGATTACACCATCGCGATCGCCGAGCATGTAATCACCCGGTGCAATGATGACGTCACCAATCTTGATGTCCACATCGACCGCGCGCGGCAACCAATAGCCGACGATATCCCGCGGCGTATAGCCGCGCGACCAAGTCTGAAAATCCATCTCGATCAGGAAATCGACATCGCGGACATAACCGTCGGCTATGCAGCCGCGAACGCCTTTGTTTTTCAGGGTCTCGGCAGAGAGCTCGCCCATATGGGCGACGACCCGGTCGTTCGGCTGCGACACCCAGATGTGCCCGGGTTTGGCTTTCGAAAGGAGGCCGGTCCATTCTAGAAGTGTCTGATGCGCATCGGCCCGAGGATCGACCCGGCCATCAATGGTGAAGGCCGGACCGGCGAGGCGCTGCTCGGGAAAGAGCGGGCGCAATTCGGCCGGCAGAGTGAAATCACGCAAGCCCATCGCCCGCATCACATCGTGTACAACGCCCGTATAGCATTGGCCGAGCCGTTCCGAGATCCGATCCATTGGCATATTCCCCCCAGTCTATAGTTTGTCTGAAGGCAGACTGGCTGCCAGATGGGCTGCTGGCAAGAACCCCACCCCATGAAATGCCGCTGGACTCTGGCAAGATTGCCCGCATAGACTTGAGGACGCGCAAACAGCGACTACGGCGCGCGTTTGAATCGATTTAAAAACCTAAAAAGCGGCAATAAAGCTGCGCCAAAGGGGAGGAATACGACAATGAGGAAGGTGCTGCTTGGCGCCGCCGCAATGGTGATTGCGGCCGGCCTGTCGGCTCCGGCAGGAGCGCAGGAAAAACTCACCGTGTGGTGGGTGAAGGGCTTCTACAAGGCGGAAGACGACGCGCTTTATGAAGCGATTCGCAAATTCGAAGAGAAGACCAAAGTGAAGGTCGATCTCTCGCAATATGCAGTGCAGGACATGATCCCGAAGACGGTTGCCGCGCTTGATGCGGGAACGCCGCCGGATGTGGCCTATGCTGACGTCTATGACTTCCAGGTCACCAGCAAATGGGCCTATGAAGGCAAGCTCGAAGATATTTCGGACATTCTGGCGCCGATGAAGGATCGGTTCTCCGTCAACACGCTGGAGACCACCTATCTCTACAACGACAAGGCCAAGAAGAAGGCCTATTACGCTTTCCCGCTCAAACAGCAGACAATGCATATTGAGTATTGGAAGGATCTTTTGGAGCAGGCCGGCTTCAAGGAAGGCGATATTCCGAAGGACTGGAAGGGCTATTGGGCTTTCTGGTGCGATAAGGTTCAGCCTGGCCTGCGCAAGGCGAGTGGCAAGCGCGATTTCGGCATCGGCCAGCCGATGGGTGTCGATTCGTCCGACAGCTTCTACTCATTCCTGACTTTTGTTGACGCCTATAACGTCAAGCTCGTCGACGACAATGGAAAGCTCCTTGTCGACGATCCGAAGGTGCGCCAAGGCCTGATCAATGCGCTCAAGGATTACACCGACGTTTATACGAAGGGCTGCACACCGCCTTCCGCGACAAGCTGGAAGGATCCGGACAACAACGTCGCCTTCCACAACAAGACGACGGTGATGACGCACAATGCGACGATTTCGATCGCCGCAAAATGGCTGGACGACTCCAATAACCAGACATTGGCAGCCGATGTCCGCGAGCAAGCCCGCAAGAATTATTACGATCTGATTATCACGGCGGGCTTCCCGAACAAGCCGGATGGCCAGCCGATGCAATACCGCACGGCTGTTAAGACGGGCGTTGTGTTCCTCGAAGCGAAGAACAAGCCGCGCGCCAAGGAGTTCGTGCAGTTCATCATGCAGGAAGAAAACCTGACGCCTTACGTTGAAGGGGCGCTGGGCCGTTGGTACCCGGTTACGAAGTCGGGTCAGGC
>Ga0214917_10003990_pt1 | contig 16729 bp, 29 predicted proteins | sample LL_1208_BB_MetaG_FD_177983 | JGI IMG/M metagenome (GOLD analysis project Ga0214917, IMG submission 177983) | Freshwater microbial communities from Lake Lanier, Atlanta, Georgia, United States - LL_1208_BB | ecosystem: Environmental > Aquatic > Freshwater > Lake | place: USA: Georgia | collected... | reverse complement strand
ATGTAAAACTATCCATTGATTATGGAGAATACCACAGAATTAGGGATGAGGCGGATAAGATTCTACACACAGGTGCTAACATGCTTTTACAGGAAAATTTTAGTAATGGTGGAAGTTTTGGTATTTATAATCCTGATGTAGATGAAAGTGCAAGAGTGGCTTATGATATTCTTCAAGTTATTCGTCATGAATTTTGGAAACAAAACGAAACTCGTTCAAATGTAACTGTAGATAGTTCAGTCGATTTGGGGACAAAAGATTGTCATAAGCTTAAATGTAAATTGGATTAACTTTGAAAGTCATATTTTTGGATATTGATGGAGTTATGAACTCCCATGTTTTTTATGAAAAACGTCACAACAAAAGGTGGTTGAAACCTAGAACTTACCTCTATTTGATTAGAAAGTTTTTAGGAATCAAATCAAAACCTGTGAGTCTGGCAAATTACAAAACGCCCGATAACCATTATACTTATGAATATCAACTTAGTAGGTTGATTGAAGAGACTTGTCCTCAAAAATGGAAATGGCTTTCCGATTTTTGTAATAGGACCGGGACTAAAATTTGTGTTTCATCTGTCTGGAGACACCATTTTGGCACGAAAGGAAAAGTAATTCCAGAGTGGTGGGAGCGCGCTCTAGTTCATTTCGGATTTAATGAAGGAACTTTTGTAGGAATTACAGGTCGTGGTTCTGGAATGAGGGGAGAAGAAATACAAAAATGGTTGGATGAAACACCAGAGGTTGAGGATTATGCAATTCTAGACGATGACTCTGATATGCTTTCAAAACAAATGGATAAATTTTACCATTGTGATGGTTACTTTGGATTATCACCTAACCATTTATACCGTATCGGTCGGGCTTTTGAGGGTAAAACAAACTATGGAAAATTAAATAGAAGTTTAAAATAAATAAAATCATGAAATACAGAATTATGGTAGAGGAGAAAAACTCCGGAGAGATGGGATATACTCCTCAAGTTAAATTTTCTTGGTGGAGTTCATGGGAAAACATACTTACAGATTCTCAAACAAGAATATCAACCAGTGATACAGCTAGACAAATATTTCATACACAAAAAGATGCCGAAAATGCAATCACCATTTACAAACAAGCACACAAAGAAAAGGTAAAAGAACAGATTAAAAAAATAACATACATTAACTTATAATACTCTTCATGAAATTATTCTACAGATTTTTCGTTAAATTATCCGACTTCATTTTAGGTCGAGATTACGTTGAAATTGAAACCCCGCAATTCAAAGGGGAAGGTTTTCATATGCACCGGCAAAGAGGATATCTTTACATAAGAGGATTTAGTAAATTAGAGTTCGTACCTGAAACCCTAGGCAATGAAAACCATCGGGTTCACTTCCATTCAATAAATGAAGCTTGGAAATCTGTGGTAAAGTGGATTTAAAAAATAGAAGAAATGGGAAAAAAAATTTACCTAGATGACGTTCGAACTCCCAAAGAAGATATTTGGGTGGTGGTTAGAAATTATGACGAGTTCGTGGAAACGGTAACGAATATAGGATTGGAGAACATAGATGTAATTTCCTTGGATCATGATTTAGGTGATACTGCTATGACAGAGTATTTCACCAACGTCAGTCCTAATTACAAACTAGATTACTCAAACATCCTTGAAAAGACTGGAATGGATTGTGCTAAGTGGTTGGTCAATCACTATCTTGACAATTATATTACTCAAAAGAGTAGGTCAGAAAAAAAATCATCTGGTATTGTTTTTCCACAAGTGTATACTCATTCGGCTAATCCAATCGGATCTGCCAACATTATGGGATACATCAATAATTTTTGGATGAATGAGGGCCAACCTCAATCTTGTGTTCGTGTGAATATTCCACACTTTGTTTGATATTTTGTTGTATATTTGTAAAAAAACCCTATGAAATACTTATTCTTATTCTTGTTCTTTCTTTCTAGTTTATTGATTGGTGCCTATGCGACTAGTCAGTTCAGATTCAATAAACCTGTTGAACCTCACAGATGGGCTCTTACCTCTTTCTTTGGTTGTTTTTTCTTGGTATCGTTTCTAAAAGAGAATAAAAAAAATGCTTAAGGAAAATCCAAAATATCAAATGTTCATAGAATCCTGGTGTAGTAAGGATGGATATAGAACACAAATGTTGAAACCAACTTGTTATGGGAATGGGTGGGTGTGTGCTACAGATGCTTACAAATTAATTTGGACATATGATCCTGACTATCAAAATTTCGAAAACCGATACATTTTTTCGGATACCGAAGGAATCAAGGCACTTCCAATAGTTGAGAAATTCTCCAAATTTTATGAAGGTTTTGATCGACCCGTTGGCAGAATCAAAATTGATGATTTAGAAAAAGTTTTCGAGAAAATTAAATTGACCCCAGAATTCAATAAGAAATACGTTGAATGTCCCGAATGTGATGGATTTGGAACTATAGAGTGTCATTGTTGTGGTTCAGAATCTGATTGTGAAAATTGCGATGGTAATGGTGAAATTCCGTCTGGAAACGAGGAAACTGGTCATTATCACTTTCCAGAAAATCATTATTTTAATTTGGATGGCGTACATTTGTCTTTGAAAACCACAAGGGAGTTGATCGATAATCTTTTGTTCGTTGGAATATCTGAATTGGAAATCTTTTCTACCAATGATCAAAGGTGTTTTTTTGGAATACCCGGCGAAAAAACATTTTTGCTCATTATGGGTTGTTATGTTTCAGATCCACGTGAATCTACCATTTTTGAAGTTCAAATACATTCCTAAAGAAATGAATACACCAGATTTCGATCATGTTTCAAGAGAAATCGTCAGATCTCTTCAAACCGCCAAACAAGCGTTAATGTTAGAAAATGCCCACCATAAATGTCAGCATAGTTTATCCAAAGATATCTTGGAACATTCGTCTGTGGATATTGAAAAAATTGTACGCAAAGAAATAACCCAACGTTTAGCCGAACAGATCGAAGGTAAGGTCAATAAACATCTAGAGGTTCAAGAAAATCCAGATTCAAAAGTTTTCTCTTTGGAGATTTTAGTTCTTCCTTTGGAAGAATTAAAACATATCGTGGAATATTGTGTGAAGACAATGCCCTTAGCGGCAATTCACGAAATCAGAGATTCTGTAAAATGAAAAAATCTGATAGGATCAAGATTTTTGAAAAGTATGGAGGTAAATGTGCATATTGTGGTTGTGATTTGACAAAAAGTTGGCACGCAGATCACATTCAACCAATCGTCAGGGACAGTAAATGGGACAGAAAAAGGGGTAAGTTTGTGAACAGTGGAACATGTAGGAATCCAGAAAATGAAATCTTAGAAAACTACAATCCTGCGTGCCAAAGTTGCAACATACAAAAGAACTCGTTTACTGTGGAACAGTTCAGAGAGAACATAAGGCAGTTTGTGAATTCCCTCAATGAATATAGTACCCAATACAAGTTTGCCAAACGTTATGGATTGATTGTTGAAACTTGTATTCCCATACAATTTTACTTTGAAAAAATTCACAATTTTGGGGAAAAATTCGTTCAAAATTCGAAATAAATTATTAATTTAGCGTTCAATAATAATATTGAATCAAAAAATTTATGTACGAAGCAAAATACGTAATCGTGGATGGAAGTGCAATAGTTTTCTCTGCAGCAATCCAGCACAAGGACATGGTAGGCTACAATAAAAAATGTGAAGGCGCTGGGTTTGTTCGATTTGACATCGAAACCGAACCAATATACGGTGACAAAATAGTCGTTGCCAAATGCTACGGTAAGTCCGTTTCTTTGGGAATCGAATCTCGTCCTGAAGTGGATACCCGAATCGTGACAAGACAATTAACAAATAATCTTATTTAATCATGGAAAGAAAATTAGCAAGCATACAAAGGATCCGGGAGATCCGCCCAATCGAAGGAGCCGACGCTATTGAATTGGCTGTTGTAAATTCTTGGCAGGTAGTAGTCGCTAAGAACGTTGGACATAAAGTAGGTGACTTAGTAGTATACTGCGAGATCGACTCTTACTTGCCTATCGAACCGGAGTTTGAGTTTCTTCGCAAGAGCTCGTACAAGAAAATGCCTGACGGATCTGAAGGATTTCGGCTGAAGACAATCAAGCTTCGCGGTCAAGTTTCTCAAGGTCTTATCATCCCCGTGAACGATGCCTACGTAATCTACAAGAGGAGCACACCTAACCTGGACATGGGATGGTTCGAAGGACTTGATGTAACCGAAATGCTAAACATCATCAAGTACGAGCCTCCTATTCCTGCCGAATTGTCCGGAAAAGTAAAAGGATACTTCCCATCTTTTATTCCAAAAACTAATGAGGAAAGGATCCAAAACTTAACTAAAGAATACGAAGAATGGAAGTTCTCCAGTAAACATCAGTTCTACGCCACGGAAAAGTTGGACGGAAGTTCTGCTACTTTTTACATAAAGGATGGGGTCTTCGGAGTATGCTCAAGAAATCTAGAACTTGCTGAGCCGGAAGAATTTGTTCCAGGCACGATGAGCGAAGACGGTGTTCAGCGTCCTAAACAGGAAAATACTTTCTGGAAAGTTGCTCGTGAAATGGACATCAAAAAGAAGTTGGTGACTATGGGCCTCAACCTTTGCATTCAGGGTGAATTGATCGGTGAAGGAATCCAAAAAAATCCTTACAAGATCAAAGGTCATACAGTTCGTTTCTACAATGCATTTGACATCGACGAGCAAGAACGTCTCAATCTGAGAGACTTCATGGCTATCATGACCCTTATGGGTTTTGAAACCGTACCTATTCTCGGCATTGAGTTTATCCTTCCAGACACCATTGAAGAACTCCTTCAACAGGCAGAAGGTAAATCTATTCTCAATCCCAATACTGAACGGGAAGGCGTGGTCATCCGAAGTATGGACACTTCTATCTCATTTAAAGCAATAAGCAACAAGTTTCTTCTTAAAAACGAAGATTAATATGACACTCAAAGAAAAAATACAGAAAGATTTCGTGGTTGCTATGAAAGCAAAAGACAAAAATGCAAAGTCTGCTTTAAGCACACTAAAAGCAAAAATTACCGAGGCAGAGAAAGCTGGTTTTGTTGAAAATCTCCCAGACGAAGATGTGATTAAGGTTCTGGTGAAATCCATCAAGCAAAGAGAAGAATCTCAAAAGATCTTCGAGGATGCTGGTCGAGAAGAATTAGCACGTAAAGAATGTGATGAAGCGTGTGTCCTAAGGATGTATATGCCTTCTCAAATGTCGAACCAAGAAATTTCGGAAGCACTGGTGGAAATAATGAGTGGGTTTTCTGGCATCATCACAAACCCAAATGCACTTCAGGGAAAAACTATCGGGGAATTTAACAAGCGTTTCAACGGACGAGCCGATCTAGGCACAGTGAAACATGTTCTGGCTAATATTCTACAATCATAAATCTGATTGATAAATATTGATGATTTTTATTTACTAATTATGAAAACTATTATCATCGGGGATATCCACGGAAGATCCATCTGGAAAAAAATTATCCAGCAAGAGGATCCAGATAGAATTGTTTTCCTTGGTGATTACTTCGATTCTTTTGATGTTCCGGGTATAGATCAAATACACAACTTTAAGGAAATAATTGATTTCAAAAAGTCAAGTGACAAAGAGGTGATCTTACTTGTTGGTAATCACGACCTTCACTACATGAACATCGGCGAAACCTATTCTGGATTTCAAGCTGGTTTGAAATTCGATATTTCCTCAGTTATTTTTGAAAACTTGACCCAACTCCAAATGGCATTCTCCTTTGATCGATATCTTTGTACCCACGCCGGAGTCAGCCACGTTTGGATGGAAAATACATTCGGAGTTTATGGTTGGGATTGTTGGAATCTGGTCGAAAAGATAAACCAAATGTTCGTATTTCGTCCTAAAGCTTTTCGTTTCGAAGGCTGGGATTCATACGGAAACAATGTAACTCAATCCCCCGTTTGGATTCGTATACCCGCTTTATTGGCTTCGAATAAAAAGAGAAGGGCAGATTCAAATTATTGGATAAAAAAGAATTTTGTTCAAATTATGGGTCACACCCAAGTTAAGGATTTGAATCTTGGACACATGAGAAAATACATGGGTGGAAAATATTATATGGCAGATGCCTTGGAAATTGGTAAATTTCTCATCGATATTGATGGCAAACTTTCCGCAGGAGAAATTTCTTAATCAAGAAATCTAATGATTTCAAATTCACAAATACAACAGATTTCTTTTTTATTTTCTAAATTTTTGTATCCGCCTAAAAAAAATTACGATCTGGAGGAACTCGGTAACAAAATAGGTGTAGCAGTTGCTAGATCTGTTTCAACTCTGAACCCGGACCAGATACAAGAATTTATATCCGGATTTATTCATGGGGTAAATCTAAATTTGGAAAATACAAAAGAAAAACAAATCAAGGAAAAGGAATTTAATATTGATCTGGTTTATCAAAAATATTACAATGCCTGGATGATGACAACAAACGACCCGCTTCCGAAATCTGACTTCATTGCCCGTGTGATAGAAGACAAAGATTTTGCAAAAATATGGGGTGCAATCCCCCCAGATTCACAATCGGGTTCAATCAGAGAAAGAAACGACGACTGAAAAAACAGACGTCTGGATAATATGTACTACAAGGAAACCACATAAATACTTAAGATAAACGATATATAGGAAAAAAATAATTATGAAAAATCTTATTCATTTTGAATCTTTCGATCAAATTGGAGCTCACAATATAAACGAGGAGACATCGAATATATCTTTGAAAAAATTGGATTCTATGTCAGATACACAACTCTACGAATATTTTTATAACTTAGTTAAAAAAAATCCTGATCCTTATATAAAATATCTCAAAAGTGTGGGATTTAACCCAGTTACCGCTGACAAATTATATCAGGTAGATTCTAATATGTTGATTCAATTTCTTGAATCCGTTAAGAAGGGGAAACCCCTAGGGTCTGCAAATGCTAAAGAAAAAGAATATATGGGGAAGAGATTCAAAGCTGCTTTGTATATCTTATCTGGATTGATCTTGCAGGGGCCAGGGACCGAGGGTGAAGTATTGGTAAATGGGAAAAAATGGACTCCTTAAATTATGTCAAACCCAAATTTTTTTATCAATGAATTTTCTGTAGTAGATAACTTCGAAAAATGGCTGGTTAAACAAAGAGAAGAATCTTTTGGAAAATACAAACAAGATTCTTCGGGGGTAAATTCGGATGGAACCCAAAATGGAGTTAACAAAATAGATTCTTCCGGTGTAAATTCGAATCAAACCCCATCACAACAAACAAATTTGACAATCAATACAGAAGGAAAAAACAATAAATGTTCAGACTGGATATCAAGCTCAAATTATTGGCAAACTTCTGACGGTAAGAATTTGCAACAATTGGCTTCACCGTTAGTATTATCAAAAAATACAGGCTTGGGTGGAAACTACAACCCTAAAGTTTTCGAACAAAACGTCCAAAATCCGAAAGTTTGGTGGTCAGTTTTTGATATAAACAACAATCGGTTTTTAGCAGAAAGTAAAGATTCTAATAAAAATGTCTATGGTGCTTCTGTTCCTAAAGTATGTGTAGCTTCGGCAGCATTATCTGTGAATAACGGAACACTCCCAACAGACAAAGATTTGAATTCGCTTATAAAACTTTTGGTGAAAAGTGATAACAATGTTTGGGATAAAATTTCTGAACTAGGTGGAGGCATCTCTGGAGTAAACGAATGGTCTAAAGCTTTGGGTTTTAAAATGACCCCAGCAAGAAGAGGAGGGAATAATTGCAATGCACACGATTTGGCTTTGTTTTGGAATTTAATTTGTAAAAATCAAATCCCGGGTTCAGAAAAAATTTTTAAAATAACTTCTGCTTGCGATACAAGTAAGTCGAGATCAAGAAAATATATGCCTAAAGATGTTTTTATAGGGGGTAAAACCGGATCTTATATGAAATCAAATCACGATTCTTGTTGGTTAAAAAATAGCAAAGGTTTTTTTTCTATCACAGTACTCACAGAATTAGGTTCCGGTCAAGGTAGTAATATTATTGCAAACCTTTTCCGGGGTCTCTATAATCAATATTGTGCTTAGAAAATTTTATAAATTTGGAATTTGTAAAAGATATATAAATAAAAAAAAAAAAAATTTTATGGAACATTTATTAGAATACGATAATTTTTTGAATGAAATGACACCTCAGAATAATGATCTAGGTTACGCTTTCGAAAATTGGAAAAAAAAAGATCCTAAAACACGCATAATGAAAGTTATAAAACAACCTGACTTCAAATCTTGGAATTTCTTGGCGCATGCCGAAAAGAACAAATGGTCTGTAGGAATTTCGGTTGTTGAAGATGCAGGGGATCCTAATGTATCAATAAAAGTCTCTCATGTAGACGGAAAACCAACAAAAGAATACGATCTTATACAAAAATCAGCGATGGAACATTTATTCAAATTAAAAGGGGCTTCAAAAACTATTTCTTCTGGTAGTAGGTATTTCGATGTTAAAGTTCCTAAAAATGGAAATGTTGGACCAATAGCAGATTTTGTTGAAAAATGCTATAATATGTGTTGGAACGAAAAGACATTACCAAGGAATATTTATTAGTTGGGTTAAAATCATAAATTAACCTAACTAATACAAAAATAAACCCCAATTTTTTGGGGTTTTTATTTTTTTATCGAATTCTTTTCGTATATTTGCTACAACTTAAGGCAAATGATTGACAATTTCCATCTAATTAAACCACTCCTTAATTTTGAGAATAAAGGGGATTTTTACATGTTGTTTGTTTTCAAAAGGAAGAAGGACCAACCGGAGGGGGAAAGAGACAACCACCAATCGGTCAGAACAATCAAGACCTACTGTGTCGAAAGTGTAGAATACCTGGAAAGGAGATATGATGAGATAAAACAACTGTGTGAGATGTTCAAAGCCAGAGCCTACATCCACGTACAAAAACAAAATCACTCAGATATTTCATTGAACATGATGGTTTCCTTGGCAGAAAGAATTCGAAATGGACAGCCAAATCAAAAAAATCTTTTCGACTCTGTTGTTGGCCAAATTCAAACTCACGAGAAAAGATGGATCGTAGACATTGATGGATCTCAAACGCCTTCTCCTCTAATGATGGCACATATAGAGTACTCATGTCAACCCATTACCAAAGTTGACTTTGATGAAGCTGGATTTCCTATCGGTCATAAAGTGGGTCCGAAGATAGAGGCGATTATTCCAACCAAAAACGGCCACCATTTAATAACAAAAAAGTTTGATGTAATGGAATTCAGAAAAAAATATCCGGATATAGACATTCAAAAAAAGAATCCAACCCTTTTGTATCTTCCAAATTCTCTTTCTTAATTTAAATTTTAAAATTCAAAAACCAATTTCATAAACCAATTAAAACCAAAAAAATGTTTCTATCAATTCTCTCAACAGTAGCTTTATCGTTACCAGCCATCATCGGAATTATCATTCTGATTTACGTTCTTTCGCTCCGTCGAATTGTGCCGACCAATGTTGTACACATCGTCCAGAGGGGAAAGCAGACCGTTTCTTACGGTACCAACAAGCAGTCTAACGTCTACTATGAATGGCCAGGTTGGCTTCCTTTTTTCGGTGTATCAAAACGTGTTTTACCAGTTAGCAACTTTGACATCGATCTAAAACGATATGAGGCCTATGATAAAGACCGTGTTCCTTTTGTGGTCGATGTCAAGGCTTTCTTTCATATATCTGACACAAACGTTGCAGCACAAAAGGTTGAATCATTTGAGGAACTTAAAGGACAGTTGGAAAATGTAGTTCAAGGAGCAGTCCGTTCGATTTTGGCCAAATCAAAATTGGAAGAAATCATGGAGGAAAGATCCATTTTCGGTAAGCAGTTCACAGAGGCTGTCAACAATGATTTGCAAAACTGGGGGGTAGAAGCTATCAAAAGTATTGAATTGATGGACGTAAGAGACGCAGACGGATCCCAGGTTATTCACCAAATCATGGCAAAAAGAATGTCAGCCATAGACATGGAATCAAGAACTGAAGTTGCGAAAAACAACAAGATGGCAAAACAAGCAGAGTTAGAGGCCAGAAAAGAAATTGACGTTACCACTGCAGAAACAGAAAAGATAGCAGGGGAGGCACAGGCTCAATCTCAACAGGCTATCGGAATAGCCAAAGCAGAAGCAATGAAGAAAACCGGAATTGCAGAACAACAATCCGTTTCAGAGATCGCAAAAGCACAAAGAATGACTGCCGAGCAACAGATGGAGGTTGTAAAGGTAAATCAAGTGAAGCAAGCAGAGATCGATAGAGAACGCGAGATCATTACTGCAGAACAAGAAAAACAGAAAACCGAAATTCGTGCTATGGCGGAAAAATATCGAATTGAAACAGAAGCATCTGCAATTTTAGAAGCAAAACGTAAAGAGGCAGAGGCCACCAAAACTGTTGGTTCTGCAGAGGCAGATGTTATTAAGGCCAAAGGTATATCGGAGGCTGAATCAAGAAAGGCGATGGAATTGGCCAGCGTTTCTGCACAGACCACTTTGGCCAAAGAGATCGGGGAAAACAAACCTTATCAAGAGTATTTGATCCGGGTAAAAGAGGTGGAGGTGAGCCAAGTGGTCGGGGTTGCACAGTACGAATCTATGGCAAAAGCCTTATCCGCAGCTGATCTTAAGCTTCTCATCAACAGTGGAGACGTACAATCCGGCATTGGAAAGCTTTCAGATCTTTTCACGTCCAAAGGAGCTTCACAAATTAACGGTTTACTCGAAGGACTAAAACAAACTGAGGAAGGTAAAAACATTTTATCAATGTTGAACGGTTTGGCTAGTAGCAAAAAATCAGAGGGTTAACAATAATAACGTCTTACCTCAATTTTAATTTCACAATAGAAATCGAATATATGAATGAAAAAATCAAATGGATTCTAAAGCAACACGAATCTACAAACCATATGTACGACGCATATTTGCCTTATGAGTTCCATCTGCGAATGGTTGCTAAGGTGGCAGAGAAGTACATAGAATTAATCCCTAATTTAAATGATGGAGAAACAGCATGGAGAGATTCGGTTCTACTAGCCGCATACGGTCACGATTTAATTGAAGACACAAGAGTTTCTTACAATGATGTAAAGGAAAATCTTGGACTAGGTCCAGCGGATATCATATATGCATGTACCAATGAAAAGGGTAAGAACCGTAAGGAACGTGCAAATGACAAATACTACGAGGGAATTCGTAACTTCAAAGGTGCTGTGTTTGTTAAATTGTGTGATAGAATTGCTAACGTACAATACTCAAAGATGACCGGTAGCCGTATGTTTGACATGTATAAAAAAGAAAATGACCATTTCTTAACGAGTCTTGGATTTGTTGAAGGACAAGCTCATCAACTCGGGGAAATGTGTCGATATTTAGAAAATCTGTTTGAAGATTAAAAAAATTATGGAAACAATAGCACAACAAATCAAATGGGATTTTAAGACCAACGGGAACTTGGCAATCCAAGACAAGAATAATAAACTAATCTACTGGGAGGATTCAAATAGGGTTTGGGAAAAGAGTGAATACGATTCTCAAGGCAGATTAATCTACAGGGAGAATTCATTTGGTAGAATCATAGACAACCGACCTAAGTCTTGTGAAGGTGATATAGTAGAATTTGGTGGTGAAAAATTTAAACTTGTAAAAATATGAAACTCAACAAAAACTCAATCTCAGCAAAACTCTTCCGTTGGTTTTACAGAACAAGTGAACTTCCAACCAACTTATGTCCATACTTTTGGAAATTGGTAATGGCTTATGTATTCACAATTCCAGTATTTATTATAACCCTTCCTTATGTTATTATAGATAGAGATTCGTGTTGCGAATCACTTGGTTATAGAATTTGGGCAGGTTTCAGTTTTTGGTTTGGACTTTCTTTTTTAATTGTTGCTCTCAGTCCCATTATGTTATTTTGGTACACACCAGTTAAAGATTCTTTTTTAGAAATTTTAATTATTTGTGGCCTTCTTACATTGGCGATAGGTTTGACTATTGGTATTATGTGGTTTATTCATCACCTCGGAGAAAAAATAAAAGAAAGAAAAGAAAGAAAAAGAAGAAATCTACCGAAAGAAGAAAAACGTTCTAATATCATTGTTGAAATGGTTAAAGCAACCTATTACAAGTACTGTCCTAAAATTAACTGGAATTAAAATGTCTAAGTTCAAACCCATTGGGATAACCCCTAAAGAAAAAGCAAAACAACTGATAGAATCAGTGGCTTTTAGCACAAACCAATCGATAGATTACTATGATGGTATTCTAAAACCTTTGCCAAGTAATCTTTACTTCAAAGAATGTGCTTTAGCAATCGTAAGTGAAATATTTCAGTTTATGAAAGATGATGACGAAGAATCTGAAACTTGTTATTGGGCAAATCACCCCAAAACATCATTTTGGGTTCAGGTAGAAAGAGAAATTAAAAACATGTAATTCGATACAATACCCAATTTATCAACCCTTTCCTGAATGAAATTTTTACAAATTGGATCATCTACGGCAGAAGATCATTTACCACAATTAACAAAAGAGAGCTCTGCCGAATTGGTTGTTTTAGTAGAACCTTTAAAAATCCACCACAATAAAATTTCTCAGGCTTATTTTGGAATTCCGCATGTTATTTTAGACTGTGCTGTTGTACCAAATCCAATTCCATCAGGAAAAATTCCTTTCTTTTTTCATATAGATGATGGTCCAAACTATCCCTTATCTTCTATTTCTGAGGATCATTTTTTCCAACCGAGGCACGGATCTTTACAAAAAGAAAAGGTTGTTGAAATTTCCGTTCCGGCGAGAACCCTTTCTTCTATTTTGGAAGAATTTAATTTGTATCGTTTAGATTATTTAATGTTAGATTCCGAAGGAATTGACGATCAAATTTTATACAGTTTGGATTGGAGAAAATTTGACATCAAACAAATTTATTACGAGGCGGTTCACATAAACAATTTGAAATTAATTTCATTTCTTGAACCCCTAGGATTCTCTGTTACTTACGGTCTGGGCCCTTGGGGTTTTGATTGTTTAGCCATTCGGCCATAATAATCCAAAACTTACACGAAATGTATCATTCGAAGTTGGACCTTTTGATTTTCGAACACTATGTTAAGGAGATTCAAAGAATTTTTGGATTTAGCCTCGACGAAATTAAAACCAGAAAAAAAACAAGACATCTGGTTGCGGCAAGACACCTTCTAATGTACGTTCTGAGAGAAAAATTCGGACACATATTTTCTTTCGGTAAAATTGGAACTTTAATCGACAGGGATCATTCAACTGTTATCCATGGTGTTAATGCCGTAAAACATGGTTTGAAGTACAAGGAAAAAATTTTCTTTCCTTACTCAGAATTTCATCATTTGGATATTCAACCTATAATCCAAGAGATGGAAAAAAATATGTTTTCCCATAAGATTAATTTCGAGGTTTTCAAAGAAATTATCGAAAAACTTGAATCATCACAAGAAAGATGTCGTGCTGTAAATCGTTATGGAATTGACTTGGTAAATTTTGAAGATGAACTTCAAAGTGTTATTTCCATGTTGATTGGAAGCATATACGGAAAGGAAGGCCTAGAAACTTTTGACTGGTGGTGTTACGAAAAGGATTGGGGAAAAAGAAAAGATTTACATATGACTGATTCTGAAGGTAATCTTTTGTGTGAAACCATAGAAGATTTACATGAATGGCTTGAGGAAAATTCGACACCAGATTACGAACTTCCCCGAAAAATGACAGAAGAAGAAAGAAAAATTTTGTTTTCTAATTGGATTCGGCAAAAATAATACCACAAAAAATAATTTCTTTCGGAACAATTTTACGATTGTACTAATATAAGAATGGAAAAATTTCATTCTTGTCCGATGTCAAATCACGCCCAAACCATCGTAATAGGATCGGATCATGCCGGTTTTGAATTGAAAACAAAAATAATCGATTGGTTTTCTGAAACCAATTACGAGGTAATTGATGTTGGTACTTATCATGAGGAGTCAACTGATTATCCAGATTTTTCTCACCGTGTGTCGGGATTGGTGGATCAAGACAGAGTTGGGATTTTGGTTTGCGGATCGGGAAATGGCGTTGCAATAACAGCAAACAAGTGGAATAATATAAGAGCAGCTCTGTGTTGGAACTCGGATGTGGCTTCACTCTCCAGAAAGCACAATGATGCAAACGTACTTTGTTTGCCTGCTAGATTTATGTCGACAGTTGAGGCAATAAAATCAATAAAAATTTTTTTAGAAACAGATTTTGAAGGGGGAAGACACTCAAATAGAATAAAAAAAATCCCCCTTTGAATGTGGTTCGATTTAATGCCAGGAGAAATTTATTTGTTGGGACCAAAGTCTGAAACGAACGAAGAGATCCAATTTTTTTCTTCGACTAAAAAAATTAAGGTCATAGAAAAGACTCTAACAACAATTCTTATTGAGGAATTAGATTCCTCAAAATTAGAAAATTGCAGTAGACATTTAAAAGATTCATTCATCCAAAATTGGAGAATTTTAAAGAAAATTTCTTCCAATCCAGAAGAAGCCAAATTTGAATAAAATCGAAACTATTGAATTTTGAATTTCTATAAAATTTGTTTTTCATTCAAAATCAATAGATTATGTTTAAATGGAAATATAAACCCTGCGGAATCTGTCCAGTACAGGCAGAAGGATGGTTCTTAGGATTTTATTTTTATTTTAGAGCTCGGGGCTCATACGTCACAATAGATTTTTCAAAAACTGAAGAAAGGTGGGTTGAGGGTAACAACAGAAAATCTTTTGTGCTCCTACAACTTGATTGGCCAGAAGCTGGATATTTGTCTTTTTGGAAATCCCGACTTTTGGTTTATTGGGGATGTTTACTTTTTTTACTTACATTTTCTTTTTTACCGAAGCAACCATGAAACTTCTCGCTCGTCTTTATAAGGAATTTCGAATGAAAAATCCGGACTCCAATTTAAATTTTGTTGAATGGAAAAAGATGATTACGTTTCATTCGCATGATATCACGGATGATTTTCAAATTGGTCCGGATGGTGCTTTTTATTCCGGAGAGTTTTATCCAGAAGATGAGGTCGATTTGAAACCAAAGCCTAAATACAGAGATTCGGGCGATCACGACGATCCAGACGATGTTTAATGTCACGAAAATGACAACTTTAAGAACACAATATCTAAACTTTATTCAGGAGTCTAAAAAGAATTCAGATTTCAAAAGCGAAGAGGAAGTTCCTAGCTTTGAATCTTGGATTGAAAACAAATTCAAAGACTCACCGAAATTAGATTCGGAATTTTACGATTGGGATGTAACTTTGTTAGATGGTATCGAAGAAGATTGATTTTTTTAAATTACATTTATCAAAAATAAATTATGGAAGCATTGATAATTTTCGGCTTAACCCTGGTAATAGCTATTCTTTGGGCCAGGGGAATACACAGAATGAGTAAGGAACACCCATTTTATAAAGGTGAAGATCTTTTTTCTGAAAAATTACCCGGAACTCACCCAGATTCTTCTGTCATGTACACAAGGTATTGTGAATTTGCTTCTTCATTAGAAGAGATTGATTATGATTATCTAGTTGACGATCCAAATCAAAATTGTACCAGAATTATGACAGAAAACGAATTTTGGGAAAGAGTAAGCAAAGATTCTTCATTTGCACAAAAATTCAACTGGATAGAAATTTAAATTCCTAAAAAATGAACAGAATATTTCTTATTGATATCGATGGAACTATCTGCGAAGATATTTCAAATGCCGATTCACATTTGTACTCCAGTGCAAAACCTTTTATGGACGCACAAAAAATTATAAATAAATGGTATCACGAAGGTAATGTAATCACATTTTTTACTGCACGTGAATCCAAAGACAGGTTTGTAACTGAACGATGGTTGACATTAAATGGATTCAAATATCATGGTTTGATTATGGATAAACCTACAATCAAAGATGGTCAAGAATATGTTTGGATTGATAACAGGAAAGTTAGAGCAATAACATATCTGGGAACCTGGTCTGAATTGAAAGAAGTAGACGCTAAAATACAAACATTCGAAAATTAAAACAAAATTATTTATGAGCACAACATCACACGCAAAATTTGAATTAGAATTGGCAGGCTTCTTTGACGAGGACTCTGATTATGAGGGAGCAATTGGACCTGCAGTTATGGAACTAATGGAAGTATTTGAAAAACAAGGACACTCAGGCGGTTCAGCTCCGATTGTATCGTCCCTATTCCACAAATTGGCTAACTACGAACCACTGGGGCCTATTACAGGTAAAGATGAAGAGTGGGGAGATATTAGAAATATATCAGATGATCCTTGGTATCAAAACAAAAGAGAGAGTGGGTTGTTTAAAGATAAAGATGGTAGGGTTACATATAATTACGCTATTATCAAAAGATGTCCTAATGGAACAACTTGGTCTGGCCCTATTTATATGACCCGAGAAGATGCTATCAACAATTCAAATCTATTTCATAGTTCTTTGGAAATTAAAGGATTTCCATTTACACCTAAAACATTTTACATTGATGTTTTGGAGGAAGAAATTAAAAAAGATGATTGGATTATGTGGGTGAAAGACCCAAAACAATTAGACGAGGTGTGGGAGTATTACAAAAAACCTGATT
>Ga0214917_10003989_pt1 | contig 16730 bp, 15 predicted proteins | sample LL_1208_BB_MetaG_FD_177983 | JGI IMG/M metagenome (GOLD analysis project Ga0214917, IMG submission 177983) | Freshwater microbial communities from Lake Lanier, Atlanta, Georgia, United States - LL_1208_BB | ecosystem: Environmental > Aquatic > Freshwater > Lake | place: USA: Georgia | collected... | reverse complement strand
CAGGGGGATGTGGTTCGGCTCGAGATCGCCTTGCCGGGCAAGCCCAAGACCGTTGTGGAAAAGAAGGATGAAGCGTGGCGGCTTGTGGAACCCATCTCAAGGGCGGCCGACGCGTCCAAGGTGACTGCGCTGCTGGGGAAACTTGCCAACCTTGAGGCGACCGCGGCGGATGTTTCCGCGGCCCAAACGCCAGAGGACCTGAAAAAGACCCTCGACGCCGCCGGGCTGACAATTCCGCGCGCCACCCTCACCCTGAAGGTTTTGGAGAAGGATCCGACCGCCAAGCCGGGCGTGGAAAAGCCCAAGCGGGAGCGTTTGGTGACATACGCCTTGGGCAATGCCGATATGGCATCCGGCAAGTTGGCTATGCGGGTTGATAACCTTTGGCGCGTCAATCGCGTGGACAACGGGCCCAAGGACCAGCAGGCGCAGCAAATCGACTCCCTCGCGCTTCGCCCGGTCGGAGAATACCGGTCGCTCAAGGTGATGGAATTGGCCAGCGCGGACATCATCGGCCTGACATTGGACAGCGCCAACGGCAGCGTGGCCTTGGCCCGCAAGGCCGGGGAACCCTGGAAGCTGGGCAACCCGCCCGGGGAAGCCGACCAGGGCGAGGCCGACCGCCTGCTGGGGGCGCTGACCGCGCTCGAGGCGCTCGAATTTGTGGCCGACGGGGTGAAGCCCGAGGACCTCACGAAGGCCTACGGGATCGACGCCAAGGGCACCCGCGTGACGCTGGAAACCGCCGCGAAGGATGGCAAGCCTGGCACGAAGTTGGTGCTGCTGCTCGGCAAGGATCGTGAGGGCAAGCCCGGCCTGTTCGGTGCCATTGCCGGCACCGACACGGTGCTGGCATTGCCCGCCTCGGCGCGGGAGACCGTTGTGGGCGGCGAACTCGCCTTCCTGCCCCGGGAACTGTGGCGTGCCGCCGAGGGCGACATTGCCTCGGTGACCGTTCGGCGTCAGGGCGAACCCGAGTATCGGGTGGTTCCCGAGGCGTCGCCCGCCCCGCTGGTGGAGGAGAAGAAGGCGGGTTGGAAGATTGAAACTCCCTTCACCGCCACGGCCGAGCCGACGATGTTCGAGAGTTTCGCCTCCAACCTGGCCTCGCCGCGCGCGGACAAGTGGGTGGCGGCCAAGGGAGACAAGCCGGAGGAATGGGGCCTCGACAAACCGGTCGAGGTGATCGTGGCACTCAAGGACGGGGCCAAGAAGATTTTGAAGATCGGCAAGGAGGCCAAGAGCGACAAGAAGGAAGTCACACCGGCCACTCCCGCCGCCCCCGGACGATATGCCAGCCTCGACGGGCGTCCCGGCGTTTTCGTGCTGCCGGCGCAGTTGGCTGGCGCCTTGGACCGGCCGGTTCTGGACCTGGTTCCGCGGACAGTGGAGGCCATCGACGCCACGAAGATCGCCCGGTTCGAGGGGGAAACCTCCTCCGGTGCCTTCAAGCTCACCAAGGGGACAACACCCCTTTGGACGATTGAGGGCGCTGGTGTCTCCGGCGCGCCCGCCGAAACCGGCCGCGTGGTTGATTTGGAAATGGCATGGTTCGGACTGAAACCGGATACCTTCGCCAGCTATGGCAAGCCGCTCGATGCCGCCGCCTTGGCCAAGTTCGGTCTCGACAAGCCCGCCGCCACGGCGCGCATCGTGCTCAAGGGCGATGCCGGCAAGCCGGAATCCTCCCGCGTGGTTGTGATCGGTGGCGAGGTGCCCGGAAAGGCGGGTGCCCGCCATGCCCGTATCGACAACAAGGACGCCGTGGTGATCCTGCCGGCGAAGCAGGCCGACCCCTTGGCGCGCGCGGCAACCGACTATGTGGACCGGGGCCTGATCCCAGAGGAAGCCTTGGCTGCCACCAGCATCGAGCGGTCGGGCAAGGGCCTCGAACTAACGCTTGAAGCTGAAAAGAACTCGTGGAAAGTGAAGGCGACTCCCCCGCGCGCGGCCGATGATCCGACCGTTGGCGGAATATTGGCCAGGCTGAACAACCTCAGGGTGGAAAAAGTCTCCGGCTGGAAATCCAACTGGGCCCCCGCGGAATTGGCCCCCTTCGGGCTCGACAATCCCGAGGCCACCATCATGGTGAAGGGCACCTCGGGCGGCAAGCCCGTGACCAGGATTCTTCAGATCGGCAAGGTGGCCGATGCCAAGACCGGCGCCCGGTATGTCCGCGCCAACGGCGCGCCTGTCGGCATCCTGAACCCGGAATTGTCGAAAGACCTCACCATGGAAGCCGCGCAGTTCGATGACCGGACCGTGGCCAGGGTGAACAACATTATCCGCGCCACCTGCGTTCGTGACGGCAGGACCGTGGAGTTCACCGCCTCAGCCCAGGGCTGGATCGTTGAAAAACCGGTGGAGTCGGCGGCGGAACCGGCGCTTGAGTCGTTCATCGCCGGAATGTCCTCCTTCCGGGCCGACTCGTGGCTTGGGCCCGCCACCGATGAGCAGGTCAAGGCCGTCGGGCTTGACAAGCCGGTGGTGACCTGGATCTTCACGGACGGCGCCGGGAACCAGTTGGCCAAGTTGGATGTCGCCGCGGCGAGGCCTGACGGCAAGTCGGTGGCGCGGGTGAGCGGTCAGCCGAAATTGTTCCTCTTGAACGCCCCGGCGGTGGCCCGCCTTCGCGAGGAATACCGGTGGCGATCGCTGTTCTTCAGTCCGGTTGATCCCGCGGTGATCAAGGAATTGCGCGTGCAACCACAGGAAGGGCCTGTGGTGGCGCTTTCGCGGCGGGATGGGCCTTGGAAGCGCACCGACAAGGCGGATGCCAAGGTGGACGCCGCCACGGTTGACGAGACGGTCAGGGCGATCACCCGCCTGAGGTTTGTGCGGTTTGAGAAGGATGCTGGCGCCCCTGATGCAGCTTACGGCCTCGACAAGCCGTTTGCCCAGGTGGCCCTCAACCGGCAACCCATTCTCCGTGTCGGTGGATTGGTTCCCGGAACCAAGGACCGTTACGCGCGCATTGAAAGGCAACCCGGCGAGGTTTTCGTGGTGGCCGCGGCGGATCTGGAATTGCTTGGCCGCTCGGCGGACGATTACGCCAAGCCGCCCCGCGACCCGGTTCCCCCGGCGATTACCGAGACTCCCAAGCCTTGAGGGGACTGGTCCCGGTTGACCGGCGGCCATAGCCTGACTGTCTGAACAACAGGAGGCCGTGGCACCGTGAGCAACATGCAAGACCTGATTCGCGAACTGCGTGAGGACAACGCCAGCAAGATCGTGCTTCTGGTGGCCGACGGCCTCGGTGGCCTGCCCATGGAAAAGGGCGGAAAAACCGAGCTTGAGACGGCCGGCACCCCCAACCTCGACAGCCTGGTCCGTGATGGCGTTTGCGGGCTGTCCACCCCGGTCCTGCCTGGAATCACCCCCGGAAGCGGGCCTGGCCACCTCGGCCTGTTCGGATACGACCCGCTTGAGCACCGCATCGGCCGCGGCATTCTCGAAGCCCTCGGAATCAATTTCGCCGTTGGTCCCCGCGATGTCGCCATCCGCGGAAACTTCTGCACGGTGGACTCCAGCGGCCTGATCACCGATCGCCGCGCCGGGCGCCCCAGCACCGAGACCTGCGTGGAGGTCTGCAAGGTGCTGGCGCAGATCAAGGTGCCCGGTGTGGAGTTGTTCGTGGAACCGGTGCGTGAGCACCGTTTCGTGCTGGTGATTCGCGGTGACGGATTGGGAGACGCTGTCAACGACACCGACCCGCAAGCTGTTGGCGTGAAGCCTTTGGCGGCCAAGGGCGCCGATGCCGCCTCTGAAAAAACCGCGGCGGTGGTGAACGAGTGGCTTGAGAAGGCCGCCAAGGCCCTTGCGGCGCACGCCCCCACCAACATGGCCACGCTGCGCGGCTTTGCCCGGTACCCGAACATTGCCACCATGAAGGAAGCTTACGGCCTCAAGGCCGCCGCCCTGGCGGTGTACCCCATGTACCGGGGCCTCGCCCGCCTTGTGGGAATGGACATTCTTGACGCCGGCGGTTCGCTCGAGACGCAGGTGGCCCAGATGGAGAAGGAATGGAAGTCCTACGACTTCTTTTTCCTGCACTACAAATACACCGACAGCACTGGCGAGGACGGTAACTTCGCCGCGAAGGTGCAGCGGATCGAGCAGTTCGACACGATCATCCCGAGGGTCAGGGCCCTCAACCCCGATGTGCTGATCGTGACCGGCGACCACAGCACCCCCAGCAAGCTCAAGAGCCATTCCTGGCACCCGGTGCCGACGATCCTTTGGTCGCCCTCCTGCCGGCCCGACCCCGTCACGGAGTTCGGCGAGTCGTATTGCCTCGCGGGCGGCCTAGGCCAGATTCAGGCGAAGTACCTGATGACGCTGGCATTGGCCCACGCCGGCCGCCTCGGGAAGTTCGGCGCCTAGTCCGCGCCCGGCCCTTGCGCGCGCCCGGGCGGTGGCCGATAGTGGGGGCTTGATTCTCCTCACCCGCCCGGAGCGATTTCTCCATGCTCGCGTTGCTATCCCTTTTGGCGCTTGCCGCCGACCCTTGGCTGTCCATCCCGGGAACCACCGGACCCGGCAAGGGCAAGACCGTTGTGCTTATCAGCGGCGATGAGGAATACCGGTCGGAGGAGGCGCTTCCCCAACTGGCGAAGATCCTCGCGACCCGCCACGGTTTTAGCACCGTCACCCTGTTCGCCATTGATCCCGCCAGCGGCGAGATCAGCCCCAACAACGGCAAGAACATTCCAGGGCTTGAGGCTTTGGCCAAGGCCGACCTTGTGGTGATGGGCCTGCGCTTCCGCGCCCTGCCCCCAGAACAGATGAAATTGATCGACGACTACCTCATGAAGGGCAAGCCGGTGATCGGCCTGCGCACCTCCACCCATGCCTTCAACATGCCGAAGGACCATCCCTTCGCCCATTACGGCAACGGCTACAACGGCGACAAGAAGGAATGGGCCGATGGCGGTTTCGGGCGCCTGGTGCTGGGAGAGAAGTGGATCTCCCACCACGGATCACACGGCAAGCAGGCCACCCGCGGCCGGATTGTCGAGACGCAGAAATCGAACCCAATCCTCCGTGGTATCGGCGATGGCGAGATCTTCGGCCCGACCGATGTCTACGGCGTTCGCCTGCCGCTTCCAGGTGACAGCGCTCCGCTGGTGCTTGGCGAGGTGGTCACCGGCATGGCGGCGAGCGATCCCGCGGTGAAGGGCAAGGTGAACGAACCGATGATGCCGGTGGCTTGGACAAAAAGCTACCAGTTGCCCGGCGGCGCCAAGGGGCAGGCCTTCACCACCACCATGGGCGCCTCGCAGGATCTAGAGAATGAGGCATTCCGTCGCCTTTTGGTGAACGCGGTGTATCAGCTTGCGGGCCTTGATGTTCCGGCCAAGGCCGAGGTGGGCATCGTGGGAACCTACAAGCCGACGCGCTTCTCGTTCAACGGATACACCAAGGGCGTGAAGCCCGCCGACCTGAAATGATCGCCCCGGCGTTGGCGCGCCTGATATTGCGCGCCGCGCTCGCCTTTGGCGCGGCTGTTCTCCTGCTGGCGGCGTTGTTCGCCGCGCTGCCGGGAGAATGGTATTCCCTCATCCACCGCCTGCTGGGGATGGGGGAGTTTCCCGACCAACCGGTGGCCTGGTACCTGGCGCGTTCGGCCTCGGCGCTTTACGCCTTTCACGGGCTTCTGGTGGCCGGAATCGCCCTGAGGCCAGAGAAGGCGCCGTGGATGGTGACCGTGCTTGGGGCCGGGAACATCCTTTTCGGGTTGTCGATGGTTGGCATCGACATCTCCGCCGGGATGCCATGGTGGTGGACCTTGGCCGAGGGACCAGGCATCGCGGTCTTCGGCGCCTTTTTGATTCTGCTGAACCGATTATCCAATAAGGGGAGAACCGAAACATGAGTCCCGCGCTTGTCTGCGCGCTTCTTGCCGTGGCCCAGCCTTCGCATCACCTGTTCGTTGGGACCTACACCGGTCCCAACAGCCAGGGGATTTACCGGATCGATTTCGACGCCACCAAGGGTACGCTGGGTGAACCCGCCCTGGCGGCGAAGATGACCAACCCTTCGTTCCTAGCCATCCATCCCGATGGAAAAAAGCTTTACGCCGTTGGCGAGGTGGGTGAAAGCGGCAAGCGGAAGGGGGGCGCCGTGGCGGCATTCTCCCTTTCCGCCAAGGGGCAGCTTGCCCCGATCAACGACCAGTCGACCGTGGGCGCCGGTCCCTGCCATGTGACGGTTGACCCCTCGGGCCGGGCGGTGATGATCGCCAATTACGGCGGTGGCAGCGTGGCGTCGTACCGCGTGCGCGCCGATGGCGGACTTGAGGAGGCCGCATCCTTCATTCAGCACAAGGGAAGCGGCGCCAACAAGCAGAGGCAGGAGTCGCCGCACGCCCACTCGGTGAACACCGACCCGTCGGGCAAGTTCGTGTATGCGGCCGACCTGGGCCTCGACAAGGTTCTGATCTACGCCTTGGATGCCTCCGCGGGCAAGCTGACGCCAGCCAACCCGCCCCATGCCTCCGTAGCGCCCGGCGCCGGGCCCAGGCACTTTTGCTTCCACCCTTCCGGAAAATACGCCTTCGTGATCAACGAGCTTGGCAACACCATCACAGCCTTCAGGCACGACGCCGCCACCGGCGCCCTGACCGAGTACCAGACGATCTCCACCCTGCCGGAGGGGTTCAAGGGCGCCAGTTACACGGCCGAGGTGGTGGCGCATCCTTCGGGCAAGTTCATCTATGGTTCAAACCGCCGAGGCGACAGTATCGCGGCATTCAGCGTGGATCAGGCCACCGGCAAGCTGGCCATCGCGGGTTTCGCCTCCGAGGGCGTGAAGGAACCGCGCAATTTCATTGCCGATCCCACGGGCAAGTGGCTTCTCGTGGCCAACCAGAACGCCGATTCCATCATCGTGTTCGCGATTGACCAGACCACAGGCGTGCCCAAGCCTACCGGCGTTTCGGTGAAGGTTGGCAAGCCTGTCTGCCTAAGGCTTTTGGCTATGGGAGGTGCGCGATGAGTTTGGTTTTAATTTTGGCTAACCTGATGACGCTTCCCCACGCCGAACCGTTCCACCTTACCCTTCAGACGCGCGCCGCCGACGGTGCCGTTTCCACTCGCAAGGAGTCGTGGGATCCCAAGGCCACGGCGGTGATCGTGTGCGACATGTGGGACCTGCACCATTGCCTCAACGCCGTCCGGCGCGAGAAGGAGATGGCGCCCCGGGTGAACGACTTCCTGATCCGTTGCCGGGATGCCGGGGTGCTCATCATCCATGCCCCAAGTGAATGCATGAAGCCATACGCCGAAACACCAGCCCGCAAGCGGGCCCAGGCCGCGCCCAAGGCGGCGAACCTGCCCGACGGTATCGGAGTGTGGTGCAAGGTGATACCGGCGGAAGAAAAGCTGAAATACCCCATCGACCAGACCGATGGCGGCGAGGACGACGACCCCGCCGAACACGCCGCCTGGGCAGCGGAACTCAAGGGCAAGGGACTCAATCCCCGTGCCCCTTGGACCAAGCAGATCGATGTCCTCAAGATCGACCAGGAACGCGACGCCATCACCGACTCGGGCGTTGAGGTCTGGAACCTGCTGGAACAGCACAAGATCAAGAATGTCGCGCTTGTCGGCGTGCATGTGAACATGTGCGTGGTCGGCCGGCCTTTCGGGCTCAGGCAGTTGTCGAGGAACGGCAAGAACGCCGTGCTGGTTCGCGACCTGACCGACAGCATGTACAATCCCGCCCGTGCCCCCATGGTTTCGCACCACCGGGGCACCGAGTTGTTCATCGAGCACCTGGAGAAAGCGATCTGCCCGACCATCACCTCCGATCAGGTGCTGGGCGGCAAGCCGTTCGCGTTCAAGCCGGTCACCGGCAAGGATTGATTTTCTTTCAAGGAGTAGAAGCCATGGCGAAGAAGGTGGAACGGATCGGACTGCGAACGGCCGAGGCGCTTGTGGAAGGCGACGAGGCCTACCTGTGCGCCGAGCCAGAAATTGTGATCGGTGAACTGGATGGCCCCGTGGGAACGGCGCTGGCCACCTTGGTGGGGGATCAGGTGAAGGGGCACACCCGTGTCTTCGCCATCCTGAATTCCGACGCCCAGGTCAAGCCCGCCACCCTGATGGTGAGCAAGGTGACGGTGGACAATTCCCGATACACCGGCATCCTGATGGGCACGGTTCAGGCCGGCATCGCCAACGGGGTGCTCGACGCGGTCCGCCAGGGAATCATCCCCAAGTCCAAGGCCGAGGAACTGGGCATCATCTATTCGGTTTGGCTCGACCCGTCGGTGCTGAAGCTTTCCCCCAAGAAGATCAACCACGACGAGTTGTTCCGCATCCACCGCGAAGCCACCGTGAAGGTGCTGGCCAAGGCGATGAACCGCGAACCTTCCATCGATTGGCTTCTGGAGAACCAGGACAAGGTGGAGCACTATTTCCACCAACTGGGCCGCGAGGGGAAGATCTGAACCTTCCCCCTGGTTGAAAGGCGCCAACGGCCATGTGACTGGCTGTTGGCGATTTTGAAGTCAGCGCAGCCAGCGGGCCAGCAGGTTGGCAGTGATTTTTTGCACCCGGGGGTCGGGCCCCAAGGGCCTTCCGTCGTGCACGAACGGCAGGATGTGGCCGGGGGGCGCGCTCAGTCCCATGGCCCAGAAAATGGTGCTGGCGTTGAACACCGTGTTCCCCTTGGGGCCGGGGTAAATGGTGGCCTCGTAATGAGACGGGGCAAGTCCGCCGTTGACCGTGGTGCCGGCGGCGACCACCTCCAGGCCGGCAATGGGCGCGGGGTCGCCATGGAATTCCCAGCCCACCAGGCCGGGAATGGCATCCCCCTTTTTCATGCCCGTGCCCTCGAACATCCAGTGCCCGGGGTTGGTGACGATCCAGTCCCCCGAACCGTTGAAGGGGGAGACGGTCTGCGCGCCGATGAGGGCAGCCTCGGTGGGCGCCGCCACCGGCAGGTCTGCCATGTACTTCTCCTCGCCCGGCCTGATTCCGCCATACCTGCCGACGCGCTCGATGACGCGGGGGGCGGGATTGTCGATGACGAAGCAGACGGAGTTGCCGCTGAAAAATCCGAAATTGACGCCCCGCCTGACGGCATCGAGGCAGGCGTCGTACTGCCTGCGCGTCCAGTATTCGTCGTGCCCCACGGACAGGAACACCCTCGACTTGGCGATGAAGTCGGCCCCGCCGGCATCGACATCCTCGTTGGCGCAGTAGCGGACATCGTAACCGTGCTGTTCCAGCCAATGCGCGAACGGGAATTCCCAGAGGAGGAACTCACCCGAACCAAGCGACAGGGGGTGGTCCACCACCTGCGGGTACTTGGCGTAGGGGCGGTCGAAGCTGGCGCGCACGCCGGAAACCAGGGGCTTCTTGTCGGGCCTGTCGTTGTCGTACAGCGAGTGGATCTCCGGCCACTTGTTGTAAGCCTGCCAGGTGTTGGTGCTGCACTGGAACAGGATGGCAGAGGGCCTGTCATCGGTGACAATGAAGACAATGTAACTCTGGTAGCGGTGGTGGCCGGCGGACAGCTTGCCAAGGTAGACGCCCGACGGCCAATCCGCCGGCACCATGAACTCGGTGGCGGGCGCCCAGCGGCACTGCCTCAGGCGCATGTCGCCAACCGGGGGGGTGGCCTGGGGCTTGGCGTCGAAAGGGCCGAGGCGGGCCATGTGCCTGCCGCCGAGGCCCTGGTAGTGGCCCATGCGGTAAATATCGATGTGAACGGGCCCTGGCTTTTGCACGCTCACGCAAAAGCCGATGGGCTGGCCGGGACGCACGCTGGTCCGAGTGGCGTAGCCTTCGATCAGCGATGAGCGGAATTTCGCGCCGGGATCGAAGCGAGCATAAGTGAGTTGCCAGTCGAGGGTGCCGGGCTTGCGGTTCTCAGCGGCTATGGCATTCGAAGGCGGCGGGGCGCCGCCGGCCAAGGCGCCTGTGGCCACGGTGCCCGCCGCGGTGGCGCCCAGCCACGCGCGGCGATCGGGTTGGTGCGGCATGCCTGAAGGCTCCCGTGGCGGAGGGGGATCAGACGGTCTGCCCGAGGACCTCGTCGCCCTCGCCTTCCTTGCGGTCGGCGGGGAGTTCGTGGCCGTAGCGGTCGGGCACCCGGAAGAAGATGAACAGGATCGCCGCCGCTGCCAGCGCCGTTGCCGCCGGGGCGAGGAAGACATTCTGGTAGTCGAGGATGTCGCCCTTCTCGGAAAGGGGGGCGAGTTGCTTGGTCATGGGCCACACGAAGTTGCCCACGAACGGCCCCATGCCGAAGATCAGGAAGTTGAACATGCCTTGGGCGGTGGAGCGCATCGACTTCGGGAAGAACTCGTCCACGAAGATGTAGACGGTGGCGAAGAAGAAGGCATAGCAGACGCCGTGGATGATGTTGATGGCGATCACGAGGGGCGCGTTGTCGGGCATGAGCGCGAACACGCCGAAGCGGATGAAGTGGCCGAGGATGCCGAATGTCATGGTCAGCTTCCAGCCCAGGTTCTTGAGGAAGAAACCCAGCACCGCCATCGTGCCGATCTCGGCGACCTGGCCGATGCTCATGATCGGCATGATCCACTTGGCGTCGATGCCGACGCGCTTCACGAGGAATGTGTCGGTCCAGATGAAGAAGCACTGGTGCACCGCCGCGTCGATGAAGGTGACGATGAAGAGCACGGCGATGAAGGGGTGCTTGAGGAGCTTGAACGACTCGAGGAACAGGAGGAAAGGCTGGGTGCCGTCGCCCTTCTTGGGGGGAGTGTGGGGCAGGGTGAGGCAGAAGAAGGCGAGGGCAATCTCGGCGATGCCGGCGATGAGGAAGACATTGGCCTTGGCGGCCATCTCATTTTCCTTGGCGACCCCCTGAAGGATGAAGAAGAGCGGCCATGACGCGAGGATCCAGCCGACCGTTCCGCCCATGCGGACCGGGCCGAACTCCCCCTTGGCGTCGGTCAGGTGGCTGAAGGCCAGGCCGTTGGCGATGGAAAGGGTGGGCACATAGGCCAGGCAGTGAACCAGCATGAGGATGAAGAATGTGTTGAAATCGTTCACCCATGTCAGGGCGAGGATGCTTCCGCCGCCAATCAGGTGGCTCGCGGCGAGGAACTTCTCGGCCGGGAACATGCGGTCGGCGAACGGCGTGCTGAAGAACATGGCGGCGAACGAGCCGATGGCGAAGGCGTTGAGCACCCACGACTGCTGGGTCTCGTTGAAGCTGAGTGGCGGGTTGCCGAGGTATCCGAATATCACCGGCAGCCACGCGCCCCAGATGAACAACTGGAGCACCATCAGGATGAACAACTTCAGCTTGAGCATGTTCGCCTCGTCAACCGGTCCGGATCGTGATTTGCCATCGAACATGAACCGAGTTTGAATTCCCTGCGGTTCAGCTAGCCGATTCCCGCATCAAGGCGCGAAATCCCGCCTGCACAAAGTGTTGGTCAAATGTGAGGGCCTCCTCAAGACCAAACTTTCGCATGACCACGAAGGACAGGCAATCAACCAGGCCCCATTCCTTGTCGTCGTGCCTGGAGTACAGGCCGATTCCCTCGCGCATCAAATCCGCGTCAATCGACAGGACTCGAATATGGCTTGAATCGAGCAGTTGCACAAGTACCGCGATGCCAGCTTGTCGAAATCCCCGCGCTAAGGCGTTGCCGATTTCCATCAATACGGCATCGGTGGTCACAAATTCCCTGTATTCAAGCAACCATGACAGTTTCATGGCATTAGCATGGTGTTGGTCGCGTTGATTCAACATCGCGACAACAAACTGTGTGTCAAGGAAGATGGCCTTCAATCCGTTTTTCTCCAGACAAGTACTGGTCGATGTTTTCAGAAAAATCGGCGGGACCATCAATTCGGATGCGGCGCAGATTGGCCATCAAGCCGTGCGGCTTAATCGGTTGGTTTTCCGTGGATGTTGTTCGGACGAACTGGAGAATCTCTGCAAGCCGGTCCTCGGGCACCTTGTCGAGTTCCTCCTCGATCATTTCGCGGATGGTCATGCCGAACCTCCGTTGGGGGTCAGCCTGCGGGCGATGGCGTCGGGGTCGTAAACACAACCGCCCCAGGTGCCTCCGCCGGCCTGCTGCAGCACGGCCCATAACCGGGTATCGTCCGGCAGGGCGGGGTCGGGCGCAAGCCCCGGATACGGTTCGCGTGCGGCCAGGATCGCCGAGCCTGAGATTTCGGTTCCGTCCGGCCCCAGAAGGTCGAGGGTGCCTTCAAGGCGGTCGCGGTCGATCACGATGCGGATGGAGTCGCCGTCGCGAAGGCGGCCGACAGGTCCGCCGGCAAGCGCCTCAGGGCCGACATGGCCGATGCAGGCGCCGGTGGAAACCCCGGAAAACCGGGCATCCGTAACAAGCGCCACTTGCTTGCCGAACGGCAGGTGCTTGAGGGCTGAAGTCACCTGGTAGGTTTCCTCCATCCCGGAACCAAGCGGGCCGCGGCCGATCAGCACCATGGTGTCGCCAGCTTGAATTTTCCCTGCCTTGATGGCGGTGATGGCCGCTGGTTCGCCCACGAAAACCTTGGCCGGGCCGGTGTGCCTGTAAACCCCGTCCGGGCCCACCACGGAAGGGTCGATGGCCGTCGCCTTGATGATCGATCCTTCCGGGGCCAGGTTGCCGCGGGGAAACACCACGGTGGCGGTGAGTCCGGCGGCGCGGGCCCGCGCGGGGGAATAGATGACGGCGTCGGGGTCGATTCCATCCCCTGCCAAGGCGGCGCGCACGAGCCTGCGGCGTTCGCTGCCTTGCCACCAGTCGAGAATTTCACCCACGGTGGATCCGGAAACTGTCTTCTGGGAAAGGTCGAGCAGGCCGAGGTCGCGCAGGTGCAGCATCACCTCGGGAACCCCGCCGGCCTGGAAAACCCTTACCGTGGGGTAGCCCGCCGGGCCGTTGGGAAGGGCGTCCACCAGGCGGGGAACCTGCCTGTTGACGGCGATCCAGTCATCAACCGTGGGGCGCTCCAGGCCGGCGGCGAACGCCGTGGCTGGGATGTGAAGGAGCAGGTTGGTCGATCCGCCAAACGCCGCGTGAACCGCCATGGCGTTGCGAATGGCCCCCGGCGTGAGGATGTGTCGGGTGAGGAGGCAGTTTTTCGCGTTATCGGCCAGGGAGCGGGCGGAAGCGCGGGCCATTTGCAGCCAGATCGGTTGGCCCGAGGGGGCCAGGGCGGCGTGCGGCAGGGTGAGGCCCAAGGCCTCTGCGACCACCTGCGCGGTGGCGGCGGTGCCCAGAAACTGGCAACCGCCACCCGGAGATCCGCAGGCCCTGCAACCCATGGATGCGGCATCCTCGAGGCTGATGAGTCCGTGCGAAAAGCGGGCACCAATTGTTTGAACCTTGCCGGCATCCTCGGCGTCGCGGGCCGGGAGTGTCACACCGCCGGGAACAATGATGGTGGGCAAATCGCGGCAACCGGCCAAGGCCATCATCATGGCTGGAAGGCCCTTGTCGCAGGTGGCAACGCCCATCACGCCCCGGCGCGTGGGCAGGCTGCGGGCCAGGCGGCGCAGTACCATGGCTGCGTCGTTGCGGTAGGGGAGGCTGTCCATCATGCCGGTGGTTCCCTGCGTGCGGCCGTCGCAGGGGTCGGTGACAAAGCCGGCAAACGGGATGGCGCCCAGGCGGGAAAACTCCTCGGCGGCGGCGCGGACCTGAAGGATCACCTCCCAGTGCCCCGTGTGGTATCCGAGCGCCACCGGACTGCCGTCAGGGTTTCGGAGGCCGCCGGAGGTGCTGAGGATCAGGAACTCGGGGCGGCCCATCTGGCCGGGGGTCCATCCCATGCCGGCGTTCTGGGTCCAGCCGAACAGGTCGCCGCTGGGTGCCTTGAGCAGCAACTCCGGGGTGAGGGGGAGTGATCCCTCGGGGCCCTTTCCCGTGGGGGTGATGGTCCAGTCGGCCGGTTCTCCGGCGAGAGTGTCGAGTGACATGGGGGAATCCGCTGAAGGATGGTTGGCCACGCGATTGCAGCCTACGAGGCTGCGGTTATCGGCACCAGACGGGGCCTTGGAAGCAGGATTCCCACGACCCCGCCGTGCCGGTGCGCCAGTTGGGCGAAATTGAGCCGCAGGAAAGCCGTGAGGGAAGGGTCGGGCTTGTCGGAAAGCCAGATGCGGGCGAGTGCCGCCATGTGGGCGTCGTAGCGGGACTGGCTTTCGGTATGGGCGTGGCAGCGGCCGGGATGCCGGCGCAAATCCCCGTTGAACATGGGGTGCACATGGTAAAGCTCGTGGAAAATGGTCACCATCTTCTCGTCGAAGGGCTGGTCTTGGAAGCGGGGCAGGCAGAAGGTGAGGTGGTAGAGCATTTCCACCCCGTCCACCTGATGACGCTGCACCTGGTACGACTGGCCTTCACGGCTGACATGGATGCCGCCATCGGGAAACCGCAGGGGAGTGACCCGCGCCTGAAGGCCGTAACGGGTGGTCGCTCGGGCCAGGCTCACGCCGATGAGCATGCGGGAACCGTCCACATGGGCCAGTTCCTGACAACCCTGGCCGATGGCGATGATGAGCCGTCGCATGGCCGAACAAAAATCGAATGGTTCGTCCGATGGGCCCGTTTGGCGCCAGGGCGGCGCTGGGACAACAGGTTCTTCTTCCACGCGGAGGCATCGGCGCCGGAAGGCCTTCCGGCCCGGCCCGGTTCCCCAGTGGTAAATCAGCGGCAAAGGGGAGGGCATCGGCATAACCCGAAGAATCGGGAAGAACGGCTCAAGCGGCACAGCCCGCATGGCCGATATTTTCCAAAGACGCACTGCCGGTGCAAGCCGGCGCGGACGAAATCTCGAGGTGTGCCATGGCGCGGACCGCTATCGTTTGGCTTGGATTGGGTTTATCGCTGGCTGTTCCGGCCCTTTCCGGCTGCCAGACCCATGTGGGCGGCATGACGCTGCCCTCTGCCGCCTACCTGGAGCACCCTCCCCAATACATTCCGCCCAGCCCGCCTTTCGCCCATAGCCGCGAATTGGCCCAGCAGGAAGAAATCGCCGCCCGTCCCGCTCCCGGCGCTGTTCCGGGGCGCTGAAAAGGCGGATAACTTCCGTTGTCTGAACCTCCCGAGGGATCCATGCTGGTCTTGTTCGGGAGGTTTCGCCATGAATTTGATCCCCCAGATATTAGTCGTGGCAGGCATGTCAATGGCCTGCCTGGTCGGCGTGATGATGGCATTGAGCCTTTATTCTCCCGGGCCTGTCGGGTTGGGAAGTCGTTCAGGACTGAACCCCTGCCCCGACAAGCCCAACGCTGTCTCATCGGCTGACCCCCGTCCTTCCCACCATGTGGCGCCCTTGGAGTGCCCGGCTGATGAAGACCTGGCCTGCGCGATGGTTCAATCATTGATGGCGGCCTGTCCACGAACCGTGCTCGTGAAACGGGAAGGCCCATACTTTCATTTTGAATGCCGAAGCCTGATTTTCAGGTTCGTCGACGATGTCGAGTTTTTGGTGGACGCCGGGCATGGGCTTGTGGAGATTCGCTCGGCTTCCCGGGCGGGTTATTCCGACCTTGGAGTGAATCGCGCCCGTATGGAAAGTTTGCGGGCCGGTTGGCAGGCGATCCTCAACACGAAGGGGCCGGCCTGAAGGCCGACCCCTTGAAATCGATGGACCGTTTCGAAAGTCAGTCGCGGCTGCTGTTGAGCTTCATGAGCAGCCTGAGAATCTCGACATAAAGCCACAGCAGCGTGACCAGAAGGCCGAAACCGCAGTACCACTCCATGTACTTGGGAGCGCCAGCCTGGGCCCCCTGCTCGATGGAGTCGAAATCAAGGATGAAGTTGAAGGCGGCGAGTCCGACCACGAACAGCGAGAAGCCGATGCCGATCGGGCCGGATTCGTGGATATAAGGGATGCGCATCCCGAAAAATCCCATCACCATGGTGGCCATGTAGACGGCGAAGACGGCCAGGGTGGCGACCATGATCCCCTTGGTGAGCGCCGGCGTGGCCCTGAGCGTGCCATTGGTGTAGAGGAACAGCATGAGGCCCAGTACCGCCAGGCTGAGCAGGACGGCCTGGGCGACGATCCCTTGGAAGCGGGCCTCGGCAAGTCCTGAAATCAGGCCAAGTGCCAATCCCTTGCAAAGAGCGTAAACGGGTGCCGCGACGGGTGACCAACTGGGAACAAAGAACATGGCGAGGCAGGTGACCAATCCACCGACCATGCCCACCATGGCGAGCATGGAGACCCTTTGGAGGGTTTCACCGATGTCGCCACCGGACCCACGGAGGGCATCGAGCGTCTGGAAGAAGGAATAACCGCCGGTCAGGAGGACAAGGCCCAGCAGGATGAGGGTCTTGAGGGCGGTGCCCGAAACGGACATGGTGGCAGCGCCAGACCATTGACCAAGGGCAGGGGCTGAATTCAGGCCTTGGGCCAGCACGGGGTTGCCGGAGCGCATGGCGTCGTTCATGGTTTTCACCTCTTACCAACTTAGGATATCGGGCCAACATCATTTGTTGTAATCTTTTTCGCCCTTGCGCACAATGGAAAGGGTTTCGTTGGAGGGCGGTAGCATGGATTTGTCAGTCCGATTGCCCGATCCAACCTAACCGCTCTGCCTGGATGACCGGTTGCTGAGCAAGATGTAAGGCGAGGCCCGACTACGAGTTTCCAGCGCCCGGTTTGCAGGGCGCGGTGGTCAAGTCGGGCAATTTTCGGGTCCTTCCGTTGGAAGACCTCGTCCGGATGAAGCTTACTTCCAATCGGCTGAAGGACCGTGTTCACATTCAGGAC
>Ga0214917_10003988_pt1 | contig 16730 bp, 15 predicted proteins | sample LL_1208_BB_MetaG_FD_177983 | JGI IMG/M metagenome (GOLD analysis project Ga0214917, IMG submission 177983) | Freshwater microbial communities from Lake Lanier, Atlanta, Georgia, United States - LL_1208_BB | ecosystem: Environmental > Aquatic > Freshwater > Lake | place: USA: Georgia | collected... | reverse complement strand
GCCGCTGGCTTTGAAAAAGGTATCGACCGCAAGGCCGAACCAGTACTGGCAATGCCAGATTTGGATTGATATTTATTAATCAATCAATTTTTTTAGCCCTCGCAGAAATGCGGGGGCTTTTTGTTGCTTATTTATTCGCCGCTCAGCTTCTTTTCAACCAGCGGCGCAATAAAGGCAAGCTGAGACCAATCACATTGCTAAAACAACCATCAATACGTTCAATCATTAAGCCACCCCGGCCCTCAAGTGCAAAACAGCCGGCACAATTCAATGGTTCGCCAGTAGCTACATAGGCTTTGATTTCTGCTTCGCCAACGGCTGCAAATTGCAATCTTGTGCTAACAATCTCGCCATATTCAGCCCCATCAGCTGCCAGCCAACAATGGCCCGTATGCAACACCCCCCAGCCACCGGCCATGCGCTGCCAGCGGCTGATGGCATCAGCCGGATCTTTTGGTTTGCCAAACACCTCACCATCAAATTCAAACATTGAATCGCAGGCCAAGATGCCTAAACCTGCATTTATGCCCTCGATTGAGATTGCATGGGCCACAGCCTTGGCTTTTGCAATTGCTAAATCCTGCACCAGTTGCAATGGATCGGCATGCTGAATTGCCTCTTCATCTATGCCACTCACCTGCACGCGATGGGGAATGCAAGCTTGTTCCAACAAACGCTTGCGGGAAGGGGAGGCAGAGGCCAACAACAGTTCCATCAAAGAAATTGTTTAGAGTTGATTTATGCAGAGAAATTCTAATTTCAACTTTGATCAACATTCCCTAGCCAGGGCTGCAGAAGCGATGCGCTGCCTGCCTTTTAAACGTTCATTTTATGAAAATGCCGCAGCTGATCCCCTCAGCAGCCAAGCGGCTTGCGCGCAACAGAACTGGTGCAAAGCCGATCTAAATGCAGATGCCACTGAAAATATTTTTTGTTGGTTGATCAAATTAGGTGTGTTGCGCCGCGAAGTTGATGGCCAGGGATTAACCCATCGAGTGCGTTTAACGCCAATGGGTAAAGAGGTTCTCCTCATGTGGCCAGGGGAAATTCCCCCAGCAACAACACTACGGCGCCTGCGCCATTGGCTAAGGCGCCACTGGCCGAGGCTGTGAAAACCACTAATCAACTCACCCCTCTAATGGTGCTTGGCACAAGCAGTGGTGCGGGCAAATCATTAATGACGGCTGCCCTTTGCCGGGTATTACGGCGCCGCGGAGAAAAACCGCTGCCTTTTAAAGGGCAAAACATGAGCAATAACGCCTGGGTGGATCAAACCGGTGGCGAAATGGCCTACTCCCAGGCGCTGCAAGCCTGGGCGGCTGGGCTGGAGCCCCACTGCGCCATGAACCCGGTGCTGCTCAAACCCCAGGGAGACAGCACCAGCGAGGTGATCCATCTGGGGCGCTCGGTGGGCACCGCCCGCGCTGAGCACTACTACCGCGACTGGTTCAAACCCGGCTGGACGGCAATCCGCCAGGGCCTCAGCGAACTGCAGGCAACCCACCCCGGCGGACGCTTGGTGCTCGAGGGGGCCGGCAGCCCGGTGGAGGTGAACCTGCAGCCACGCGATCTCACCAACCTGCGCCTGGCCCAATATTTGCGAGCAAATTGCATTTTGGTGGCCGATATCGAGCGCGGTGGCGTGTTTGCCCAGTTGGTGGGCACATTGGCACTGCTGCGGCCAGTGGAACGCCCGCTGATCAGGGGCCTACTGATCAACCGTTTTCGCGGCCGCCGCGAACTGTTTGATGAGGGGCGCCGCTGGTTGGAGGCCCACACCGGCATTCCTGTGCTTGGGGTGATGCCCTGGCTGGATGAGCTATTTCCACCGGAGGATTCCCTTGATCTGCTGGAGCGCCGCGGCCGCAAGCGCGGCGCCGATCTCGAGATCGCCGTGCTGAAGCTGCCGTCGCTGAGCAACTTCTCCGATCTCGATCCCCTCGAAGCCGAACCCACGCTGCAGCTGCGCTGGGTGGCTCCAGGCGAGGAGCTGGGTAATCCGGATGCTGTGATCGTGCCCGGCAGCAAACAAACCCTAGGGGATCTGGCAGTGCTCCAGAGCTGCGGCCTGGGGGAGACGCTCCGGCACTACGCAGCCTGCGGCGGCCATGTATTCGGCATCTGCGGCGGACTGCAACTGCTCGGCCGCGAGCTCAGCGATCCCGATGGACTGGAGGGACAGGCCAAAATGGAGACTCCCGGAATCGGCCTACTCCCCCTCAGCACGGTGTTTGGCGAGAGCAAGGCCCTGCGCCAACGCCGCAGCCCCGCCCTCTGGCCAGAGCAGGCGGGGGATGCCCTCGATATGGAAGGCTTTGAACTGCACCGCGGCCGCACCATCGCGCTCGAGGAGTGCCAACCCCTTTGCGCCGATGGAGCGCTGGGCTGGGTGCACGGCTTTGGTGACCAGGGCGGATTAGTGGTGGGCACCTATCTGCATGGGGTGTTCGAGAGTGGACCCTGGCGGCGCCGCTGGTTAAATCAATTGCGGCGGCGCAAAGGGTTGGCGTTGCTCAGTGAACGCCAACCACACCACAGCCGTCAACGGGATGCATTGCTCGATCGCCTCGCCGATGCCTTTGAAGCCCATGTGGTTATCGAACCGCTATTAACTCCCAAAACACCACAACATGGCGGTTAAAACCATAAAAATCCATTGGCCAAACGGTAAGGTTTCTGAAGCAAAAGTAGGCGACCACTGGCTTGCGGCGGCAAAATCGGCAGGCATTTCAATTCCCACCGGCTGCCTTGGCGGTAGTTGTGGTGCCTGTGAAATCGATGTAAACGGCGAAACTGTGCGGGCTTGTATCAGCTCAGTGCCAAGCCACAGCAACAATCTGGAGGTGGAATTGAGCAGTGATCCCCACTGGTGATAACAGCCTTCAATCGCTTTCCCGTTGAATCACGGTTTCGCGTTGAATCAGCCCACCCCCCAACAGCACCTCGCCGTCATAAAAGACAGCCGCCTGCCCGGGCGTGATTGAAAATTGCTCCTCTAAAAACTGCAGATGGCAAGTGCTATCTGAAATCGGTGTAAGCAGTGCCAATTCCGGTGCACTGCGATAGCGCACTTGCACTTCAAGCTCCATGGGCTGCTGGGGCGGGGGCACCGAAACCCAGTTGATCTGTGCCACTTCACAACCGGCGCGGCCCGCCTCGGACCGGGGGGCCACCACCACCTGGTTCATCGCCGCATCGAGGCGCACCACATGCAGGGGTTCACTCCAGGCCACCCCCAGCCCCTTGCGTTGGCCAATCGTGAAATGCTCGATGCCATCGTGGCCCCCGAGCACTTGGCCATCGGCCAACACAATCTGTCCTTCGCGCGGCGGCAGGTAGGCATCCAAAAAGGCCTTCATCGAGCCGTGGTGATCCGCCAGGCAGAGGTCTTGGCTTTCCGGTTTATCGGCGGTGCGCAGCCCGAGGCGGGCAGCCTCGGCGCGGGTGTCGAGCTTGGTTAGCTCCCCCAGGGGAAAGAGCAAACGGGCCAAAACCTCCTGGGGCAGGTCATAGAGGAAATAGCTCTGGTCTTTGCGCCCATCAAGGCCCCGCAACAACTGGGTGCGACCGTTGCTACTTGCACTGGCAGGCCGCAGGCGGGCGTAGTGGCCGGTGGCCACCCGGTTGATGCCCCTCTCCTGGGCTGCCCAATCGAGCATCGGCCCGAATTTCACGGCCCGGTTACAGCGGGAACAGGGCAGCGGCGTCAGCCCCGAGCCGTAACCATCAACCAGAAACTGAACAATCTCCTGCTGAAAAGTGGCCCGCGAATCCACCACGTGGTGGGGCACCCCCAGCTGCTCACACAAACCGGCCGCATCCACCAACCCCTCGGCGCAACAGGCTCCCTTGCCACTCATCAACCAAAGGGTGAGGCCTTCCACCTGCCAGCCGGCGGCGCAGAGGAGGGCCGCCGTAAGGGAACTATCCACCCCACCGGAGAGGCCAACGGCGATGTGATGCTCCCCTGGCCATAGCCGCAAACGCTCCTGCACCGCCGCCACGGCGGGGGTTGCACTTGCGGTTGGCAACAAAGTAGTCATGTACCCATGTTGCCTCTTCCATGGTGTGGCCCGCCGCAAATGCCAACCACCTCTTGGTTACGGCCAACCAGATGGGGCAATTGGAGCAACAACTGTTTGATAGCGGCCTACCGGTGGCGGCCTTGATGGAAAAAGCCGGTTTGGCCTTAGCCGAACGCCTAAAAGCAGAGGCAGGCCTGCGCAGCCGTGGGGTGATGGTGTTGGTGGGGCCAGGCCATAACGGCGGTGATGGTTTGGTTTTGGCAAGGGAACTGTGGCTGGCGGGCTGGCCGGTGCGGATCTGGAGTCCCTTTGCTGAACACAAACCACTCACGGCGGCCCATTTGCGCCATTGCCTCTGGCTGGGGCTGCCAAAGCTGGAGCAGCCCCCTGATCCCAGAGGAACTGAACTATGGATCGATGCAATTTTTGGCATCGGTCAAAGCCGAGCCCTGCCTGAAACAGTGGCTCACAGCTTGGGGCAACGCCAACTTTGTGGTGCTGAGATCTGGAGCATTGATGGTCCTAGCGGCCTCTGTAGCGATAGGGGGGTATTGCTGGGGGAAGCAGCTGCCCATTGCAGTCGCAGCTTGGTGATTGGCCTATGGAAACAGGGTTTATGGCAAGACAGCGCCATGGCTTGGGTGGGTGAACAGGAACGGATCGAGCTGAATTTGCCAACAGCTGCGCTAGCCGCCATTGCTAGTGAAGCGGTTTTAGGGCTTTGGGGTAAAGATGCCTATGGTCCCTTGGCTCCCCAACCCACACCAGATGCCTGGGCCCCGAAACACGGCCGGGGCCGGTTGCGGATTATTGCCGGCAGCAATAGGTATCCAGGTGCCGCCCGTTTAAGCATTGAAGGAGCCAGTGCCAGCGGTGTGGGCTGGCTAGAGGCTGCCCTAGAGCAAGGCCAAGGCCAGCAGTTAGAGCAACTACTGCCCCATGTGCTGTGGCGTTCCCGGGCCGATGGCTTAGAGCGCTTGGATGCTGTGGTGGTGGGGCCTGGCTTGGGAACAACAGCAGCTTTTCCGGCTGGGCTCCAAGAATTTCCTGGCTTGCTGCTGCTCGATGCCGATGGCTTAAATCACTTGGCGATGGGAAAGCAAGTAATCCCATGGCTTTCTAACCGCCATGGCCCCACCTGGATCACTCCCCATCAAGGCGAATTCACGCGCTTGTTTCCCCAATTGGCGGGGCAAGCACCGCTGGAAGCAGCAAAAACAGCAGCACAACTAACGGGTGCCCAGGTGCTCTTGAAGGGCGCCCACAGTTGCATAGCAACCCCCGATGGTTGCTGCTATCAGCTTTTGGAAACCAGTGCCTGGGCAGCAAGGGCGGGCATGGGTGATGTGCTTGCTGGCTATGCCGGTGGCCTTGGTGCCCTTGGCGTGGCAAGCCAAAATCATTTTTCTAACTCAATTTCAGGCCAATTGCTTGCCCTAGCGGGGCTGCGCCATGGGCTAGCGGGCCTGAGGCTTGCCCAACAAGGCTTGGGCTGCGCTAGCCCCCTGGCGGTTGCAAAAAGCCTGTGTAAGCCGCAATAAGTGCAATTGTGTTGATTTGCCCGTGCAAATCTAAAGGGTTACTGAAAACACATCAAAAAACTGCAAAAGCGTGGGATTTTTCCCACCAAAAGAGCATTCCAATGACTGCCACCCCGCTTTCCGTTGTGGAGAGCAGCCGCAAAAGGGGTAACGACCCCATCAGCTGGTATTTGGCAAGCATTGGCAGGGTTCCGCTTCTAACACCTGCCGAAGAAATCGAACTGGGCAATCAGGTGCAAACCATGATGCTGCTGGTAGAAAAAGGTGAAGAGAACTTCACCATCCACGAAAAGAAATTGGTGCGGGTGGGTCGCCGTTCCAAGGAACGAATGATGAAGGCAAATTTGCGCCTTGTGGTGAGTGTGGCCAAGAAATATCAAGGCAAGGGCATGGAGCTCTTGGATTTAATCCAGGAGGGTTCCTTGGGCTTAGAAAGGGCGGTTGAGAAATTTGATCCCACCCGCGGCTACAAGTTCTCCACCTACGCCTTCTGGTGGATCCGCCAAAGCATGACCAGGGCCATCGCCTGCCAATCGCGCACCATCAGGCTGCCGGTGCACTTGAGCGAACGGCTAGCAACCGTGCGCAAGGTAACGATGGATTTGGCCCATAAATTGGGTGCTATGCCAAATCGCCGTGAAATAGCTGAAGAAATGCAGATCGAAGTGGAGGAACTTGATGGTTTGCTGCGTCAATCCCTCACCACCTCCAGCCTGGATGCGCCAATCAGCGGTGATGAGGGGCGCAGTTTTCTCGGTGATTTGATCGCCGATAACCGCCAAGAAGAACCCCTAGATGCGGTTGAACGCCGCATGCACCATGAGCAGTTGAGCCGTTGGCTCACCTATCTCACAGCCCAGGAAAGGCAAGTGCTGGAATTGCGTTTTGGCCTCTCCGGCGAACAACGCCACACCCTTGCTGAAATTGGCCGTTTGATGGATGTTTCTAGGGAAAGGGTGCGCCAAGTTGAATTAAAGGCATTGCGTAAATTGCGCAATCTCACCCGCAGGGTGCCATCCCAGATCTAATTTCTAGCCCCCTTTCAATTAATCCTCAGCCCAGATGTAGCGGGTTAGTTCATCGGGGTTTGGTTCTGGAGCGGCCAGGGCAAATTCCACTGAGTCCCTAACCTCAACATCGATCTCAGCATCGATTGCAGCCAAATCCTCAGCGGTGGCTTTGCCTTGGTTGAGCAATAGGGCTGAAAATTGCTTAATGGGATCTCTCTGGGCCCAAAAAGCCTTTTCCTCGGGATCACGCAGTTCATCTGGATCAGCCAAGGAATGGCCGCGGAAGCGATAGGTAAGGCACTCCAACAAGGTAGGGCCCTCCCCAGCCCTTGCCCTCTCAAGGGCCCTTTGGGTGGCGGCGCGAACGGCCAACACATCCATGCCATCAACCTCTTCCCCAGCCATTTGAAAGGCACTGGCTTTACGCCAAATTTCCGTGTCGCTGGTGGCGCGGTGATGGGCCATGCCAATGGCCCACTTGTTGTTTTCCACCACAAAAATTATCGGCAATTTCCATAACGAAGCCATGTTGAGGCATTCAAAAAATTGACCGTTATTGCAGGTGCCGTCGCCAAAAAAGGCAGCCGTTACCGCATTACTGCTGCTATCACCAAGGGCATCACGCTTATATCTACTAGTGAAAGCGGCCCCAAGTGCTACGGGGATACCTTCACCAATAAAGGCATAGCCACCTAATAAATGATGTTGCTTAGAAAAAAGATGCATCGAGCCACCCCTGCCCTTGCTGCAGCCCGTTTCCTTGCCAAATAATTCACTCATTACCTCCCTTGCTGGCACACCGGCGCTGAGGGCGTGCACATGGTCGCGATAGGTGCTGCAGAACCAATCGTGTTGGGCTTTCATTGCCTTGATAACGCCCGTAGCAATTGCCTCTTGGCCGTTGTAGAGGTGAACAAAACCAAACATTTTGCCGCGGTAATACATTTCCGCGCATTTGTCTTCAAAGCGGCGACCCAAAACCATGTCGCGGTAGAGCATCAAGCCGTCTTCCCGGTTCAGCTCCGCACCGAGCGCCGCTGGAGAAAAACCTGCGGCAGCAGCGGTTTCGCTGGTCATGGCACCTGGGCCCCATCAAAAAACAAACTTTACCGTTGAACCAACGTAAACTTCGACCTCGTATAAGCATCCAGCGCTTGGAGCTACCGCTCGACCATTTCCGTTTACTGGGAGTTAGCCCTGTAGTTGCTAGCGATGGCGTATTGCGCACCCTGCAGCAGCGCTTAGATCGTCCCCCTGGGCCGGGTTTCAGCATAGAGGCGCTCACCGCAAGGGCTGAACTGCTTGAGGCAAGCGCAAATCTTCTAACCGATATGGATAAGCGCAGGCATTACGAATGCCTGCTAACGGAACAAACAACCGAAGGCTCAACAATCCTGCCCGCCCTGGAGGTGCCGTCTAATTTGGAAGTGGGCGGTTTGATTCTTTTAATGGAGTCAGGCCAAGCCCTAGAAGCTTTTGAAGGGGCTCGCAGGGCTTTGCAACCACCTCAAGCCCCTGCCCTTGGCAGCAGCCGTGAGGCTGATCTAGCCCTGCTAGCTGCCCTGGCCTGCCAGCAGGGTGGCGCTGAGAGGCGCCGCGAGCGCCACTACGAAACAGCAGCCCTTTTGCTGCAACAGGGCATTCAATTGCTGCAACGGATGGGGCAACAATTGGAGCGACGTTTGGCCTTAGAGGCTGATCTGCAAGAGCTGCTTCCCTATCGGGTGCTGGATTTACTTAGTAGACCCCTAATCGAAGACCAGCAGCGTCAACTTGGCCAGCAGCTTCTGCAAGAACTAATTAGCCGCCGCGGTGGCCTCGATGGCGAGCAGGATCCAAATTTTTCCCAGGAAGCCTTCCAATCATTTTTTCAACAGATCCGTAATTTTCTCACCGTGCAAGAACAGATCGATCTGTTCCTCACAATGGCGGAGGCCGGTTCCGTAACTGCTGATTTCCTTAGCGCCTATGCCCTTACAGCATCTGGTTTTGCCCAACGCAAACCGGAACGGATCGAAGCGGCCCTGGGGCGGCTCAAAACCCTCCATGAGGTGGGAGTTGAACCTGAAATTGCCTGTTTAGAACTGCTTTTAGGTAATACGGATTCCGCCCAATCCCACTTCCAGCGGGGCAGCGACCCTGAATTGCAGCACTGGGCCAAAGAGCAAGGGGATGATCCCCTAGCTGGCATTTGCGCCTATTGCCGCGATTGGCTCGAAAGACAGGTGTTGCCCTGTTACCGCGACCTTGAGGCCGACCCAGATCTGGAGGCCTATTTTGCCGATCGTGATGTGCAGGCTTACATCGAAAGGGGCGACCGCCGCCGCGCCCATGGAATCGATCAAAGAGCTGAACCAATCACCAGCTTTGAGCTGCTGCCAAACCCAAGCGCCGCTGAACTTGAACAAATATGGCAAAAAGAAGCAAACGAATTAAACGATTTAATTCAGCCTGAACAACCAAGAGAAAAGTTTCAGCTGCTGGAACAAATTAGGGATTGGTGGCAATCCGAGCCATGGGAGGTACCCATAGCCAAATTGCAAAACCTCAGCAAAATTAATCGCTGGCTTGTTTTAGGGGTGGCAATGGTGGCATCCAGCGCCATTGGCTTGAATCTCGGCCACAAACAAGATCCGCCCCCCATACCCAAGGAAGCCCTATTGCTGCCGCCACCACCGGTTGCAACAAACCAACCCAACTTGCAACCAAGTTTGCAACCAAAGCCACAGCCGCCAGTTGAATCTCCAGAACAAGCAAGCAAAACGGTTTTAGAGCAATGGTTAAAAGCAAAAGCTGAAATGCTTGCAGGGGGCAACAACGAAGCGCTGCTAAGCAAACTGGCCTTACCAAAACTGGTTGATAACGTGATTGCCGATCGGGCCGACTACGCAAAAGCTGGCTTAACCCTGAAGGTGAACGCCCAGTTGGATAAATTCAGCAGCATCAGCAGCAGCCCAGTGCGGCTTGAAGCCCAAGCCCAAATCCTCTACTCCGAGGAACTGCTGGGCCCAGATGGCAAGCTATTAAAAAAACAAAACCCCACCCCCTTAACAAATACCTATGTTTTTGTTCGCAATGGCGCCAATGGGCCCTGGCAATTGGCTGATTTTCGCGCTGGCAGCTGATGTTTGAAGAGCTTTCCCAACGGCTTGAGGATGCCATGCGCGGCCTCAGGGGCCAAGCTGCCATAAGTGAAACCAATGTTGATGGGGCGCTTAAAAACGTAAGAAGGGCCCTGCTCGAAGCGGATGTGAGCCTGCAGGTGGTGCAGGATTTCGTTGCTGATGTGCGCAGTAAAGCCCTAGGAGCTGAGGTGGTGCGCGGCATTACCCCCGACCAACAATTCATCCAGCTGGTGCACAACGAGCTGGTGGAGGTGATGGGGGGCGCTAATGCGCCTTTGGCCCAGGCTGAGGCACTGCCCACTGTGGTGCTGATGGCTGGCCTGCAGGGTGCCGGTAAAACCACAGCCACAGCCAAGCTGGGGCTGCACCTCAAGGAGCAGGGTCGCAAGGCGCTTTTGGTGGCCGCGGATGTGTATCGGCCCGCAGCCATCGACCAGCTGCAAACCCTTGGGCGTCAGATTGGTGTGGAGGTATTCAGCCTTGGGGCTGATGCAAAACCGGAGGATATTGCCGCTGCCGGCGTAGCTAAGGGCCGGGCGGAGGGCTTCAACACCGTGATCGTTGATACCGCCGGGCGGTTACAGATCGACACGGCGATGATGGAGGAAATGGTGCGAATCCGCGCCGCAGTGCTGCCCGATGAGGTGCTGCTGGTGGTGGATTCAATGATCGGCCAGGAGGCGGCTGAACTCACCCGCGCCTTCCATGAGCAGGTGGGTCTTACGGGGGCAGTGCTCACCAAGCTCGATGGCGATAGCCGTGGCGGCGCTGCCCTCTCGATCCGCAAGGTGAGTGGTGCGCCGATCAAATTCATCGGCACCGGCGAAAAGGTGGAGGCCCTCCAACCATTCCATCCGGAGCGGATGGCCAGCCGGATCCTCGGCATGGGAGATGTGCTCACCTTGGTGGAAAGAGCTCAAAAGGAGGTGGAGATCGCTGATGTGGAGCGCATGCAGCGCAAGCTGCAGGAGGCCTCCTTCGACTTCTCTGATTTTGTGCAGCAGATGCGTTTGATCAAACGCATGGGTTCCCTTGGCGGACTGATGAAAATGATCCCGGGCATGAACAAGATCGACGACGGCATGCTCAAGCAGGGGGAAGCCCAGCTCAAGCGCATCGAGGCGATGATCGGCTCGATGACCCAAGAGGAGAGGGAAAATCCTGATTTATTAGCATCGCAACCATCTAGGCGAAGGCGCATTGCCAAAGGCAGTGGCCATAAACCAGGCGACATGGATAAGGTGCTGGCCGATTTCCAAAAGATGCGCGGTTTTATGCAACAAATGAGCCGCGGCGGTGGCATGCCTGGACTGCCTGGCATGCCTGGACTGCCTGGCATGGGTGGAATACCTGGCATGGGTGGGATGCCCGGAATGGGTAGCCCTCAACGGGCGGCAAAGGCCTATAAACCAGCCAAAAAGCGCAAGGGATTCGGTCAGCTTTAACCGCTAACAGTTATGGTGGTTGATTCCAGTTTTCGCCCGATTAGTCACGATGATCAAGCTCCGCCTGAAGCGCTTCGGTAAGAAGCGGGAAACGAGCTTCCGGATCGTGGCTTGTAACAGCACCAGCCGCCGGGACGGACGTCCCCTTGAGGAACTGGGTTTTTACAACCCACGCACCAATGAAACTCGCCTTGATACCGAAGCCCTGCGCCGCAGGCTTGATCAAGGCGCCCAACCATCAGACACCGTGCGGGGCCTCCTGGAAAAAGGCGGCATGATCGCCAAAACAATCAGGCCAGCTGAAACCGTTGGCAAGGCAAAACAGGCAGCTGCCCGCGAAGCAGAGGCTAAGGCTGCTGCAGAAGCAAAGGCGGCAGAAGTTGCTGCTGCAGAGGCTGCCAAAGCTGAAGCTGCCGCCGCAGCCGCCGCAGCCGCCGCGGAAGAAACCCCCGAAGAGACCCCTGAAGAAACCTCTGTAGTGGAAGCTGAAGCCTGATATCAGCCCCATGGAAGGGCGCCAGCGTTTCGCGATTGATCTACCAGATCAAGCTGCTGCCTTAGCATTAGCTGGCGAGGCAGAAGTAAACCTTAAAAAGATCAGTGAATCAACCGGCGCACAATTAGTGCTGCGCGGTTTGCAATTACATATTGATGGCAAGCCACAACAATTAGAGCAGGCCGCCGCCGTTGTGGAATTACTGCGACATCAATGGACTGCCGGAGAAACAATCACTGCCGCTGATTTAAATACCAATCTGCAGGCATTAAACAAAGGCTACGGATCAGAGCAACGTTTGTTAAGTAAACAGGTTTTAGCGCGCAGCCAAAGCGGCAAGTTATTAAGGCCACGCACCCTGGGGCAACGCAACTATGTGGAGGCGATGGAAAACCATGAACTCACCTTGGCCCTCGGGCCTGCGGGCACTGGTAAAACCTTTTTAGCTGTGGTGCAAGCGGTGCGTTGCCTGCAGGAGAGGCGGGTTGAAAGGATTGTGCTCACCAGGCCTGCGCTGGAAACAGCAGTAGAGCCATACCTTCGCCCCCTATACGACGCCTTACACAGCTTGCTTAGCCCAGAACGCACAGCTGCACTATTAGAGAAAGGAATTATTGAAGCAGCACCGCTTGCTTATATAGGCGGCCGCACCCTTGGGGATGCTTTTGTGATTGTTGATGAAGCCCAAAACAGCAGCTGCGCCCAAATGCGCATGCTGCTCACCAGGCTGGGCGAAAATTCGCGAATGGTGGTTATTGGTGATCCCTCCCAAATTGACTTACCCCGCACAGAACCCAGTGGTCTGGTGGAAGCGGCCCAAGTACTTGATGGGGTGGAGGGTATTGCAATCTGCAGGCTTAGTTCAGCTGATGTGGTGCGCCATCCATTGGTGCAAAGGCTGGTGGAGGCTTACGCCAAACAAGGCGGTGATCCGCACAGCAAAAACTGATTTTCGCTGCCACCATAGGGGGGTTCCCTTAGGTGAAAAGCCATGCCGGCCAGCAGTAATTTTCAACAAGCGATAAAGGAAGCGCAAAGCAGCGCCCTAGTGGGGCCAAATGTTGTTAATCGCGCTCTGCCCTATGTGGGTGGCGGCATGGTGCTCACTTCGGTGGGGGTGCTTGGCGGATTAACAATGATCGCTACGCCCCTGTTCATGCCCCTCTTTTGGGTGGCTTTAATCGGCAACTTAATCCTATTTTTTGTGGCGCAAAACGTAGCGCTCAAAGCTAATAACGCCACTGCCTTACCGCTTTTAGCTGTTTACAGCCTGCTTACCGGTTTCACCCTCAGCGGCTTAGTGGCCATGGCTCTGAGCGGAGCTGCTGGTGTTGGTGGGGTTGCGATTGCTGCGTTAGCCACTGGTATCACATTTCTGATCGCATCGATTGTGGGCCGTCGCATGAGCGACAGCGTTGGTCAATCCCTCACGGCAGTGGTGGGTTTGGGCCTCGTGGGGCTATTAATTGCCATGGTTGTGCAACTTATCGGCGGTATTTTTGCCCCCGGCATGTTCATGGGTGGTGGATTTGAATTAATGATTGCCGGCTTTGGCACGGTGTTATTTGTTGGAGCTGCTTTTGTAGATTTCTACACAATGCCCCGCACCTATCGCGACGACCAATATTTAGCCGGCGCCCTTGGCATGTATCTCACTTACATCAATCTATTTATCTTTATCCTGCGCCTCATAATCGCCCTAAATGGTGGCAGCCGCCGCGATTAATTGCTAGGAGTTAGATCTTTAAATTCTTTCTACTCAGCAACAGACAACACAGCCGCCTTAATGGCGGCTTTTTGTTCGGCGTCGTATTGCCAACGCTCAAGGAAAGCCACATCACTGCCATCGCCATTGGTGGCAGCCAATAGGGTTTCAAGCCGATTTTTAACAGCTGCCGGTTCAAGTTGTTGCAGTAGCTCAATACTGCGCCTTTGCACCCGCTGGGAACCTGAGGCCTGTTCATCAGCACCCACCCTTAAGTGATAAACAGCCATAGCAGTGCTCATGGCTAAGTTGCGAACGGTTAAATCCACCACCCCCTCACCGGCTGAGCGCAGGGCCATCACTAATGGTTCAGGGAGGCGATCCATCAAGGGATTTTCCGCTGGCAAACTCACCACAAAAAAGCCGCGGGCGCCATCACGGCTAGCAACGAGATCAGCCACTTTGTCTGCTAATACCTCATCACTGAGGTCCCCTTTTTCCCAAGCGCCACACCAAAGGGCTGCTGCTTCCATCGCCTCTTCAAAGCTCATCTCAAGGTTTGAAACCATCAATCCAGGTTATGGGTTTTAGCCGCTGGTTTGGTTGCACCTGCACACTGGGTGCATGCAGATCCCCATAGCAAACGGCACTGAATTGCAATGGACCCCAACGCCAGATGGGTTCCGCTCCGGTTTTGTTGCCCTAATTGGCAGGCCAAATGTGGGTAAATCCACCCTCTTGAACCAATTGGTGGGAGAAAAAGTAGCGATCACTTCACCGGTAGCCCAAACAACACGCAACAGGTTGCGGGCAATTCTCACAACAGAAACAGCTCAACTGGTGCTGCTAGACACACCAGGTATCCATAAACCCCACCACCTGCTGGGTGAACGCCTCGTGCAAACCGCCCGCAACAGCATTGGTGAAGTGGATGTGGTGCTTGCCCTGATGGATGGCAGTGTGCCCATGGGTCGTGGTGATCAATTTGTGCTTGATCTGCTGCAGCAAATCCGCCAACCGGTGCTGCTAGGCCTAAACAAACAAGACCTGGTGGCAGCGGAAAGGCAGGCAGAACTAATTGCCAGCTACCAAGCAGCTTTGCCCCAGGCGCCCCTATTCCCTTTCAGCGCCAGCAGCGGTGAGGGTTGTGCTGCATTAGTTGCAGCCATGGCGGAACTACTACCGCCTGGACCGATGCTTTATCCGACTGGCACCATCAGCGATCAACCGGAACGCCTTCTTCTGGCTGAATTGATCCGCGAACAGGTGTTGCATCTCACCCGCGAAGAAATCCCCCATTCGGTTGCAGTGCAAATCGAACGATTAGAAGAAGATGGCCCCCGCACGGCGGTGCTGGCCACCGTGATGGTGGAGCGCAGCAGCCAAAAGGGGATCCTTATCGGCAAAGGCGGAGCCATGCTTAAAGCAATCGGCACCGGCGCCCGGCTGCAAATGCAAAAAGTATTTGATGGGCCCGTTTACCTGGAATTATTTGTGAAGGTAGTGCCCAACTGGCGCCAAAAACCAGCTCGCCTAGCTGAACTTGGCTACCAAGGGGAATAAAGTAACAGGCAAAAATAGAAACATCGCAAATTAATCAGCTCCATAACAAATAAATAATCAAGTGCTACTTTTAGGAGTTAAAAATTGAAGATCAAGTTGATGTTATAAAAACACAAGAAACAACTTAGTTGAAAAACCAAATTGTTTCTTATGTTGGGCAGGTGCCCCCATCCTGCTGGATGCCAGTGACCTTTTGCATAATCAGGCCACGGTGGGTACCAACTTGAACGTGAAACTCACGATATTGTCATCAAAGTCTTGATCGAATCCGCCCTTGAAATCTTCCAGGCCAATGCTTCCGCTACCTATGGTGCGGAAGTGCTCTAATCCATCACTGTTGGCGGCCTTGAAGGAGAACCAGGTGTCCCCGGTTTGCTTCACGGTCGCATAGGGAGCCAGCAAACCGGCATCCCGGAAGCTAGTGATTGTGTCGGTGCGGGTGGAACCATTGGCGATAGAGAGATTGCCAAAGCCTGAGAACAGGTTTGCACTGCTCAAAGCTGCGGCCTGATAGCCCGCTGAGCCTGGAGTGATCAGAGTGTTGGTGATCGGGTCGAGAACGGCGCCATCGGCCCGCTGGATGCGGTAAAAGCCGATGGTGGTGTCGTAGTTGGCCTCACGGGCGATGGAAACCGTACCTGTGATATCACGTCCACTCACGCCGCTGAAATCCAGGATCGGGCTTTCACCCATCTTGCTGGAGATCAGATCGCCCAACCCCTGTTGTTTGCTCGCATCCTGCAGCGTTACCGCCACACTGTTGCCACCTTTGCTCCCTACAACGAGGTTGTCGTTCGTTTTGCTTAGATCAAGGGTGCGGAAGCTGCTGCCCATGGCGGCAATGGTGCTGTTCTTGCTGAGGAGCGATTCCAGAGTGGAATCCACAACCTCAAACAGAACGAGCTTCTGGCCATTGATCACAGATATGGTTTGCTCGAGGTTAATGGAGGCAAGATTGGGGGTATCACTATTCTCCAGGTTAGCCAGGATGATCGTGCCTCGATCGCGGAGCTGCTCATAGGTAATGGTGTCGGATTCAGAGGCTGCAAGTGCCACGAAACCGATCTGATTCACGCTGGCTGCCTTGGTGGTGATAGCAACCTTGAGCTGCACGGCAGCAGGAGAAACCGTGTCGGTTGGGTCGGCGACTGTGAGAGCAGAACTGCCCGTTGTGGTGGACAAGACCGGTTTAATGTCCGCTGCGCCCGGGGTGGAGGGATCGACGATGACACCGTTCTTGACGCCATCCTTATCGCCGTAACCACCGTCGATGAAGGTGAGATCAACGGTTTCGGCCGTTCCATCACCATCCAGGTCATAGAAGCGTGCGCCACCCTTCTTGATTGGGTCCCAAGTGAATGGAGTTGCCACGGGGGCTGCACCGACAACAGGTGTGTCGTACACGAAGTAGGCCAATCGCTTGTTGGTGGTGTTCAGGCCATCCATCAGCGGCTTGAGGTCCACAACGGTTGATGCTTCAGACCTGGTACTTGAGGCTTCGTTCACCTTGAGGGCAAAGTTGATGCCTGTCTGACCGATCACCAGGGATTTAGGTTGGTTGATGACAACAGGAGCGGCCAACAATCGGTTGAACACCACATCTCCCTGCAGGTCGCCAGACGTGGGCCTGAAGCTTGTTGTGATTGGAGCACCACCCGTGCTGGGGGTATAGGTGAGTTCCGTTTTCTTAACTGTCGCCTCAAGTTTGAGGATTTGCCCACCGGCTGCGAGGTTGAAGTCGGTGATGGCGCCACCTTTGACGCCATGGGCTTGGACGTTGGCAAAGAAATCGGTGCCGGGTGCGTGGCCGTAGAGGGTGG
>Ga0214917_10003987_pt1 | contig 16731 bp, 15 predicted proteins | sample LL_1208_BB_MetaG_FD_177983 | JGI IMG/M metagenome (GOLD analysis project Ga0214917, IMG submission 177983) | Freshwater microbial communities from Lake Lanier, Atlanta, Georgia, United States - LL_1208_BB | ecosystem: Environmental > Aquatic > Freshwater > Lake | place: USA: Georgia | collected... | reverse complement strand
TGGCTCTGACCGCCCCCGCCATCGGTTGAGCGCAAGGCTGAGGCCCTGCAAGGGCTTGCAACCACCATGGCTAAGCCTTAGCTAAGCCATCTGAGCCCCTGCTTCCGCAGGGGCTTTTTTGTGGCTGAATGGCCTCCGGCTTTGGCGCGAGCTGCTCGCTGCAGCACAGTGATTCAGGCCAGAGTTCTCTCAATCCGAGTCCTCATGATTCGAGCCCTTCGCAGCCGATGAGAGCCTTCACTGCAGGCCACCGCAACTTGGCCATCGGGGCCATGGCCCTGTTGGCGACAGCCGCCATGGCGGGCCTGGCCTGGACCCAGCGCCGCCCCAGCGAATACAACACGCTGCAGGCCGTGGTGCAGCGCCTCAGCCAGGGCAATGCCCTCGGCAAGCAGCCGCTGGCCTTTTCGATCACCTCGGGCACCGCCAGTGCCCAGCTGGCTGAACAGCGTGGGCTGTGCAAGGCCGATCAATGCGATTTCTTCGCCCAGCTCGATCCCTACCACCGCTACGGCAACGGCTGGGATGAGCTGGTGCGCCAGGGCTACGTGATGGGGGATATCCAGGGCTGGTCAGTCTCGAGCGGCACCGTGCTGCTGCCCCGGGCCACCTTCCGGGCCTATGGCCCACGCCTGGGCTATCTCAGCTGCACCGTGGCCCATGAGATCGCCCACATCCAGCGCCATCACGTGTTCCAGCAGACCTACTACGACAGCCATGCCCTGCGGCAGTTGCAGGGCCAGCAAAAGGAACACCAGAGTCTGGCCAAAGCCCGTGAGCTGGAACTGGAGGCCGATCGCGAGGCGGCCGACATGATGGCCCGTTCCGGCTTCCGCGGGCGCGTCTGCCTCGATGATCTGGTGTTCATGCACAAGTCGGTGGGCGACGGCACGCCCACCCAGGCCGATTCCACCCACCCGGGCTACGAGGAGCGCATCGCCGCCATGAAGGCCCACTACCTGCAGCTGGAGCGGCGGCCGCTCCAGCCCCAACCCTCCACCGCCGGAAGCTTCCGCTACGACCGCCAGGACAACCTGCTCACCTTCGTGCCGCAACGCCAATGAGGCCAGCGCCGGCATGGGGTGGTGCTCGCTGGATCGGCGCAGGGCTGCTGGTGGCGGGCCTGGGGCTGCTGTCCTGGTGGAGCACTCCTGCCAGTCGGGCCCAGAGCCTGCCTGCCACGGTGCTCTCGATCGGCGATGGCGACACCCTGCGCGTCCGCCAGGGCGCCAGAACCGCCACCGTGCGGCTGGCCTGCATCGACGCGCCGGAGCTGGCCCAGGAGCCTTACGGGCAGCAGGCGCGGCGCTATCTGCAGCAACGCTTGCCGATCGGCGCCCCCGTCACCCTGGAGATCAAGGCCACCGACCGCTACGGCCGCCTGGTGGCCGAGGTGATCGGCGAGATCAACATCGGCCTGGCGCTGGTGGAGGACGGTCAGGCCTTCGCCTACCGGCAATACCTCAGCCAGTGCGATGCCCGGGCATATCTCGATGCCGAGTTCCGGGCCAGTCGCCATCGTTTCGGCATCTGGCAGCTGCCCGGCGGGATCACCCGGCCGTGGGCCTTCCGGCGGAGTGGCCTGCGCCCCTAGGTTCTGAACCCATGCGCCTCCTCCACACCTCCGACTGGCATCTGGGTCGGCAGTTCCATGGAGCCTCGCTGTTGCAGGAGCAGGCCGCTGCCCTGGAGCGGATCGTGGAGCTGGCCGCCGAGGCGGAGGTGGATGCGGTGCTGATTGCCGGTGACATCTACGACCGCGCCATCCCCCCGGCCGAGGCGGTGCTGCTGTTCAACGACACCCTGGCCCGGTTGAGCCGCGCCGGTGCCGCCGTGGTGGCGATCGCCGGCAACCACGATTCCCATGTGCGGGTGTCGATCTACGACCCCTTGCTCTCGGCCTTTGGCGTGACGATCCGCGGTGATGTGCGGCGGGCCCAGGAGCCGGTGCTCGTCACCCCCAGGCGGGGCGGCGGGCCCGTGGCGATCTATCCGCTGCCCTACCTGGAGCCGGCGGTGGATGGCCCCGCCCTGCTCCCCCTCGCGGACGGGGCTTCGGCCCCCACCGTCTCCCCCCGGAACAGCCATCAGGAGGTGACGCGCCTGGCCCTTGCTGGGATCCGTCGCGACCTGGAGGGCCGCCCGCAGCATCGCTCGGTGCTGGTGGCCCATACCTTCGTGGCCGGCGGGGAGCCATCCGAATCCGAACGCCAACTCAGCATCGGCAATGTGGACCGGGTGAGCGTCGACAGCTTTGCCGGTTTCCACTACGTGGCCCTGGGGCATCTGCACGGTTCGCAGCAGCTCGATGGCCCCCGCGTGGCCTATTCCGGCACGCCACTGCCGTACTCCTTCTCCGAGCAGCACCACACCAAATCGGTGCGGATCGTGGAGCTCGACAGCTCAGGAACGGCAACGGTGGAGATCGTGCCTCTGGGGGTGGGGCGTCCGCTGCGGACGCTGGAGGGGGAGATCGAGGCCCTCTGCAGCGATCCGCGCCACGATGCCGCCACGGGTGCCTGGGTGCGGGTGATCCTCACCGATGCCGTGCTGCCCCTGCAGGCCATGGCCCGCCTGCGCCAGCGCTTTCCCCATGTGGCCGAACTGCGGCACCGGCCGCCGGAGCTGCAGCGCTCCAGCGCCAGTGAGCGCAACCAGCAGGTGCGCCAGGCCCGTTCGCCGCTGGAGCTGGCCCTGGCCTTCTTTGGCGATCAGCAGGGGCGGCCTGCCTGCGAGGTGGAGTCGGAGTTGCTGCGCCAGGCCCTCCACGCCGCCGGCCGGGGAGGGGAGCGGTGAAACCCCATCACCTGCGGATGGAGGCCTTCGGGCCCTATGCCGAGCCCACGGCGATCAACTTCGATGCCCTCAGCGATGAGGGGCTGTTTCTGATCCACGGCAGCACCGGCGCCGGCAAGACCTTCCTGCTGGATGCCCTCTGTTTCGCCCTCTACGGCGAGGTGTCGGGCGATCGCAATGTGAAGGCGCTCAAATCAGACCATGCCGATCCGGCGGCGGTGCCGCGGGTGAGCCTGGTGTTTTCCTGCGGCGGCGGCCGCTATCGGGTGGAGCGCTCCCCCGCCTACACCGCCCCCAAGGCCCGCGGCTCGGGCTTCACCGAGAAGGCCTCCCAGGCGGTGCTGTTTCGGTTGAACGGCTCGGAAGCGGAGCCGATCGCCAGCCGAACCGCAGAGGTGAGCCGCGAGGTGGAGCAGCTGGTGGGTCTCAATGCCGCCCAGTTTCGCCAGGTGATCCTGCTGCCCCAGGGCCGGTTCGCCGAGGTGCTGCGGGCCAAGGCCGATGAGCGCGAGGCCCTGCTGAAAACCCTGTTCGACACGGTGGCCTTTGAGCAGGCCGGCTTCTGGCTGGAGGACCAGGCCAAGGCGGCCCGGCTGGAGCTGGCCGAGCGGAACCGGGCCCAGGAGCAGTTGCGCCGCCAGGCCGTTCAGGCCTGGAGCCCCTTCGCCGGTCCTCCCGCTGCAGGGGACGCGCCACCGCAGCCGGAGGAGAAGGACCGGGCCGACGAGGCGGTGGATCTGGACCACCTGCTGGCGCAGATGGCTGCAGTGGTGGACGCCACGGCGCAGCGGCTGCAGCAGGCCACGGCCGCCCTCACGGCGGCCCAGGCGGCCCAGGCGGAGCAGCAGCGCCTGGCCGATCGCTGGGACCGGCGCGCCGCCGCCGCCGCCAAGCGCAGCGAGCTGGAGGGGAAGCGGGAGCTGGTGGACGACTATCGCCAGCGCCTGCGGCGGGCGGAGCGGGCGGAGGACCTGCGCCCGAGCGTGGAGGCTCAGCTCGCGGCCCAGGCTGATCTGAATCAGCTGCAGGAGCAGATTCAGGCCCAGTTGCGCGCTGCGATCCGGGCCCGCGACGGCGCCCAGGGCCTGCCGCAGCCGGTGCTGCTGCTGGATCTGATGGCTCTGCCTGGGCTGGAGGCCCTGGATGCCGCCCGCAACGCGCTGGCCTCGCGGCGTGCGGAGCTGACCGCCCTGGCCCGCAGGGCCGCCGAGGCCGCCCAGGAGCGGGATGCGGCAGCGGCGGCCACTCGCCTGGCGGCCGCCGCCGAGGCACAGCAGGCCCGCGATTGCCTCGCCCGGGATGCCCTGCAGCAGCAGTGGCAGGCCGTCAGCGACGCCGGCGAGCGGGCCCGTTCCGCCCGCGATCAGCTCGATGGCCTGCGGCGGGCGGCCGGGGAGGCCCGCGATCGCGCCCAGGCCGCCGAGGCCCTGCTGGCAGCGCAGACCCGAGAGCAGCAGGCCATCGCCGCAAAGAACGATGCCGATGGAGCGTGCAACCGATCCCAGGCGGCCCTGCTGGAGCTGCGCCGCCGTCAGATCGCCGGCATGGCGGCGCGGCTGGCGGCAGGGCTGGAGGAGGGGGGGGCTTGCCCGGTGTGCGGCTCCCCCCACCATCCGGCCCCGGCCCAGCCCCAGGGCGATGCCGTGGCGGATGCGGCGATCACTGCGGCGGAGCGGCAGCTGAGCACGGCCAGCGCCGCGGCCCAGGCGGCGGCGGCGGCCGTGGCCACGGCCCGGGGTGAGCGGAAGGCGCTGCAGGACAAGGCCGGTGCGGCGGCCGACGACCCGCTGGCGGCCCGGGCTGCCGCCACCACTGCCGCCGAGGCCCTGCAGGCCGCCCAGGCCCTCGCCGCCCAGCTGGATGGTTTCCAGGAGCAGATCCGCGAGCACGAGCGCCAGCTGCAGCTCCTGCAGGGGGCCATCCAGGCGGCGTCCACCCAGCAGGCCCTGCAGGCCCAGGCGGCGGCTGACGCCGCGCGCCGGGCGGAGCAGATCCGGGCCGAACTGGCCGGTGCGTTGGGTGAAGGCGTCGACCCCCGGGCCGCGCTGCTCACCCTCGCGCCGCTGGAGGCCGCGCTGAAGCAGCTGGCGGGTAACGGCCAGGCCTGCTCCAGCGCAGAGGCCCGGCTCGAGCAGGCCGCCGCCCGCCTGGCCCGGGAGCTGGCCGGATCGGAGTTTGGGGATCTGGCGGCAGTGCAGGGGGCCTTGCAACCGGAGAGCTGGCGCCAGCGCCTGGCGGAGCGGATCGAGGCCTTTGGCAAGGCGTTGATTGAAGTGGAGGGGCTGCTGGCCAGCGCTGATCTGGCCGGGTTGCCGGAGCAGCGCCCCGACACCGGGGCGGCCCAGCAGGCCGTGACCCTGGCTGATGCCAGCCGCACCGCGGCGGTGGAGCGCCACAGCGAGGCCCGGGGCGCGCGCAGCGCGCTTGAACGGCTGGCGGAGGAGCACCGCCGGGGGGCAGCCGCCCTCGCGGCGACGCAGGAGCGGGCGCGGCTGCTGAGTGCCGTGGCCGATCGCTGCACGGGGCGGGCGGCGCCGTACATCTCCCTGCAGCGCTGGGTGCTCTCGGCCTACCTGGCGGAGATCTGCCGCTACGCCAACCAGCGGCTCGAGCTGATGACCTCCGGCCGCTACCAGCTGCGGCTCAGTGATGAGGGCGGCCGGGGAGGGCGCAATGCCGGCCTCGGGTTGCGGGTGCTCGATGCCTACACCGGTGAGGAGCGGGAGGTGAGCAGCCTCTCCGGCGGCGAAACCTTCCAGGCCTCCCTGGCCCTGGCCCTCGGGGTGGCCGACACGGTGCAGGCCCATGCCGGCGGCGTGCACCTCGATGCCCTGTTCATTGATGAGGGCTTCGGCAGCCTCGATCCCGACAACCTGCAACTGGCCATGGACGAACTGGATCGCCTGCGCGACGGCGGCCGCATGATCGGTGTGATCAGCCACGTGGGCGGCCTGAAGGAGAGGATCCGGGTTGGCATCGCCATCACCGCCGGCGAGACCGGTTCCCGGGCAACCTTGTGCCGCACCGCGACAGCATCCTGACCCTGGTGGTGTGCGGAAGATCTTCCCTTCGATGCGTTCGCCAGGGATGAACGGATTCAGGCGACACTTCTGCTCCACTATCACCATCTGGAGCCCGATGTGCAGCACTCCAGTGTGATGGCATCTAGGAGGTGCACGGTGATGCTCGGCTGCGCATGATCTGCAGCACAAAAAACAAAAATCCCAGCTATGGCCTGGGGTTTGAGCAGTTGGTTTTGTTGTTTGAAAAGCCGGAGATCGGATTTGAACCGACGACCTACTGATTACGAATCAGTTGCTCTACCACTGAGCTACACCGGCATGGGGTTCAAATTAGCATTCAGGCTGTTCGGCTCTCGCCTGCTCCCATGGTTCCCCCCGCGCGCGAGCCCCTTGATCCCGCCCTCAAAGCTCGCCTGCTGCAGGAGGCCCGCACCCCCTGGCGGGGACTGCGGCGGGCTCTCTGGTTCGCCTTTACGGCGTCGGCCGGGTTGGGCCTGGCCACCATGGCGCTGCGCGCATCCGCTGGCGATGCGGTTGCCGGTTCAGACCTGCTGATCCAGATCGGAGCCCTCGCCCTGTTCGGCACCCTGCTCTGGCGTGACAGGAACGTCGCTGACGGCGGCGATGGCTCCCGAGGCGACTGAGCCGCCCTCCGGTTCAGGCAATTCAGGCGGTTCGGTTGGCTGCGGCGGTGGCTGCTCCTGGGGTGCCTCAGGTTGTTGCGGTTGCTGAGCCTCTTCGGCGTTGGGGTTTGGGCTGGGGCTAGGGCTGGCCGCCGGCACGGCGCTGATCTCGAGTGGGGGGAGCAGCAACAGCGGCAGGCCCAGGTTGAGGCGGTGTTCGGCGGCCTGGTTGAAGCTCAGGGGCAGGGTTTGCTCCACGGCGGAGGGGCTGCGGCTGAACATCCACAGGGCCTGCACCAGCTGCTGCCACTGCCACAGCATCACCGCCAGCAGGGGCACGGCCACCAGCAGCACCACCAGCCTTGGGCTGCTGGCCAGGGGCGACCAGGCCCAGGCCAGGCCGGCGGCTCCATCCGCCCACCACAGCAGTGGCAGCAGCGGCAGCACGCCACTGGCGGCCAGCAGCTTCAGGGGCAGGGCCCCCTGCAAGGCGCTGAGGCGCAACTGATCCGGGCGACGCCCCTTGAGGGGCACCTGCAGCACCAGCAGCGACCACAGATCCGGCGGCAGCCGCCAGAACAGGGCCGCGGGCCCCAGCGCCCCCAGGGCCCAGGTGAACAACCGCTCCAGGCCCGGCAGGGGGCCAGGGTCGGCGCCCGCCAGCACGAGCAGCAACAGTGCGGTTTCCAGGGGCAGGACCGCCAGCCCCAGCAGCTGGAGCCAGAGCAGCGGTTCGCGCCGGGCCGGGTTGCTCCGGGTGGTCACGGTCAGACGGTGAGGGTGCGGCGCTGGGTGACGAGCTTGAAGGCCTCCACCCGGTCGCCTTCCTGCCAGTTGGCGAAGCGATCGGTGCCGATGCCGCACTCGAAGCCCGTGGCCACTTCCTTCACGTCGTCCTTGTTGCGGCGCAGGGAGTCGAGGTCGCCCTCGAACACCTTCTCCTTGCCGCGGAACACGCGCACCTTGCAGTTGCGCTGCAGCTTGCCATTGGTGACGTAACAGCCCGCCACGGCGCTCTTGCCGATGGTGAACACGGCACGCACCTCGGCTTCGCCCAGGCTCTCCTCCACCAGCTCGGGCTCCAGCAGGCCCTCCATGGCCAGTTGGATGTCTTCCAGCAGCTTGTAGATCACGTCGTAGTCGCGCACATCCACGCCGGTGGCATCGGCGGCGCGCTTGGCGCCAGGAGCCATCGAGGTGTTGAAGCCCACAATCACGGCGCCGGAGGCGGCCGCCAGATCCACATCGGTTTCGGTGATTTCGCCCGGTGCCGACAGCAGCACCCGCACCTGCACCTCGCCCTGGGGCAGCTGTTCCAGGGAGCCGAGGATCGCCTCCACGGAGCCCTGCACGTCGGCCTTGAGGATCAGGTTGAGCTCCTTGAGCTCGCCCTCGCTGGCCTGGCCCGACATGGAACCCAGCGACACCCGGCGGGAGGCCATCTGCTGGGCCAGGCGGGTAGCCCGGGCCTCGGTGGCGCGATCGCCCACCACGGAGCGGGCGGTCTTCTCGTCGGGGTACACCTCGAACTCGTCGCCGGCGGTGGGCACTTCGCTGAAGCCCAGGGCCTCCACCGCGTAGGAGGGGCCGGCTTCCTTCACCCGCTTGCCGGTGTCGTCGACCATGGCGCGCACCTTGCCCAGCACCGGGCCGGCCGCCACCACATCGCCGGTGCGCAGGGTGCCGTTCTGGATCAGCAGGGTGGCCACGGGGCCCTTGGCCTTGTCGAGGTGGGCCTCGATCACGGTGCCCTTGGCCATGCGATCCGGGTTGGCCTGGAGGTCTTCCACCTCGCTCACCAGCAGGATCATCTCCAGCAGCTTGTCGATGTTCTCGCCCTTGATGGCGCTCACCGGCACCATCACGGTGTTGCCGCCCCAGTCCTCGGCCACCAGATCCTGGCCTGAGAGCTCCTGCTTCACGCGGTCGGCGCTGGCGCCCTCCTTGTCGATCTTGTTGATCGCCACCACGATCGGCACCTCGGCGGCCCGGGCGTGGCTGATGGCCTCCAGGGTCTGGGGGCGCACGCCGTCATCGGCGGCCACCACCAGCACAGCCACATCGGTCACCTTGGTGCCGCGGGCCCGCATGGCGGTGAAGGCCTCGTGGCCCGGCGTGTCGAGGAAGGTGATCTTGCGCGGCTCGCCGCCGTGCTCGATCTCCACCTGGTAGGCGCCGATGTGCTGGGTGATGCCCCCGGCCTCGCCGGCGGCCACCCTGGTTTTGCGGATCGCATCCAGCAGGCTGGTCTTGCCGTGGTCCACGTGGCCCATCACGGTGACCACGGGCGGGCGGCGGATCAGGTGAGCAAGATCGCTCTCCTCGATCATCTCCACCGTCTTCTTGGCGGCCTCCTGGACGTCGTCCTCCAGTACCGGCACGCCGAACTCCTCGGCCACCGCCTCGATCGTGGAGAGATCCAGGCTCTGGGTCACCGTGGCGATCACGCCCTTGAAGAAGAGGCTCTTGATGATTTCGGAGCTCTCCACACCGAGCTTTTCGGCCAACTCCTGCACCGTGAGGTTGCCCTCCGGCACCACGAGCATGTCGGGCCGCTGCTGCTTGGCCTCCCGGGCTGCCCGCAGCTCCATGGCGCGGCGGCGCTGGCGCTGGCGGGTGGTTTCCTTCTTGCGCTTGCGCATGGCCGCCATGGGTTTGGCGGCGGGGGCAGCGGTCTTGCTGCGGGGCTTGGCCGGGCGGGCCAGGCTGGCCTGCAGCACCAGCGCCTCCTGTTCGCCCGCGTAGCCACTGGTGGCGGCGGCCAGGGAATCATCGTTCTCGCCGATGATGTGCACCTTCTGGCGCTGCTTCTGCGGCGAACGGCTGCGCAGGGCCTCCAGCTTGGCGCTGTCGTCCCAGTCGGGACGGCGGGGACGGCCACCGCCACCGGGGGCCTGCGGGGTGCGGAAGTTGGGCCGGCGCGGGGCGGCCGGTGGCGTGGCCAGGGGCCGGGGTGCTTCGCCGGGGGCTCCCGTTTCGGGGGCGCCGGCGGGCCGGCGCGGCGGGGCCGCACTGGGACGGGCGCCCGGCTTCTGCAGTTGCATCAGCTCGCCAGGGGCCACCGGCTTGCGCATGCCGGGCATGCCTGGCCGTGTTGGCGGCGCCGGACGGTTGCCGCCACCGGGGCCGGTGACGTCGCGGCGGATCGGCTTGCCCACCAGCTCCACCTGGGGGCGTGCTGGGGGCGCACCGGGTTTGGCGCCCTGGCCGGGGCGCACGGGGGCTGGAGCGCCGGGGCGGCTGGGGGCTCCGGGGCGTTGGCTCAAGGGGGGGCGTCCGGACGGCGCAGCCGGACGACCACTGCCCTGACCCTGGCCTTGACCAGGCCCCTGGCCGGGCTGGGGTCGGCCCACCAGTTGGGGGCGGCCAGCGGCGGGCCGCACCGGGGCTGGCGCGCCGGGGCGCTGGGGTGTGGCTGCGGGGCGCGGCGGCGGTGCGCTCGGCCTCGGTGCCGGTGCAGCCGCGCTGGGCGGCGTGGGCCGGGGCGCCGTGGCGGGCCGTGGTGCGGGCGCCGGGGCGCTGGGTTTGCGGGCAGCAGGAGCTCCGGCCCCGGGGCCGGCAGGGGCGGCGGGGCTGGCGGGCGACTTGGCCACGATGGCTGGTGCGGGCCGTGCCGGCGCACTGGGTTTGGCGGGGGCGCCTGGCTTGGCGGGCCCACCGGGCTTGGCGGCGATGGCGGGCTTGGCGGGGGCGCCCGGCTTGGCGGCCGCTGGTCGAGCTGGTGGGGCCGCGGGGGCGGCGGGTCGGGCTGGCGCTGCAGCCGCGGCCGGCGCCGCTGGACGTGCTGGGGCTGGGGCAGGGGCCGTGGAGGCTGCAGGGGCCGACGGGCGGGCTGGTGCGGCCACCACGGCGGGTCTCACGGGATTGGCAGGCGCGGGCTGAGCCGGCACCGGCCTGCTGGGGGCGCTGGGGGAGGCCGGTGCTGCGGCCGCTGGCGCGCTGGCCTTCTGCACCGACAGGATCGCCTTGGGGGCCGGCGCCGCGGCGGGAGCCCCGGCCGCGGGCTTGCCGCCGGCTTGGATCAGCTGGCGGATGCGGGAGGCCTCGTCGTCGCTGATCGAGCTGCTGTGGCTCTTCGCAGCAATGGAGAGCTTCTCGGCGGCATCGAGCACGTCCTTGTTATCCAGGCCCAGGTCCCGGGACAGCTCGTAAATCCTGACTTTGCCGCTGCTGGTCATTCAATGCTCCAATCGTTCGGGGCAACGGGTGCCTCCGGGTCCCACGCGCGGTAAGACCACCATTCATCTTGCCTCAGAGCCTGCAGGCGGGGCGGGGGGCAGCCGCTGCTCGAGGGCGGCGTAGAAGGAATCCGCAACCTGGCAGCGCAGGGCTTTCTGCAATTTCTTGCGGCGCCTGGCCTCATCGAGGCAGACGTGGTTCTGGCATACGTAAGCGGAACGGCCCATGCCCTGATCCAGCGCCATGCCGCCCTCGCTGAGCCGGATCACCCGCCACAGCTGGCGGCGATCCAGCAGCTGACGGCAGGTCACGCAGCGCCTCAGAACGGGCCGGGCGCTCACCCGGCCTCGTCCTGACCAGCCTCGTCCTGATCGGCCTCTTCAGCGCTGCCGTACTCCTCCTCGTCCTCGGGGAGGGGGTAGAGCTCCCGCAGACGGGCATCCTCTTCGGCCCGGGCCGCCTGCTCGGCCATCAGCCGCGCCTCGGCCTCCGCCTGGAGGGCCTCCTCCTCCTGGCGCATGGCGATCAGCTCGGCCACCTTGGCGTCTTCAGCCTCCTGGTCGTACTCGGTGCTGTTTTTGATGTCGATCTTCCAGCCGGTGAGGCGGGCGGCCAGGCGCACGTTCTGGCCCTCGCGGCCGATGGCCAGGCTCAGCTGATCGGGGGGCACCAGCACATGGGCGTGCTGGCCCTCGGGATCCACCAGGCGCACCGCCTCCACCTTGGCGGGGCTGAGGGAGTTGGCGATGTACTGGCCGGGGTCCTGCGACCAGCGGATCACATCGATCTTCTCGCCCCGCAGCTCGTTCACCACCTGCTGGATGCGGGAGCCGCGGGCCCCGATGCAGGCCCCCACCGGATCCACTTCACGCTCCACCGAATCCACGGCCACCTTGGTGCGGGGGCCCACCGAGCGGCTGGGGGGATTGGCCTCGCGGGACACGGCCACGATCCGCACGGAGCCCTCCTGGATCTCGGGCACCTCGTTCTCGAACAGGTACACCACCAGGCCGGCGTTGGCGCGGCTCACGAAAAGTTGCGGCCCGCGGCGGGGCACCTCGCTCACCTCCTTGAGGAACACCTTGAAGGTGGCGTTGGCGCGGTAGTTGTCGTTGGGCAGCTGGTCGCGGCGGGGCAGTTCGGCCTCCACTTCGGGACGGCCCAGGCCGCTGCTCACGGCCATGATCACGCTCTGGCGCTCGAAGCGAATCACCCGGGCGGTGAGCACGGGGTCTTCCAGGTCGGCGAATTCCTCCTGGATCATGCGGCGCTGCTGATCGCGCAGCTTCTGCGCCAGCACCTGCTTGGTGGTGGCGGCGGCCATGCGGCCGAAATCGTCCTTCTCCGGCGTCACGTCGAGCACCACGGTGTCGCCGATCTGGGCGTCCTCCGCCACCTGGCGCACCTCGTCGATGGCGATCTGGTGGTCTTCGCTTTCCACCTCCTCCACGATGATCTTGGAGGCGAGCACCCGGTAGCCCTCCTCCTCCACATCCAGGGCCACGTCGAAGTTGGAGAAGTAGTCCTCCTCGAAGGGGTCTTCGCTGATGCCCAGGTAGAGGGTGCGGCGGTAGCGCTCGTAGCCCTTGAGCAGGGCCTCCCGCAGGGCCGACTCCACCACCTGGGTGGGCAGCTTCTTCTCTTCGCTGATGTCCTCGATCAGGTTCGCCAGACCGGGGAGAAGAACCAGTGCCATGGATGTTGTGGTTGGGTGCGAGCGGTGGATGGGGCTGGAATCAGCCCTCGGTGGGGGTGGTGAGGCGGACGGAGATCACGTCGCTGCGGGGGAAGCGAACGGTGCGGCCGCGCACGTTGAGGTGCACGGTGGTCTCGTCGCGCTCCAGCAGAAGGCCCTCGCGGTCGGCCTCCTGGCCTGTCTTGGCGTCGCGATGGCGAACGGTCACCGGAAAGCCGCGGAAGCTGCGGAAGTCGCGGTCGTCTTTCAGCTCCTCGCTGATGCCGGGGCTGCTGATCTCCAGAACATAGGCCTCCTCCAGCAGGTTGCCGGCTTCCAGGGCCTCCCCGAGCACGCCGCTGAAGGCGGCGCAGTTGTCGAGGCTCACGTCGCCGCCATCGGCCAAACGCAGCTGCACCTGCAGCGTCATCGGGATCCGGTGGGTGAGCAGTTGCACGCCGCAGACCTGAAACCCGGAGGCCTCCGCCACCCGGCTGGCCAGGGTCTGGATGTCGGGGAGCAGAGGATGGGGCAAAGGACGATCGCCGGTCAGGGGACGGGCGGCCCGTCCGGCACCTGCAGTGATCTGCTCACCCGCCGCCGTGCGGATCACTCCGCACACCGTTCAGGATGATGCCCGCCGGGCACAACCAGACCCTAGGCGATCAGGGGTCAGCAGCCCCAGCCCCGCCCTTCAGAGGGAGCCCAGATCGATGCCGGGGGCATCCATGTAGTTGTCGCCGGGCTGGAGCTCACCCCGCAGGCTGGGGTCCTGATTCAGGCACTGCCCTTTTTGTTCGTCGGTGCGCAGGTACTGGCACACCCGGGCCCAGAGCTTGGAGCGGCTGGAGGGGCCGCCATGGCTGAAGTGCACCAGATCACCGCCGCCGGCCATGCCCTGGATCTCCACCTGGCAGAGGGCGCAGCGTTGACGGGTGCCCGGGGGAATCGCAGCCATGCCAGCAACGCGTTGAAGCGGCAAGTTAAGGCCTCTGGTCCCATCGGGTCGGTGCCGTGCGCGTCCTGCAGCTGAGCGATCCCCACCTGCTGGCCGATCCCCAGGGCCTCTACCGCGGGCGGCAGCCCCTGGCCTGCCTGCGCCACGGCCTCGATCAGGCCCTGGCCCAGCTCCAGCCCCGGGGCATCGACCTGCTGCTGCTCACGGGTGACCTCTGCCAGGACGAGAGTTGGGGCGGCTACGCCCGGCTGCGGGATCTGTTGGCGGAGCGCTGCCCGGCTCCGGTGGCCCTGCTGGCCGGCAACCACGACCGGCCCCAGCTGCTGCAGGCCGCCCTGGGGCGCCAGGCCTGGATCGCACCGGCCGCCGTGGCCATGGGCCCCTGGACCCTGTTGCTCCTCAACAGCCACCGGCCGGGCAGCGTGGCGGGCTGGATCGAGCCCGGGCAGCTGGCCTGGCTGGCCGGGCAGTTGGGCGGCGGTGGCGGCCCTGTGCTGGTGGCCCTGCACCATCCCCCCGTGGCCATCGGCGCCCCTGATCTCGACTGCATCGGCCTGCAGCAGGCGGCGTCCCTGCTGGAGCTGCTGCGGGCCAGCCCGCGGGTGCGGGGCGTGGTGTTCGGCCATATCCACCAGCACTGGAGCGGCTCCAGCAGCCGCGCGCCGGCCCTGCCGCTGTGGGGGTGTCCCTCCACGCTGGCGGCCTTTGCGGCGGTGCAGCCCTGCCCGCTGGGGCAGCCCGATTGGCCCGGTGGCCGACTGCTGGAGCTGGCCGCCGATGGGGCCGATGGGGAGATCTCCACCCGCCTGCTGCGCTGGCGGCCGCTGGATTCTGCTTAGCCTGCAGCCTCTGCGATCCGCCGCCGTTGCGCCGCCTGTCTGCCCTGCTGTTCGCCCTCTGGCTGCTGCTGGCTGCCGGGCCGGCGCTGGCCCTCGACCCGGCTGGCGATCCGGCGGCGGTGTTGCAGCCGCGCAGCTTCGTGACGGCCGCGGTGAAGCGGGTGGGGCCAGCGGTGGTGCGCATCGACACCGAGCGCAGCGTGCCCCGTGCCGGCCTGGATCCGGCCTTCAGCGATCCGCTGCTGCGGGAGCTGTTCGGCGATCAGGTGCCCAACAGCCGTGAGCGCGGTCAGGGGTCGGGCATCGTGATCGACGCCAAGGGATTGATCCTCACCAACGCCCACGTGGTGGATGGGGCCGATCGCGTCGAGGTGACCCTCGCTGATGGACGGGCCGTGGAGGGCAGCGTGCTCGGCGCCGACCCGGTGACGGATCTGGCGGTGGTGCGCATTGACGCGACCTCCGGTCTTGTGGCCGCTCCCCTGGGGGATTCCGAGGCGCTGGAGGTGGGCGACTGGGCCATCGCCCTGGGCACGCCCTACGGCCTCGAGCGCACGGTGACCCTGGGGATCGTGAGCAGCCTGCATCGCAACATCACCAGCCTGGGCTTCTCCGACAAGCGCCTGGATCTGATCCAGACCGATGCCGCCATCAACCCCGGCAACTCCGGTGGTCCGCTGATCAACGCCGCCGGCGAGGTGGTGGGCATCAACACCCTGGTGCGCTCCGGCCCCGGCGCCGGCCTGGGCTTTGCCATCCCCATCAACCTGGCCAAGGGGGTGGCGGCCCAGCTGGGCAAGGGCGATCCGGTGGTGCACCCCTACCTGGGCCTGCAGCTCGTGCCGCTCACCGCCCGCCTCGCCCGCGACAACAACGCCGATCCCAATGCCCTGGTGCGGCTGCCGGAGCGCGATGGCGCCCTGGTGCAGCGGGTGATCCCTGAGAGCCCGGCCGAGAAGGCAGGCCTGCGCCGCGGCGATCTGGTGGTGGCCGCCGCAGATCAGACCGTGTCCGATCCGGCGGCCCTGTTGCGGCTGGTGGAGGCCTCCAGCGTGGGAGAAGCCCTGTCCTTGCAGGTGTTGCGTGGTGATCAGCAGCTGAGCCTCTCGATCCGTCCGGCCGCCTTGCCCCACACCTGAGCTACGGTCACGGGCCCAAGGCGCGCGCGTGATGTCGGAGCTGCAGGACCGCATGAAGCAGGCCGTGGCCGAGGCCGCGGTGGAGCAGATCCGCGACGGCATGGTGGTGGGCCTGGGGTCGGGCTCCACGGCCGCCCTGATGATCCAGGGCCTCGGGGCCAGGCTGAAGCGCGGTGAGCTGCGCGACATCGTGGGCGTGACCACCTCGTTTCAGGGCGAAGTGCTGGCGGCTGAGCTTGGCATTCCCCTCAAGAGCCTCAATGCCATCGATCGCATTGATCTGGCCATCGACGGTGCCGATGAGGTGGATCCCTCCTTCCAGCTGATCAAGGGCGGTGGCGCCTGCCACGTGCAGGAGAAGCTGGTGGCCGTGCGGGCCCAGCGCTTCGTGGTGGTGGTGGACTCCACCAAGCTGGTGGATACCCTCAACCTGGGGTTCCTGCTGCCGGTGGAGGTGCTTCCCGGTGCCTGGCGGCAGGTGCAGGGCCAGCTGGCTGCCATGGGCGGCGAGGCCCAGCTGCGCATGGCCGTGAAGAAGGCCGGCCCGGTGGTGACCGATCAGGGCAACCTGGTGCTCGATGTGAGCTTTGCCGGCGGCATCGCCGATCCGGTGAGCCTGGAGAAGGAGATCAACAACCTGCCGGGCGTGCTGGAGAACGGCCTGTTTGTGAACCTGGCCGACCAGGTGCTGGTGGGCGAGATCGTCGACGGTGTGCCGGGCGTGCGCGATCTGGTGAAGCGTTGAACCCGCTGGGTTCAGCCCGGCTCACCACCCTGGCCGGTTGCGGCCTGGCCATCGGCGGCTACCCCCGCTTCCGCTACGACGCCAGTGGTGGCGGTGGCGTGGGTCAGTTGGCCCGCCCTGGTGCCAGCGGTTGGCAGGCGCTGGAGTTCGATCCAGCGGCGTTGCAGATTCCCCCGCTGGAGGGGCGCACCACGCGGGTTCTGGGGCTGCCGCTGCCGCCGGGGCTGGTGATCGCGGTGGCGCCCGAGCGGCTGGCCGGCCGGCTCGATCCCGTCAGCGGCCTGCTGCAGCTGCGCTTTCAGGCCCGCTTCCGCTTCCGCATCGGCAGCCTCTATCGCGCTCCCGATCTGCTGATCGACACCGAACTCAGCACCGAACCGCTGCGCAGCCACCGCCATGGCGTTGCAGGCCGTCGGCTGGACGCTGCCGGCATGGCCCTGTTGGTGGGCGTCGCCACGGTGGCCCCCAGCGGCGATCCCTGGCTGGATCGCTTCCTGGGCCTGCCGGATGAGGCCCTGGCGCTGCTGCGCTGTCAGCTAATGCTGCGCTAGCCCAGCCGCCGGCGCACCGATTCGGCGTGGCTGTGCAGCCCTTCGCTGTCGGCGAGGGTGGTCACCGCGCTGCCTGTGGCCTCCAGCGCCTGGCGGTTGAACTGGATCAGGCTGGTGTGCCGCAGGAAGGTCTCCACGCACAGGGCGCCGGCGAAGCGGGCGGTGCCGGAGGTGGGGAGGGTGTGGTTGGGACCGGCCAGGTA
>Ga0214917_10003985_pt1 | contig 16733 bp, 21 predicted proteins | sample LL_1208_BB_MetaG_FD_177983 | JGI IMG/M metagenome (GOLD analysis project Ga0214917, IMG submission 177983) | Freshwater microbial communities from Lake Lanier, Atlanta, Georgia, United States - LL_1208_BB | ecosystem: Environmental > Aquatic > Freshwater > Lake | place: USA: Georgia | collected... | reverse complement strand
AACCTCGTGCACACCATCCGCAACGCCAATACGCGAACCAGCACGAACCTGCGGAACCCGAACCTCTACCTGACGTGGGAGTCCAAGAACACGGGGACGGGTACGTCGGTGACGATGCGAGGGGCTTCTGGCGGCACGTTCGTGGAGGGGCCTGTCGAGTTCCTTGGCGCGCAGTTCGCTACCACCGTGACGAAGACTATCGGAGCAGGCGCCGAGACGCCTGTGCTCAGCCTACGCGCAGACACGGTCTATCAGAACCGTCTGTCCACCGCGCAGCTTCAGATCGACCGTCTCTCGGTGGCTTGCGACGGCACCAAGAGCGTAGACTTCAAGGTCTACAAGAACGGAACGCTTACCGCACCGCAGTTCGCGCGCGTCAACGCCAACACCAGCGCCGCCGATTACGACTCTGCGGCCACCGCGCTTGCGCTCGGAAACGGCACGCAGGTGTATGCCTTCTCGGTGGCAAAGACGGGCAACGAGACGGAATCCGTGACGGACCTCGACCTGTTCTTGCAGACCGGGGACACGCTGACCATCACCGCGTACAGCGTCAACGCGAGTGACGTGAGCGCATCCATCATCTGGGTCGAGGACGTTTAGCGCACGATAGTCGGCTCTCCGCCGACGCCCTGCGCCTTCGCCCGCTTTCGGGACACAGCCGCCTTCTTCTCAGCGGCAGTCATCGCCGCCGCCTTCTTGGCCGGTCGGCACTTTGGGTAGCCGGCGCTCGCTGTGTCTGCTTCCGCACGCCCGCACGGCGGATGCTTCCCGCCTTCCTTGCGGGAGATGTCTACCCACTTCTCTCCGAACCACTTGCCGAGTCCGCCTTTGGCCATGGTTCAGCCCTTCCCTTTCTTCACGCGGTTGTCGGGGCCGGTCCAGCTCCCGCCGCGCGCCTTGTACTCCTTGGAGGCCCACGCGTTGGAGTAGGCGCTCGGGTGCACCTTATACTTCGCCGCAGCATCGCGCTGCACAGACGCCCACAGCTGGGGCTTTGTCGGCTTCGGCTTCGTCATGTGCGCCTCACCAGTTCTTGCAGGACCAGTACTTCGCCGTGGTCTTGTCCTTGGCGCGGGGGTCGGTGTCGCACCCATGACGCGCACGGAAGTTCGCGCGGCGCTCTGGGTTGTCGCGCTTGATCTCCATGTTCGGGTCCCCGAAACGCACGGTCTTCACGTTCCCGGTGTCAGGGTTCTTGACGTAGACCTTGAACTTCTTGGACTCGCCGGGGGTGCGGATGGGCTGATTGAGCGGCTTTGCGGCCATGGCGTGGACTCCGGGGAAGGTTGATTCCGTTGCGCATACAGTAACGCCGCAACGCCATCGACAAGCGGTTGATGTTTCGCTGCGTCGCGTCCCAGCCGAGACGCTTGCAGCAGTCCGTGATGCTCGCACCCGCGTGCACCCATCCCCACACCCGCACCGTGCGCGTGCTCACGGAGCACATGGCGGCGTGCACATCGTAGGCACGGAACCCGATGTGCTTCCGCCAGCGGTAGCGCAGGTTGTTCGGCGTCACGCACAAGGACGCGGCGATGCTGGCCGTGCTTTCTCCAGCGACACGACGGTCGGCCAGTTCACGCAGCAACTTCCGCGTCCATGCTCGTGGCATCAGTCTCGAAGCACCTTGGCTGTTTCCAGACACTTATCTCGAAGATCATCAAGCGACATTTCAACCCGCTCGATGTAGTCGATGCACTGCCGCAGCGCCTGAATGGCTTCATCGTGCGGCAGATCCATGCGCATGAGGCGCAGGTTCAAGCTGTCCAGATCGGGCTTCTTGGCGAACGGGTCGGGCGTCATGCAAGCTCCACGAGCGTCCAGCCAGCGGGGAGCTTCCCGGCCGGCGCGATGGGGCTGGTCAGGATGACCTGATGCGGGCAGTTCGACAGCGCCTTCAGGACCGCCGCCAGCGTCTTGGGGTCGAACGCACGCTCCTCCGGCGTCAGCACCGCGAACTGCGCGTTCGCCGGGAGGATGGCGCTCGCCATGGCCAGCGTGAGCCGTGCCCACTCGGCCCCCGAGAGCGCCGTGTGCAGCGCCCCGTCCCGCACGAACCCGGCGTGGAACACTTCACGCGCGCCCTCCGACAGCAGCATGCCGAACTGGTCCGTGGCCGGCAGGAAGCCCTGTACCCGCGCCGAGAACGACTGGAGCGCCCCCGACAGCTGGAGCCGCCCCGCCTGCCCCAGCGCCTCCTCCAGCGCCTTCCACGTCGCGGCCTCCTGCTTCGCCGTGTCCAGCTGCGACATGACCGACATCGCGCTGGACCATGCCTGCTCCGCGCTCACCAGACCGCGCAACGTGGACTCCGCCGCGTCGCACGCCGTACTGGCCGTCAGATAGTCCGGCGCATCCGCCGAACCGACGACATCCCGCATGTCCGCCAGCGCGTGCTCGGCGTACTGAAGCCGGGTGCGCACATCCAGCTCTGCCGCCTGCGCCGCCGCGAGGCTCCGCGTGGCGCTCGCGTACTTCTCCGCCATCCCGCGCTGCGAAGCGAACAGGCTTTCCAGCTCAGCCTTCCGGTGCGCAAGGTGCGCCGCCCCCGGCTCCGCCCCACAGAGCAGGCAGTCGCCATCGCGCCCTTCCACCGTGAAGGTGAGGAGCGCCATCAGCTGGCTCGCCACATCGGAGAAGCTGGACGGCTTCGGCAGGAACGCCACGTGGGCTTCCCATTGCGTGAGCAGCGCGCGTGCCTGATCGTGCTCGGGGCGCAACGCCTCGACCGTGGACTCCAGTTGCGCCTTGCGCTGCTGCGCGTTCTTGGTCATCTGGGCCGACTGGGCACGCACCAGCACTTCACGCGCCTGCTTGACCGCCTCCTGCGCGCGCTCGATGTCTGCGGTCGTCGGACGCATGACCGTGGGAGACGCGCGGCTGGTGCTTTCCAGCGCCTTCACCGTCGCGTTCGCATCCAGCTTCCGCCGGCGCGCAGCCTGCTCCAGCGTACCCGCGTCCGTCACCCCCGGATTGAGCGTCTGGAGGCGCGTCAACGCCGCGTGCAGCGAGGGTGCCAGCATGGTCTTCAGATCGGTGTCCACCGCGCCGGCCCATCCGAGGAACGCGCGGCAGGCCGTGTCTGCGCTACCCAGCATCGCCTCGCGCACGGCGCGCACGGGAAGCAGCTGTTCCTTGGCGAACCAGTCCGGCACGTCGTGGTCCGCCTTTCGGGCCTTGCCTTCTCCGACGTACTCGACGCCAAAGTGCACCGTCTCCCCGGACGAGAGAAGGACCTCCGCGTACACGTTCGCCTTGCGTCCGGGCGCGAGCGCGAGCAGATCGGCTTCCCGCGCGACGTCCACCCGGCCCGCCACATCCGACGCCCGACCCGTCAACGCCAGTTCGATGGCGTTCACGATGCGGGACTTCCCACGCCCGTTCGGCCCGACGATGAGCGTCTTCGGGCCAAGCTCGACATCCCACATCAGCCCATCGGCTGACTTCACATTGCTGGCGACATGCTTCACGTACAGAGACACGACTGACCTCCTTGTCGTGCCCCTAACCTAACGCCGTGTGTTGCCGTTTGTCAACTGGTCGCGGCAACGCGCTGCGAATGGAACCGCTCCAACCGCGCAAAGTGCGTCGGGTGCGGCGCGCGCTCCCCTCGCTGCCAGCGGAAGATCGTCCACCACGACAGATCGCACGCCAGCGCGATCTCGTCCTTCGAGACGCCCGCGCCCAGCAGTTCGCTGACCATCAGATGCGCCTGCTCCAGCCTCAGTCCTCGAAGGTCAGCGCCCATCCGTCCCTCCACCGGTCCTGCCCCTTGTCTTCGACGCCCTGAATCCCCGCGAACTGGTCGCCCCCGTCCCAGTACACGATCTTCTTGCCCGCCCCACGGGCGTAGCGGAGAATGTCCGCCGTGGCCTTTCCTACCGACAGCCCGTCCGTCACGATGGCGTGAAAGCGCGGCTCGCCCTCGTGGTCGCAGCCGCACCCCACCGAGTACGTCCAGCCGGCCCAGCCGCCCTCTGCCTTCGCGCGGTTCTGGTAGTCGTCGCGCCCCGTGATGACGTCAATCGCGGACTCGGGGAACGCAGACTTCGCCAACTCCCGCAGCGCCACCGTGCGAGAGTCGATGTCGCGGTCGCTCATGCCCTTGGCATGCGCGTAGAACAGGCGGACGGGCTTGGCCATGACCTACTTCCCGCGCGCCTTCTTGGAGATTTCCACGGCGGCAAGCTGCTTCATCGCAGCAGCCTTGGTCTTCGGCTTCTTCGAGAGCGGGCGCCCGTGGGAACTCGTCGCCTTGAACCCGCCCGGAACCTTCTTGATGGCCATGATGTGTTGCCTCCGTGATTAGGCATCTACCCACGTCTGTCCGAACGTGCCAGTCGCAGTGAACGGCACGTCCAGTCCCGGCACCCGCCGCGTCAGCGCGTCCGCCACCACCTTGGCGGCCCATTCGCCCATGCCTTGCGGGACTTCCACCGTGATTGAGTCGTGGACCTGCGCGATGATGCCGGTGCCGGGACCCCACTTGCCCCATGGGATCTCCGCCAGTAGGTCCTGCACGGCAAGGTGCATGATGGCGCTCTCCGTCATGATGATCGGCGCGTTCGTCACTTCGTTGCGCTCCTCGTCCACCCCATTGGCGTAGTCACGCCTCCGCCCGGCGACCGGGTCCGTCCCGAAGGCATCCGCCTTCGCCTTCTTCCCGTTGGCCTCGGCGGTGGCCACCTCCATCGACCAGCCCTTCTCGAACTCGGGCATCGCCTCCAGCCACTTCTCGCGCATCGCCGTCACCTGCCGCACGGTCAGGTTCAGGTTGATGAGGTTCCCACGCTCGTCCTCCGCCTTGGTCAGCACGTTCTGGATGGTGCTGGGCTCCGCCCCATACGCGGCGGCGTACTGGAAGGTCTTCGCGATCTGCCGCATCATCTTTGCCTGCCCAGACCACTTGCCACCCGGACCCCCCGGATGCCCCGGCGCCTTCAGGAAGCGATCCCCGAAGATCGACTCGGCGGCCAGTGCGTGCGGGTCGCCGTTCTTCTGGAAGGTCTCCAGCAGCCGCGCCACGTTCCAGCGCGCCGCGATGATGCGGAGGTGGATCTGGTCCGCGTCCGCACCCGCAAGCTCGTGCCCCGGCGCCCCATGGAACAGGTGCCGGAACAAGACGGGGATCGTCTGGAGGTTCGGGTCCGAGCACGACAGCCGGCCCACCAGCGTCCCGTGCGCGTTCCATGACGCCCGGATGCGCCCGTCCCGGTCCCATGCCTTGCCCCCATGCTCTTGACGGCGCAACGGCTGCACGTAGGTCCCGAGCCACTTGTTGCGCACCTTCCGGAAGCGCCGGATGAGCGACAAGAACGCCCGCTGCCCGTCGTCCAGTGCCTTGTCCGCGATGTGACTGCGGATCGTCTCGTCGTTCACCGAAGGGTCGCCCGTGTCCGTGAAGTCCACCGGGGTGAGCTTCCACTTCCCGTACAGCAGGTCGCGCACCTGCATCCCGCTGTTCGGATTGAACTTCACGAGCCCCATGCCCTCCGCCACCTCGACGCACTGGGCGCGCAAGAACTCCGACTCGTGCGTCAGCCACGTCTCCGCCCGGTCACGCCACGTCTGGTTCACGTACATGCCGACTCTGTGCAAACCCACGCACAGGCCCTGCGCCCAGTGATCAAGCTCCAGCAAGGTTTGCTCGGGGCTCGCCGGCAACGGGTCCCAGCCGCCCCGTTCGATGACCTTGCGGGCCAAGAGAGGGGCGATGCGCGCCGTCACCACGCAGTCGAGCGCGCAATAGTGGTGCAGCTCCCGGTCGGTCTGCGCTGCATGCGACAGCTTCCGCCCCTCGTTGTCGGCCTTCCATGAGTGCACGTCCGTCCATGTGCTCCCGACGAAGCCCAGATCATGGGGCAGTCCGGGCTCGGCCAGTCGGTGCATGAGAATCGTGTCCAGCAGTGGGGCTGGCGTCACCTTGAACCGGGCCTCCATCACCTGCCGGTCGTAGTACCCGCCGTTGTGCGCCACCCACTGGCGACCATCGGTCAACGCGGCGGTGATGAGCGCACGCACCCGTGCCAGATCTCCCTCCGAGTACCATCGCGTCTGCCCGTCGATGCCAAGAAACGGGACCACGATGGCGGCATCCTGCGTCGCAATGCCGACGCACCGGAGGTTCGTCGTCAGGGGCTCGATGCTGTCCGTCTCCACGTCATAGGACCAGAACGGCGCCGGGGTGGCGAGGAACGCTTCCACCTGCGCGACGCTGGGGAACAGGGTGATCTGCGGGTCCACCCAGTCCAGACGCCCCCGCATGAACCACCGTGCGGCACGGCTCAAATCGCTCACCAGCGCCGGGAACCACTTCCGGGCACGAACCACCATCCCCGGAGACAGCGTCGGCAAGATCTTCCATTCCCCACGCTCCATGGGACCACCACGCAACTTCAAGATTCCCAGCGCAGACCCGGTGATGGACTTCGTCGCAGCGTCACCCATGGGGACCAGCTGGTGCACCCGCGCTTCTTCCAGCTCGTTGAGCAACCGGGGCGCGCAGCACTTCACCGGGTCCATCTGCTTTCGCTTCTTGGCCTGCGCCTGCACCTTCTTCAGATCGTTCTGGGGCGGCTGGCATGCCACGGCGAGGTGCATGTTCGACATGCCACGGGAAAGACCTGCACGGTCCATGGCGTCGTTCAACAGCATGCCCGGCGCGCCGGTGAAGGGGCGCCCCGCACGCACGTCGTCGTAGTTCGGTATGTCTCCAATGAGCGCATACTGCGCGCCGGCACGCGTGCCCGGGGGCACGGGGCCTCCCGTGCGACATTCCTTCAGGGGGCAGATGGAGCACATCGCTCCAAGGGCTTCGGGGTCGTACTGGGCCATGGTGGGTCGCTCCACAAAAAGAAAGCCCCGCCTCCAACCGTCCGGGGGAGTGAAGCCCGGAAGCCAGAGACGGGGCAGTAGGGGTTGCCCCCGGTGGCTACATCAGCCGAGCAGGCGGCCGAGCGCGCCGTTCGCCTTCGGCGGAGCGGGCGGCGTCGGGACCGGAGCAGCGGCCTTGAACGCCGGAGCCGGGGCAGCCGCCATCGGGGCCGGAGCGGCCATCGTCGGGACCACGGGCGCTCCCATCTCGGGAGCGGCGGCCGGGGCGGACACGCGGGGCTTCCACTTGCCCTGCTTCACCGCCTCGTAGCGGTCGGCGGTGATGAACTGCGTGTCATCGAAGGAGCCCTTCTCGCCGGCCCGGCGGGGCACGAAGTACACGTAGGCCGTGCGGTTGAGCAGCCATTCCTCGGAGATGGCGACGTTCGTGTCGAGCTGGCTCGCGTCGTAGCCGATGGAGGTGAGGATGGTCTTCCACTTGGCGAGGAAGATGCGATCCTTCTTGGCGTCCATCCCGTTCGGGAGCGGGAAGATGTCCGACACCTCGTAGCCGGACTCCTCGATGGAGGCGGAAACCTTGATGTTCACGAGTCCGGGCTGGTTCTTGGAGTCCTTCGCCTCGGTCTTGAGGATGGTGACGGTGTACGCGCCCTCCTCGGGGGTCTGGGCAGCGCCGCCCATCGGGGTGATACCGGCGAAGTTGGTGTTCAGGGTCCACGACATGGTTGTACTCTCACAGGTTGACCGGACGGCTGGGATAGCCTTCCCGACTGCGCCGTCCTAAAAGACAGCCGGGAAGCTGGAAAGTTACTACTTGAACGAGCGCCGGAGAACCCGGACTTCATTCCGGAGCGCCCGCACCTCGATGTGCAGTTGCGCCAGACTGGACAAGACCTCCATGGCGCTTGCCGGCACCGCGTTCTTCTCATCACGCGCCCGCTGCGCCCGCGCCAGTACGAGCCGTCGATTGTGGGGCAGCTTGCTCACCATGCGCTGACCAGAGCGGCCGTGGCAGTAGGCGCCGACGGACGCGCCGCAGAACGGGCACGCGACGCTGTTGGCAAGGATATGAACTTCACGGTCAGTCATTGGTCACCATCTGGGTGTACGCCTTGCGAAGCATGTGGCGGTGCCGCCCATCGCGGCGCACCCATCGCAAGTGCAGGGGGTCAGCTTCTGCGAAGTTGGCGTTCAGCTCCGCCATGACGTCCTTCTCGGGGCGTCCGCCCGCGAGGTTCTGCGCGACCCACTCGACCCACTCCTCCTGCCAGCCCAGCTCGGGGCGGCGGCGGATTGTGTATCCGGCCATACGAAGAATCTCGCCAAGGTTCTGGGGGCACGTCGGCGGGCAGCAGCCGTGACGGTCCTTCATGACCCACTGCGGGTTCGCGGGCTCGCACTTGTAGATGCCCTTCCACTGGCCGGGCATCGTGGGGTCGGCGCACGCACGGAGCACCGTGTCTGCGATGTGCGGGATGCGCTCGGTCAGCGTCTTGCTGGGCAGCGCCGGGCCACCACGGAAGAACGTGCCGTCTTTCGTCTCGGGCTGCCGCTCGTGCGCGTTCAGGATGACGTGCAGGCCGCACGCACGCGCCGCTTCGCGGAACCGAATGACCGTGTCCCGCAGGCTGTCCCAGAGCGCGAACATGTTGCGGCTGCCCGCGTACTTCGCTTCAAGGTTCTGCATCGTGCGCTCCGCGAGGAGCGACAGGTCATCCACGACGACCGCGTCAAAGGTGCCGGGCTTGACCTGCCGCAGCGCCTGCACCGCAGCGTCCAAGTCCGTCACCGGGACGACCTGCCCCGCCGCGTGCGGATCCCAGCCCACCACGCGCAAGGAGGGCTTCAACGCTCCGGGCAACGCGAAGAACAACCCCATCGGGAAGGAGAACAACGTGTCCGTGGTCTTCCCCATCCCCGAAGGCCCGTACACAACTACCACCGCTGGCTCACTGAAGGACATCTCGACATCAACCTCATCAGGTGCCAGAAGGATAACACCGTGCGTTGCCGTGTCGAGGCCATTCGCGCGCTTTTCATGCGAAATCGCGAGAACCCGCGTCGAACGTGGCTACTGGCCGCCCCAAGAACAGTAGTCGAACGCCGCGCACTTCCCGTAGCGTCCGACGCACGAGGTTTCGTTCAGCGACTTCGGCCACCCGGCGGGGTCGCGCGCACCCGCAAGCGTCTCTACTTCGAGCCGCGCCATCCGGTTCCGGGCGTCGAGCAGCGTCTGCGGAAACTGGCTGTCCGCGAACGGGGCGGCTTCGAGGCTGGGCCGCGCGAACTTCGGAGGCGGCGTCGTCTGGATGAAGTTGAGGATGACGCCCTTGAACGCGTCTCCGAAGAACGCACGCCCGAGATGCTTCATGCCGATGAACTGCCCGTGCAGGGAGTATCCCTGCACGCTCTCGCCTTTCATGACGCTGGTGGTCTTGTGGTCCCAGAACCAGACGCCGCCCGATGCGTCACGCGTGACCAGATCTACGCGCGGCGCGTAGTAGATGGGCTCCCCATGCTTCGCATGGCCCGGTGCGTCCATGACGCCCAGCTCCGCCTTCCAAACTTCTTCCACGGCGATGACCTCATGGCCCTCGTCGCCCCACCACGCCTGATACCGCTGCATGGTGTGGATGGCGTTGTCCACGTGGTTGAAGCCGTACTCGCCAACTTCCACGCCCATGTGCGCAGCTTCCTCGGGCGAGTACCACTGGTCCGGATCTTCGCCCATCTGTCGCGCCTGAAGCTGCCGGTAGTAGTGCGCCAGCACCAGATGCACGGCGCGGCCACGCGCCTGCGCCTCCGATCCGCCCCCATCCCGCTTGCCCGACGCTTCGGGCATCCGGCGCATGTACTTGTACGCGTACAGCTGCGGGCAGTGCAGGAACGCCGAGTACGGCGACCACCCGAACTCACTGGGACCGGCGTTCAGAAGAATCTTGCTCACGACACCCTCACGACTCGTCCTGTCCTATCACGATGTCATCCGCAAGGAGGGTATTCAGCAAGCTGGCAACGTCATCCAGCAGTTCTTCCTTGTTCTCCGTGCCAACAAGGCTCTGCCGAAGCGCGTCCACGTCGTTGTCCCCGGTCAGCTGGGCGACGCTGGGGAGCTTGTTCAGCAGCATTTCGGCCACGCGCTCGTCCACGGTGCCCTCTGCGATCACGTACTGGATCAAGACGGGGCGGTTCTGGCCCAGACGGGCCACACGGCCCTCGTACTGCATCACTTGCCCCGGAGTCCATGGGAGCATGGCGACAATCATCAGGTCGGCGTCCTGAAGATTGAGTGATTCCCCGATGGAGTCGCCCGTTGCGATCAAGATCGCGGGTCCGGCGGCCTTCAGCCACGTCTGGCAGTGCGCATCACGGTCTTCCGGGCTTTCTTCCCCGTGCGTCGCCCAGATCTGGGCGGTTTCTGGGAGGGATTTCCGCGCCTCGGCCCCCAGAATGTCCACATCGTGGCGTCGTCCGGTCAGCACGACGACTTTGTGCCCCGCTTCTGCGGCTTCCGCGAGGGAATCCAAGATCCACTTCCGCTTGCGGGACGCGGCCTCGGCCAGTTTCACCTCCAGCGTGCTCTCCTGCCCCTCTTTCTGGGCCTTCTGGATCACCCGCGTCCACGATCCGGCCGCCTTGTTCTGCTCCTGCACCGGCAGAAACACGGTCTGACGTCGCTTTGGCGGCAACATCTGGGCGACTTCTTCGGGAAGCACCCGGTGCACGCAGTACCGGAGCCGATATTCCAGCTCCTCAAGGTTGCTCGCACCCCGGTCGTCCATCCCGCCGAAGGTTCCGGGGCGTGCCGCGCAGTAGCGCGTCGCCCAGTCCCAGTACTTCCCCCACGTTCCGGGCTCGACAAGGTCAAGCTGCGCCCACAAGTCCCGCACCCGGTCCCGAATCGGGGTGGCGGTGAGCGCGAGACGCTGGCTGGCCAGCTTCGAGAGGTCGGCGGCGCTCGCCGCGATGTTCTCCAGCTTCTCGAAGTCCAGCGTCCCGTCCGAGTTCGGCGTCGCCTTCCAGCGTTTGTGAGACTTCGAGCGGTGGATCTCGTCAAACGCAACGGTCTTCGGCCGGAGTATCGCGAGATCGGTGATCGCCGCCGGCAGACTCTCCCAGCTCACGATCACGAACGGGCGCGCCACGCGGCGCGCGTACACGTCGATGTCCTCCCAGTTCTTCCGCCGGAGACTCGGAGGCAGCCAGACCTTCGGCTCGACGTTCGTGCGCGCCTTCACCTCGCGATACCACGTGAACAGCGCCGCGCTCCGGGTGACGACCACGTGCGGCCCGTCGTGCGAAAGCGACCATAGAACGCCAGCTATTGTCTTGCCCGAGCCACAGGGCCACCAGAGATGGTGCCCCTTGCGCGCGACGGCGCGCTCCAGTCCTTCCTTCTGGTAGCTGGTGAGCAGCGCAGGGATCTCCGCCTTCACCTCTCCCCGCTCCACCAGACGGGACAGGCGTTGCTCGAAGCCGGCGTGCGCACGCGGCGGAGGCTGGGGCTGCCACGCGAATCGGACGTTGGCCTCGACCAGACGCGCCTCCAGCGTGTGCGCCCCGTGATCTGGCACGACGATGTCCAGCCGCCCCGGACGCGGAGATACCTTGATGCCCGGCACCAACACCTTCAGCGCCGCGACGAACTCCCCATCCGCTTGACCCGGCCACGCGCTACAAGACAGGCTCATCTCAACCTCCGCGCTGAATCTTACCCGGTGGGTTGCCGTTTGCAAGGCCGCCGGCTACTTCTGGGAAGCGCGAAGTCAACCCATCCCCCGCGCATGGAGAACCCCTGAATGGAAACCGTGACCGAAGCTGAGATCGCTACGCTGCTGGAGAACCTGCCCGACGACAGCTGGTTGAAGCAGTACCTGTACTACGCCGTCCGTCAGTCCGACGCATCGTTGGCCTACCACGTTGGTGTCGGCCTCGGGGTGCTCGCCGCCATCGCGCCGCCGAACCTCTGTATCGACACGCTGCCCGGCGGGAAGGTCAGCGCGAATCTGTGGGTGCTCATCGTCGGTCGTCCTGCTGTCGATCACAAGAGCACGGCCATCCGCGTCGGCCGTGAGCTTCTGGCGTGGGCCAGCCCGTTGTCCATCGGTGAAGACCCGGCCTCGTATGAAGGACTGCTGGAGAGCCTCGGGCAGCAGCCGAACCAGCTGCTGGTGATGGGCGAGTTCGGAGACTTCCTCTCGAAGACGGAGGGAGGCGCGAACAACTACATGTCGAAGATCAAGGCGGGCCTCACCCGCATCTTCGACGGAGACCCCATCGAGCGCCGGCTGGCGAAGCGCACCGTGCGCATCCCGCAGCCCCGTCTCTCCATCCTCGGTGCCGTCAACCCGTCGTTCCTTGAAACGCACGCCGAGATGCAAGACTGGGAAGGCGGGTTCATGTCGCGCTGGATGCTCGTGCACGCGCATCGGGAGCGTGAACTATTCGCAGCCGAGCCCGACGACTCGCGGCGTGAATGGCTGGTCCAGTGGCTGGTCAACGCGGCGAACGCGCAGGTCGGTCGGTGCATGGGGCTTGACCCGGTGGCGTCTCAGGTCTGGTACGACTGGAGCAAGGAACTGGCGGCACGACTGGAGGCAGACCAGTCTCTCGCGCGTGTTGCTGCCCACGGGCGCACCGCCACGCATGCCGCCAAGATGGCGCTGCTCGCGTCGTTCGACTTCGGGCAAGCCCGGCTCACGGGGCAGTGGGTCATCACGGAAGATGCCATGCGTTTGGCCATCGGGCTGGCGGAGCTGCACTACCGTTCCGCCATGGGGCTCGCAGAGCTGGCGAGCGCCGGACGCGACATGCGCGAACGCCGCAACGTGCTGAAGGTCATCGGCACGGACTGGACCAGCTACGGACAGGTGCTTCGCGGCGCAGAGCTGCTTCGGTCCCGCTGCGACCGCATCATCGAGACCTTGGTGGAGGAAGGCGCGATTGAGTCGCACCTCATCGGCTCGAAGATGCACTTCCGCCGCCGTCAGGAAGACACGGTTGACGAGCCCGAATGGGCCAGCAACGTGTCCAATCTTCTGCGAACCGCCCGCAGCATGGTTGCAGACCCGGACGAGATGCACTAAACAGAAAGAGCGTGAAGCAAAGTGCGGCGCTTCACGTTTCAGGGTTCGGGGTTGGCCCCCGGGGGATTTCCCCCCGGGGGTTTCTCGTTTAGGGCGCGGCCTCCAGCGCGGAGACGAGGGCGATCATCTCGGGGGTCATGCCTTCTTCTCCTCCGTCCGGTGGTGCGGCGGGATCCAACTCGGCTGCGGGCACCACGGTCGGTGCCTGACAGGGCGCGTCGGTCGGATGTGTCCTCCGCACGCAGGGCACTCGTCACAACGGCACCCGCCGTTCGTCCGCATCCCGCCCCGGTACACGGCGTAGAGGCAGGAGTTGTCTCCGCAGTCTGGCATGGTCACTTCTCCTCGCGGCGATGCTCGCCGCGTTCGATACGGTCGGCGTAGAACAGCAGGAGGCCGCGCCCTGATGGGGATAGGGCACGCTCTCCGGCCTCGATGGGATGAGGCTGGTTCGCCTCGCTTCGCACATACGCCACCACGGCGGCGCGCTCGGCGTGCCCTCCCTCCTCGTAGGCGTGCTGGTTGTCCATCCGGTGCTCGTCCAACATCATCTGCTGGTCCGCGACGATGGCGCGCAGGCGCTCCACTTCCGCGACGAGGGCGGTGGCTTCGGCGGGGTAGATCGACCACGGATACCCGTGCTCGGCGGCACGACGCAGGGTGGACAGGGCGTGTTCAGTCGTGTTCATCTGTTCTCCTTTCGGAACGCGCGACGCATCTGCTTGTTCTCGGAGCGCACGGTTTCAAGCGCCTTGAGGCCGTCGGCCAGCAGCGCGTTGATCTCATCTTCTGGAGCCTCGGGGCGGTTCTTCACGCGCCACGCCAGCCGCCGCATGACGCGCTGCGCCTTGTCGATGGCGGGGCACGTCCAGCCGGGTGGCGAGGTGTCCGCATGACCTACGGCTTCGCGCGCGGCGAGGCCGCTCCAGTCACTCGTCTTCATCCGAGCACCGGGCGGTCTGCGATGGCTTCCATCATCTGCTCCTGCTCAATCGGGTCTTCAGGAATATCCGCTCCGTAGGCAGCCCGAATGAGCACGCGCAGCGACTTCAAGTTCTCCGCCGTCGCCGGCCACGCGACCGCTTGTGTAGGCGAGACTACAAACGCGAAGCAGTCCTTGCCGTCCAGCGTCGTGCTCTGGAGCGCGGACCACCGCAGCTGTTTGAGCATCGCGATGGTCGGACGGTTCCTCCGTCCCGCATACGCCCCCAGAAGCTGGCGAGCGGCGAGCACGCTTTCTTTATTTACTCTGGGTGGACTAAAGCCCTTGAAACGCCTCCAGAGGTTCCACGCGCGGATGTACATATTACAAGTTGTAACAGTCAGGTCGAGCGCCAGAAGGTCTTCCGGGGTGGCATCTTCGGGGATTCCATTACGGAGCGTAGCAGCGACACTGGAGGCGTAGGTGCCGCACGTCGAGATGGCAACCTGACTCCGCAGCCAGACCACGAAGGCGTCGAAGTCCGGGTGCGGCGCAGGGCCTTTGGGGCGTCCCAAGAGCCGGCCGCCCTGCTGAATATCATCGGTTGCAACTGGCGTTTCTTTCGGTGTTGATTTCGGCATCGGCGGTAGCGGCAGGGATGTTTTCAGGTAGCTCATTCTCTTTCCTCCGGAGGTGAAGTCGGTTTCTGGGTACGGTGGAGATATGATCTATCTCTTTCGGTAGAAGAATGTCAAGGGAGAGGGGGGTAATAAAAGTGGGGTGGTGATGGGGGTCTGTCTCGGTGTATAGTATTAGTATAGGGTTAGGAAAGGAGGGGAGGAGCATATATATACTTAGAGATATATATTATATCCACAGGGGTATCAGGATTGAAGCTCCGGTTCAGGGAATGGTAAAGTAAGTCTATGGGATATGGGGATTTTTTGTGAGGGTGCTTTCCTTGCGACATAGGCGCATGCGCGGGGGGGCGATAGGGGTCCATGACCCCATGGCCCATGGGGAGGGGGTGGGGGCCATGGGGCCGTGGCCCATGGGCCATGCCGGCCCCCGGCCGTCCATGGGACGGGGGGGCCAGCGCCCCCGTGGGGCGGGGGGCGCGGACATGAGAAAGCCCCCGTGGCCATGGGCCACGGGGGCTGGGAGGACTGGGGGCCGGGGGGCTACCCCGGCCCATGGGGACTACTGGCTACAGGTGGACGCTGTCAGTCCACACGCCGTTGACGCACACTGCCCACGTCTCCCCGCTCTCCAGCATGCGCTTGGCCTCAGCCATGGACACGACGCGGGGACCGTCGTCCGTGGCCACCTTGACGGGGTTCGGACGGGCCGGCATGGCCGCGTCGGCCTTGACGGGCCGGGCCGGCATGCCGGCGTCGGTGGTCTGGGCGGGGGCGCTGGTGGACTTGGCCGACTTCTCGGCCGCCTCCACCGTCGCACGGTCGGCCCATTCCCCCGACGGGAGCAGCACGAACATGCAGTCGGGACGCATGGTGCCCTTGCCCTCTACCTTGACGGCCGGCGCATTGCGCTTGGCCGAAAGGGCGCGGGCTTCCGCCTCCTCAGCCGTGCCCACCTTGACGGGCCGGGGGACGTGGAGCAGCCGCACGTAGCCTTCCGCTGCCATGGCCGCCTTCAGGGCCTCGGTGGTCGCCTTCCGGAACGTGGCATCGCTCCCCGTGGGCTTGGCCGTGGCCCCCGGCGTCAGGTAGCCGCCGCAGGCGTCGGCCGACTCTCCGTGCGCGTAGGCCGCCTTACTGGCCATGATGTCCCCGGCATCGAGCTTGCGGAGCAGGTCGGCAACTCCGTGGGCAAGGGGAGCGCCGCAGCGGAAGCAGGGGATGGACTTGATGGTGGTCATTGAATCACTCCGTTCATGGCCCTTGGGGCCGGTGGTGTTGACGTCGGGGATCGGACCCGACATCGGCAACTTGCCCGACCCCGTGAGAAGCGGCAACACGGCGAGACAACCCCACGACGCACGGCCCCTTGGAAAGCCGCCTGCAATCGGCGTTCTCGCTGAATGTCAAGAGATTGTCAAGTCGCCGTGACAGGCCGTCATGGCCTCATGGCCCCATGATGGCCCCATGGACCCACCCCACCCTCCCCATGGGGCCATGGCCCATGGGGTATGCACGTTGGCCCTATGCCCCTATGCTCAGTCTCCCGTGCAACACCGCTCACGCGCGCGCCCGCGCGCGAAGCAATGAGGCCCATGGTCCTGCGACCATGGGCCTCGTGTCCCCATCCCCATCCCCCCATGCCCGCACTACCGCATCCGCATGAGCGCCTCGGGCTCCTCGCGAATGGCCCCATCGCGGAGCGTGTCCCACATGGCCACGGCCCATGCCTGTTGCACCTCCCCCATGGGTTCCGGAGGCACCGGATCCGCGGGAGGCAGCTGGACATGTGCCAAGTGCGCCCATCGGGCCTTGAAGTCCTCCTCCTCCTTCATGGCCTGCTCCATGGCGGCACAGATCTCCTCCCACGTCCATCCCATGGCACGCATGAGTTCCAGCCCGGTCTTGGGGTCAGTGTCCATGGGGTACATCAGCGCACCTTCCACATGACGTACATGGACGACAGGAGGCAGCAGAACATGGCGATCCCGCCAGCATGGCGGGCAATCTCGGTATGGTCATGGATGGTCATTGGCTCATCACTCCATGGGGACACGGCCCCGACGTCGGTGCATCCGACTCGGCCACCTTGACACGGTGACAGCCGCAAGGCAACCCCCCCCCACTACCCGACCCACCAGAACCCCGCTCCGAACCTGCGCTTTCCAGACTTGTCAAAAGATTGTCAAGGAGACAGCCCATGCTGCCCCCATCCCATGCTCCCATCCCATGCACCCGTGCCCCCATCCC
>Ga0214917_10003984_pt1 | contig 16733 bp, 13 predicted proteins | sample LL_1208_BB_MetaG_FD_177983 | JGI IMG/M metagenome (GOLD analysis project Ga0214917, IMG submission 177983) | Freshwater microbial communities from Lake Lanier, Atlanta, Georgia, United States - LL_1208_BB | ecosystem: Environmental > Aquatic > Freshwater > Lake | place: USA: Georgia | collected... | reverse complement strand
GTGCACTTTGTTCTGGTGTAAAGCGATTTAATACTGAACCAATTCCAAGAATGAGAAACATGAGGCCAATTTCGAATGGAAGTACCCATCTCAGGTTCAACCCATTACGTAGTCGGTTTGCGAGAATAAAAATAGTGATGGTGAGACCTACTTTAAGTGCAATAAGAGCGCCGTAGGCGGTCAACCAACTATCACTGACTCGCAATCGTGTCCACGCATTTACGATTCCACTCAGCACTACCGCTGACGAGGACCAAAGTGCAATTGTTGATACTCGAGGAAGAGCAGATGCTTGATCCTTCTCGTGCATTATGCGAAGGGAGACAACGCTCCCAATCCAAAAAGTTAACGCTGTTACATGAATTGCCAGCGAACCAATTGCAAGACTATGACTTCCGAGTGAACTGGAGTGGCTTTGGAAGACTGGAGCTAGCTGGCCGCTGAGGGCAAGCAACATCAACCAGATCGCGCCGCCATTTCGCTTTATGCGAGGTGCAAAAATAGCAACCAGGATTGCAATAGACACTTGATAAGCAAGAAGCTTGCCTAAAGTAACTTGGGTGATAAACGATCGAACAATCGTATATTTAAGAACTTCACCGATATCTGATTCAAAAATATTTGCAAGTGTTGACAATAATTTCCCAATGGATGCAATAACCCAAAGACTCGAACCAACAACAAGGAATTTCCTGGTCTGGCGAGATGAGTTGAGAAAATATCCATCTCGTTCTGGGAGCAAAAAGGAAAGTGATATCAAGGTACCAACCACCAAAACCGAAAGCGCCGTGTTGGCTATATCGAAGAACACAAAAGGACCTCTGACTCAATTCGCCTTGGGAAAAGTACGACCCTAAGATTACGCCTGTGCCTACATATCAGTACCAATGTAACGCCTGTGATCATGCCTTCGAGGTAGTGCAATCCTTCACAGATGCGGCAATTTCGATATGTCCCGAATGCGGTAAAGATGTCCGCAAGATCTATTCCAATGTCGGAATAGTCTTCAAGGGTTCAGGCTTCTATAAGACTGATTCGCAAGCGAAGAAAACAGAAGCAAAACCGAGCTCTACTCCAGCTCCTACTCCAACAAAAGCTGATTAATTAACCGTGATGTGGGGGCTTATCGCCCTTGATTTCATCATCTCGTGATTCATCTTTTTCCAAATCAATTTCATCAGAAGTTACCGATGGCAGAAATTCACTCATTTCATTCCTAGCGAACGTTGTACACCTTTAATAACCAAAGGAAAAGAATTCTTTGGCATGAGACCTTCGATAATCAGTGAGCTAGCGCCGTGAACCGCAGACCAAACCATCACCTCTCCACCTTGACGTGCATTCTTGGTCACTAAACCTTCTTTTACGAGATCATCCAACGCTTCTTCAAGTAATTTCCAAGCGCGACTCTCGGAGTGCGATTGATCATGTTCGCAGAATCCGCCAAAAATCAATCGGTAGAGATTTGGTTCAGCCAGCGCCCACTTAAAGTATGCAGCGCCCATTGCTTCGAAGCGATCTTTTGCGCCGCGCGCTCCACCGCCTTTTATTTTCGAGATTGCTTGTTCTTGCATTTCGGCAAGTTGCTGGAAGAGAACTTCACCTACGGCAGAGACTAAAGAATCCTTATCTTGAAAGTAGTGATAGCAAGCGCTGGGACTAACTCCGACTTCTGCCGACACCGCGCGAAGAGAAAGGTGATCTGGTCCATATTTTCTAACTAAAGTTATTGCAGCTTCAACGAGCGCGCTCTCTAAATCTCCATGATGATAGGAGGACTTAACCGCTGCTCTTTGTGCCATGGTCAAATCATGCTCCTAAACTTGACAATGTTCAAATAGACACTCATAATCTGAACATTGTATAGATAATCGAAGGGGATCATATGTTTGAGCGTTTGGGACATCTCATTGCTAAGCGTAAGAAGGCAGTACTCTCACTCTTCCTGCTCGCCACAGTTCTTGCTGGCGGAATCGGCTCTCAAGTATTTACTCGCTTCGATTCCGGTGGATATTCCGATCCCAATAGTGATTCGGCAAAAGTATGGGAATATCTCGACAAAACCTTCAAGGTGAAGGATCCTGCGATTGTTCTTGTTGTTGATGGCAAAGATAAATCGGTAGATGATCCAGAAGTTATTGCAACAGCTCAGAAGATTGAATCTCGTGTACGAAGTGAAGCTACTGCCGAAAATGTAATTTCCTATTGGTCTGCTGGTAGCGCTCCTGCTTTCAAGAGCAAAGATGGAAAGTCTGCCTTTATCTTCATTTATCTAAAATCTACTGATTTCACTGAAATCGATAAGCTCGGTGGCGAATATCAGAAAAAATATGACGGCGCTTTTGAAAACGTCGAAGTTTATGCATCAGGTGGAGCCGTCTTTGCTAATGCAATTAATGGCCGGATTCAGAACGATCTCAAAATCTCAGAAACCATTTCAATCCCCTTAACGTTCCTACTCTTGCTATTTGTTTTTGGTGCGATGGCAGCATCAGCGATGCCTCTCGTAGTGGGTATCACCGCAATTTTGGGAACCTTCCTAGTGATGTATCTGCTCACACTTGTTACTGATGTCAGCATTTTCGCGCTTAACCTCACAACTGGCCTTGGGCTTGGTTTAGGAATCGATTATGCACTTCTCATGGTCAATCGTTTCCGCGAAGAGTTGGCTAAGGGCTTAGATAACGAAAGCGCAATAGTTAATACGCTACGAAGTGCAGGAAAGACAGTCTTTTATTCGGGCCTCACAGTCGTGCTTACCTTAATTTCGCTCACTTTCTTCCCACAGAACTTCCTTAAATCAATGGGATATGCAGGTGCAGCAGTTGTTGCGCTCGCTGTCATTGGTGCTCTGATTCCACTTCCTGCGATCTTGACCTTGATGGGTTCAAAGATCAATAAAGGCGTGGTCCGTAAGAGTGGAATCGTTCAAAAAGAAGATGGTCGTTGGGCGCGTGTTGCTCGTTTTGTGATGCGCCGTCCCATCAGCGTTGTTACTGCCTCTTTGGCAATTCTCTTCTTGATGATTGCTCCGATTACCAACATCAAATTTAGCCAAGTTGATAGCGGAGTGCTCCCTAAAACTGATCGCGCCTATATTGCTTCACAATTTATTGCAGATGAATTCCCCGGTCAGGAAAGTAATCCAATCGAAATTATATTTCCAAATGGCGCCACACAATTAAATGAGATCAATGCATTCATTACTAAGGTCTCTGCAACACCAGGAATCATTCGAGTCGGTCAACCTGAGGTTACTGGCGCTTCTGCTCGTGTCGTTGCAATTCACTCTATGAAGCCTCGAACTCCTAAAGGTGAAGATCTCATCCACAAACTGAGAGATCTGCCTGCGCCAGAAGGAACTCTCATTGGTGGCGCTGCAGCTGATTACGCAGATACCCAAGGCGCAATTGCAAAAACTCTTCCGGCCGTCATTGGTTGGATCATGTTTACCGTCTTACTTCTCCTCTTTGCCTTTACAGGTTCAATAATCTTGCCTATCAAAGCGGTCATCCTCAACTTCACATCACTTGCCGCAACGATGGGAATTCTTACCTGGATCTTTATCGATGGAAATCTAAAGTTTCTCGTTGGAGATTTCATTGAAACTGGTTCTCTCGATACCAACACCATGGTACTTATTGCCGTTGTGGCATTTGGATTATCTATGGACTATGAAGTCTTTTTGCTCTCTCGCATCAAAGAAGAGCACGACGCTGGCAAACCCAATATTGACGCAGTCGCTTATGGCCTTCAAAAATCAGCGCGCATCATTACTGCCGCAGCATTTATCCTCGCGGTAGTCTTCGCCGCCTTCATCATTAGCGGGGTGACCTCGATCAAGATGATGGGCTTCGGAGTTGCTTTTGCAATTCTTCTTGATGCAACGCTAGTTCGTGCATTCCTCGTTCCAGCGCTTATGCGACTCTTTGGTGAAAGAAATTGGTGGGCTCCACGTTCACTCAAGCGTTTCCAGATAAATCACTGATCTGATTTACGCAGGTAGAATCCTGCGGTGGATTTGATCGCTACTCTGCAATGCGCAGACCAACCCGGAATTGTGCATGCGATGACGAGTTCTGTATTAGCTGCATCTGGAAACATCATTGAGAATCAGCAATTTACCGATCCGGTCACCAACTCCTTTGTGATGCGCACTCGCTTTGAAACCAGCTCCTCTATCGATAAGGCACGTGAAGTTCTAGCTGCTGGACTAGCAAGATTTAGCCCTTCTTTAAATATTCGAGATAACGCCACCCCAAAGCGCGCTCTTGTGATGGTCACAAAAGAGAGCCATTGCCTCCGCGATCTGCTCTACTTGCTTGAACTAGGCGAACTTCCCATCCAAATCCCACTCGTTGTTGGAAATCATGAGGACCTCAAAAGCCTCGTTGAATCTCATGGAGTGAAGTTCAAACACCTTCCTGTGAATTCCGAATCGAAGTCAGCTGCCGAAAAAGAGCTGTTATCAATTATTAAATCCGAAAAGATTGATTTTGTAGTTTTGGCTCGTTATATGCAGATTCTTTCTCCTGAATTCTGCTCACAACTTTCGCATCGCATCATCAATATTCATCATTCATTCTTGCCTGGCTTTAAGGGCGCGAAGCCCTATCACCAAGCACATGCCAAAGGCGTAAAAATCATCGGAGCAACCGCGCACTTCGTAACTGAAGATTTAGATGAAGGCCCCATCATTGAACAAGATGTTGCCCATGTAACTCATGCATCCTCGCCCGAACAATTAATTGCAATTGGACGCGATATCGAAAGACGAGTTCTCGCAAAGGCAGTTCGGCTCTTTGCGGAAGATAGAATCTTTATCGTTGGAAATAGAACAGTAGTTTTCAATTAAATTTTTGTCTTGTGTCCTTGGCCGGAGTTGAACCGGCGACCTACCGCTTAGGAGGCGGTTGCTCTATCCACTGAGCTACAAGGACATACATCACATTTTTAAACTTTGTATTGAGAACATGCAATCCTCAATAAACATTGCTCAATAAATATGACATAACTAATGATAATTGAACGGAATTTAACGGTAAATTGCATTAACTGAATACTTCGGATAACGTACGCACGAATCTCGTTTGGAGTTGATTTTTAACCATGAAAGCCCTAGTAATTGGTGCGGGCGGCGTCGGAAGAGCGATAGTGAATATCGCATCTCGAAGGTCATTTATTACTTCGATGGTCATTGCCGATCGGACCCTCGCACGTGCCGAGGAAGCCGTATACCGCGTTAAAGACCCACGTTTTTCCGCCGCACAGGTAAATGCGGCAGAACTTGAGGATCTACGCGAATTAATCCGCAAAGCAGATCCCGATGTTGTTATTAACGCTGTCGATCCGCGATTTGTGATGCCAATTTTCTTGGCCTGTGAAATTGAAAATACAAATTACATCGATATGGCGATGTCGCTATCTCGACCACATCCTCACTACCCACATCGCGAAACCGGTGTGAAATTGGGTGACGAGCAATTTGCTCGCGATTGGAATTGGGAAGAGCGGAAGATTTACGCACTCGTTGGAATGGGCGTTGAACCGGGTATGAGTGACATCTTTGCCAAGTATGCAAACGATGAACTCTTTAGTCGTATTGATTCAATTACAGTTCTTGATGGATCAAATTTGCGAGTTGAAGGCGCAAACTTCGCTCCATCATTTTCTATTTGGACCACTATTGAAGAGTGTCTCAATCCTCCATTGGTTTGGGAAGATGGTCGCGGTTGGTTTACCACCGAACCATTTAGCGAACTCGAAACATTTGATTTCCCTGAAGGAATTGGTCCCGTTGAGTGCGTTAACGTGGAGCACGAAGAGGTTGTCTTAATCCCCCAGAAAATTGACGCCAAGAAAGTTAATTTCAAATATGGACTTGGCGCAGAATTTATCCAGATTCTCAAGACCATCAACATGCTTGGCATGGATCGTAAAGAGAATGTTGAAGTACAAGGTGTATCTGTTGCGCCACGTGATCTTCTCGCTGCTTCGCTTCCAGATCCTGCAACTCTCGGTTCGCGCATGAAAGGTAAGACATGTGCCGGAGCGCTGGTCCGCGGATTAGATAAGTCTGGTGCGCCAACGGCGGTTTATATTTACAACGTCATTGATAATGAATGGTCGATGAAGGAATATGGTGATCAGGCTGTTGTCTGGCAGACCGCGGTAAATCCGGTTGTTGCAATGGAATTGATCCATAAGGGTATTTGGCAACCACGCGGTGTTAACGGCCCTGAATGGTTTGAACCAAAGCCATTCCTAGATTTACTCCAGGAATATGGCACTTCATGGCATATTCGTGAAGAGGAAGCTAGCGATATTGTTCGGTAATGCCGAACGCCTCCGTTAATCGCCCGATTGCACTTATCACTGGTGCGACGGCTGGTATTGGCGCAGCATTTGCAGAACTTCTTGCATCCGAGAATCACGACCTTGTCATCGTTGCGCGAGATCTACCAAGACTAAACGAACGTGCGGATCATTGGCGTATTAAATTTGGTGTAGAGGTTGAAGTAATTCAAGCCGACTTATCTCGAGATGAAGATATTCGCAGAATTGAACTACGACTCCAGAACATTAGCCGCCCTATTGAAGTATTAATTAATAATGCCGGCTTTGGGATCAATAAGAGTTTTACCACTAGCGATATCGCGGAAGAGATTGCTCTCTTGGATGTATTAGTGACCGCACCTATGCGATTGATGCATGCAGCACTTCCTAGAATGAAAGATAGAGATAGCGGAACAATTATTAATGTTTCAAGCGTTGCTGGGTGGATTGCTGGTGGTAGCTATAGCGCTGCTAAGTCATATCTGACTGTCCTTAGCGAATCACTTCACACAGAGTTGAAAGATACAAACGTTCGTGTTCACGCACTCTGCCCAGGTTTTACCCGAACCGAGTTTCATCAACGTGGAAAGATGAAGATGGGTGGGCTACCAAAGTGGTTCTGGCTTACCGCAGATCACGTTGTGAGCGATTCCTGGAAAGCAGCTAAGGCGGGGAAAGTGCTTTCAATTCCAGGACGTCAGTACAAAGTTCTCTCCTTCATTACTCGGTTCGGACCACGTCCGTTGGTAAGGAAAGTGGGTATGAACGTTCGTGTCCGCCAACGTCGGAAGTAAAACCCAGCGAAAAGATTAAAAAGTTACCTTCTCAGCAAATTCTGTGCCGGTTATTGAGTTTCCCTCACCAATTTGTGAGGGTGCCTCCTTTAGTATGGCGACATAGTTTCATAAGTCCTACGGGAGGAATGTCGTGCGTATCTCACCAAAAATATTTGGCAAAGGAGCAACACTCATTGCTGCTACTTCATTGCTAATGGCTACGACCGCCATCGTTCCTGCTGAGGCGGCCAATAAAGCTGGAGGTAGTTGCACTAAGGTCAATGCAAAGGCAAAAATCGGCGGAGACAATTATGTCTGTACCAAGAACCCAACTGTTAAGAATGCAAAACTCACCTGGGTCTGGAGCGGATGTATCGCTTCACACAAACTTTATCTCGATGCAAATAGCCGCTTGAAGTCAATTACAGAATCTGCAGCTCAAGCTTCCACGATGCTCGACACTGAAATCGCTGCCCTTAAAGCAGAAGCACCTGCGGACGAAGCTGCTGCAAAAGTATTTGATCAAAAAGCTGCTGATGCCAAAGCTAAGCAAGTCAATGCACTTGCTGAAGCGAAAGTAGCAACAGATAACGCCACGAAAGCCGGAGCTACTACAACTGCTGGTCGGACATACACAACCGCTGCAGCGACGTGGACAAAGGCTGCCCGTAGCTATGAATTAGCGGCGAAGAACTTTGAACGCTCTGCTGCAAGTTTGCGCGACAAGATTAGTGAAGTTGCCAAGAAAGAGAAGCAGAAACTCAATGTTGCTCAGACTGTAGAGAACTCCAAGACTGAAGTGAAGTCAACGCTCGAGAACAGAAAGAACGCCTGCCAGCCTGGACTTTAATTAGTCCAAGAGAAACATTAACCAACTACTACTTTTGTAGTTGAAACTTTGATTGGTAGTTGTACCAGGTTTGCTCTTGCTGGCCCGACCTTCACATCACCATTAATCGCAAACTCTGCGCGGTGGTTGGGGCAGACCCACTTTGAACCGCTCTTATTAACAGTCGTTCCTTCATGGGTGCAGGAGAGATTGAGTGCACGATAAGCATTTGCTGCTTTCCCCGTTCTAACAAGTGCAATTGCTTGTCCGGATCCATCCTCAAATTGAACGGTGCCGCCAACTTTTTTAAGCGCTGGATTTTTCGACAGCGTAATTTCTACCTTTCCATTTGCTAGCACTTTAACTCCCGTTGCGGCAATAGCAGTATCAGGTAGTAATCCAAGCGTGAGAACTGCCAATCCACAAAGTACAGCTCGGCGAGATACATCTTTCTCAATGTGCATAGCTTCTCCCTCAATACGCTTCAGTGGTGAGAATTTATCTCTTTTTTCGTGTCATGGCTACGACCGCACTTATCACTTATGTAATTCTCAGAAATGACTCACAACCGCAATGGATTCTTGATTTAGTTCTCTTTAATAGCGTTGCCGTGCTTGCGATTGTATCTCTCTGCTTATCTCCCATCCCCGATGATCGATTGGGAAGATTAGGCGTAGTAGCGGCGCTCGCGCTTTGGACATCTGGTTCTATCGCTTCATCTTTTGATACTTTCTTTGAGTTACCTAAATATATGAATTTGGATCTCTTCGCAGAGATTTGTTATGCCCTTTTTTATCCCTTTGCGCTATTTGGATTAATTAGAGCGCTCCGTAGCAGGATTATCAGCCGATCTTTGGAATTTCTAGATACCTTGATCATCGCCTTAGGATGCACAACTATTCTGGCGGCATTCTTGATCCGCCCAGCGATGACAAGTATTGATGGTTCAACCTTTCAAGTATTTCTTGCCATTCTCTATCCTGTTGGCGATGTGGTTCTCCTAGTCGCCGTCTTTACTTTGACTTTTATTCAACGAGCCACAAGGAGAGCCGTTGTCCTGCTTATCGGAGTAGTTTTATATGCAATTTCAGACTTCTATTTTCTCTACACTTCTCAAGCAGGGATTTATCAATTTGGTTCAATTACAGATATCGGCTGGCTCATGAGCTTCATCGTCATATCTGAAGGCTTCCGGTACCCAGCAAACGAAGAACAGAATCAACGATCATTTAATCCCGCAGTTGCAACCCTCGCGTTACTTGGCAGCTCCGCGATACTTGCAATCTCAGTTCTGCAGCCTGCATACTTCCCGCGATTTATCATCGCCCCCGCTTTTGCAACTATTGCGCTCTCATTCCTTCGAATGGGAGTTGCCATTAACGATGCACGTAACATGAGCAATGAGCAGATTTTGGCTCGCACCGATGAGCTAACTGGCCTTGCCAACCGACGTAAATTTATGACGGAGTTTGAAAACTTCATCGAGCAAAGAGGGTCGGTCTTAATTCTTGATCTCGATGGATTCAAGCCCGTGAATGATGCTCAAGGCCATGGCGTTGGCGATCAACTACTAAAGCAAGTAGCGCGGAGATTTGAACGCGTCATTCCTTATGGCTCACTCCTTGCTCGTTTGGGCGGAGATGAATTTGGAGCGCTCATTAAAGGCGATGAAGGCCATGAAGTGGCTTTAGCTCTTCGAGCAACGCTCTCATATCCCTTCACGATAGAAGGCGCTGAGATTGCGCTCGATGTTTCTGTTGGAGAAGCCAAGAACGCTCCGGGTGAATTTCCCGCCGACCAACTACTGCGCCGTGCCGATGTCGCAATGTACGAGGCGAAGCGCTCGAAAGCCGGCGTAGTCACCTGGCGAGAAGAATTAGGCGCTACAGGCTCAAGGTTGTAAATTTCCGCCGTCCCAGTAGAACAAGGAGTCTCTCGCTTCAAGAAGCCCTGAGACTCAACATATGAGGTGAGAGTTACAACCCCCTAAGGAGGTTCCCTAATTGGCAGAAAAGTTTGCTAATCGAGTACTTATTCTCGGTGCAGGTTCGGTTTCACAGTCAGTATTGCCACTTCTGGTCGAGCATCTTGTTGATGCTAAACAAATCACCATTATGGATCAACGCGATAATCGTTCGCGCGTGCAGGATGCGTTAAATAAAGGCGCAACTTATGTCCAAGATTCCATCACACGTGAAAATATCGACGCACAACTTTCGAAGTACCTGAAAGCCGGAGACTTTCTCCTTGATTTAGCATGGAACATTGATGCCAACACAATTCTTACTTGGTGCTATGACCACGGCGTCATGTACCTCAACACATCAGTTGAAGAATGGGATCCTTATGAAGGTGGATCAAATAAACATCCACTAGAAAGAACTCTGTATTACCGCCATATGCGGATGCGTGAGATGAAATCCAAATGGACCAAGACTGGCGCGACTGCGATTGTTGAGCATGGAGCAAATCCAGGTCTGGTCTCACATTTAGTGAAGAAGTCAATCGTAGATATTGCAACTCAAGCTCTCAAAGATGGCAAAGCGGCTAGTGGCATTGAAGCAGCGCTTACTGAAGAGCGATATAACGAACTTGCGCAACTTCTTGGAGTGAAAGTAATTCACATCTCGGAACGTGACACACAAGTTACCGATAAGCCGAAGCAATGGGGCGAATTCGTTAACACCTGGTCAGTTGAAGGACTCTATGAAGAAGGCGTCGCTCCTGCCGAACTTGGTTGGGGTACGCACGAAAAGACACTTCCTGTTAATGCTTATGAACACACGACTGGGCCAAAGAATCAGATTGCAATTGCTCAACCTGGCGCAACCACATGGGTTCGCTCATGGGTTCCGAACTTTGAAATTCATGGCATGGTCATCCGTCATGGAGAAGCATTCACTATCTCAGATCACCTAACAGTGTGGAATGGAGATAAGGCTGCCTATCGTCCGACTGTTCACTATGCATATTGCCCTACTAACGAAGCAATCTCGTCGCTTAAAGAGCTTGAGATGCGCTCATGGGATCTACATAAGAATCAACGCATTATGAACGATGAGATTACTGAAGGCGACGATCGACTTGGAGTTCTATTGATGGGACATCCATATAAATCGTGGTGGACTGGATCTCTGCTCAATATTCATGATTCACGAAAACTTATTCCTGGCCAATCAGCGACGACGGTCCAAGTTTCATCTGCAGTTTATGCTGCAGTCGCGTGGGCGATGAAGAATCCAGATAAAGGTCTTCTTGTTCCAGATGAATTACCGTGGCGTGAAGTTCTCGGATATGCCGAGAAATATTGGGGCGGCATCCACTCCCAAGCCGCTGATTGGGATCCACTTATGAATCGTAAAGATCTATTCGAAGGTTGGAACAATAAGAAAGTGGATCGAAATGATCCATGGCAGTTTACGAATTTCTTAGTCTAGAAAGATAGTTTAAAACTTAACGCTTAAGGCTTGAGTGGCTTTGCAGCTTTGATCTCTTCAAGGCGAGCGAGCGACTCAAGCCTTTCTGCTGAATGATCAACAATTCGCTTTGGATAGTTATTTTTATATCCAGAATCTGATTCCCATGGTTCATGGACTTCGTCACCTGCCAGATGTGCAAGTTCTGGGATAAATTTCTTTATATAGACGCCGTCAGGATCAAATCTTCTACCTTGTTCGATGGGATTAAAGACGCGGTAGTAGGGCGAGGCATCAGTTCCACAGCCTGCGGTCCACTGCCAGCCGTGAGCATTTGAGGCAACATCGTTATCAATCAAGTACTTCATAAAGAAATTAGCACCGTGCTGCCATTCAATATGTAAATCTTTAACTAAGAAAGATGCCACAACCATTCGAGTCCGGTTATGCATCCATCCCTCTTTGACCAGCTGGCGCATCGCAGCATCGACAAAGGGGAAGCCGGTTTTTCCTTCGCACCAGGCCTCAAATTTCTTTCCGGGTTTGTCGTAACGCATTTTTTTGAATTTGACATCGTAATAATCGCGTGAAGTATGAGGATTGTGGTGAAGCACATCGGCATAAAACTCTCTCCATGCAATCTCTTTTCTATAGACCTCATGTCCTTTGGATTGGCCAAGGGCTGCAAGAATGGTGCGCGGATGAATTTCGCCCCAACGTAAATGTGGGCTTAAGCGACTTGTACCTTCAATTCCTGGAACATTGCGCGCGTCACCGTAATCATCGGCAGCTTTCTTTAAGAAGTTCTTGAAGCGCTGAAGCGCTGCTTTCTCACCTGCTTCTTGGATAAGAACACCTTCGGGCGTTTCCCATTCGGGCAGTTGTTGCTCACTTTTTTTCGGCGATACCCACGTTGGATTCTTCGGCGCTGCAACTGGCGCGCGCCATCCATGAGCTAGCCACGCGCGATAGAAAGGTGTGTAGACCCGATACGGAGTTCCATCATCTTTTCTCACTCGGCCCGGCGCTACTGCGTATCCACTTCCCAATTGTTGTAATTCGATTCCTGCTGCTTTTAACTCTTGATCTCTTGCTTCGCCATAAGGGGCAAAAGGGAAAGCTGAGTGAACCACATCAGTCTGGTAGCGCTTCATTAAATCTTTGAGAACTTCTACAGGTTTTCCGCTTATAACAAACAAATTGCCATCTAAAGATTCGTTGAGCGAATGCAATGACGCAGCTAGATACGCACGGCGATGTGGGCCAGCGCTTTCAGCAATTTCATCATCCATTATGAATAAAGGAATTACCTCATCAGATTCATCAAAGGCTGCAAGTAACGCCGGATTATCAGCAAGTCGGAGATCTCTTCTAAACCAGAAAATCGCTCGCTTGCTCACGACGCGATTCAACTAGTAAGGCGATATCAATGCAACAGAAGTCCATATCTACCGAGTAGATTCTCTTTCTCGGTTCGAGAACAGTTGAGGAAATTACCCATGAAGAAGCTTCTTTCCGCTCTTGTATCTGTGATAGCGCTTCTTTTAAGCGGTATTCCAGCGTTTGCTGCGCCTGATTCGATAAAGCTCACGGTTCACTATCAGCGCCCTGGAGGCGACTACAACGGCTGGAATCTCTGGATTTGGAAGAATTCAGATAACAACTCACTTGATACTCCAGTTTCTCAGACCGGCGTTCAATTCACGGGAACTGATGACTTTGGCAAGGTAGTTACCATCAATCTTGATGGCATGAAGAACTTTAAAGATATTGGAATCATTGTTCGACTCAATGACTGGGCTGCAAAGGATGTCAATGATGATCGATTTATCACTGAATTTGACGCTAATGGAAATGCTGAAGTCTGGTTGGTCCAAAATGATAAAACAATCTATGCCAAGAAACCCACTATTGAGATGAAAATTTCTTCAGCATCTTTTGAAACTACCACCGAAGTTAAGGTGGAATTAAATAAGAGATTTAAGCCTCTTGCTGGCTCCTCAAATGGTTTCACCATTACCGGAGGCTTATCGGTAATAAGTGCTCGGACCGAGAATCCAAATCTTCCTGAGGATAACGAAATTATTCTTACCCTTAATGGAGGTATTTCTATTACCGAGCTCTACAAGATTTCTCATCCCACCTATGGAACCGCTGATATTTCTCTCGGTAATTTAATTACTTCAGAAGATTTCGAAAAAAAGTTCACTTACAAAGGCAATGACTTAGGAAATACCTACACAAAAGAAGCGACCACATTCAGACTCTGGGCTCCCACCGCAACTAAAGTTGAACTGCTCACCTTTAGTTCTTCAACATCGGGAATCAAGAGTAAGTACGTGATGAAACCCGATCTACAAGGAACCTGGCTCTATGCCCTTGAGGGCAATCACGATGGGTTGATTTATGCCTATAACGTGGAGGTTTATGGAGCAGAGAATGAGGCAGTAGATCCATACGCTCGCGCCGCAATTGCTAATGGTAAGCGTAGCGTTGTCGTAGATCTTGCAAGTACTAATCCCAAAGGATGGACAAAAGAAAAACCCGAATTCTCAGGAAAACCAACAGACGCAGTTATCTATGAACTTCACGTTCGCGATTTATCAATGGATAAATCAGCGCCATTCCCTAATTCAGCTCGTGGCAAGTACTCTGGACTTACCTACTCTAACCTTAAAGGTACAAATGGTCAGCCAGTAGGCGTAGCAGCAATAAGAGACTTAGGAATCACACACCTACAACTTCTACCAATTTATGACTATGCATCTGTTGATGAATTAAACCCCACATTTAATTGGGGATATGACCCACTCAATTACAACGTTCCGGAAGGTTCTTATTCCAGCGATCCTAATAATCCAAAAGCGCGTATCACAGAACTTAAGAGCGCAATTCAATCCCTCCATGGCCAAGGTATTCGCGTCATTATGGATGTTGTTTATAACCATGTATTTGATGCTGCTACTTTCAGCCAGAGCAAAATAGTTCCTGGATACTGGTTCCGTACCGACTCTGATGGTCGACTCACGAACGCTTCCGGTTGTGGTAATGACACTGCATCTGAGCGCGCAATGGTCCGTAAATTTATCGTTGACTCTGTCAAATATTGGGCAACCGAATACAACATCAGCGGATTCAGATTTGACCTCATGGGTCTGCATGACATTCAAACTATGCAAGAAGTACGAAAAGAATTAACGGCGATTGATCCTTCTATCATCATCATTGGTGAGGGCTGGAATATGGGCACCCATCCAGGTGAGATCCGCTCTAATCAGAGCAATATCGCCAAACTCGATGGAATTTCAGTATTTAATGATCAGATTAGAGATGGCATCAAGGGATCGGTTTTCACAGCGTCAGATAAGGGTTTTGCGACCGGCACATTTGGTAAGAGAAATAACGTTATGGCAGGAATTATCGGCAATAGCGATTTTTCATCGAGCATCCTTACTGCGTTTACTACTCTCTCCCCAACTCAATCTGTGAACTACGTGGAAGCGCATGACAACAACACTCTGGAAGATAAATTACGGCTCAGTCTCTCCACAAAGAATAGTTCGATTATTGCTTCCTACCATCGTCTGGCTAGTTCAATCCCCATACTGGCTCAAGGAATCCCATTCATTCATGCGGGACAGGAATTTCAAAGATCCAAAGGTGGAGATTCGAATTCATATCAATCTGGCGACGAGATTAACTCACTTAAGTGGGGCCTTGTCTCAAAGAATGCCACTACCCGTAACTACTTCAAGGGACTTCTTAAGATAAGAGCAGAACACCCAGCATTCCGTATTTCAACAACCAACGAGTTGAAGAATAACTTCAAATTCATCAAGACTACCGATGAGGCGATTGCTTACACAATTAAAGGTAGCGCCCTCAACGATTCATGGGGAACTATTGTTGTCATCCACAATGCCAAGACCGGCAGCTCCAAGATTTCTCTGCCAAAGAAATCTAATTGGAATATTGTTGTTGAAGGCAGTAAAGCCGGTACGAAAGTACTGCGTTCCATCAAGAGCGCAGATGTGATAAACGTTCCAGCGCTCTCAACTATGGTTCTCTACTCAAACTGACGTTGAGTAGAATCAATTCATGATGCAGCCCGTTCGAAAATACCAAGTCCGTGGAATACCTGGCTACGTGAACCGGGTCCGCTTCGACCAGACCATAGTTGACTATTGGTGCCCCACAGGCGGTAGCGATCATTTACTTATCGCACATGACGGCCAGAACATTTTTGATCGCAAGACCGCTACCTTCCTCTACACATGGAAGCTCGCCCAAAACGCTATCCGCGTAGCTCAAGAAGAAGGTAAGAAAGCCCCGCTGATAATCGGCGTTTTTCATAGTTCTTCTCAATCCGATCCCCATGGTCGCGGTAAGGATCTCACCCCAGAAGATGCATTTAAAGAGGGGATAAAACCCGCAATCCCCACTCAACTATCTATTGATCAACTTCATGGCAATAAATATCTGGAAAAGATATTTAATGTAATTGCGCCTGCTCTAGTCAATGAAACTGGCAGTCCTGTTTCCCCTGAAACCACCGCCATGATTGGATCCTCCATGGGTGGGCTAGCAACTCTTAACTCTGCAATCCGATTTAACGAAAAATTTCATACCGCTCTTGCTCTCTCGCCACATTGGCCTCTAGGTGGAGATCCACTCGTTGACTGGATCATTAATAAGCTTCCGAATAAGGAATCCTTTAAAGTGTGGATGAGTCGAGGAACTAAAGGACTTGATGCAACATATGAACCATTTCAAGATCGCGCTGATGATTTAATGCGAGTTCTGGGCTGGGATGAGAAGCGATTTAAGAGCAAGGTTTACCATCGAACCGCTCACAATGAAAAATCATGGGCAAGTTATGTAAATGAACCATTACGGTTCTGGCTTAGTAACTAATCTTAAATTCTCGGACTTTGGAGTAAGCCACTTCGTTCTTCTGATTTCTTGCAATTGCGATGACTTCAATAGTAGTGCCTGATTTGTATTTACGCGGTGGAAGAAATACTCGGTAGAGCCCGCCTTCGACTTCATCAGTTTTAAAGGTTCGTCGATCAGCAGTTCCCACATTGATCCACTTTGAACTTCCCTTAAGGCGCACTTGAAAGTTCACTTCCACGAATTCATCTCCAGGAACAGTAGCTTGGAGAGAGAGCCAATTCGGGGTAGCGAAGTCATAATTAATCTTGGCTAAGTTAACAATTAATTTAGCCTTAGATTCGAATGGTTTTGTCGCCTTCAAAATAACGGATGTTATTGCTGGAACCTGGATCGAGACTTTCTTTCCGACCGCTGAAAAACGGGTATTTGGACCGTAAATCTGCTCCCAATTTGATTCCGTTGAAACCGGAATTTCTAGAC
>Ga0214917_10003983_pt1 | contig 16735 bp, 16 predicted proteins | sample LL_1208_BB_MetaG_FD_177983 | JGI IMG/M metagenome (GOLD analysis project Ga0214917, IMG submission 177983) | Freshwater microbial communities from Lake Lanier, Atlanta, Georgia, United States - LL_1208_BB | ecosystem: Environmental > Aquatic > Freshwater > Lake | place: USA: Georgia | collected... | reverse complement strand
CAGTAATTGCTGTAGCCACCGCTTTTGGCGAGGTAATTGGCTTGTCCCCAAACCAAGGTCAGCCCCCCGCCGATGTCGCGTGAATAGCCCCAACGCTCGAATGTCAGAATGCACGAGTCGCCTGGTGAGTACCACTTGGCCCAAATGGTGATTGGCATGGCACCGTCGATATATACATGGCTGCCCTTTTTCAGCAGTACCTTGCCATTGATTTTTTCTTTGTAGAGCACAAAGTCAGCGTAGTGCGGGCAGTCGGTGGCCTGGCTCAGGCCGGGGGCAATCAGGCTCAGGCACACGACACAGGCTCGGATCAAACCCCAGAGGTTGCAAGTGATCATGGCGGCTTTCCTCACTGCAGGCTGCATCGCATCTCAGCAGCGTTTTGCACCGCCAAAATACCGCTCAGCCCCACACCATTGGCGCTGTTGTTGGGGTTGCTGCTGTCGTAAAAAACAACAGGGTTGTCCAAAGAGGTTTGCTTGCCCACCGCATACAGCTTGCCCTTGCCTTCGCTGTCGAGCACGGTTTCCAAGGACATGAAGCCGCTGCTGCCCACGGCATTGAGGGCGGTACTCAGCATGTCGTTGCGCGAGAGTTTGAAAAAGCCTGAGGCGTTGGCGGTCGCAAAAGGCTGGGCGTTAAAGGTCAGGCTTTTGAGTTGCATGCTGACGTTGCAAGGGCCTTGCGCGGAGCTGGTGAGCATGCTGCCGTTGCACCACAACTGGATGCGGTTGGCAAAACCCGCGGGCGCGGTGTTGCTGCCGCTCAGGCAGTCCGTGGTGCAACTGCTCTTGGGCGCGTTGACGGTGCTGAGGGTGGGCCATAAAAAACTGTCGTTGAAACCGCTGTCGAGCACGGCGAGCTTTTTCAATTCGGCAACGCTGGGTTGCAAAGCATTGGCGGGGCTTTTCACCCCGCTGGCGTTGCCCGAGGTGAATTGGCAATTGATGCCGCTGCCAATGGCCGACGGTACGCCGCCAGCGGTCAAACGCACTTGCGAGCACTCAGGGGGGATGGCGGTCAAATCGTTGTAGTAGGTTTGCATGTATTTGCCCACGGCATCGTTGACCGTGAGGAAATAGCCGGCTTGCACCTTGGCATTGCTGAGTTGGTTGTCTTGGGACTGGTTGTACAAATAGCCCATGGTCACCATGGCCGACAAGGCCATCACCACAGAAATTTCCAGCAGGCTGTAACCAAGCTGTGAGGGTTGAACGCTGGGTTGGGTTGGGGGGGTTGCAGGTGTCATTTGATGATTCCTTGGGTGGGGTTGCGAATGCCCGACTGCAAAGACATGGTGGTCGAGAAAAAGGCCAGCATCATGGCGGCGAGCAACACACCACACACCACCATCAAGCTGTTGTTGAGTTGTTTGGCGCGTTTTTCGATGCGCATGATCATGCGGTCGATAGAGCCCACTCCGATGTGGATGAAGGCTTCGATGGGGTTGCTGCGCTCGGAGGCATCTTGGATGCGGTCTTCCAACTCTTGGTCAAACAAACCGGTGTTGAAGGCTTGGCCAAACGTGCCGTTGCTGGGCTTGGAGAGGTTGATCAAGATGTGCCGGATGTGCCACTTGCCCCAAGGTGAGCTGTGCTTGTAGGTGCGCTCAAGCGACGAGCGCAACGAGATGCCCGAGCGCATCAGCGACGCCAATGAAATCATCAGCATTGAGCTGGCGTAGTCTCGGTACAGGTTGAACGGCAAAAACTTGTCGAATTGCTTGCGCACCCGCCCCGTCCAACGCGAAAAGCTGTAAAACAAAGCCACAAAAAATGCCACCACCCCCAAGCCCAGCCCTACACCGTGGTGGGTGATGAATTGCGACACCGCGTACAAGGCCTGACCCATGGGCGGCCATTGGCTGGCGGGTGAGAGCTGCGTCAAGATGGGCACGGCATTGACCGAAAAACCGGTCAACAAAGCGGCAAACATCAGCAACAAGACGATGGGGTAGGTGACCGCTTTGCGCATGGTGGCCACCATGGCATCGGTTTTATGAACCGTCTGCGACAAAAATAACAAGCCATCGGCCATGGTGGCGTCCCCCGCGGCTTGGGTGGCATCGATCATGGTCAATTCGGTGGTGGAGGCGATGCCACGCAAGGCCTCGGACAAGGAACCGCTCTCCAAGCCCTTGAGCATCTGCCAATACAGGGGTGCGGTCAACGGTTGGCGTTGTTGGGCGCGCGACTCCAGCTTGCGCAGGGTGGTGAACAAGGGCACGCGGTCTTTCAATGTCGCTGCCAAGTCGTAGTAAAAGTCCGCGCGTCGCTCATGCAATTCGCGACGCGCAAACCAGACGGGAATAGCGGTGAGCACCTGTTTCATGCGGCCCCCACCAGAGGTTGGAGTTGGCGGGTGCGGGCAATCACAGCGGGTGAACCAAAGGTGCGCTCAAAGTGGTAGGGGTCGATGCGGCCTTGCGCCATGTCGTACAAAGCGTGGCCCCAGGCTTCTTTGCCGAGCATGTCTTCGGCATCAAAGCCGCTGCTGCGCAAACCCAGCCAATGGCTGCGGGCCTGCAAGTCCTGGCCTTGGTGTAACAGGCTGAGAATGGTGTTGTCCAGTGCCAAAACCTCGGCACACACTTTCACCCCTTTGACCCCTGCGTGGCCACCTTGTGCCACCTCCAAACCGGGCACTTGGCAGTGTGCACAACCCTGATCGCTGGCACAGCGCAATGTGGACACATCGAGTCCAAAGTATTTTTCATATTCCACCAAGGTTGACACCGGCAGTGCCGAGAGGGCCGGCACTTTGCAATGCGCACAGTTGATGGGCATGAGCACTTGGTAGACCAAGGTGGATAAAAATTCCGCGTTGCACACGTCTTCACGCAGCAAGCCTATGTGTTGAGAGGTCAGGCGTGCCACGATGCCTAAAGCGGAAGTGGCGTGTACCGTGGTGAGCAATTTGTGGCCGGTTTGAATGGCTGCATGCGCCATTTGCCCCGAGATGCGGTCACGGATTTCGCCAAACATGCCCACATCGGGATCCATGCGCAAAAAAGCCATCATGGCGGCTTCGAAAGGGTTGTGGGCGCTGCCTTTGGCTTGGCGCTGTATGGAAAAGTGCGACACCCCAGGCACCATGTATTCCACGGGGTCTTCAATCGAGATGATTTTTCGCTGGCCTTGCTCAGCCAGCAGTGACAGCAGGGCTGTGAGGGTGGTGGTTTTGCCCGAACCGGTGATGCCGGCGATGAACACACCGCCCCAAGCCGACTGGGTGGTTTCTTTCAGCTGATCGACTTGCCAAGCGGTGTAGCCCAGTTTGTCGATGTGGGGCAAATCGGCATGGCTGGCCTTGCCCGTGCGCAAGATGCGAATGGTCACATCAAAGCCCCCCACGCTGGGGTGGCTTTGGTAGCGCAGTTGCAGTTTTTGCCCGTGCACGTCCATGGGAATCATGGCCGATTGCGGCAGGCCAGCGTTGAAAGCCACCTCGGAGCTGGAGCCCTCTTGCGACAACACGGTATAGCCGGCGGACAAGCCGCTGATGACCATGCGCGAGGGCAGGTGCTTGACCAAGCGCATCAAGCCATCCAAGCGCACCCGCAACACTGCGATGTCGCCGCGCACCTCGAAGTGGATATCGCTGCTGCCCAGTTGCATGCAATGCGCCACGATGCCATTGAGCCAGCCCAGTGGTGCCGAGTCTTGGATGATCTTGGCCATGGTCTCGCGCTCATGCGCCATGGTTTTTTGCAGTTGCAAGGCGTCTTTTTCGTAGACGTGTTGCTGCAACAGGGTTTGCATGATGTCCAGCGAACAGGTGTAGGCCCCGGCAAACCCCAGCTTTAAACGCTTGCCTTGTTCGATCACATTGAACCAGCCCGTGCTGCGGTATTCGCTGGCCAAGCACAGCACGATGAAGCGCTGGTTCTGCGTGGACAAAGCCATCAGTTTGTCGCGCTGACCCGTTGGGATGTGCAACACCGGCTTGTCGCCGTGGGAAAGCACTTGGGTGAAGGCGGGCAGGTGGATGTAGTCCTCGATGTGGTTGCGCTTGACCGACTGCGGCTCACTGCCGAGTTGCCCGTGCGGGTTCGGTTCAGACGTGGCTGTGTTCATCGCGGCGCAGGTTGTGCAGAGGTATTGGCGGGGCCGGATGCGCTTGGCGGGCCAGGGATGCGGGCGGCATCCAGCACTTGGTTGGGAAGAATGTCACTGAGGTCTTGCACCAAAGCCAAATCTGAACCGTATGCGCGCGATCGGTTAGGCGGGTTTGCTTGCATCGTGGTGGGCAGGGCCGCGTCGAATTTCTCCAATGAAGTGCCCAGTGTGGGAGCAGCCAAAAATAGACTCTTTTTGGCATGCTTTCCATCGCTGACCTCTGGAACCAAATACAAACCGTTGGCACCGTAACGCTCTATCACCCAAGGCCCAATCGCTCGGTCACCCTCGTTCAGACGCAGTAAGTGGACTTTTTCGTCATAAATCACTTCTGCCACCAAGTGGTGGTTGATGCCGGAAAGCGACCACAGCATCGGTGGTTTGTCCTTTGGGGACAGAGGAAAAACATCGCCTTCGGTGGGCGCAGATTTTTTCGCGGGCGTTACCGCCACTTTGGCTGCGGGGTTAAGCGCTTGCGCTTGCTGGCGCTTGGCTTGTTCGATCATGTCGCCCAAGGTTTTGGGGTTGGAGCTTTGTGCGGATGCATGGCCAAAGGTGCAGACCAGCAAGCACAGCCCCAGCAAGCTTTCAAGGCGCGTCCGCACGAACATAGTAGTTCCCCGAGAGTTGGAAGCTGTTGCCCAGCGTGGTTTTAAGCAGGTTGACCGTGGCAAACGGTGGTACCACCGTATCCATCGCCAAGCCCCATGGAATGTCTGCAAACCAGCTGCCTTTGAGCAATGGCTGTTGAATCACCAGCCCCTGTGCCGGCGGCGACCAGATCTGGGCTTTTTCCAGCGTCACGCCGTGCACACCCAGCAAGCTCAGGTCTTGCAACCATGAAGACATCTGGCGAAAACCTGGGGATTGCATCGGCAGGTCGGTGATTTGGCTGATACTTTTACCCACTGCTTTGACTTGCACCGGGTGCAGGGTTTGCAGGCTTTGGTGGAGCGCATCGGTGTTGGTGGCCATATGCTGGGTTTGGTGGGTCAATGGCGGTGGCTGTGCATAAAAGTCGTCTACGCTGCCGTACTGCCGACGCCAATCGGCTCGGCAGGTTTCGCTTTGGCATTCGATTTGCGTCATCACCCAACCTCGGTGGGTCAACGGCAAAACTTGGATCACTTTTACCCATGCCTGGTACAAACCCAGTCCTTGGCTGCCCAGGCTTTGCACCATTTGACGCGCACTGGCTTGGTAAGCGGGGTTAGGGTTTGTAGCTTGGGGTGGCGCCGGTGGGGGCAGGTTGCGCAACATGTCTTCGCGCTCCTGCATTTGCCAGTGATACAGCCCCCCCAAGGCGGCCAAGCCCAAGCCCATCAAACCCATGGTGATCAGCAGGGCTTTCAAACTGGGCAAAGGTTTGAGTTTGGTCTCGGCCCGTGGTTGGTCAAACACAGTTTGGGCGCTGAGGGGCTCTTCATCGGTCAACAGCCCCAAGTCACCCACGCGGCGCATTGCTGTGCCTTGGTGCAAGGCTTCAAACTCTTCGATCAGGCCTTGTGCTTCTGACAGGGAACCGATGAAATCAAAGCCGGGCACAGGACGGCGCTCGTTCAAGGCCATCACGGCCACCCGCTGTTGCGGCATGCCAAAAGCAAATATCTCCAGCCCACCATGGCTCCATTGGTCAGCCACATGCAATGCAGCTGAGTACATGGGTTGTTTGGATTCAGGAATGCTGCTGCAAATGCCTACAAAGTCTTTGAGGCCACTGCTGGCATACCACTGCAAACCTTCGCGGCGCAACTTGCCCAAGGTCTTGCGCACCAGTTTCTGCGACGGTTCCAGCAAACGCCACTCCATGCCCAGCACAAAGCGGTATTGGTCAAACCGAATCCACAAGGCGTTTTGGTTCATGGCGTTCACTGGTCGAGCAAGCGGGGGGTGATGAGCACCACGGTGGTGGTGCGGTCTTTAGAGCCTTTGCGAGAGCCTGGCAGTTTTTGCACCAAGGGGTCGACTTGCTGGCTCTCCAGCACTTCGGCGTCAAAGCCGCTGAGCACAATGGTTTCGTTGCTCTTGGCCACCAAGCGTTGCAACACGCCAAAGTTGCCAATGCTGGGTTGTTGGATGGTTTGCAAGCTCGCCCCGGTACCGGAGTTGAACGAGGTCAGCGATTTGAGCGAACTCAAGGACAAGCCACATTCCACCAGCACGTGGTTGGAGTCCAGCAAGATGGGCAACAGCGTGAGGGAAAAACCGGTGGTGATTTCCCCAGGGGTCAGACTGGGTGCGCCGTAGGTGGTGCTTCCGGTTGTGCCCACGGTGGACAAAACCGTGGGGGTGATGGACTTGAGGTAACTTTGCGTGGTTTGGCTGCCCACAGGCACCGGCTGGCGGTTGACGGTGGTCACCACGGTGGAGTAAGAGGAGCTGACACGGCCGAATTTTTCTAACGCCTGAAACAGCAGCTGATTGGTGTTGCCGGCACTGTTTTTCAGCACCAAGCCGATGTTGGCCGCGGTTTCAGGGCTGGTCACTGCTGTGGGCCCTTTGAGTTGCAACTGACCTAAACGCATGGTCTCAGAGACATAGTTCCAATCGATGCCTGATTGAAATTCATTTTTCAGATTGACCTGCAACACCTCTACCGTCATGGCCACTTGGCGCATCAGGGTTTGGTTCAGGCTTTGCATGTATTGCTCTATGGCTTCAACATTGCGAAACGCGTCACGTACGGTCACGGTGCCCGTGTTGGGGTCTATCACCACTTTGCCGCTGACCGAGACCATGTTGGCCAGGTTTTTCTCTATCCCCGTCCAGATGTTGATGTCGCTGGCCGTGCTGGAAGAAGCGGTGCCGCCACCTGTGGACGTCAGGCTTAAAGAGGAGGACAGTTTCAAGCCACCGGGCAACGTCTTGACCGCCATGGTGCGCGACACCACCCGGTAAAACTTGATGCGACCGGATTCATAGGACCAGCGCAAATCTGCACGCAGTGCCACTTGGTTGAGCAAGCCCGCCAAACTACCGGTGTAGTTGATCTCGATGTCGTTTTGCGTTGCTGGGTCGTTGTCATTCAGCAGTTTGTTGCCACCTGCGCGTTGTATGCGTTGGAGTATGGATTTATCGGTAGGTGGCGTGAACGCGGTGGCCGTGGCCAAAGGGTTGGGCGTGGTCGTGGCAGTTGGTGCCTCTGCCACTTGGCCCATGCCTATGGGCACAAACATGGCCACTGGCATGGTCGCGTCGGCGGTCACTTGAACCGGTATGTCGGTGGCGCGCTCAATCAGCGCAGCAATGGTTTTGATATGGTGCCGCCCCGGAACACGCAAGGTCACCGATGCGATGTGGTTAGGCAGCATCTCGTTGCGGTCCAAAGGAACCGAGTGGGTGGTAAAGCGTGGTGTTTGGCTGTTCACCACTGACGGCGTGGGTCCAGGGTAGTTGCGCAACACAGCATTGGCTTGCTCGGTACGCTGACCGATCACACTGTGGTTGTCTGCGATATGGGTTTCATAGCGCGACAGTGCACACCCGCCCAGACCTATGGCAAGGGACACACCGAGGGCGCGTAACACGGGGCGAACAGGTGAACAGGGCATGGCAGTTTCAGCGGGCATATGCGTCTTGGTGGCGGATGACGCTGATGACACGGGTGGACTCGTTCATCACCGCTTGCAGGGGGTAGTCGGTGCTGGCCAAGGCATTCATGACCAGTTGAATGGCGGCGGTAAAACCACCTTCGATGCTGATTTGTGCTTGGATGGGAAAGTCACGTTCGGCTTCCCACATCAACTGCCAGTTGGCGGTTTGCGCCCAACGGCTGAGCGTGTGGTACAGGGTTCGGTCGTGCGTCATCACAGACCACACCGCAATGGGTTCTTCGGGGGGTATACGCACGTTGTCGGGTGGGGTGGCTGGGTTGGGCAGGGTCGGCTTGGCAGATTTGGCCCACTCCACGGACATTTCAAATTCTTCGGGTATGGGCTTGGCGTCATCGCCCTTGTTGTCGTTGGGTGCGGATTTGCCCAGTGGGCCGGCTTTGGCCCCACTGTCGGCGGTCATGGGGCGACCAGCCAAGGCTTGCGGCGAGATGATGTACATTCCTTGCGATGGCCACAGGGTGAGTTTTTTCAGGCTCAAGGCTTGGTTGAACATGTCCCATGCCACACTGGGTGACACCGCTTGGGTGCTTTGCAAATTCAGCGTACCTTCCACGCGGGTATCAACCAGTACTTGGCGACCCGTCATGGCCCCCAAACTGCGAGCGACGGTGGCAATGTCGGTGTTGACGAATTGCAGCCACACCATGCCGTTGTTGTCTGTGGTTAAGGCGGCTTTGTCTGCCCGTGCACTTGCGCGTTCGGGCGTCACACCCGCTGCAGCTGCAGCGGGTGCCGCCAGCGCGGTGGGTCGAAACGGCACGATGTGCGCAGGTCCAGATGGCGACACAGGCTGAGCCACCGCCGGTGAGACGGTGCCCATGGCCAGCCAAGCTGACGCCAGACTGTTGAACCACCACCTGAAGCTTTGCATGAGAGGTTTAGGGTTTGATCGCGATGATGAAGTCGGCGTTGGCATTGATAGCGCAGCCACTAGCAAGGGTGGCCGGGTCAATGTTGGAAGCTCCTGGTGTTTTCAGTTGGACATTAGCAGCAGAAGGATAGGTAGTTACTGCGGCTGTCGGAGATGCAGCAGCTTGCACCGCAATACCGTAAGCCAAAGCGCCGATGCCATTGGCCAAGTCGGGGCAGGCTTCTCTTGGCACACTGCCGATGGTGTAGATAACGCCCGAATTTGCTGCGATACCTGAAATTGCGGCAGTGTTGGCGGTGATGAATTCACCTGAATTGAAGGCTGATCTGACTGCGGTTGCGGCACCAGTGCCGGAAACCTTTGAGGTGTCCCATCCGCCCAAACTGGCAACCGTTTGTACGCTGATGCCCGCGGTTGACAAGGAGCCATAGTTCGCACTGATTTTGGAGCCCAGTTTGGCCATGGTTTTGATTTGGTCATTCACCTTGCCGGAGGTGAGAATGCTTTGCACGCCCGTCAGGCCTGCCACGATCAAGACCGCCAAAATGGCCACGGCGATGGCCAGTTCGACCAAGGTGTAGCCCTTTTGCTGGGCGGGCATGTGTTCAGGAACATTTGGTTTCATTTGAAACTCCATGAAGTTAAAAGAAGTGTTTTTCAAAAACAATGAGTACTTAATAATTGTTTAAACCGAATATACTTCATAAGCTTCAAACATGAAATCTATTTACGTATTTTTTAAATTCCGCCATATATTTATACAAATAAACCACTTAAATTACATACTTAAAGTGTGCTTTTTACAACATTGTGGCTGTAAGGCGCTCAAAACCTATTTGATTGACGTTTACGTCAACGTCAACTAAAGTGCGTGCTTTGCCTTTTTGGTCAGCCCATGTCGGTTCTTACCTCCCATTTGTCCCCCCGCTCAGCCGAGTTCCAAGCCAATGCCCAGGCCATGCAAGCCGCCGTGGCCGACTTGCATGTGCAGCTGCAAGCCAGCGCCTTGGGTGGTGGTGAGGCGGCGCGGGCCAAGCAGTTGGCGCGGGGCAAGCTGCCACCGCGTGAGCGGGTGGCTTTGTTGCTCGACCCTGGCACGCCTTTCCTAGAGCTCAGCCCCTTGGCCGCGCACGGCATGTACAACGGCGACGCGCCTTGCGCAGGCGTGATCGCAGGCATTGGCCGGGTGAGCGGCGTTGACTGCATGGTGGTCTGCAACGACGCCACGGTGAAGGGCGGCACTTATTACCCGATGACGGTGAAAAAACACCTGCGCGCCCAAGAGGTGGCCCAGCAAAACCAGTTGCCCTGTATTTATTTGGTGGACTCCGGCGGCGCCAACCTGCCCAACCAAGACGATGTCTTCCCCGACAAAGAGCACTTTGGCCGTATCTTCTACAACCAAGCCAATATGAGCGCCCAAGGCATTGCGCAAATCGCGGTGGTCATGGGCAGTTGCACCGCCGGTGGTGCTTATGTGCCCGCTATGAGCGACGAGACCATCATCGTGAAAAACCAAGGCACCATTTTTTTGGGGGGGCCACCGCTGGTGAAAGCCGCGATTGGCGAGATCGTCTCGGCCGAGGATTTGGGCGGCGGCGATGTGCACACCCGCTTATCGGGCGTGGCAGACCATTTGGCCGACAACGATGCCCATGCCATTGCGCTGGCGCGTGAAGCGTTGGCGCGCCTGAACCGCCGCAAGCAAGTGCAACTGGCGGTGCGCGAAGCGCGTGCGCCGCTTTACGACGCGCAAGAGTTGCACGGCGTCATTCCCGCCGACACCAAAAAGCCGTATGACGTGCGCGAAATCATCGCCCGCATTGTCGATGGCTCGGAGTTGCACGAGTTCAAGCCGCGTTTTGGCGCTACCTTGGTGTGTGGTTTTGCCCATGTGGAAGGCATGCCGGTGGGCATCATCGCCAACAACGGCGTCTTGTTTTCCGAGTCGGCGCAAAAGGGCGCGCATTTCATCGAGCTGTGTTGCCAGCGCAAAATTCCGCTGGTGTTTTTGCAAAACATCACCGGTTTCATGGTCGGGCGCAAGTATGAAAACGAGGGCATCGCCCGCCACGGTGCCAAGATGGTCACGGCGGTGGCCACCGCGCAAGTGCCCAAGTTCACCTTCATCATTGGCGGCAGTTATGGCGCGGGCAACTACGGCATGTGCGGCCGCGCTTTCAACCCGCGCTTTTTGTGGATGTGGCCCAACGCCCGCATTTGCGTGATGGGCGGCGAGCAGGCCGCCAGCGTGCTGGCCACGGTGCGGCGCGACGGCATCGAGGCCAAAGGCGGCAGCTGGAGCGCCGAGGAAGAAGCCACGTTCAAGCAACCGCTGCTGGACCAATTCGCCCACCAATCCCACCCCTATTACGCCAGTGCCCGCCTGTGGGACGATGGGGTGATAGACCCGGCTGACACCCGACGGGTGCTGGCGCTGGGCTTGTCCGCGGCGCTGAACGCGCCGATTCCCGAGACCCGCTTTGGCGTGTTCCGCATGTAATGTGTATGATTAGTCATTTCTATACACATTAAGGAGGCGGGCCATGCGAACCAATATTGAGATCAATGACGACTTGATGGCCGCTGCCATGGCCGCAGGCGGCTTCAAAACCAAACGCGAGGCGGTGGAAGAGGGCTTGCGTTTGCTCAGCCGCCGAAAAGTTTATGACGGTTTGCTCGCCTTGCGCGGCCAATTGCAATGGGACGATTCGGATGCGGGCTGGGCACGTGCGGCGGAACAACCCGTCACTGTGCAAGAGCCCAAGGCCACCTATCAAGGCAAGCCCTCAACCCGTGGACGCGGCGCAGCCAAATGATCTTGGTGGACACCAGCGTCTGGATTGACTTTTTTCGCGGCCAGCGCAGTGCAGCTTGCGAGGCGTTGGCGCAGTGCCTGGGCGATGCCAGCTTGGAAATCGGCATGCCTGACTTGGTGTTGTTCGAGGTGATGCGCGGATTTCGCGAAACCCGCGCGATGCACGAGGCGCAAGAGTTGCTCACTGCATTGCCCGCCGTGGAACTGGGCGGAACTGACAACGCGCTAAAAGCCGCAGCGCGCTACCGCCAACTGCGCTCACAAGGGCGCACCGTGAGCAGCCCCATCGATGTGCTTTTGGCCAGCTATTGCATGGACCAAGGACACGTGCTGCTTCACAACGATGCCGACTTTGAATCGCTGCAAATTCTTGGAGGCCTGGACACATGGCCGCATTAAATTTTTAAATCAACACACAAAGCCACTCTTATGAACCACATCTACCACCTGCCCGAACACCAAACACTGCGCGACCAAATGCAGCGCTTTCTGGAGCGAGAAGTCGAGCCTAATGGCTTGGAGTGGGAAAAGGCCGGCAAAGTGCCCCGTGAGGTGCTGCGCAAAATGGGCCAAGCTGGCTTTTTTGGCTTGATGTACGAGAGCGAGTACGGCGGTGCCGAGGCCGATGCGCTCACCAACCTGGTGTTTGCTGAAGCGCTGTCACAGTCCACCTTCGCGGGTTTCATCGTCAGCGTGTTGGTCCACACCGACATGGCCTCACCCCATTTGCACCATGCAGGCACCAAGGCGCAAAAAGCCAAGTACATGCCCGGCATCATCGCGGGTGACACCATCAGCGCGGTGGCCATGACCGAACCCGGCGCAGGCTCGGATTTGTCGGGCATGAAAAGCACCGCCAAGCGCGATGGCGATGGCTGGGTGCTCAACGGCACCAAGCTGTACATCACCAATGGCGTGCATGCCAACCTCTACTTTGTGGCCGCCAAAACCGGTGAGGGCAAACACCAAATGTCCATGTTCATCGTGGAAAAAGGCACGCCCGGTTTCAGCGTGGGCCGCGCTTTGGACAAGACCGGCTGGTTGTGCTCTGACACGGCCGAGTTGGTGCTGGACAACGTGCGCTTAGGGCCCGAGACCTTGCTCGGTGAGCAAGACAAGGGCTTTTACGCCCTCATGAAGAACCTGCAAACCGAGCGCATTGCATTGGCGGCCATGGCGGTGGGCCACTGTCAACGCGCGATTGAGCTGACTTTGGACTATGTGCGCCAACGCCAAGCCTTTGGCAAAGCGCTGTGGGACATGCAGCACATCCGCCAACGCATCGCCATGCTCGACGCCAAAACTCGCGCCGCACGCCAGTTCATGTACCACTGCGCCTGGTCGGTCACGCAAGAGCACGACATCGTGCAAGAGGTGTCCATGCTGAAAGCCTTGACCGGCGACTTGGTCAACGAGGTGGTCGGTGGTTGCCAGCAGTTTTGGGGCGGCATGGGCTATATGCGTGAAGCACCGATCGAGCGTTTGTGGCGCGATGCCCGCGTGCTGGCCATCGGTGGCGGTGCCACCGAGGTGATGTTGGAAGAAGTGGCCAAGCGCTACTGACCCCATGTTCTCCAAAATCCTGATTGCCAACCGAGGCGAAATCGCCTGCCGCGTCGCCGCGACTGCCCGCCGCATGGGTGTGCGCACTGTGGCGGTGTTCTCGGACGCTGATGCCCACGCGGCCCATGTGCAAGCCTGCGATGAGGCGGTGCACATCGGCGGCAACGCGCCGCAAGACAGCTATTTGCAGTGGCAGCGCATCTTGCAAGCCGCCATGCAAACCGGGGCCCAAGCCATCCACCCGGGCTATGGTTTTTTGAGTGAAAACGCTGACTTCGCCAACGCCTGCCTGCAAGCGGGTGTGGTATTCATCGGGCCATCCTCGGCATCCATCCAAGCCATGGGGCTGAAAGCGGCCTCTAAACAACTGATGGAAAAAGCCGGTGTGCCGCTGGTGCCGGGCTACCACGGCGCAGACCAAAACCCCGCTTTGTTATCCAGCGAAGCCCAACGCATCGGTTTTCCGGTGTTGATCAAGGCCAGCGCAGGTGGCGGCGGCAAGGGCATGCGCATCGTCAACCAAGCCGAGGACTTTGCCGAGGCCCTGGCGTCTTGCCAGCGCGAGGCGCGCAGCAGTTTTGGTGACGAGGCGGTGCTGATCGAGAAATACGTGCAGCGCCCCCGCCACATCGAAATCCAGGTGTTTGGCGACAGCCACGCCCAGATCATCCATTTGCACGAGCGTGATTGCTCGGTGCAGCGCCGCCACCAAAAGGTGTTGGAAGAGTCACCCGCCCCGGGTTTGTCGCTCGAGTTACGTGAGCGCATGGGCGCAGCGGCAGTGGCAGCGGCCAAGGCAGTGAATTACCTGGGCGCAGGTACGGTGGAGTTCATCGTCGAGCAGTCTGAGCGCGGCATGGATTTCTTCTTCATGGAGATGAACACCCGCTTGCAGGTGGAACACCCGGTCACCGAAGCGGTGACCGGCTTGGACTTGGTTGAATGGCAGTTGCGTATCGCCGCAGGCGAGCCGTTGCCCTTGACACAAGACCAAGTGACGGTGCAAGGCCATGCCATCGAAGCGCGGATTTGCGCCGAAACGCCAGATAACGATTTTTTACCCGCTACCGGTCACCTGCAGGTGATGCGTATACCCTTGGCGCAACGCTTCACGCAGGGAAAGGTGCGCTGGGACAGTGGTGTGCGAGAGGGTGACGAGATCAGTCCGCATTACGACTCCATGATCGCCAAGCTGATCGTGCATGGCGACACCCGCGAGCAAGCGCTGGCCAGACTCGACCAAGCACTCTCTGAGTTGCACATCGTTGGCGTGGCCAACAACGTGGCGTTTTTGCGCCAAGTGGTGCGCAGCCCGTCCTTTGCCCATGCACGGTTGGACACGGCTTTGATTCAGCGCGAAAAAGACCAGTTGTTCCATCAGCAACCTTTGCCTATCGGGCTGGCTGTGGCAGCGGCCATGGTCCACGGCTTGGCTGTAGAGCCGCCGCGCGGCAATGCTTGGATTGACCCTTGGTCGCACACCGATGGTTGGTTGATACAAGGCCAAAGCCTGCGCAAGTTTGACTATGTTTGTGGCGAAGAAACAGGCGCGGCTGTGCTGACGCGTTCTAGCCTCGGCCCCACCCAGTTGCACATAGGCGATCAAACCCATGCCTTGGCGTGGCACGTGCAGGGCGAGGCCGTGCAATTGCAATGGGGCGAGCAGCGGCTTCGCGCTCAGGTGTATGCGGTGAAAGACCAACTCCATGTGTTCGCTGATGTGGGCAGTGCCAGCGTCCATTTCGTTAACCCCTTGGCCCATGCGGCGCAAGGGTCATCGGTCAGCGGCAATTTGTCTGCCCCCATGCCTGGAAAGTTGTTGAGCTTTGCGGTCAAGGTAGGCGACACAGTGAAAGCGGGCCAGGCCTTGGCGGTGATGGAAGCCATGAAAATGGAACACACCGTGGCAGCACCTGCTGATGGCACTGTCGCGGAACTTCTGTACGCACCTGGCGACCAAGTCAACGAAGGCGCACCTTTGCTACGCCTTGAATCGCAGGTGACCTGAGATGAACATGACCCCTTGGCAGGCTTTGCAACAGCGTTGTTTGGAGGTAGCGCAAACTCCTCATGATCAGGCTTGTGCTTCGCCTTGCATGTCGGTGTGTGTCATGAAAACCGATGCCGACGAATGCTGGGGATGCTTGCGCACCTTGGATGAGGTGGCGCATTGGTCGATCTACACCCCCGCCGAACAACGCGGTGTGTGGCACCGATTGTCTGCACGCATTCAACAGCACTTCCAACAAGCCTGACCATGCGCCAACTGACCTTTTACTTGGACTTCATCAGCCCCTACGCCTACTTGGCATTCCACGCCTTGCCCAAGGCCTTGCAGGGCTTGAGTTACCAGGTGACTCACCAGCCAATTTTGTTTGGCGCGGTGTTGCAACACCACGGGCAGTTGGGTCCTGCTGAAATCGAAGGCAAACGCGCTTGGACCTACCGCCAAGTTTTGTGGCTGGCGCAGCAGCAGGGTTGCCCTCTGCGCATGCCTGCCAGCCATCCTTTCAATCCCGTGTCCTTGTTGCGTTTGGCGCTGGCCTGTGATGGCCAAGGCCTACCCAACCACCACCAGTGCGAGCAGCTGTTTCAGCATGTCTGGGGCGAGGGCTTGGAAGCCAGCGACCCGCAACGTTTGGCCGACCTGCAAGCCCGCTTGTCGCCTGTGCGCGACCCGCAGTCTGACGAGGTCAAAAACCAGTTGCGCCAAGTCACCCAAGCGGCGATCGACAAGGGCGTGTTTGGGGTGCCCACCATCCTGGTGGATGACAAATTGTTTTGGGGTCAAGACGCCTTGCCGATGTTGAGGGCTTATTTGCAAGGTGAAGCTTGGTTTGATGGACCAGACTGGCAGGCTTGCTCAGTTTTGCCCAAGACTTTGGAGCGCAAGCGCCCTTAATTCACATGGCGAAATGAAAACCAAGGGTTTGTACTTAAGTTGTCAGCCCTTGTTCAGTTTGAAGTCAGTCGCTGGCAAGCACCTGCCTTGAGAATCTCGTCAGACCTCCATTGGGGGGTACCACCAGGAGACTCCCATGGCTATCGTTCATGAAGACCGACCAATGTCGTCGGAAGAGAAAAAAGTAATTTTTGCGTCGTCCCTCGGCACGGTGTTCGAGTGGTATGACTTTTACCTTTACGGCTCATTGGCAGCCATCATTGCCAAGCAATTCTTCAGCGGCTTGGATGCAGGTTCCGCGTTTATTTTTGCGCTCTTAGCGTTTGCAGCCGGATTCATCGTGCGTCCATTTGGCGCGATTTTCTTTGGCCGCTTGGGCGACATGATTGGTCGTAAATACACCTTCTTGGTGACCATCCTGATCATGGGCTTGTCCACCTTCATCGTGGGCGTGTTGCCTACCTATGCCAGCATCGGTGTGGCAGCTCCCATCATCCTGATCGGCCTGCGCTTGTTGCAAGGTTTGGCGTTGGGCGGTGAATACGGTGGTGCCGCCACTTATGTGGCTGAACATGCGCCGCACGGCAAGCGTGGCGCCTACACCGCTTGGATTCAAACCACCGCCACCTTGGGCCTGTTCTTGTCCTTGTTGGTGATTTTGGGCACCCGCACCGCGATTGGCGAAGAGGCTTTCGCTGACTGGGGATGGCGCATTCCTTTCTTGGTTTCCATTGCTTTGTTGGCTGTGTCGGTTTACATCCGTTTGTCGATGAACGAGTCGCCTGCTTTCGTGAAAATGAAATCCGAAGGCAAAACCTCAAAAGCGCCTTTGACAGAGTCATTTGGCCA
>Ga0214917_10003982_pt1 | contig 16739 bp, 25 predicted proteins | sample LL_1208_BB_MetaG_FD_177983 | JGI IMG/M metagenome (GOLD analysis project Ga0214917, IMG submission 177983) | Freshwater microbial communities from Lake Lanier, Atlanta, Georgia, United States - LL_1208_BB | ecosystem: Environmental > Aquatic > Freshwater > Lake | place: USA: Georgia | collected... | reverse complement strand
TATATTTAATTTGTTTTTTATAAAATACACTGTATATTAAGGAAATACGAATGCTTTCGTTCAAACAATATATGATTGAAACAGAAACCAAAGAAGATCCAAGTCACAGAGCTGGAAATATACAGTATCAGGTTGCAGCACGTTTAATTGCTAAACATCATGGTTTACAAGATCATGCAAGTATTCTTCAGGATATAGAACGCCATTTCAGTGATCCTAGAAATAAAAAATACGAAAATCCAGAATCCGGTGTAGAAGTACATAGGTACAGCAGATCCGGTGAAGGCGTACATGATGTTTCTGTAAGATTACCAGACGGAAACCGAATGAATGCTGAAGTTGTTGGTGGTGGTGGAAAAATGTTTGCCAGTAAACGGGGTATACAAAAAAGCAGAGAATCTGCTGGTGAATTTTTAGCCCAAGCAGAAGATCAACACATCATATCTAAAATAATTAAATCCGGAATAAGCAGAGGAGAATTATCAGAGCCAGAAACAGTTTCGCGCATATCTGGTGGATGGAGACGTTTAACAACTAAACATACCACAGAAAAAGGAACTTCTCAAGAAAAACATTTTCCTGGTTTAGTTGCAAGGCACGAAGACGGAAGACACGTTGCAATGGCAGAGATAGAAGACCACATGGCTTCTAGAGGAACAACACACTGGATTATAGAAGGATGGAAAATTCCTGTAGGACAATTATCACATTTTATGGATCGTGTAGCAATAACACAAAAGGATCCTAATAAAGAAGGAAAGAAAACAGGAAATATTTCAGAAGTTCCACATACTCGGTTGGCATTGCGTGGAAGTGGTGTACGCGATCCATTATCAAAAGAAGCAAAAAGAAAAGGTGGAGACACCAGATGGCATATCGAATTAGATAATATTCTTAAAGCCCATCACGAAAAAGACCAAAACGGATTGAAACAAAAATTTGGAATAGAAAAATTATAGTATAAATATTGGTATGGATAACCTACCACAAACCAGTATTGAAATGTTAAAAATGTTAATGGAAAAGCGATCTGCTGCTTGGCAACGCAAAGAAGGAAAAGACCCTGAAGGTGGCTTGAATAAAAAGGGTGTTGCATCGTATCGCCGCGAACATCCCGGATCTAAACTACAAACAGCAGTCACTGAAGATCCAAAAAAGATTAAAAAAGGATCTAAAAAAGATAAACGACGTAAGTCGTTCTGTAGTCGCATGCAAGGCATGAAAAATAAATTAACTTCTGCAAAAACTGCAAACGATCCAAATTCACGTATTAATAAATCATTACGTAAGTGGAATTGTGAATGAAGTACAAACAATTAATACAAACCCTTTCCGAAACTACTCTGGAATATCACGATGCTCTTAATCCCGATCTATGGGATGGCGATACATTAAAACCACAAGTAGCTTCTAAACTTATAATGATAGCCCATACGTGGGCAGCATTTTCAAAAATTCCAACACATGCAATTAAAGATATTATTTTAGTTGGTGGCAATGCTAATTACAATTATACACAATTCTCTGATATAGATTTACATTTAGTTGTTGATACAAGTGTTTTGGGGGAATGTGAAGAAGTAATACAAGAATATCTAAGAAATAAAAAACAATTATGGAGTTTCTTGCACGATATTAAAATATACGGCCATGACGTAGAACTTTATGCACAAGATATAAAAATTCCATTTGTATCTGGTCAGGGTGTGTATAGTATACAAGATAATAAATGGTTATCAAAGCCAGAATATAAGCAGGTTGATTTGGATGATCCAAATGTACAGAAGAAAGTAAATGATTATGCTAAAAGAATCGATACTCTTATAAGTTCTGGTGCGGATGATAAATCATTTGAAAATATGAAAGAAAAATTACGTAATATGCGTTCATCTGGATTGCAGGCAGGTGGAGAATTTGCTCCAGAAAATCTAGCATTTAAAGAACTACGTAATCTTGGTCATATTGATCGTTTGAATGATTATCTTCATTCTGCACAAGATAAACGATTAAGTTTGGAGAAATAATGGCAAGACCAGTTATTAGAAATGATATAGAAACATATCCGGTTATTAATTTTAAACCAACAGCAGACACTTGGAATGTATGCTCATTTCAAGATAAATTAAGTTTTGCTAATATTGGGTTATCTGGCGCATATAAAGCACTATTTACTCCAGTACCAAAAATTTCAAACGAAAATAGCCCAGGAACAGATAGTCTAGTAACTAATGCATATCGTGCATACGATCCTGAAAGAGATACTTATGGAAACGTATACAATTCCAAAGAACCCAAACCAGAACCTAATTGGTTTAGTAATTTAAATCCATATGATCCTGTTACAAAACAATATAAAATTGCTCCTAATATGGCGAATACAATAAAAACCATAGAAGCAAAATATTATCCCAATGGAGTACCGTCTCCGCATCCAGCATTTGATCCGTATTTTGATCGTTTTGGTGGATCACGCAGTGGAAATATTGTTCCCGTAATAGACATTAATCCAAAAATACCACCATTTATGAACATGTATTTCCACATGAAAGCAATAAGTAATCAAATTAAAGATGATGGATCAAAACTGGTTCAATCACAACTACCACTTGGCATTGAATCTTTTGCTGATGCAACTCAAAAAATGAAATCAACACCAGCAAGAACTGTAACTATTTAATTAGTAGAACCATAACCAGTATTAAATGCATTATAATATGTTTGAGACCAATGTGGTCCTGCCCACGATTTAGTAAATTTAACACGATCTGGTTCACTTAAAGGTTTAGTGTCGTCTATTCCCAGTTCTCGCATCTTTCCCCGCATAACAGCAACAGCTAATTTATGATAATTTTGAGTATTTTCTGGTGTGCATAAATCACCACAACCACCTAATCCGTATCTTCCCCCTTTAACATTACCTGCTTTAATAAATTGTTGTCCTTGAGTTTCAAATTTATCCAGATAAGATTGATCTATACCAGTAAATAAATCAGAAGTTCTTTTGTTTTTTCTCATACCAGAAACAGTTCCGTATGTTATTTGAGCTGGACCAAATGCAGAAGACACTAATTGCTTACCATCTTTACTCATAGGAGGTTTAGCACTGGTTCTAACAAATAAATTTTTGTTAAATTGCATAGGATCACCTATATCACGACCCCTAAATTCCGCACTCATCAGTCCTCTATACAAATTTACATTGTGTTGACCACCAAAATATTCATATGGGTCTTCTTTTTTTTCTATTTTTTCAGTTTCTGTTGCTTTTTGTGGTTGTTCTTGTGGAATTTCAGGTGGAACTGGTTGTCCAGCAGCCAAACTTCCAGCCAAAGTAGCAGCAACTAGTGCATTTTTTTCTGTAATGTATTGAATAAATGTCTTCATAGCATTATTTAGTGATTATATAAATACATTATATGAAATGTTTTTATACTTTTTTAAAAGAAGAGATACTTTTAGAAAAAAATCTAGAAGATTTTATAGAATTTGCATCTAAAGAACTAAATTTACAAAAAAAACCAAAAATAACTCTGTTGGATGATAGAGAAGAACACATGACCAATGCAAATTATTGTCCAGATAGTAAAGAAATTAAAATTTATGTAAAAAATAGAGCATTTTCAGATATAGTACGTTCATTAGCCCACGAAATGGTTCATCATATGCAAAATGAACGCGGAGATCAGATGAATGGTGATACTGGTTCTGATTGTGAAAATGAAGCAAACAGTGAGGCGGGTAAAATTGTGAGAATTTACGGGAAACAGATTCCAAATTTCTACGATAATTAAAAAAAATGTTAAAAAAAATACCATCTCACAAATCGTATAATCCTAATTTAACAGTAGTTAAGGATCAGGCGATAAATATACGCCAAAATGGTATTCTTGGAATAACAGAAATATCTAATCCATCTATCGAACAAATATATCAAGAATTAAGAACTAGTATATGTACTCTTTTTTTCTATAAAATTACAAATGGCCAATATAGACGAATGGTTTGTACACTGAAAGATCACGAACCAGTGCCAAATAGATTTAATAAATCTGGTACAATGGTTGTTTGGGATGTGGAAGCAAATAATTGGAGAAGTTTCTATCCACAAAGAATTTTTAAGTTAATTCGAAACGAACAGACTACCACTGAATAAAAAGGAGGCCAGATATGGCTGGAGATAAAGCTACAACGCTATTGGAAAAATGCTCACAACAGTTAGCAGAAAATGCCTCCGAGATTATACAATTATATGAACGATATTTATTGGATGATGCCACATGGAGAGATCTGGCAAAAAATATGACAAAACTTCGTGCAGCAATTTCTGCATATTATGCTGCTGGTGGAAAATAATCTTTTTTATTTGACTGTTAGTGTTTTTGAGGTAAATTGTTGTTATGAAAATTCAAGACGATATTAAACTCGACTTTGCGGATGTTTTGATTCTTCCTAAGCGTAGTAATCTAGACAGTCGCAATCAGGTTCAACTACACCGTGAATTCCAGTTCAAGCTTCTTGATAAGACATTTTTGTGGACAGGAGTCCCAATCATGGCATCCAATATGGATACTATTGGAACATTCTCTATGGCCGATGCTATGCATCGCCATGATGCTATGTGTGCGGTACACAAATACTACACTGTAGATGAATGGGATATTAATATGAGTGGTTGGATGCGGAATAACGCAGGCCAATGCAGTGTAGTGTATACTATGGGCATGGGAGACTCTTCAAAGAATTTTCAAGAGATTGAAAAGGCCGAACGGATTCTAAAGAAACACCATTCAGTAAATTTTATTTGTATTGATGTTGCAAATGGATATACTCAGAAGTTTGTAAAGTACGTAGAAACTATTCGTGGACTATTTCCAGACAAAGTGATTATTGCTGGAAATGTTGTAACACGAGAAATGACAGAAGCCCTGATTCTGGCTGGTGCCAACATTGTTAAGATTGGTATTGGTCCAGGATCAGTCTGCACGACTCGAAAGGTTGCGGGTGTTGGGTATCCACAACTGTCGTGTATCATGGAGTGTGCTGATGCCGCACACGGGCTAGGTGGTTATGTTTTATCGGATGGTGGTTGCACATGTCCGGGAGATGTATCCAAGGCATTTGGAGCGGGTGCGGACTTTGTTATGATTGGCGGCATGTTTGCTGGCACCGACGAGGCTGCTGGTGAACTAACGGATGAAGGCAAGGAGTTTTACGGGATGTCTTCAGCCGCAGCGATGGAGAAGCATTCAGGAGGAGTAGCGACGTATCGTGCAGCAGAAGGAAAGAAGGTGTTCGTACCACCATCCGGTCCCGTGGATGGTGTGATGCAGCAAGTTCTAGGTGGAGTTCGTTCTACCTGCACGTACGTCGGTGCTGCTCGTCTGAAGGATCTGCCTAAGTGTACTACTTTTATTCGGGTTAATAGACAACTTAATAATATTTTTACGTAATGTGTGATCACAATTGCAGAAAAGTTCATAGAGAATATCAAGAACTGTTATTAAAACAGATGCGGATATTAGCTAATGAAATTAAAGCATGGCGTATGATCTCTTCACAAAGTCAGAGATGGTCTTTGGAAGAGTTTATACGTTCTACTGATTTATCTGGATATCAATATAGTTTAGAACGAGGACCATTATCATTTCCAAATTTTATTAAAAGATTTTGGAGTAAATTACTTGACTTGTTTAAATGGTGAGTTATAATAAACATTATGCCTAATACAACTAATCGTGAAGTTTTTATGAAACATCGGAGGCGTAAGCGAGTAAATCGTCGCAAGCGTCAGGAACAGATCGCACAGTTTGCCAAGAAGAAGACTCGTGAGGCTCTTCACAAGCTTGGCCGACTTCCCAAGATTGCTATGATTGGATATAATTTTTAAACTTTATATTATACTTTCTTTATATTATAAAAGCTTTCTGAAGGTGCTTCAACTTCAGCGTTGTCTGGAATTAAGGTCTACCAGAATCGTACAAATAACCTTCAAAAGCCTCACTAAAAATAGTGAGGCTTTTTTGTTTTAATTATTTGACTATGAGTATTTTTAGTGTATAATATGGGTGTTAGTCAAGCCTTCTTAGCTCAGTTGGTAGAGCAGTAGACTTTTAATCTATAGGTCGTAGGTTCGATCCCTACAGGAGGCACTTTTGGGACGGTAGACCAACGGCAGAGTCGGAACACTTAAAATGTTCGTAGTGTGGGTTCGAGTCCCACCCGTCCTACTAAAAATGAAACATAAACCATGTCTTAAATTAAGAAAACCTAAATGGGGTGTAGGAATAAATGATATTTTGGAATCTTCACAAGCACCACACATAAAGCCTTTTTATAAGACTTGGCAAAACCTTATAATGAGATGTTATAATCCTTCCTTCCAAAAAGGAAGATATGTTGTGTATCGTGGATATACTGTACATCCAGATTGGCATAAATTTTCTAATTTTAAAACATGGATGGAAAAACAGGATTGGCAAGGTAAAGAATTAGACAAAGATGTACTAGGCGAAGGTGAGAAAATATATTCTCCAGACACGTGTGCATTTGTTTCTATTTACACTAATAGAGTTTTTAGAAAATTTGAAAGAAAAAATAGAAACATTAAAATCGATACACGTCAACCACATTATAAAAATCGTAAACGATATTCTGTGTGTATTTCTAAATTTGGAAAAGTTAAATATTTTGGTCATTACTACACGATAGAAGAAGCAAAAAAAGAAGAACGTAAACCATACAGTCAATACATTAGAGAGCTGTCTGATTACGAAACAGATCCAAGAATTAAAGCGAAACTTCTAAAAATAGCAGATAAAATTGAATATGATTCTTGACTTTGTTTAAAATTAAAGTATAATGATTACATCGTAACCCACTCGTACAAGGACAGCGAGTGTGTATAATACACAAATGTCCTAAATTCTATAGAAAGGTTTTATACTATGCGTACTATTACTAAGCAAAACAAGGTAATTAATTACCTAAGCAAGCGTGGCCGCACTCTGACTGCTGCTGAGGCTCGTGCTCGTTTCGGCGTTCAGAATCTTCGTGCAACGATTAGCGATATTCGTGAGGTCGTTGAGGAGTTCGGTAACTGGCGTGTTGAGACTCGTATCAGTCCAACTGGTCGTACTCAATATATGATGCGAGACATTCATCCAGGTCGCCGTTCATACGGCTTCCGTAAGGATGGTAGTCGTTACAAGATCCGTTGAGAGGGATTATGGAAACCGTTCTTAACAGGGCGGTTTTCTTTTATAAATATCATGGAGGTATATTATGGAAAATTTATTTTATGCCAAAACTGATATTAATGGTAGAACAGTAGATTTAGTATTAACTGAAGAACAAGTTCTTATTGGAGTAAAAAATGCATTACAAAACGCAGAACTTGTTTGTAAAACGAATCCAGGCAATTGTTGGCCACTGGAAAAACCAAATGATTGTCCACTGTGGAAAAAAATCTTTGGTGTTTGTTCTTGCAATTCTTAATTAAGGAGATATGTTATGGAAACTATGGAAACTATAATTATTCGTGTAAAGTCGGGCGAAGACGTTCTGTGCAATGTTATTGAGAAGACTGATGCTGGTTATAAGGTTAAGGATCCTATGGCCCTTATTCCCACTCCAGATGGTCGTCTTGCTTTCATTGGCTGGATGCCATATTCGGATCAAACCGATGGTCTTCTAATTCCGGCAGACTTTGTTTGGTTTACTACAAAGCCAGACAGTCAGATTGCAAATCAATATCGCAATTTCAAGACTGGTCTAGTTACGCCAAACAAGAACGTAGCTGCACCAGCTCTTAATCTAGTCGGGGCTGACTGATAATCAGCTAACACCCGTAGCTCAGTTGGATTAGAGCAAGTGCCTTCTAAGCACTAGGTCACAGGTTCGAGCCCTGTCGGGTGTGTTTTTACTTTAAGGAGAATATATGAATTCTACACCAGAGTATGTTCCAGGTCAAGCGTATAGTAGGGGATATGAAGCACGAATGGAAGGAAAAGAAATGCCACCTCTTGGAAAAATAGGTGTCTATTGGGATGAATATCGTGCAGGTTGGTTTGATGCTAATCGTGTTATTATTGAAAATGCTCGTCGTGATTATGACGCATCACATTCTAAATTAGAAGAGCATTCGGAAAATCGTAAATTTCTACAGGATTAATATATGATGTCAAAATATAAAACGTTTGTAGCACATGGTGTTAGTGCATTTGATCCACAATTAAAACCCAGTATTAGTGTAATTTCTGATCCAGTAAATCCTGGAAAGTTTATTGCATGTTTTACGAATACTGATTGTGGTGAGACTGTTAATGGTTATTCGTATGACGAACTTCTTTCAATACGCAATACTATCAACGAAGCCCTAACAGATATTGATGTTCGTGAAAGTGTAGCAGAATATAATACTCGTAATCCAGGAACGGATCCGTTCAGTGACTGAATCAGTAGATATTATTTACGGTCTTGCATGGGGCGATGAAGGAAAGGGAAAGATTACCAGTGCAATGGCAAAAAATTACGATTGGGTATGCCGTTGGAATGGTGGTCCTAATGCAGGACATACTGTTTATGTAAACGGTAAGAAATATAAAACACACAGCGTTCCGTCTGGTATTTTTGCTGGAAAGAAATGTGTAATCGGTCCTGGTTGTGTAATAAATATTAGTAAAATGCTAGAAGAGCTGCGTATGCTCACTATGGCAGGATTTGATGTAAATCTTGTAAAGATTCATCCTAATGCTCACATCATTACCGAAGATCATATTGCGTACGATAAAGAACACCTTTCACACTTGGGAACAACTGCTCAAGGCATCGCTCCATGTTACTCTGATAAAGCATTACGACGGGGAAAACGGGCGATAGAAGTTTTAGAGCCTAATTGGATCTGGGACGGAGAATTGTCTGGAAAAGTACTATGTGAAGGTGCTCAGAGTGTTTGGTTGGATATAGATCATGGAGACTACCCGTATGTTACTTCTAGCACTACTATGCCTTATGGTGCTTGCTCTCTGGGCATTTCACCGAAGCGAGTAAATCGCATTATTGGTGTTGCAAAGATTTACGACACCAAGAGTGGAGTAGATCCACTGTTTCCGCAAACTCTCTGGAATGATCCTGTCCTTAATAAGATCATTGAACTGGGTGGAGAATACGGATCTACAACTGGAAGAAAGCGTTTAGTTAACTGGTTAAATCTGGATAAACTAAAGAAAGCAATACGACTTACTGGTTGTACAGAATTGATTGTAAATAAATGTGATATTCTAGAACAAGTAGGAGAATATAAACTTATTCATGGAAATGAAGTAAATACTTTTGTTTCACTACATTCCATGAAAGATTATATTACCGGAGTTCTTCTTAATACATGTACGGATCTTCACCAGATTACTTGGTCAGGAGATGTGGAAACTATTTAAAATTTTTCCTGAATAGCTCAGTTGGTAGAGCAGTGAGCTGTTAACTCACGGGTCACTGGTTCGAGTCCAGTTTCAGGAGTTTGGAGGATTTATGGGCGGACAACATGCAGCAGGTAAAGGTGATCAGTATCGTCCAGTAAATTGGGAACAATATTCCAAAAACTGGGATGATATTTTTAAAAAGAAAAAGAAATCTAAGAAAAAAGTTGACACTAAGAAAAAATAGTGTATATTGATACCATGACCAATACTATTATCGATTCGTATCTGGAGCAGGCTTTTCCACTGTGTATGGAGCTTCCCCGTCAGAAGAAGCACGTATCTTTTATTCTACACAAGAATCGAATTGTAGCAACTGGTCGTAATTTCTTTAAGACTCATCCCAAGGCCAAGGTTATTGGTTATCCGTTTGATGAAATGCATTCAGAACTGGACGCATATCGCAAGGTTCCGTATAATCTGCGTGACAAGAAGCTGACGCTTCTGAATGTTCGTTTTAATCGTTTTGGAGATCTTCGCATGGCCAAGCCATGCGAATTGTGTTTACCGTGGTGTAAGGAAATTTTTAATGATATTCACTATACTACAGATCAAGGAATTATCAGTATATGAGAGAATGTAAACCTAGTGATGTTCATGCTCTTACAACTATACTAGGAGCATTGGAAGAATTCAGTATAGAATTAACAATGATTCGTGGAAAACTTACTAATCTAAAATCCGATTTAAAAAAGTATATTACAGAACACGAGGAGGAGCAATCAAATGTTCAGACTACACATGGACTTTCCGCTGACAGCCAATGAAACCGATTCTCTAGCAGCAACTAACAAGTTTGTAGAGTTTCTTTCTAAGAATGAAAATGCCCTTATTGATATGGGGTTCACTGATATTAATTTTCGTCTTGGTAATGATGAAGATCGTCAGAAGTCTAATTACCTTATCAAGAATGAAAATGGTCACGTTGCTAATAAAAAGTCACGAATTCACTTGCTTTCCTCTACAGATGAGGTAGAATAAAGACTCACGGGATGCACGTGTCGGGTGGCACAGGATTGCTTATAACGATCTACTGCAGAGTTCGAGTCTCTGGCATCCTACTAAATATGTACATGCGTAAACCCAATCCAATAGCCGATAAAGTAACAAAACATGTACTGGAATACTTATTAAATAAATTTACCCTACAGCCTGGTGATATAAACAATATACGTTTAATCATAAACAGAGCATTAACAAATAACACAAAAAAACAAAATTATAAAAATCAAAAAGGCCCCATAGATTAACTGGCCAAATCCTCGCCCTTTCAAGGCGATGACTACGGGTTCGAGTCCCGTTGGGGTCACTCTAAAAATGGAATAATATTCCATTTTTTTTTATTTAAATACTAAAAAATATAAATAGAAATGTAACCCGGAGAGAAAAATGGCCAATACTACTTTCGTGTGGATAGGTGGAGTAACATCTAGTACTAGTGTCAATAGATTTGATTTTAATTTTCCTGGAAATTGGGTAAAATTAACAGGAACTGATAGTTCTCCAATTTATACACAAACAAACGAAGTTCCTGGACCTGGAGATAATGTTATAGTTGGAAGAGCGTGTGGTAATCCAACAAGACCTAACTATACTATACACGATAACTGGATTGCTAGATCTCCTTTATTATTTGGTGGAATAAGTGGTGGTAGTTTTACTGGTGGATACTGGCCTGGTACTACACTAGATAGTTCTATACCCGGTTGGGGAACTACTTGGGCGTCCCAACTTCAAAAATTTGAAGTAGGTAAAATAACATACTATAATGACCCATCTGGAAGATATCGAGGAGCAACTTTCTGCTATCCGTTTCCAGTGTTGGGTGGAGGAATTACTACATCGGTTATTGAAACTTTAAAAGGATGCCAAGTTCTTGGAATGAGTCCTGATAGTTGGGATACAATATTACAAGATAGTATTCAAAATCCAAGACAACAGTCTGGTTTAAAAATAAAAACAAGTTCCCTATACATTGGTAGAAATAAAACACCATTTCAGGATTTAAATACTTCCTGGAATTTGACCTATATTGCGAGTGATACTTTTAAATCTAAAGCAATACCAGATTTAGCAGGAACTAATAATCTGTGGATTGAAATGCAAATGATCGATAGTTCTTACTGGTCACCTACAACAATAAATGCAGATGCCACCACAAAAGAACAGAGCTCCCGTATCTCAAATTTTACGAGAATTGAAGGATCTAATACAAAAGTAAATTTTAAAAATAGTGCGTTCTACGAAATGTATTGTACTATGGAGTATCCTATTCCAAATGTGGGATACTATACCCAAGCTGAGTATAACAAAGATCCATTTATATGGTCTTCTAGGTACACTACATTAAATACTTATTATACTGGAAATGAACTGAATCTTAAAAATTGTGTAGTTAATAAACTGAATATTGATGCATATGGAACAAATAATGTTTTAATAGATAAAGATTGTTCTTTTGCAGAGGTTGATATTGATGTTTATCACGATTTACCGTATACAACATATAAAGCACCAAAAATTGAATATTATGAAGGACCAAGAGGAAGTATTACTATTAGTGGATCTTTTAATCCTGCTTATACTTATTATACAATGTGGAAGAAACCATGGTCCAGTCCAAGCGGTGTATCAGCTCCTGGAAAAATTACAATACATGCTTATGGCAGTACTAAAGCTCCAACTCTACCGGATATTGTTTTTGGTAGAGGATTTACCGCTGCTAATATAGTAGACAATGTGATTAATACTTATTCTAGTAAAATCCCTCAGGATCCCGCATTGGCCACAGTTGCTCCTGTTTCATTTATTGTAAAGCCCGGAGTATACATTGGTACATGGAATGTATGGGGAGGAATTATTAAATCAGATGTAAATAATTCTTACGAAATAGACCAAGATATTAAAATATACAGATTGGACATTTCGGGAGATGGTATATTAGATTTATCTAATTCCGATCCTAAATTGTGGAAATTTGGAAAAATAGCAGGAACAACTTATTCTGGTGGAATTGATTTGGGGGACTCCTATGGAACAACGAGTACTGGAATGATTGTAATGAATAAAAATATTAGATTTATAAATTATGCAATCGAACGTGGAATTAATAAGAGAACAGGAAAAAACGCAATAGAAACTTCATCGGATATACAATCATCATTTAATACTTCTGTTGTATACTAATAAAAAGGATTAATATATGGAAAATATTTACTACTGGGTTGGTGGATCATCAGCCGGAACAACTGCGGGAAGATTTAGTTGGAATGTTCCAGCAAACTGGAGAATAATATCTCTTACTAATCCAGGAGTCGATGAAGTGACTGTTTCTATTCCTACAGATGTTCCTAATTATAGAGATACTGCTATCGTAGGAAATTATGTACCTACAAACTTTAAAAATAAAAAAATAAATATACCAACACCTACATCTCCACTATTATTTGGAGGATATTCGGGAGGAGTTGCTAGTGGAGGATGGTCTGCTGGCTCTTGGGGTGTTACTTCTGGCGTTACGTTTACCACTTCTCTTAGATCATTTATAATTTCAGGAAATTATAGTTCTAAAGAAAATGATTATAATTCTGAAGGATACACATTTAACTATCCATTTACTCATGTTGGTATAGGAAGTACTGCGGAAATATTTTCACATTTGAGGTATAATGCAGGCATATGTGGAATGACTGAATTGGATTGGTCTGATCTATCCTCATCTTTGACTGCTAAAGATCTAGGATTAAATATTAAAGCAGAAAATATTATTATTGATGCTGATACCACCAATGCAAAAAGAGCATTCATGCCGTGGTCAGTTATCTCCCCACCACGAGAATGGCCATATCCTACAACCAATACCACTTCTCCCAGATATGCTAATTTACGGGTTATAGACAATCATGGACTATTTTCTAGTTATCTTCCAGGAACAAAAACCAAAATGACTTTAACTCCAGTAGGATTTAAAGTTAATTTAACAGATTCAAAATTATATTCTATACTACACGATCAACCAATACTTGATAATCCCGATGCTACGGATAAATTATCGTGGCAACAAGATACAAGAAATTTAGACCAAAATACTTTATCTTTAATTAATTCAACTGTTATGTTTATTAATTTTAACAGTTATTGTAATTTAAGATCTTCTAATTGTATAATTGGTAATTTTATATACGATCAAGATCTTGGTAGCAAAAAGTTTATTTGGTTGAGAAAAGAGTATTCTCAATGGTATTCTCCAGGTATGCAATTAGGAGGAACCGTTGACAGTCTTGTTGCTGCCAGAGCTTTAAATATTACATCTAATATGAATGGACTAACATCTAATAATATTAGTGTTAAAGCAGGCTCAAGATGTATACCAAATCCTGCGGCTTATTATGCCCCGTATGATAAAACATACCTTGGTTATTATTACAATGATTATAAAGCAATTACTAGTATTGCTCCATTGATAAGTTTCGGTCATGAAATACCTTTTAATAATAATTGGAATAATGTTGGACAGGGATATACTTTTACTTCAACCAATATTTACATTGAAAAGGCAGATTGCTTCTTTCAAAGCCCCGGCACAATAAGAAAACTTGAAATTAATGGGGGAAGATTCAATCTCGGAGATCGTGAATATTGGGATCGTTCTATTTCTACTATAAAATTATCAAACAACAGTGTGTTAAGATTTGAAACTGATTGGAATGTTAATGTTGGAGAATTAAATAACAATGGTGTCTTAGGAGGAATATTGTCTGATGATTCTGATGTTACTTATAATTCTTCAGGAATTCCTGTTGGTGGTTGTAGATTATTTTCAGAGCTAGGCGGTCAACGATTAATAAATTATTCAGTAGATGGAAATTTAAATACAAGAACACAACAACAATTCACCACTCTAAATCAATTAGTTTCTATTGATTTTATAGACGATAGAAAAACGTAAAAATATAAATAAAAGAAAACAATAAAGGGAAAAAAAATGAGCATAAACTCACCATTTCAAAATAATACATTCTATTGGGTAGGCGGAGCAACCGGAACCACAAGTGCTAGTCGTTTCGATTGGAATGAGCCATCCAACTGGCTAACACAAAAATATGTTAGTGCCGGTATCAGCCAAGTAGTAACAGCAACAGAACCGCCTGGTGTGGGAGATGCTGTTTATGTTGGTATAAAGCCATTAGCAACCTCTATAATACGATCACCACTTTTATTTGGTGGATTTCAGGGCGGTATTACTGGTGGTAACTGGTGGGGACCGGGCACTATAGCAGGTATAACAAATGCAACTGGATTATCTGGCACTACTTATACTGGTCTTGCACTCTTTAACATAGGTGCTCTTAGAACTTATTATGGTCCTAGAGAACGAAGTATTGGTGACACAAATCCATTAACTAAATATTTCCACACAGATATAATGGATTATAAATTCCCAATTATTGGAGGTGGATTAACTGGAGAAGCTATTAGTTTACTTAAAGCAGCTAATGTTGTGGGCATGACACATAGTGATTGGGATGCTCTAGCAGCTGCTTGCACCGAAAGACAAAGCAAGCTCGTGGTTAAGAGTAATGACACATTAATTATAGGAGACATGACTTCAGGTACTAATGGAGTAGATTGGAATGGATACGAACAAGATCCAAATTGGCAAGCACAAAATGGATATCCTTCTAATATTAGAAGAATCCGTATTAGTTTTGTTGACAGTTTAAGTCCTGTTACACCTGCTGGTACTAGAATAGGAACTAATGTAAAAATTGATAATGCTACTGGTTTAGATCTACTAATAACAAACAGTAAAATACAACAAATTGTTATACTACCATTACTCAGAACATTTAGTGGTATGAGCAGATGGTCAGATGTGTTCTATGCACCTAGTATAGAACTAGACAACTGTGTTGTGGGTACTATTTCTTCTACAGAAATACCATTTAAGCTTGTGACCCATACTAATTGTGTGATAGGTAACATTTATTCTAGAATCTCGACTATGTTATCCCCTGCTTTGAATTGGATCAATGAAGCTACTCAACAAACCTATGGATACAGTAACGGCGGAATAACATGGGCTTCTGTTCATCCACTTCACGTTTTAAATGGTACATTTAGTACAAAACGAGCAACAACTGCACTAATTCCCGGAATTACTTTTACTCCACTTGAACTATTAAATTTGGATTATAAGTTTGGAATGTGGCCTAATAATTATAACACTTATACAGATGGTAGTTGGAAATACAAACGCGATTGGTCAGAAATAAGCGTGCAACTAGGTAGTAAGTGGATGTTACCCAGAGGAGCAACATATGGTCGTTATCCTCAAGGTTCTACATATAGTGTATATCAAGCACAATTCTCTGGTTCTTCCGATTATTACAATAATAATCCATGGGATCTAAGAATGAATCCACATATATTAAATTTTGCAAATAGTGGTTCTATACAAGATATAACATGTACACAATTTAAAGTAATTACCGACATTGATCTTGGTGACTCTAATATAATTTACGTTATGGATTTTAAACTAGCAGAATACTCTTATTTTGATTTTGCCAGTAATCCGATATTTGCTGGTTGGAGATTTGGTCTCATAAGCGGTACCACATATACCGGTGGTCTACAATTCTTGGACGACACCGAAAATACAGTAGTAGGTACTGGGTCTATGCGTCTACTTAACTACGCAGTTTACGGAAAGACAACTAATACACGTACTAATGTTGTATACGATATTAGTAATATCTCTCCACCAGTTCCTGAAGCAGGGTAAAAATACTTATAGATTTATAAAAAAACGTCCGGAGAAATCCGGACGTTTTTATTTGCACTCTTAGATATTTGTGGTATATTAATACTATGCCTATCCGTCACATCGGTTACGCCTGTCAAAATCTGTCCCTCAATGAGAACGTCAAGAAGAAAGATTATATTACTTCTGATCGCACTCTTCGTATGTCAGGCTTTAGCCTTGATCGGTGCGGAGCTATTGCTCTATCTAATGCTAAAGACCTAGTTAAGATCATGCAATGGAATGTCGAAAACGGCGTTAAGATGTTCCGTGTCGGTAGTGGAATTTTTCCGTTTATGGATCATCCGGATCTGGGCTATTCTCTGGATGATCTGTCTCGTGAGCATCAGACTGATATCGTGCTTGAACTGGTTGAAGCAGGCGAGCTTGCCCGACTGGGCGGTATTCGCCTGTCGTGCCATCCTGGGCCGTATACGTGCCTTGCAAGCCCCGATAAGGTG
>Ga0214917_10003981_pt1 | contig 16740 bp, 18 predicted proteins | sample LL_1208_BB_MetaG_FD_177983 | JGI IMG/M metagenome (GOLD analysis project Ga0214917, IMG submission 177983) | Freshwater microbial communities from Lake Lanier, Atlanta, Georgia, United States - LL_1208_BB | ecosystem: Environmental > Aquatic > Freshwater > Lake | place: USA: Georgia | collected... | reverse complement strand
CTTAAGTTACAGCATGTGTTTTATCCACAATAGCAATAAAGAGGATCGCCCCGATCAGTTTGATGAGTACCTGACTCAGGCCATTGCCAAAAAAGAGTACCTCGTCCACAAACTCTTTACCGAGGAGCGTACGACCGAGACCGCAGTACATTAAGAAGTGAACCAGCAGGAGGGCGGAGTTATTCCGAATTGCCAAGCCCAGCAGATCGCACAATTGGCTAAAGAGGAGAGCGCATGAACATACAACTGATTTATCCAGAACATTTACAGGATTGGGTGGGCGATGGCACCAAGCGACCAGAAAAGAGCGATGAGTTTAATTACATTGGGATCTCGATTGAAGAGCGCCGCGGGCATTACTACTATGCCAAAGGAATTGCTATTCCCATTACCGCGCAAGAGCAGCTCTACATTCGCACCAATCCCAAACTGTATTACTTCTCAACCGCATTAAAGCTGCACCTTCGAATCCAAGCACTGCGAGACCAAGCGGATGGACTATAAACGCCCCCAACTCGTGCAATACCTCAAAGAGCAGTTTCGCTTGGAGTGGGATGGCATTCATGGGGCAAACCATTGGGCCAGAGTGTTGTATCACAGCCGTCAGATTGGTGAAGAGCGCCAAGCAGACTTATTGGTGGTGGAGCTTTTTGGTTTCTTACACGACAGTTGCCGTGAGAACGATGGCCGTGATCCTAAGCACGGTGTGCGTGCCGCTGAGTTGGCCAAAGCGCTCAACACCCAATACTTTGATCTCAAACCCAAACAGCTTGATACCCTGTGCTACGCGATTACCCATCACTCCGGTGGTGAAGTATCAACAAACGCCACCATTCAAACCTGTTGGGATGGAGATCGTCTAGATCTTGGACGCGTTGGCATCATGCCAAGCCCACAATACCTCTCAACCGAGGCGCACCGTCTCATTGATACCGCGTTTGAGATGAGCATTCGCTCCCATCAGTCATTTAGTGAAGGATAGAACCATGAACAAACTCAATTGCAGCATCGGCGATTTAGCCATTACCGTGAAAGCCAACCTTCCTGCAAACCTGGGCAATATTGTGAGGATTATTGGATCCCAAGGTTTGCAGGAATGGGAAGGCCAAGATGAACCCCTCTACACCTGGGATGTACAAATCGTGGGAGAGGATCGCTATTTGCATTACGACTGCGATGGCGAAATTGTGAAGGTTAAAGAGGGTCCAGCTCCTGATCAATACCTATGCCGTCTCACACCACCCCAGGGTTATCAAATGGATGAGATCTTCGATAGTGAGCCAATCCAGCAAGAACTCTTCTTAGAAGATCTGGAAGAGGAGGCCCACTCCTAATGGGACCACAATTTAATGAAGGCGAGATTGCCATCACCACCCAGACCAAGTTTAGAGAGAACCAAGGGAAGGTCGTGCTCTTAAAAGAGTATCTCGGTCGCCAGCGCTGGAATGGACTCACAGAACCACAGCACGTCTGGTTGGTTGAGTGCCTGTGCGATGAAAGCTATTTATATTATCTGCATGAGCATCAGCGTGAGCTCACTCGAACCTTTGTGGGCCAGATGCCAGAGCATTTTCTAAGGCGGATTTCCGTAGAGAGTGGTCAAGGTGTGCTCGATTTGCACGCCATTAGCGATACGGTATCGAATAGTGATGTATCGGTATAGCCTACTCATCCTCGTTCTGATGATGCTAGCCAAGCCTGCGAGTGCGCAGCTGTGGGATTACATTGTGACTTCGGTTGATGGCAGTGCCTATTACATTGATCCTTTATCGATTAAGCGAGAGGGTCGGGTCGTTAGCTATGTGCAACTAACAAATATACCGAAGGGTTCGCGTACCGCTGGAAAATCCATACTCTCCGTGGTGCAGTACAAGCGCAACGATTGCGAGCGCAATCTTATGAATATATCTCGGCTAGTCGGCTATGAAAAGGAACTGGCTAAAGGTTCGATTATGACCATTGAAATGACATCCAATACCACTTGGGTCAAAATTACCCCGAACAAGATCAGCGACATCATTCATCAAGAAGTGTGCAATTACCATTACTAGTATGTTTCGGTTTAAGCATTGCTCTAATTTTTACTTCTCTGGGTGTGAAAATAAGCCAGAAACCGTTCACAAAAGCAAAGAGATGTGCCTGAAATGTTTTGCGCAGCTGATCTACGAGGATTTAGAATATGGAATTAAGTATGGCAAAAGCAAAGATATCTACTTAGCTTTGTATTACAGAACATCGTATCGACCAACGCAGCGGGCTTTTAATATAACGAAAGATAAAAAATAGAATATCGTATTAGCATAATGTTTAAATCAATAATTTGATTAAGGCTCATAAAAGACGAGGTAATAATGGCTAGATGGAAGGTGTCAACCAAAGAAAAAAAGAGTGTTGAGGAACGTGAAATTTGGACACATCCCAAAAAAGGAACGATTGAGCGTAGAACTGGTTTTCGATGGGGTGCTTACCTGGTCAGAACTGACGATGATCAGGCTCCAAAATTTGAATTAGTAGAGGTACCTGGTGGGGATGGTGTTGCCGATAGCATTGATATGAATTTTTGTGGCTACGATACTGAGCTTATTGGGTTAGAGGATGGGTGTTACTTAGACATTATTTGGCCGGAAAATCTAAATAGTAAGGAACGCGAAAAATTAGAATCAATTTGGGAAGAAGATTCGGAAGATGGTTGGGAAAATTTAGGTTGGATGCTTGACGATACCGAAGTATGGTTTTGGGGTGAGCTGAACATTGAATTAGTTGATAGTAGTGATTCTAATAATGAGCAAGAGGTGAGTTCTGCGAACTATGAAAGTGAAGAGAGTGTCACGGATTGGTACCCAGAAAATATTAAGCCAATTCGAAATGGATTTTATGAAATAGAGTTAGTTAGTTCACGAGTTTGGCCAAATATGCCAATAACTCATGCGAAGTGGAATGGTCATGAATGGCTTGATGAAGCTGGCGATACTTTAGAAATAAAGTGTTGGCGCGGTTTATTAAAAAATTAACTCACAGATTCAAAAAATTACTCAGAATAAATTATCATGAACCTCTCTAAAATTACGGCAACACGATTCATTCGACTTGGTCAGAGTGGTTCGTGGGCGGAGGATTGTTTTAGAGACGGCATCATTCGACTCGGTTTCTCATCCGGCACCCCAGAAGTGCTCGAATTAGCCAAAAAATGTAAATGGGAGCAAGTAAAAAATTATTGGCTCGCAAAAGATCACTCACCTCAGGTAGCCAGTAGCTATACAAATCAAATGCGTGCTTTCTTTGAAGATGATGGCTCGACACTCTGGATTACGATTAGGAATCAATATTTATATTACGGAATTGCACAGGCTGGCGTTCCGATTCCCTATGATAAGGATCCTGATAAATCGAAATTATCAAGTTTCAAAAAAATGAGCCAAAGTGGCTGGAAAAACAGGGATGTAAATGGCAAATTTTTGACCATTGATAAATTAAGTGGTCGCTTGACTAAGGTTGGGGGATTTCAAGGAACAATTTGCTCTATTAAAGAGCCTGTTGCGAATTACTTAATGTTAAGGATTCAGGGAAAAATTAATCCGGCAATTGAGAAAACTGAGACTCTAAAGTTAGCCCTCCAAAAACAAATTATTGGACTGGTACGGGATTTAACTTGGCATGATTTTGAAACCCTTGTTGAGTTAATATTTTCCAACTCTGGGTGGAGAAGGGTAGCTAAAACCGGTGGTAGTAAAGAATTGGTAGACATTGAGCTGGAAAACCCCATTACGAAAGATAGTGCGTTTGTACAGGTTAAGTCCTCAACTACACAGAAGCAGTTTGATAGTTATGTAAACAAGATGAAAGCAAGCCCCTATACACGTATGTTTTATGTGTATCACACTGGTCAGGCAGCACTATTAACTGATGAGGAAAATATCTCGGTTTTCAATGTAGACCAAATTGCTGAATTAGTACTTTCAAACGGGCTTATTGACTGGGTTATTGATAGGTCTAAATGATTAATGGTAATTTATGTACCAGTTAACAAAGTCCCGAATTATGGTCGGGCTCCAGTGCCCAAAACGTCTTTGGTTTGATTTAAATGAGCCAATTAAAAAAGACTCTCATATTTTCCATCTAGGAAATCGATTTGGTGAATATATTCGACGGCATTACGGAGTTGGTCTCGATTTAACAGGAGTTTTTAATACCTCTGTTGCAATTAAGCAAACTCAACGTGCCATCTTGGATCCAGATGTTCCAGTCATTTACGAGGCTGCTTTTATTTATCAAAACACTTTGGTACGGGTCGATGTTCTTTTACGAAGAGATGATGGCTGGCATTTGATTGAGGCGAAGTCTTCAACTAAATTAAAGGATGAGCACATTAAAGATGCGGCAATACAATCCTATGTAGTTAGTAGATCTGGTGTTTCTTTAAATAAAGTTTACGTCGTGCATATTAATAATTCTTTTGTATATTCGGGCAATCAGAATTATGTAGGACTTGTTGAGGAACACGATGTTACTGAACAGGTTAAAACACTTGATAATCAAGTTTCTCAATGGATCGATGAACTTACAACTGTAGCAATCCCGGGCTCCACTAAGCCACAAATTGATGTCGGATCACAATGTTCCGATCCCTATGTATGCCAGTATTTAGACCGCTGTCAAAACTCAACCCCAATTATTGAGGTGCCTATTTCAATCATTCCTCGGGTAGGTACTAAATTGGCTGAAAAATACAGTGAACGTGGAATCTTAGATTTACGGGACATTCCAGAGGATGAGTTGACAAATGAAACGCATCGGAACATCCAACGTGCACACATTACTGGTGAGCACTGGTTTAGTTTCAAACTGAAGACTACCCTGAAATCCTACGGATGGCCACGATTTTTTATGGATTTTGAAACAGTACAACAGGGCGTTCCAATTTTTTCGCATACAACACCATATCAGGCTATTCCATTTCAATGGTCTGTCCATCGCTGGGATACTTTTAACCAAGACGTAAGGCTTGAAGATGGATTTTCATATGTAGCCTTTGATTCACCAATGCTTTTTAGAGAATTTTTATCTTCACTACTTGATGTTTTAGGGGAGTCTGGACCCATTTTTGCTCATCATGCCTCAACAGAAATCGGAATGCTGCGTTTTTTGATGGGCAGACCGGAATGTCAAGATTTGGCGGGTCGCACACAAAATGCGATAGATCGGGTAGTGGATACCTTAGCCTTGGTCAGAGAGGGCTTTTATGCCCCGCAAATGATGGGATCTTACTCTATTAAAGAGATTGTGAAAGCAATTCCGACACGTGTTGATTATGCTGATGAATACGTAACTTCCGGAAATGATGCTCAAATTGCATGGTTTTGCTGTACCGATAAAAATTGCAAGGAAGAAGAAAAATCAAAATGGAGTGACAGTTTGAGACACTACTGTGCTAAAGACACGCTTGCAATGGTTGATTTAATCAAGTACCTAGCAAAAGCTTAATTTTTATTTCATTGACATGTCAAGCAGTTGTTTCGTGTCAGCATCAATAGCTCTAGCCTTTTTGATCCAACTTTGACTTCGCAAGCAGGCATCTAACATTCTTTTGATTTCACCTGGTTTGTTTGCGCAGTCGCCAAATTTCAACCAAATTCCACTGTCAGCTTGATATTCAATTATTGCAATTGCGCTCATTTAAATATTCCTTAGTATTAGAAGTTTAAAATTTAATGATGTACACCTTATGCTGATTTACTTATATTGACCTTAATTAACAAATCATCTAACATAAGTTATGGCTTCAATTTTAAGTATCTCAGAATTCTATAAACTAAAGCTTGATGCTCCAATGCTAAATAATAGATGGAGTTGGGGTGCAATAAAAAAAGATCGCTCCGCAGTTTTTTTATCAGTATGGCAGGATGAAATTAAAAGAGATGATCCTAGGGACCCAAGTTCATCCACCTGGGTTGATGTTTTATGGGATGAGCGAGAATGGATGTCCGTTAATGGCGGAGCTAATGCTAGAGCTGAGCGCATTGAGCATATTAATTTAATTAAAGAGGGAACGCCTGCATTTGCTTTGATAAAAATTGCAAAAGATGTAAAAAAAATTCCTCGTGAAATGAAAGAATTTAACTCTGAATATCTTATTGAAATTCTAAATAATTTTAGAAATGATAAAAATCATAGGCTTCAAGTTCAGCTAGGTAAAAAAATTCTTTTTTAATTCGAATTTAAAAATGTATAGTTATTTCTACGGGAACATGGACTTTGATGTTGAGTATCCATCAGAAGTCACCTTACCTGATGATTTCAATATTGCGTATAAATTTTGGTCAACAAATACCCCAGATGGTAAGCTCAAAGCGGTTCAGCAGTTACAACCATATATAAGAGCATGGTTTGTGCCCATGGGCATAACAGATTCCGAAATTTTGTTTCCAAACCAAAATGATGTCAAAGCCTTTAAGACTGTAATAATCGATTTAGATTTTTCTGATAGCTCCATACCAAGATGTAAAGCAGAGGCTTGGTTCAAAGTAAAAGTATCTCGTGAATTTGTTTCGCTTGATTTAATTGAATGGCAAGAAATAAATGATCAATATTTTTATCAGTGCATTAGTTTTGGATGGGAGATACCAATAAAAAATAGCACAGAAAAATTTGTATTGACTTACGAGAATCATTTTGGCGTAGATTGTTTGCCAAATATTAAGTATAAAAAGGTGGACTCAAGTTGAATATAAGTGATTTATTAAAGTTACTACTGATTTCTCGACTCCTTAAAAATATTGATTTAGGTTTTTTAAAATTTTTTTATTTATTAATCCTAGTATGTTTTGGGATAATTTTCTTGATGTTGTATGCAGATGAGAAAAGTCAAGAAGAAGTAATAAGCTCTGAGGGAAAGATGATTCTTGAGAAAGATCAATCAAGCGATAAATTTATTTTTGATACCTCCGTGAATAAAGGATTTGGAACACTTCCATTCTTAGCTACAGTCAATGGCAAGGAGTTTTTTGTTAGTGGGGTACCAACATCGGTAATAAATTTAGCTGGTACCAGTTTTACAGCCTTGTTGAATCCTAATTGCTTGATGCAACTTCAAAAAGCAATTGATACTGCCGCGGATGGTTTGGAAAAAACAGTTATCAAAGAATGTGGAGAGGCCATCATTGGATCGAGTAAAGAGGTTATTGAGGTAAAAAGAGGAAATAATAATAAACGTGAACCTTTTTCTGATTCTGATTCAATCATATCTGCATGTTCAATATCAAAAAAATGTGGATCCTGCTTAATCATTGAAGGTCAAGAAAAACCATATGGAGACTGTAATAAAAAGCGCATGTTGCTGCAAGATATCTCTCATCACGTGAAGAGCAATAATGTGGTTTGGCCAGCGTTTATAGTTCGCTCTGAGATAACATGGATACATTGCGGTCAGCATTGTAAATATGAATTACAGGCTATACGTATGCGAAATTAATGAAAGTAATTCTATTTAAGCAATCTTCGATTAAGCTCGAATAAGTTAACAAAATGTATTGCAATGAGGAGTGAGTGGAAGTCGTAAAGAAAGATGGATCAAGGTTTAAGTTTGAATTTTCCCTAATCAAAAAATACGTCTTTTTTATCTTCGGATTTGAGTGACTCGATATAAAAATTAGCAAATTTCTTAAGTGTTACTATGAAGTTTTCAACTGGCAAGCCGAAATTATAAAAAATTTCATATTCACCATAAACAAAAGCACGCTTTTCATCATTAATTGCCGAAGTAAATTTAACTAACTTATAGTTTGAGTTTAGTGCGGCAGTAAGCTTCAATAAGTCTTTCGACTCAACACCCTCTTTGCAGCCAAGGTATGTGAAAAAACGAATACGGCTATCATCAGAATAGCAATCAATAAAAACCCCAAAATCGATTCCGCCAGCCTTGGCATAAAGGGTATCGTCCTCCCCCTCAAAGACGGTTTCAATTCCGGCTTTATTAATTATTTCATTTAATTTAGTTTTGTTTACATCTTTGATATTTATTACTTCCATTTAAGTTTCTCCAAAGATAAAAATTTATAAAAAAGTTTTAGTTAAAGTTAACATGAATAACTAGATTACTGAATAAAACTATTATCCCATATGCAACGCTGACCGCTGTAATTTAATAACGACCCCTCGTGCTTTATTTTATAAAACTGACAAATACTCAAAATTGCTGTCATGAGTTATATGCTATTTAGATAGTGAATTTATGTCAACTTTTTTAACGTATGTACAACGGAGACCATCATCTCGCGAACATCATTTGAAAAGTAGAATGAATTTCTTTATTCTACGTTTTAGGAAATAAACTTTCTACAAGCTTAACTAACTAGATACACAAAATTTTTCCTTCGCGGTGTAAAGACTCTTATTAGTCTTATACTTTCAAAGAGTTCCTTGTATAAATCGTACTAAAAACTCTTCGGCTTCTTTGGGGCTAGCCCCAGAGCGTAAGGCTTTGCGTTGCAAAACCGCTAAGGCTATATTTTGTGCTTGGCGAGTGGGTAGGCAATCGTTTGCAGTGGCGATCTCTGCACTATCGAGTGCAATCCAAAAGTTCTCAAGAGCCTCAGGGGGTTTATAAGGGAGGGCACTGACTACCTTAGCTGCCCAACTCAAGTACTCCGACCGCCGCTGGTAATCCCAGTTCTTAGGTGGTGAATTCGCTATCGCCCGTAAATTACTCGTTTTATCGCACAGTTTGACTAAGGAAGCTGAAGTTGACTTGTGCGGCGCGTTGACCACTTGCAAGCGTTTGCGTTCAGCCTTGGGTAGCGATTTATCGTCGGTGAGCTCGCGCACGATGTTACTCACCTCAGTGCCAAATCGTGACTCAAGGTCCGCAAAGCTCGTCGGCGGACAATCCTCGACGGTGTCGTGCAACCATGCGGCGCACACTTCATTCTCATTGCCACCGTAGGAGCGGACTAACTGCACTACCTCCTCCAAGTGGACCGTGTAGGGTTCGCCCGCTGCCCCTTTACGAAATTGCCCTTCATGGACTTCTCTAGCAAAGGCTTCGGCTAACTCAATTTTTGGGCTATTCATCGACACACTCCTTTTTGATCTTCGTTCATGACGACTTCAACCAGGCTTCTAAAATCTTAACTTCGGTTCGCGATAATCCGGTATTGGGATTACACCGAATCAGTTGATCACAGCCTTTGGGAAACTCCCAATACGCATCATCTAATGCTACCCAATCATGAATACCATGGGTGTTCACATAGGCATTGATTTCATGAAAGCGTGCATAAGAACCAATATAAGGCTCACCCGTGACCCCGATAATTTGCGCTCGCACTTTTTGCGAAAAATGCGCTTGAAGTTTTGGTAACTCCACATGAAATCGCCAACTACTTGAAATCACAATCTGGCAGGTCGCATCGCTGAGCGCTTCCTCCAATAGTGGCAGTTGGCTAAACAACGCCGAGCCATGCGAGGTGGGATGCAAGACCCCATCAAAGTCCAGAAATAAGACCTTACTTGGTATAGATTGTGTATTCACTTCATGCATGTATAAAAGTATTCGTTTTAATTACTTGAAGCGCACATTCAATCTTATCTTCGCTTTGGTAAACCTAGGGGTTTCGGTACCGGCATTTCCATCATTTCTTTAACCTGACTATCAGTAAAAGCAAGGAATGCAACACAGTGACCTACTTTAGCTAACTGATCAAATTCTTCATAATTTCTACAAACCCTCACATTCTTTTCACATTCTTTACAAAACCTCATTTCAGGGTCATTAGTTTCTGTTAACGCATTCCAATCCTGGGCGCAGTAATAGGAAAGTTCACACCCAGCAATGTCATAGATGTCGGGCATCTTCTTATCTAGCTGGTGCCGGAGAATACCCAATCCGATTACCGCTGTTATCAAAGTAATTGATGACCCCCGATGGGGCAGGGACCTCATAGCCAATCCGATTACCCCGGTTATCAAAAACACCGTTGGTAGCACCGAAGTTATTAGGGGAGTTATTGAAGTTGTTTGGACTATTGACCCAATTGTTGGAACTGTTATCAAAGTTATTGGGGCTATTGACCCAATTGTTAGGCGAGTTGTTCCAGTTATAGACCGCTTGTGCCATGGCCGCTTGACCAAACAAAAGACCGGAGACAAAGAGCCCACCCAAACCCAAACCTGCAAGACGTTTACGCATAGATCCTCCTAGTGAACAAAACCAGACTAAAGCTACTCAGGCTCACAGGGTGAGCCATAGGCTCAAGACAATGTAAACATTGAAATAAATACCCAATAAATACCGCTACTTACTATGTTGACCAGCCTATTTATCAGCCTCATTCTGCCCATCCAGGTTCATCCCTTCAGTTACGACACGTGGAGTCAAAGCCCAGCCCCGATGCTGCAAGCCGCGATTGATACTGCCAGAATCATTGGTCTGCCAAGACTGAAAACCATGGATTCATCTATGTATCGAACGATCTATATCAATGAACTCACCACCGCGCCTCTATATCGAGTACATCCGAGGTTTAAACTCATAAATTGAGCTTGTTTCCATATGCTCTTAGGAATATTAGTATTAAAGAGGAGTGAATTAAAGGTTTATTACCTTGTTAATCATTTAGCATTAATAATAAATATTTTTTGTTAAGTTCGCGGCAACATATGACCTTCGACATTGAATCAGATAATTCACGGCTAGATGATGGCTGGCGTACATATGACGCCTGGAACGAGCTTCTGGCCGGATATTTTTTTGGGGGAAGATTTAAGGATCGCCCAGTGTATTTGGAGGTTAATGACAAGCTTTTAGAGGAGCTAGGAAAAGGCTCAGGTCTCAAGTCAAAAAACTATCCAGAAAGTTTTAAGAGATCGATAAGAAATACCATCAGTCAAAAAAGTTTTTTTAGGTCGCATCAGGATAGGGCACGACTATGGCGTCAAGGCGACAAATTTAATATCCCACCATTCATAGGCTTGCTAGCATTTTTTTCTTATGTTGCAGAAAAAATGGTGATGGATGAGAAATATCACGTCAATAATTATTACGGAAGAATGTTGCAAGAGCTTGCTTTATCTACCACATTAAGCACAGGGCTGCAAACATCATTCAGGTTAATAAGTCTGAGCTTATGGGATTGGCTCAATGATTGGATTGATGGGTGGGATGGTGAAATTGGTTTAAAAACAGCCAGAGCGCTTGATAGCCGTTGGTATGTCAGCACCGCAATTTCTCAGGCCCTCATTCGGGAAAATGATAGAAATTTACTTAAAAAAATATTCGATGAGAGCGGGCTAAATCCTGGTCAAAAGATTACTGCCGATCAAATGCTAAGCATTCTTTTTGCATGGGCTAACTCAACTGCTCATGTGAATAGCGCATTAAGCAAGCTTCTAAATGGAGCAGAAGACCTCAGAGATAAGGTGATTGAGGTGGCATGCTCTGAGCTTGAATTATGGGATGGTCGACTTGAGGTTAGCGAAAGACATATTGAGCGAGGAAGAAAATTATTTTGTATAGCAAACATTAGAAAAAGCTTCCCGAAATACAAGCTAGATATATTGCTTTGTGCATATATTCCGCAAGAAGATTGTGGCGGTTATAGGCTCTTAAACTCATCCAGCCTTGATGCTAAGTTTGCTTTTGAAGAAGTTTCTGACGATCTTAGGATGGACTGGTCGCCAGAATTTGAAGCAGGATCTCTCGAGCCTTACGAAAGCATCGGATTGGGTGAGGTGCTTAGAGGTTCTTTGAGGATGTGCTCGGAAGACGCCAAGGTTATGCTCAGCCGAGTTGGTTCGCCATTGTGTATTTTAAATTTTCGCAAAGAAATAGGCTCATTTTACGAGTCACCTAGGGTTGCTCTTGGACAGGAAGCGCTAATTCTTGCTCATAACTCTATTAAAGAAAAGATTGAGAGTTCCTTGCATGATATTTCTAGACCTGGGTTTATAGCGTTAACCCCTAAGCAGGTTAGCGGACTGCCAGAAGGTTGGGTGATCTATAAGGATGTCCAGGTTGTAAAGACTATGGAATTTCCAGGTATTGAGGCTTTAACACCCTTGGTTGGGACGACTTTGGAGTTTAACGGCGGGTTATTTCTTGGACACAACACTTGGTTGAGTTCGGCACCTCCTGAGGTTCTAATTAGCTATGAAACTGAAGAGGAATTAACGGTAGTAGTTAATTTAGTATCTTCTTTAGAGGAGCGCGAAAAGCCGCTTGAAATGAAATTTGAGGGCGGGGTAAGAGTTATTAATTTGGCTGAAATCGGTTTGAAAGATGGGAATTATCAAGTTTCAGTCTTTTTGGAGAGCAATAAAAGTAGCCCTGTGCTTTTTGCCTCATTCAGACTGAGTTCTAGTAGCAGCATTAGATTATTAAGATCGACAACCCCGTTAGCTTACTACTTAAGAGAAGTAGAGGGTTTGGGATTTATCACTGCCAGTAAGTCTGGGGAGAATTTTGAAAAGAGCGTTGTTGTTAGGGGGATGCATCTAGAGGCATATAAAGGTTTTGAAATTGATTATTTATGTTTTGAATTAGAGGGTGCCAAGGGTTCTCTGCTTCGATCTGAGCTTGAAGAGGTCAAAGATAGAACTTTCGATACAAGCGCAAAAGTTCAGAAGCGAGATTTAGCCTTGGTTGAATCCAAGTACAGAGGACTAAGCCAACTAGAAAAAAGTAATTTTAATTCCGACTCATGGGAGTCCGACCTGGATGGCAATTGTATAAGCGCAGGGCGGCATATAGTTATTTTTTCCCCAAATTCAACCGGTCTTTCCATGGGCATTTGTAGGTCATGTGGATTAGCGCTATGGCAAAAAATAAGAGGCAAGCAGAATGGCTCAGCACCAAGAGTATTTCAAATCAGGAACATTGGAATAAACAAATCATCATTGACATATGTTGCGCCAAAGCGGAAAAGAAATGTAACTCCAATCATCTCCTCTGATAAGGAGGGGGATAACAATGAAGTCCAGGATGAGGTCCCAGTAGATTCAAAATTAATTCCGCCAATAGTCATTAAAGATATTGACGAACAAAAAGGTATTGCAAATCTAATGGATGCCATTTGCTATTTAAGGCAAGGAACATTCGTGAATTTCTCAAATTTAGTGAGGGTTTCTATTGGATCTGATTCTTGGGTTCCACATGAGTTACTGCGTAAGTTATCCGCTTTGGGTCACCTAGATGTTCAGTACGACCTCGATAGCATGAGGCCGAAGAGTTGGCGCGTAGTTGATCCCACGCTAATGTCTCTAGAAGCTGGCGGCTTCGTTTTATGTGGATGGAGATCTGAAAAGTTTATAAGTAGGCTTAGTCTAATATCCAGCCAATTAGGTGGATCCTTAACGCTCGGTGAGACTTCTGATGCCATCCCTGTTATTAGGGTTGAGGGTTTACTCTCCAGTGAAATCTCAACTTTTGCCGACATCGTCTCGGAAGAGAGCGATTTCCCATTACTGCCTAGTATCAACTTTCCAGAAAAGCTATTGACTGCATTGCCGGTGTTAAGCCAAGTTAAGAATCAACTACCCTCGATAGAACTACCATACGAAGATATGGATTATTTTGATACTTCGTTGGGAAGGTGGCTAAAGAAGCAAAAGCCCGCAAGTGCCGGAGCCTATAGACTTAATAAATTTGGTGTCCATTATTACTATCTTCCTCAAGAGTATGAAAAAGCAAGAGATGCATTTCATGCTGACTCGCGATTGGTAAAGTACCTAGCTTGCCAGTCTAAGTTTGGAAGATACTTTGTATACGATAAGCAAGAACGGAAACTATCTGTTCCACTTGGTATGGAGTTGCCACATCTGTATGAGCGAGTTGCAATTTCATGCGCCGGGATACTGCCCGCTAAAAACAAGGGCTATCTAGCTTACAGTGCAATACCACCCGAGGTCGCCGAAGGGCTCGCCTATAAATTATTTTCAGAATGACTATGCAAAAGACTCCACTAGAAATTTCCAAAAGAATTAAGGATGTGTATTTAAGGTATTTAGACACTGCTTTCTGGCTTAGGGATAAGGGCTTATCTAAGGAGAGGGCAAAATTAGTTTCTGAAGACGGAGTATTAGCAACGCCTCCAATCCTGGAGGTGGTCTTACCTTACTTAAGTACAGATTCAATAGCCAATGTTGCGAAAAAAATTGGACTAAGTGAAAAGGTTGCTGATTCACTCTCAAGGTGTATTTTTGATTCCGACGGCACATTCAAGTTAAGAAAGCATCAGGCTGAGGCACTACAAAAAACGTTTGAATATGGGCACTCAGGAGGTCACAATCCGATAGTTACCTCTGGAACTGGCTCTGGTAAGACGGAGAGTTTTTTGCTTCCGTTATTTGCAAGGCTATTCCAAGAGTCTGAGCGATGGAGTACGTCTAAGCCGTTAAATCAGTGGTGGAACCAAACAGCAGGTGAATGGCATGACTCAAGATTTGGGGATGTATCTAAACTCCCCGCAGTTAGATCAATCATTTTGTATCCAACGAATGCACTTGTTGAAGACCAGATTTCAAGGCTTAGAAAAATTATATTTAAGGCAAATAAAATTTCTGGTACGTCACCCCAGTTCTTTTTTGGACGTTATACAGGTGCAACCTTAGGTGATCAAACCCAGCCAAGCAAGTTGAATGATGTGAATATAAAGGAGGCTGCTCATGAAATTAGGGAGATTATTGAAGAATTTCATGAGCTAGAAAATGGGAATGTTGGCGAGGAAGTCTTGCTTCAATCGCAAAATCCGCTACTTGGTGAAATGATTACAAGATGGGATATGGTTGCTTCACCTCCAGATATCTTAGTAACCAATTTCTCGATGCTGAATGTGATGTTGATGCGTGATGTGGAAAAGAATATTTTTGAATCAACAAAAAGATGGTTGTCTCAAGATAAAAATAATGTATTTACGTTAGTGGTTGATGAATTGCATGGATATAGGGGCACACAAGGAACTGAGGTTGCTCTAACGTTACGGAATCTATTGGCAAGGATGGGTTTAACACCCGATTCCCCGCAGCTAAGGTGCATAGGAACTTCAGCCTCCCTGGATGATGCTGGCGGAGGCGAGTATTTAGAGCAGTTTTTTGGCGTGCCATCCGATACTTTTTGCGTAATTAGCGGCGAGCAAATAGTGCCTCCACCATCTGAACCTCTTACATTGGATGAGGTCAATATAGGACGGTTGAATTCAAACGACGATCAGGCGTTGCAGGAATGGGCAAAAAACTTAGACTTATCAAATAGAGTTTCTCATGCATTTTCTCCGTCCTATCTCCCTCAAGAGTTATCTAAAGTTGTCTCGAAGGTTTTGCCTTTGGATGCAGCTAATGACGACGATATTGATTTAGTTCTTAAGGGTCTTTTGGTAGAAGGGGAGAGTCAAACCTCTCCAAGATTTAGATCTCACTATTTTTATAGAGCTCTTAAGGGTCTTTGGGCCTGTGTAAATAAGGAGTGCTCAGAGGTTGATGAGGAATTTAAGAGCGAAGGAAGATATTTAGGGAAAATTTATAGAGCTCCAAGAGTTTCATGTGATTGTGGATCACGTGTTTTAGAGCTCTTGTATTGTTATCAATGTGGTGAAGCCTCTTTGGGTGGCGTTGTTTCTCCAGTTGAGGGAGAGGAAGATAACCAGTGGTATTTGAGCCCATCTGTAACTAGTGGCGGAGCTCAATTAAGTAGCATGGTAAATCGTAGATCATACGATCAATACATGTGGCTTTATCCAAAAAAAGTCAGTGATAGCAGTCCGTGGAGTCATAGGCACCCTAACGGAAGTGAGGTTAGTTTTAAATTTGCTGGCGCTGATTTTGATACCAGATCTGGAAAGTTAGAAAAAACTGCACGTGGCGACTATACGATCATGCAAGTCTCTTGTGGATCGGAGCACTATAAAGAAATTCCTGCGCTTCCAAAAAAATGTCCACATTGTGATTATGAGGAGTACAACAACCCAAGCGCATTCTTCTCCGGAGCGGTGCGTTCGCCAATACGTGCTCACACCATAGGTCAATCTATTGCTACACAAATTCTGACGGAGAGAGTGTGTGATGAACTGACTGAAGAAGGAAAAAATCTTTCTAAGTCTATTATTTTTAATGATAGCAGAGATGATGCTGCAAGTATCGCAGCAAGTCTGGAGCTAAATCACTTTAATGACTTGTTACGACAAGTTATCTTTGCAGTTCTCAGTAAAAAGCAGCCAAATTACTTGGAGCTATCTAGATCTTTGCTTAATAACGAGGTGCTACCTCCAGACGCGCTTATCTCTCTAGAAAAATGGCGCAGTGAAAATGTTGATTTATGGGCTGCGGTTAAATCGGAAACCAAAGGAAGGGCAGATGAAGAAGAGCTTTTATTGATTTCGCAATATCAAAGCGAATATTCGAAAGAAACCCCTAGCTATAAATGGTCGCAGTTGTTAGGGATGGTGGAGGCTGAGCTATTGACTATCGGAGTAAATCCTGCCGGTCCAAAAAATACCTTCAAAATCCATAAGGCAAAGCCTTGGTATATGTTCTTTAGATCAAATGATTGGAGTTATTTAGAGGATAAGGATGCATCTGGAGGCAGGGAGTTGTTGGAGCGAGAATTGGCAACAAATATTGCTGAGGTTCTATTTTCCAGAGCAGGAAGGGACTATGAGTCGGTCCACTTATGCAGCCTCAATGTCAAGCTTAGTGACCCAATAATTGATGGGCTTTCATTAGAGAAAAATAGAGAGTTAATTTCTTCAGCAATAC
>Ga0214917_10003980_pt1 | contig 16743 bp, 22 predicted proteins | sample LL_1208_BB_MetaG_FD_177983 | JGI IMG/M metagenome (GOLD analysis project Ga0214917, IMG submission 177983) | Freshwater microbial communities from Lake Lanier, Atlanta, Georgia, United States - LL_1208_BB | ecosystem: Environmental > Aquatic > Freshwater > Lake | place: USA: Georgia | collected... | reverse complement strand
CATGACAATTTAAAACAGCCGATACAATTACTTCTTGAATCCGATGAATATGCAATGATGCGAGATACTGAAAGGGATCTTGAGGAATTACAAAAAAAGGCAGGAAATATTGATTTAATTTTTAAACCAATGCCTACCGAAAGCGATAAAATATTAGTGCAAGGAATTTTACAAAACGCTAACCGTTGGGACATTGCTGCTGATATTGTGGTTGCTGCAATTGAAATTGGACAAGAATTAACCGATATTACACCATTAGAAGCATTGATTATTGCTGAAAGAGAAATAATGGATGCTGAAAATGAGGAAGATAATTTTGATATATAATAATAAATTGTAAAAAATTAAAATAACACATAAAAAAAGATGGCAACATTTACTAATTTTTTCCGTGCTTATACTGACGACTTATCATTATTTGTCAGCTACAACGGAACAACCACTGCTGCAACGCAGCTATATTCAAAAACAGTTAGAGTTACTGAACAAGTTCAAGGTTCGCCTGCAGTTACTGATGTTAAAACTTCAATTTTAAACGGAATTGAATTTGGTGATGTTATTCCAGTAGGTGGATTTGACAAAGCTTATCTCTATCTTGAACTCAAATCACGTTCTTCTGCATTAGTAGCAACTGACGCTGTAAGAGCAATTGTAACCAATAATTCTACTACTGGCGCAAACGCTGCTTCATATCATACATTATTGAACGAAGGAGACAATGTGATTCTTCCATGGCAAACAAGTGGTACTAACGATGCTAACGAAGTTTGTAGTCTTGACCTTGGTTTAAGTGTTGGTGCCACCGCTGGCAAATATGCTGATGTTTATGTAGCTGTGTATTACACACGTTAATTTGTAAAAATCTAAAAAAAATTATACACAAAATGGCAAATTTTAATACTAATCGTAGTGTTGTTAGCAATTGGAATGCAAACAACACTGTAGGTTCAAACATCTCTTTTGATGTTACAGGTACTGATATAACAATTTTTGACGGAACTGGTACAACCGGTGGATCCGTGTATTTGTCTGTCGGAGACTCTTTGTATATTGTTGACGGTGGTACTGGAGCTGGCGCATATACTGATGGTACAGTTGTAACATTGGTTGAATGGGATGCTGCGGGTTTAACAGGTATAGTTAACGTGCCAGGAACAGGTACAAATGGCACGCTTCGCTTAAATAACATTTATCCAAGTAAAATAACCGCAGTTGGTGGAAATTATGCACCTTCTACTTATGATGATGTTACATTGAAAACGTGGGAATACGGTGCCACAGCAACTTGGTATAGCGCAGGTGCTTCCAAAACATTAGTTTCAGCATCAACCCTTGCTGATGCAACTGAAATGCAAGTAATGTTTGCTCTTGAATCAGTAGGAACAACTGCAGGTGTCACTGGAGGCGCTGGCTCAACTGCAATTTTCCAATTACAATTGAAAGCAGGTGCTTCGGTTGTTCCGATTGCTAATTTAATTGAAGGTGATGTTTTTTATACAAGCCAAATGTCAAATGTATTTCTTTTAACAACCGGAACTGGTACTACTGCAGGTGATTTTGTATTGAAAAACACATCAGGCACTGCTTATGCACCAACATTCAAATTTGTAGTTGCTTCTAAAGTATAAGCAAAAAATAAAAATTTAAAATAATCAATTTAAAAATGGGAACACTTAAATCAACATTAAAACTTGAATCTACTGACCTTTTTCCAACGCCAGTTAGTTTCACAGTTGTTAACAACAATGTAGTTAACGGTACATTCAGCGGTTTCAATACTGTTGTTTGTAGCTCTGCTAACACACAATTAAACATTGCAACTATTGACGGAACAGGTGCTTATTTGTATGCACAATCAGTTTCTTCAAACGGTACAGCAATTGCAATCGGTTACACTGGACAATCAAATATTGCAGGTGCTACAGGAACACTTGTTTACTTGAGTCCTGGTGATGTTGCATTGATACCAGTAGGTGTTGGCGCAACTGCACTTGACATTGTTGCGTTCACTGTAGGCGGAAATGCTACATTGAATTATTTCTTAGGAGAAAAATAATTCTTGAGAATAAAACTTTTTACTCGAAAGAGCATACAATAAATGTATGCTCTTTTTTTTTAGTTTTTTTTAAAATAACGCCGACTTTAATAAAGATTGATATATAAAGTGTAAATAAACATTTTTCACCATCTCAATCAATTAAATTAGCTCAAATTATAAGATTGATTAAAACCTTTAAATCAAATCCATGAAATATGCTACTATAATACCATTAATTGGCGGCATGACATTAGGAAACAAAAAAGCAACTGGAAAAAATCCTGAATATTTTATAAGTTATGATGCTTTTAAAAGAAATGATTCCCACGCTCAATTAAATTTTTCAGACGTTCCTTTTTATATTGTAGATGAAACCACAAATAAACTAAGCGACTCAGATTTCAATAAAATTGAAACTAATATAGATTTTGTGTCTACAGTTTGTCCATGCTCTGGATTGTCATCTTTAAATTCAGGCAACCGGGGTGCAGATGCACCGCAAAATGAATGGATGTATAAAACTGCAAATTTTGTTTTAGAAAATATAAGCCCAACTGTATTTTTTGGTGAAAATGCACCCGCACTGGCCACACCTACAGGAAAAAAGGTGCGAGATACTTTATATGAAATAGGTCAAAAATATGGTTATTCATTTTTGATTGTCAAAACTAATACTATATTGCATGGCGTACCACAGAAAAGACAAAGAACTTTTTATTTCTTTTTTAAAAATTCAAATGTACCGCAATTTAATACGTATAATCGAAATCATAAATCTTTAGTCGACTACCTGTCAGAAGTGCCTGAGGATTCATTATACAACGATGTTTTTGTTAACAATGATTTTGATGAAAACGGTTTCATGACTTTCATAAAATCAAAGCCTGAATATCTAAAAGAAAACAATATAAGAAGTGTTGTCAGTTTTATAATAAAAAATGTAAATGTAGCTGAAGAAGCTATTGAGTTTTTCAAACAAAATGGTTATGAAAAAGAAATTAAATTTCTAAATCATGCGTTCAATAAGGTAAATGATGGAAAAAAGTTTTGGAACAATAGTCCACAGTTGTTGTATACTCAAAATGCCACTTGTGCTATACAAGGAAGAGTCTTTTCACATAGCGTCCATCCAAATAATAAACGCTATTTAACGTTACGTGAACAGATGCATTTAATGGGAATGCCGATGGATTATAAATTAACAGATGTAAAATATGCTTCCCATATAACACAAAACGTTCCCGTTTGCACTGCAGCCGATTGGACTCTTGAAGTGATGTCATATATAAAAGGTGAACTAAAATTAACAGATAAGCAATATGATATTTTTGATAACAAATTAATTACCAATTTTAAATTATTTTAATTATGATTGAACACATTTTAATACCTACTTTAGGTAGAATTAACAAACAAGTTACGTATAATTCATTGTCAGAAAAATGGAAAGCAATAACTAAATTTGTTGTTCAAGCACATGAATATGACCAAATGGTGGAAATATATGGTGTTGACAAAATAATTTGTTTGCCGCCTGAGATAAAAAAATTAAGTCCAACCAGGGAATGGATGCTTCATAAATTTAAACACACTCGACATTTTGTTTTTGATGATGACCTGTCTTTCAGAGTAAAAGAACCATACACCGGTACTGAAGATCCAGAAAGAAAATGGCAATCAAGAACATTCACCGAACAAGATTTCGATGATGCTTTCAATCTCGTTGAAGAATGGATGAATGAAGGTATTGTGTTTGGCGGTTTTATGCCTTCTATTGTAATTGCTGATATTGCTAAATGGCCAACAAGAGAAAATTACAGAGTGATGTCTAATATATTTCTAGATGGACCCAATTTACCAAAAGATATTAATTACAATCGTGTTCAAGCAGCACAGGATTTAGATGTAACATTACAATTATTGACACGTGGATATAGAAATCGTGTTTCAACTAAATATATGGTTTATTGTTCAGAAACTAATGCACCCGGTGGCTGTTCCATTTATCGAACATTAGATGTATTAAACGAAAATCAATATAAATTGGCTGAATTGTGGCCAGATTTCGTGACTACGAAAATAAAGCACATAACTAATGGACCTTTCAAAGGACAAGACAAAGTTGTGCTTACAATACAAACAAAAAAGGCGTTCGAATACGGAACCACTAATCAAAAAATAAATACTAACAATTTTAAACTTTTTTAACATGAACAAAAAAATAAAATGGGCGCCAATTTTTCCTCTTGTTGGTGGTTTTCCATTAGGTGCCGAAAAAGCAATTGGTAGAGCGCCTGAATATATTTTAAGTTATGATGTTGCCGCATTTAACGATTCATTTTATAACCGATACATTAATGAAACAAGAAACTTAAATGTTCCGTTTTTACGTATTGATGACACCGAATTTGATCCATCAACATTATCAGAAATTGATATTGCAGTCGCCACTCCTTTTTGTTCTGGATTATCAATGTTGAGTACATCAAAACAGAGAGGTTCTGACGCTGAGGTTAATAAATGGATATACGAATCAACCGAATTTTGCATGAAACATACAGGTGCAAAAGTAATAATAGGTGAAAATGCGCCTGGACTATACTCTGAAATGGGTGACAAGCTACGTGACAATTTAGTAAAAATGGGAGAAAAATATGGTTACAGTACTTCATTCCTTAAAACATCAACAGTTAAACATGGAATTCCTCAAAAAAGAGATAGAACTTTTTATTTCTTTTGGAAATCAGTGTTTCCTCCTGTTTTTGAATGGGTTGACAAAACCAATACAGGTTATGGCCCGTATATGAGTGCATTTTCCAGCGCATTTAATGACGAAGAATTAGCGGAAAAAAGAAAAATAGTTGAGGACAATGTTTTATATCAATTTTTCAAAGCACATGGTTATGGTTTCAAAGAAGTGCAAAATTTAAGAGGTAAAACATTGCTTAGCAATTTAAGAAGTATGAGAGAATTTGGATTGAACGAAATACAAAGATTTAAAACATTTGAAAGATGGTTGCTTGATATGGGTGCGGACCCAACTAAAATCACAAAACAAAAATCAGAAAGAACAATATATGAAAGTGCCTATCGAGAAGTAACACATTGGATTAACAAATATGCAAACGGTTTGGGTGTATGGGATGGTTCATTAATTTTTGTGCCTGAAGATGGTTATACTAATGCGTTAATTACAAAAACAACAAATACATTGGTACATCCTTACGAAGAAAGAACACTTACTCAAAAAGAAAAAGCTCATTTGATGGGAATTCCAAATGATTTTCCTGTTGATGATTTTCCTGAAAATATTTTAAATCAAAATGTACCAGTTTCTACTGCTGCGGATATGGTTCGTCATGCAATTAAATTTATCAAAGGCGAAACTAAATTTGCAGAAAGCACGGTTTTGATGCAAAATAATATGTCACAAAAAACTGAAGTTGAAAACAAAAATAAAAATAAAATTTTTGAAGGCGCTTTTTCATTATTTTAATAAACTATTTTTAGTATCTGTATATAAATATAAAAATTATCAATATGCCAAAATTAATAATCATTGAAGGACCTGACCGTTCTGGCAAAGACACTTTAATAAAAAATCTACAAAGAAGACATCCTAATTCCAGAAAAATTCATTGGGGCTATCCATCCGGACAAACAAATGACGAAAAAACAGAATGGCAAAAAAACAGTTTCAAAACTCAATTTGAAAATTGGAATTTATCAAAAGAATTAAACATTCTTGACTATGTTATTTGGAACCGTTCACATATTGGTGAATATGTGTACGGAACAATATATCGAAATTCAGAACCTAACACCTGGGTTCCAGCGCTTGAAGACGAATACCTAAAAAATGATCTCAACGTTTATTTGGTATTCTTAACTGCTGATCCTGAGTTTACATTATCACAAGACGATGGCAATTCTTATTCTATCAACATCAATGATAAAAAATTAGAATTAGAAACTTTTAACAAAGCATTTGCGGCAAGCAAGATTCAAAATAAAAGAATCTTTTCAGTCCATAATGAAAACGGTTACTATCCCGCCGAAGGAATTTTACATCAAGTTTTAAAATTTATCAATGATAAACATTAACACAGAAATCCAAAACGTTCTCAATACCATTGACGAGTGTGGTTATCTCTCAAAACCCAGAGATATGGAAGTCAAAGAGATTGAATTGGAAACATTGACGCTTTCACCTGAATATCCGTATATTGATTTCGAATCAAGACCGATGAATTGGAAATATTTTTTAGGTGAATTAGTTTGGTATTTGAAACGTGACCGCCGTACTGATTTTATTAATAACTTTTCATCCTTTTGGAAAGGTATTGAAAATTCTGATGGTACTATTAATTCAAATTACGGTGCAATTCTTTTTGGAAGTCAATTGGAATGGGTAAAAAATAGTTTATTGAACGATAAAAGCACAAGACAAGCAATTGCAGTTCTCAATCAACCTATCTATCAATATGCCGGTAATAAAGATTTTGTTTGCACCATGTATCTCAATTTTTGGATTCGCCGAAACGAATTACACATGAAAGTACAAATGCGGTCGAATGATATTTTTTACGGTTTGACTTATGATGTTCCATTTTTTGCATTTATACAACAAACAGTCTATCACTGGATCAAAGATAAATATAATGACTTAAATCTTGGTTATTATTATCATTGTGCTGATAATTTACATTATTATAAAAGACATTTTGATATTGCAGAAAAAATCAGAAATGAAAAAACTCGCCGTCCGTATTATTCAATGTTAATCAAGCCACTGTTTACTATTGACAACGGAAACTATTACTTAACCGATGCTGGTAATCAAATCATCAACACAGTTGATACTTTATTAACAAACAATGAGAAAATTTCTCAAGAAGAAGCAAAAACTATTTTACAACAATTTTTTCACATTCAATAAATTATGGTAATCGAAAAAACAATCAAAATTACACGTTCCCGTAGCGGCATACCTTGCCTGTGGGAAAGTTTAACTGCATTTGACAATTTAACACGTGCAACCGTTATTTTAAGTTCACAAGGAGCACCCAAGAAAGCTTTTTATTTAAACGAAAACCGTGAAAAGCAAGCATTGGTTCCGATTGTTGAAAATGATTATATTGCCAAAGCATTTCGTGACTCGAATGGCATTGCAATTTCAGTTTTTCGTATTAACAGCATCAGTACAGAAACAAATGAAGCTGAAATTGTTCCTGTTTACCGTAAATCTTCATTGATTGACGAAGAAGTACCTGCTGAATATGTTGCAATCGTTGACTATACATTAAAAAAATTAGATAACGGAAAGGTTTTTTCCACTAAAAAAATACTTGTATGAGTAAACAGACAATTTGTCTGAATATGATTGTCAAGAATGAATCTCGTATTATTGAGCGATGTATTTCAAGTGTCAAGCATTTAATTGACACTTGGTGCATTGTTGATACCGGTTCAACTGATGGCACTCAAGATATTATCAAAAAATTGTTGGCAGATAAACCCGGTGAACTCATTGAAAGGCCTTGGGTTAATTTTGGACATAATCGTAATGAAGCACTGCGTTTTGGTGAAAAATGGGGTGATTGGATTTTGTTGATTGATGCTGATATGGTCTTAAAAGACGAAGGATTTAATCGAAATATATTAAATCAGGAGGTAGAAGGTTATGATGTGATACAAGATAACCACGGTATTCGATATTATAACTTTCGTTTATTAAATGCAAAAAAGAATTGGCAGTGTGTTGGCGTTACACATGAGTACTATACACCTGCTGCTGGAATTAGCAAACGTGAACAATTAGATTCAATTTGGTTTTTAGATGTCAGTGATGGCGGTTCAAAGAGTGATAAGTTTGAACGTGACATTAAATTATTGACTCAAGGTTTGATTGACGAGCCCAATAATCACCGATATATGTTTTATTTGGCACAGTCGTATCGAGACACTCAACAATGGGAACTTGCAATTGAATGGTATTTGAAATGTGCTCGTGAAAGTAAATGGGATGAGGAATCTTGGTATGCTGATTATATGGCAGGATGGTGTATGCGAAATACCGATAGAACAATTGAAGAAATTTCAAATCAATTATTAAAGGCATGGATGAAACGTCCGTGGCGTGCTGAATCTATTTATACATTATCTGAAGAATATCAAAAAAGAAAAATGTGGCCGCAAGCATACACTGCAGCAAAAGCAGCTGCTTCGACGGATTATCCGAAAGGTGATGTTCTTTTTATTACGGCCGGAGTATATGAAGGAGGCGCAATTGACGCCTTTGCAGTAGCATCTTATTGGCATCAAAAATATGATGAATCAATAACCGCTTGTCAAAAACTTCTTGAATCAAATTATGGTCAAGTACATAAAAATAGAATTAGATTGAATCTTTGGTTTGCTGAACGTGCATTGGGATATTACAATGAAGATGCATTGCACCATTTTATTCGTGAAAAGAAACAGAATTTGAAATCATTTTAACTGAAAATTAATATATGAAAACAGCAATAATTGCAGCAATTAAGGGTTATAATATTGATATGGTCAAACCCTGGATTGAGAGTTTAACTGCAACAGGATATTCTGGAAAAATTGGTATTGTTTTGTATGATGAAAATGAAGAATTAGCAAGTTATTTAGCCAGCAAAGGTGCTAATGTTTTTATTACTCAATTAGAACAAATTACAAATATCGCCACTCAAAGATTTCGTGACTACTACCATTTATTACAAACACCTAATTTTTCTGATGTTGAATGGATTATCCATACTGATATTCGTGATGTAATTTTTCAAAGTAATCCTGAAAACTATTTACAAAATGTAAATCGTCCGATTGTTGCCACTGGTGAAGGTGTTAAATATCGAAATGAGGATTGGAACGGCGAAGGATTACAATATTGTTATGGCAATAATATTTATAATTCAATGGCAGATGTTGAAACACTGTGTTCCGGTATTATTGCCGGTAAAAAACATGAAATTTCTGATTTGTTTAAAACAATTTATGAATTAGCGTTTTACACACCTGAACCTAATGCTTTTGCTGACCAGCATTATTACAATCTGGCAATCCGAAAAATATACGATGAAATAACTGAATGTGTGCCTGCAGATCAACCGTGGGTTGCAAATCTTGGTACACTGATTGCGCTGCCAATGTTGAATCCAAATTGGTCAACAGGACCCAGAACACCGAATCGTTCGTATGAAAGATTCCGAAAAGGAACATATATTGAAAATATGTTAGTCAAATTACCACAAATGATTGACGGAAAAGTTTGCACACCCACCGGTGTTCCATACACAATCATACACCAATATGATAGGTATAAACCTTGGGCCGATATTCTTCTCAAACGTGAAGAATCAAAAGAAAACGTGGCAACTATTGTTACTGCATTATACGATTTAAACAGAGAAAATTGGCAAGGTTTTCAAAGACCATTTCAACAGTATAAAGATTGGATGAAGTCAATGCTGTCATTCGATGCACCAATGGTTATTTTTGTTGAACCTAAAGATGTTGATTTTGTTACAGCAGAAAGAAGTGACAAATTATACAAAACTGAAATCATTCCCGTTCCGTTTACCGAACTCTATGTGAATCAAAAATGGGGAGATGGGATTAGAAAAGTAATGGCATCGGATAAATTTTTAGCAAATCAAACAGTGCCGACACACCCACAAATTGCACATCCTGAGTACAACATTTTGATGCATCAGAAAATTCAATTTGTCAAACAAGCAATTTTGACAAATAAATTCAATACTGAACATTTTATGTGGCTCGATGCCGGCGTGTTTCACATGAATAATAGAACTGATTTGATTGGCAAAAAATATCCGTATTCAAACATTTTTAACGATAAAGTCAATTTAATTTGTATTGAAGAACCAAAACAATCAGATGCTGATGATTTGGAAAAATTCTATAAAGGACACAATGTACGTGTTATTGGTACTTCTTGGGGAGGACACAATCAAGCAATTTTAGAATTTGAAAAAACATACACTGGACTCTTGGAAGAATCAATATCCAATGAATTGATGGATCAAGACCAATCATTTTTGACTGTGTCATATTTAAGAAATCCAACTATTTGCAAATTGTACCGAGGCAATTGGCAGTCAGCATTAAATAATTGGGGGTAAAATGAACAAAATAAGAATTTGCGTATCAGCTTATTTGAATGATGAAAAAAATAGAGACAAAAAACTTTTCTGTTGTCTCTATTCAATTCTTTCACAGACTTACGAAAACTATGAAATTGTAGTACATCATGATGGTCCAATTAATGACAGGCTTATTGCAGAAAAAATTAAGAATCTTAGTGATAAAATTATTTTAATAGAAACGCCCGAAAGAAAGAATCAGTGGAACTGTGATAGCAGATATGAAGCTGCTATGTTAGAACCTCTTCCTGATTGGGTTATTTACACTAATGATGACAATTACTATGTACCACATTTTTTACAAATTATGTTGAGTCGTGCTTTATCAGAAAAAGCAATAATGGTTTATTGTAATGTTGTTTATGGCCACGAAGGCGGCGGATGGCTACTTTCAACAACACCAATTCCTAATTACATAGACCTTGGATGTTTTATGACACACATATCAGTAATTAAAGAAACACCTTGGAATTTATCCGAACTTTTTGACGCTAATGGAAAGTACCGACACGACTGCGATGGAATTTATGCAAAAATCGTGGCGTCCAAAGGCACCACTACAAAAGCAAATAATTTTTTATTCATTCATAACTAGCACTTAATAATAAAATAAATGGCACACAAAGAACAAGTTGATTTTATAGAACGTACAAAAAACCAATTTCCTGATTTTTTTGTCAATAAAAAAGTTTTAGGTATTGGAACGTTTGATGTATGTGGTACTGAAAATGTATATTTTAACGATTGTGAATATAGCGGTTTAGATTTAGGACCCGGTCCTGGTGTTGACATAATTTGTCCAGCACAAGATTATGACGCGCCGAATGAAACTTTTGACACTATTATATCTTGCGAATGCTTTGAACATAATCCTTACTACCGAGAAACTATACAAAACGCAATTAGAATGTTAAAGCAAGGTGGATTATTCATATTTACTTGTGCGACTACTGGAAGACCTGTTCATGGTGTTGCTTATTTAGAAGATAAATGCAAAAAACAATATACAAATTGGAAAACTATGCCTAATGTTCTTAAAGAAAACTGGGATAATGATTATTACAAAAATTTAACTGAATTTGATATTAGAGAATGCGTTTCAATAGAAAATACATTTAAAGAATTCAAATTTGAAGTAGAAGAAAACCATTGTGACTTATATTTTTGGGGAATTAAAAAATAAAAGTGTGTAAATAAGATTTTTGAACATACGTATTTTACAAATAATTTAACAGACAATTATAAATTCCGCAGGACAGGAAAAGTATATATATAAAAACTTTCTTTGTCTGTCGGCATACAATACTTATTATATTATTTTATCACTATTTAAATTATTAAAAAATGGCTCATTGGACAATTAAAGTTAAAACAGTTACTGAAGATCCTGAAAACGACAAACTAATCACAACCAAAGAATCTTTTTTGGTGAGAGCAGACACAATTGAAGACTCACAAGATAAGGTTAGGGAATATTTCCGTGACTCGATTGCTGACTATGAAATTATTTCAATTGCAAAAAGCAACATAGTTGGTTATATTGACATCAACGGCAATACAACTGAATAAAAAAATGTATTAACAATGAAACACACAAAACTGTTTGAGGAATGGATTATCGAAGGCATAGGTAAAGAAGGCGCTGATTATATTTTCAATTGGCAAATGGATTCGCCAACTGATATTATGTCATTAAAATTAAAACCTTTTCGTGGTCGTCCTCTACCAGTTAAAAATTCCGAATGTACCGTTACTAATTTTTACGCTTATGATATTCAACGTTCGGAACATTCAGTTGATTTGTTAAAAGATATTAAAAGTCTCGAAGATACTATTAATCGAAATGATTTACAACTGCTGGTCAATAAAGCCGTTCTTGCTTTTGACCGGCAGTTTGATATTTCAAAATTCAGTGCCATTATTTCAATTGAAAGTTCGTCAAAAATTCTCGCTGAATTAAATCAACAAATTCAGAAAAAGTCAGGAAATATTGAATTGTTTTCTGAAGCATTTGTCAAAAATGCTGCAACTGATATTACAATTGACCAAGAAGGTTACGATAAATTGCCACCACAGTCAAAAGAAAAAATTGACCAATCGCTCAAATTGGCACGAACATCACCTCAAGGTTTTAAAATGAAATCAGTAGGTCCACAATATCGAAGTTTTTTTCAAAATTTCATCAAGTTTAACAAAGAAGAAGACAGACATTTGTTCAATGTTGTTAACGGGCAACGAGTAATCATTGTTGATGATTATAAAACTTCAGGAGCTACTGTTAAAGAAATGATTCGACAGTTAAGCGATGCTGGTGCTAGCGAAATTGTTGTTTTTATTCTCGTTCGTCTCGGAAAATGATATATAGTATATAGATTAAAAAAAGAAAAATTGTATGAGTTTATTAAGTTATACTGAATTTTTATTTGAATCCTACAAAGCAGGAGCTGAAATAGATGTAAAAGTTAATTTTTTACGTGCAATTTCTAATAAAATACTTAAAAATCGTGAAGACAAACTTTTTGTTGAACACGTAATCAGTAGAGGACATTCTAATCAATTATTTGAAGCAATTGAGAAAAATGACTATAATTTACTTGTAGAATCTATTAAATATGATGCATTGTTTGAAGAAACACTCTATCAAAAGTTCAAAAGAAAAACAATGCAAGCTATAGAATATGTAAAGGAAAAAGGCAAGAAAGCACTTTCTGCAGGTCAAGAACTTTTAATGAAATTTGGTGGTAATATATTACAACCATTACAATGGGTAATAAAACAAGTAATAGGAGTTGTTACTAAAGCATGGGCTACAATGAAATCATTAGCACAAAAAGCTGTTGATGGTGTAAAAGAAAAAATTGCTAGTTTAGTGAGCAAATATATCGGTGATGGTGACGAACCGGGCGAAAAGGGCAAACATCTTTTGGACGAATTAGGAAATCTCGATGGGATGCTTAGTGCAGGCGTGGCGTGGATTACGTCTGGCTTTTCTTCTTCATTACTTAAAACTGGTGCCGACGCTGCAAAAGAAGACTCTAATGAATCGAATTATTATTCAACATTATATACTGCATTGCTACGTGAAACGACAGAAATGATTAATAACGGTTATTCAATTGATGCTATTATACAAGAAGGAGAAGCGATTAAAGAATACGAAAAATCAATAAACGAAGGCGGAGACGACCATGGAAAAAAATTAAATATTCCATTTTTAAGCAGCTTAATGGATAAAATTGCTCATATGCCGCCATTTAGTTGGTTTCACAAACTTGGAGACAAGGCAAAGGAATTTGCAAATAACGCCCTTGGTAATTTAAGTTACGTATTAACAAAAGTAGCCGACGCTCCTGGACCGTATGAATTTGAAGTTATGGGTGGACTGGTTGGTATTGCAGTTTCTTATTTTTCTGAAACCGGTGCTAAAGGAAAATTACATGACTTTATTCATTATATAGAACATATGTTTCATTTTGCAATTCCCGGAATGAGTATAGTATTTAATGCGATTAAAATTATTGGTATTTCACTTGCAATTTATGGTATAGTAAAAGAATTGTTTGGTAAAAAAGGACACAAGGATAAAGTTCCAAAAGTTGAAGTTAAAGATCCTGAAGAGGAAAAAGAAGATGAAGATGAAAAGAAATAAAAAAATATTAATTAGCATGAAAAAAATAAAGGAAAGAATGGAGCGCTTTTCATTCGCACAAATGACATCAAATGCTGATGGTAAAACTTCAGCATCAGGAACAATGGGTGTATTAATTTGTGTCGTTGGTTCGTTTTGTTTTTTACTTGGATGTGCTGATAAAGTTTTTATTAATCATGATATTGATATTATTACACAGTCAATAGTTTTTGTTGGCATTGGTGCAGGACTATTAGGATTACGTAAATACACAGCTCCGGAAATTGGGGTGATTGAAGAAAATGCTAAATCAAATCCAGCAGATATTTCAATACCACCGCCCCCACCTCCGCCGCCTGCTTATCCACCTAATTCAGATATTCAAATAAATTCGTAAAAAAAACAAATAATAAAATGAAAAACCCAGTTAAATCTTACGGCACTTTCTTGAATGAAAGCTCATTGTACGAAGCAGCAAAAAGAAGAGAATCTGCTATTGTTTCCAAAGAACAGGAAATGAAGTTAGTACAACAAATTAATAATTATACTGAAAAAATGAAAAACAATCCTGAAAGGGCAAACTATTACAAGGCAATGATTGACTTGACTAATGCCAAATTAATGGTAATTACGTTAAGAAGAAAAGTTGAAATGTTGAAAGGACAGTAGTAGTATTATTATTTCAAAATATATAAACAAATGAAAAACATAAAAACATTTGAAGATTTCACTTCAGAAAATGATGATGAAACATTAGGACTCAGTGGCAAAGACATTTATGTTGACGACCAAGATTCTTCCACAGATGACGAAGACGACTATTCTGACGAAGATTATATCAGAGGAGACGATGAAGATGATGACTACGAAGAAGACGATGAAGATGATGACTACGATGACGAAAACTATATTACAGGCGATGAAGATGCGTTCAGTGCCGAAGAACAAGATATATTTGGCGAAGACGGTGCAGATGAATTTGACGAAAAATTTTAAATTTTATTACATATACCTTTAAAAATATTTCAATGAAACAAATAGTAAAGAGTCCTTTTTATATTTTACTTGTATTGGTTTGTATTTTTACATTGTACGGAATGTCAAATGGAGTCAAATCAAATAAAAAACCAATACTTATTGAAAAAAAATCTAAAGGAGTAAAACATTTTTTACTCAATTTTGAATCTATTGAAAACAAAAAGGCAGCAAAATTTATTGACCGTTTCTTGAACACTGCAATTATGGAAAAACATTTGTATAATATTCCAATTGCAATAACACTTTCTCAAGGTATCGTTGAATCTGCTTGCGGCGAATCAAAATTGTCTCGTTTGTCAAACAATTTTTTTGGAATGAAATGTTTGTCAAAGTGTCGAAACTGTGATGGAAAAAAGTGGAAACGTGTAGGAGGTTGTATCAATGCAACTGACGACAGCAAACACGATTTATTTCAAGTTTATAAATCGCCATGGTATTCTTGGAGGGCACATTCAAAACTTCTCACTTCAAGTCGTTATGTTCACTTAACTCATTTACCAGCTACTGCATATAAAAAATGGGCAAAGGGATTGAAACGAGCAGGATATGCAACAGAACCCAGGTATGCTGAAATTTTAGTCAACTACATTGAATTGTATAAACTTCATGAATTTGATAAAGTTCCAATTGAACAATTAGCAAGTTCTCGAGGAGTTAAATTGTCGAAAAAATCAAAATAATGTCAAATCCCGAGAATTTTTTTTCGGGATTTTTTTATAAAAATGTTTTTTTTGAAAACTATTTATCAAGTACTGTATATTATTATTGTAACGTATGACAACCGACAAAAAAATATCTGTTAATGAAGAAGTAGTACTCTTTTGTGCATTTCGATACGCAATTGGACGAAAAACCGGAGTTGTTAGTTCTGTCTGTGCTGAACTAAAAAAGAATTATCAATCATTTAGTGTTAATTCAAGAAATATGATTGCACAAGAAATTCAAGAGTACCAAGACAAATATGGAAACTCTGGAATGGATTTCGATACTATGGAATGGAATTTAGTTAAATGGTTGTTCGATTCTGCACGAGTTAGAAAAATAAGAATCAAATCAAACCATAATATATGGAGAGATTGTGAAGCTGTTAAAGGTGAAGATGGTGTTTATTATTCAATTCCACATATGCAACCTTATAATTACCACAATATTATTGAAATTTAAAAAAATCAAACAATGAAAAAATTATTAGTATTTTTAACAATTTCTATTTCAACTGTTTTTGTATCATGCCTTGACATAGAAGAAGATAAAAACTATCCTACTGTAAAAAAATATGATGTTCAAATAATTGATAGTTGTGAATATATCATTAGCAATTGGGACAGAAGTAGAGCAATAACGCACAAAGGAAACTGCAAGTTTTGCCAAATGAGAAATCAAAAAATCGTTATTGATACAGTATGCACACTTTCAAAATAATCAACATATCATTAACATTTTAATTAATTTTTTATGACACGTATTTTTCCTTGGTTAAAGACAAGAATTAAACAATTTGCAAAGAGATCTTATGTTCGTTATTTGCGGTATAACAGAAATCTGAACGAAGAAAATTTAAAAAATTCTGAAACCGAAAAGGTGTGTATGAGTATCACTCGTTCATTGATAACCAATGCAAATTCAAAATTTTTGTTAGCTCCATTAAGTGGTAAAAGATATATCAAAAACGCTGATTTAGAAATTTTTGTTATTCTTGACCGCGGTTCAATCAGTATCACCAATCATGTTTATCATTATGATGTTACTGTTTCTAACAGAAACTGGCAAAGAATTGTTGGAATGTATGACAATAAAGTTGAAGGCATTCGTCAAGAATATGAAGATGAAATAATGAAAAACAT
>Ga0214917_10003978_pt1 | contig 16752 bp, 10 predicted proteins | sample LL_1208_BB_MetaG_FD_177983 | JGI IMG/M metagenome (GOLD analysis project Ga0214917, IMG submission 177983) | Freshwater microbial communities from Lake Lanier, Atlanta, Georgia, United States - LL_1208_BB | ecosystem: Environmental > Aquatic > Freshwater > Lake | place: USA: Georgia | collected... | reverse complement strand
TCGGGCACTTGCTGCTTGAACGCTCTTGCCAGCGCACCCGAGCTACAGCCTATCTCGATCAGCCGCCTTGATGTGCGTGGCACCAAGGCAAGTAAATCCGGGTTGTGGTGTTCGTGGATGGGAGTCTGTTGCATGGCTTGATCTTATCGCCATCGGTACACGCCATCACGGACGCACCATAAAAAACCCCCGCCTTGTGAGCGGGGGTTTAACTGTAAAGACACGGCTGCAAGTCAGCCGTGTTCACACAAACTAAGCAAAAGTAATAACACCGCTAGCTGCGCTAGTTGCAGTCAGGCTGCCCACACCAACGAGAACAACGGCATCATTCGAGGTAGCACCCCCGGTCCCGGTGTCATCCCAATAGACGGCCAAGTCAGTACCGGTGGCGCTGTAGGTAAACGAACCGTTGGAGAAGTTACCACGAACAGTAACTACTTCGCCTACATTCGAGGCGAGCGCATTCGAGAAGTCAGTACCAACAGTGGCGGCACCAGTTCGAAGAGTGACACCTGTAGCAATAGTGTCCGTCGTGGTGAATCCGATAATCACATCCCACCCAGTAGTTACTGTACTTGTCGTTGCACCAGTAACAGCAGCACCGGTTTGCCCCGCCGCGGTGTACGCCACAACATCAGCGACGTTAACCGTCTCCGAAATGTTGATCGTGTCTCCACCGCCTGCACCAACAACAGTGTCGGCACCAGCCCCACCTGTGATGATGTCATCGTTAGAACCACCGGTGATGGAGTCAGCTTTGCTTGTTCCGGTAACAGTCACAGCAAAAGTAGCAAACGTTCCGTCGTTGGTAACTACCACACCAGCGCTACGGTTTGAGTCGTAGGTGAACCCTGACAGGTCAACCGTTGAGGAGGACGCAACCACATTGATGACTGTATCGGTGGCGGTTGTTGCACTTTCAGTGATCTGAGTCGTGGCAGCCAGCTGAGACGAAAGGAACTTCGCCGCGCCGCCCGATCCCAAACCATCAACAGCTTCAATGCTAGTGACCGTAGCAAGTGTGAAATCGACTGTTCCAGATGTTACGGCAGAAGTGATGCGGATAGTGTCAGTTCCGTCACCACCAGAGATCACTTCTGTAACGGAGACGTCAGTTGTTGCTGCGTACTCAAAGCGATCGTTGCCTGCTCCACCTGTCAAACTGTCAATACCAGCGCCCCCTGCCAACACGTCGTCGGCGGCTCCTCCGGTCAGTGTGTCGGAGCCGAGAGCTCCTCTCAAAGACAGCTTTATGCTGGTTACAGCGGAACCGTCAACCTTGGTCGTGCCAGTATCATCGACTGTGGGACCATTAGCCTGTGTGCGAATGACCGTCAACGTATTAGTGGTTGCTGAGGCATTGGCAGCAGCGACCGCTTCTGACAACGTCACGGACATGGCGGTGGCGGCTGCACCAGTTGCTCCGTCGAGGTTAATTGTTTCGAAGCTCTTGACATTAGCCATCTGGCTGCCGACGAGTGTAGCTGCGTTTGCAGAAGACAACACTAATACGTCCGAACCTGACCCACCGTTAAGTGTATCTGCAGCGGTCAAGTAGATGCCGTTGGCAAAGGACACTGTGTCATCCAATTTCGAACCAACTACTACATCTGTTGCGGCACCACCTATGTAAGCTATTGCCCCAACGTTGGTAGAACCGGAACCGTCAAAGGTCACCGAGCCGGATGCCGCCAGAATGCCTGAGGCATTTACTGTTTGAACAGCAGTTGCGTTCAGAGAATTTGCTGTAACGGCCAAAGAGCCACCAACTTGTGTCAATCCTGCGTCGTTAATGGTCAGGGTCAACAAGTCGGTACTAGCGGTGCCTTGCAAAGCCACTCTCTCAACCGTAACGTTCTTCAGTGCATCGGTAGAGGCACCAGTCAAGGCTACAGTTACTGAACCGGCTTGGTTGTCGATGACTAATGTGTCTATGTCGTCCCCGCCGGTTATGGTGTCAGTAGAACCTAGTGTTGCGGCACTAACAACGAAGGTATCGTTACCGGCGCCGCCAGAAAAGTTCAGAACAGAAGCCGTGGTGTTGATGGTTTCAGTTGTGCCGTTGGCAGAAAGTGAGCCGTCAATGATGCGATCAGCACCGTCGCCGCCGGAGATCACGTCATTTCCACCACCACCTGCCAGTACGTCGTTTCCTGCGCCACCGGTGATGGAGTTAGCACCTGTACCGCCATCAATGGTGTCGTTACCCGCACCAGCAGTGATGGTTGCCGTAGACTTTACACCGGCTGCATCAATGTATAGCTTACCAGTAGCAGCAGAGCCGTCGATAGTTGCTAGATTGGCGGCGGAAAATGCTGTAATTTCAAAGTCAGCGGCACCAGTCACATTCAGTGTCTTGGCGTTGGTGGATGCCAGAGAGGCAATCAGGTTAGCAGTTGTTGAACCAGTCGAGTTGGTATTCGACGTAACATTGATCGTCTCGAACAGGTCAGCGTTGACCGTGTTCAAACCGAGCACAGCGGAAGCGTTGGTGTCTTGGTTGCCGATACCTGACAGCGTCAAGCCAAACACGTTCGTTGCAGTGTCAGTAGCAGGCGTAACCCTCAGTTCAGTGCCGTTATCCGCGCCTAATGCAGCCAAGACCCCGTTTGCACCTGTTGCTGTAGCGGTCGAGACAGTCACAGTTGCTGTTTCAGAAATCTTGTCCAGACTCAATATGGTGATGCCTGAAGCACCAGCGGAGCTTGTGTCGGTCAATGAAACGGTGTGGCCCGTCACACCAGTTATGATGGAACCGTCAACGACCACAGCGGTGGATGAACCAGTTGTGCTAATTGAAGCGGCAACTGTCTCAACGTTGGTAACTTTAGTAAGCGCAGTCGAGCCGGAAGCAGCTGTGAACACCACCGTGTCAGTACCTGCGCCGCCGTCAATTGTGTCAGAACCATTGGCGCCGTCGATGGTGATACGGTCATTGCCTGCACCGCCAGTCACGCCGATCGCCTGAGCTGCGGTCGCGGCTGCAACGTTCAAGTTTAGAGCACCAGTGGCAGCAGAGCCGTCTACTTTAGTAACGGTGGTGTCAGTGAAGTTTAGGCCAACTGTCTTATCCCCTGTGATGATCACTGTCTTCAGACCGGTGTCGGTCACAGTGGTCTGGGTAGAAGAAGAGCCGCTGTTGGCCGTCGTGGCATTAACGGTTAAAGTTTCGATGCCAGAAGTGGTGAATGTGCCACCAGTTTGACCTGTCAAGGCCAGAGTCAGCGCATCAGCAGCGCCAGCAACTGCGGATGAACTAAAGTTAACCGTCAGGCTGCCGGAGCCGTAACTCATCTCTGCGTTAGCCAACGTTGCGGCGTTACTGTAAGTAACAGCAGCGCTGCTTCCGTAAGTAGCCAGTGTGGTGTAGCCTTTTGCGGTTGCCAGATCAACGGTTTGAGTAGCGCTCGAGGTGTTTTGTGTTTGAATACGTTCGATGTTGGCCACTGTCACACCGGCCACAGACGTGGTCCCAGCAGTGCCAGTGATTGTTACGTTCAGGGCATCGTTGCCCGCTCCGCCGTCGAGGTTGTCACCGGCGTTAAGTGTCGTTACAGAAGCGTTGGCTGCATCCACGAAACCCGAGAACAGATCATTGCCACCAGAGCCAGCCCTGTTTTCCACACCTGTAGTGAGCGTGAAAGACTGTCCAACAGCTTGGGGAACGGGGCGAGCAGCAACAACCTTCTGAGCAGCAACCAGGTCTGCATCCCAGGTTGCGTCTGCAGCCATGCCAGTTTTGTAAGTCGCGACGTAATCAGAAACCACGCGCACGGCCTGATTCAATGGAAACGCAAACCCTAGCAATGAACCGTCAAGCGCTTTACTGATGAACTCAACAATCTTGCTATTCGTGATACCGACGTTGCCGAGAATCGACGTGGCGAGCGCGGTAGGCGACGAAAGATTGGGCATCAGGGTGTTGACTGCGGCATCGGATTCAAGAATCTTCGAGGCGACCATATCCATTGCCGCATCTTTCTTGGCGCCTTTGGCGACTTCCTTGTTGTAATCGCCAGCATAGGCGTTCAACTGAGCAAGCGTCGGTTGTGACCCGAGAATCGCGTAGTGTAGGTTGAGCAGGCTAGTAGCGGTAGCTGATAGTGATGTAGTCGACATGTGATCCTCTCGTTAATTGGAGTCGTTAGGTGCCGGTGAAGCAAACAAAGCGCAAAACGCCGAAGCCACACGCGACAGTTCCACTTACGCATTGTACTGAAACGACGATGGTTTGTTGTGAACTTGTTCACGAATTGCTGTTGATCGCGCATTGACCAGGATTGGAAAACATCATGCAACACCTCAAAAATGCCAGCGAAGCCCCACACTGAACTGCCAAGCGTTATAGGCAAAGATCGGTATCGACGCTTCTTGATCACTTCTTTCGAAGCTCACAAAGGGTTCAAGGCCCGCCCGGGACGATTTGGTCGACCATTCAAGCCCGGCGGTTGAACGGCGAGAATTTCTTATTTTATTGTTTTCAATCAATGAGTTATATCCTTTCTTATCAACGGACTCAGAAACAAACCAATGCAAACGTACTGAATGACCGATGAATTTCTGAATCCATGCAGCACCCCAGTCGACCTTGGACTGGTCTCCACCCGCACGGGTAGGATCAATTGATTCGTCTCGACCACGACGACCGAAAATCTCAACCCGTCCGGTGTTGGCTTCGCACAACAACTTCAGACCTTGATAAGAAAGATTACCGTCAAGTGCTTGACGCGCCGGATACCGTCTCCGTTCAAATTCGAGACCGAGCTGCACTGAACATCCCTTTGGTCCAAGACGAATTCGAGAAACTGGTTCGAAAGCAATGGCAATCCGATCCGATCGGGCAACCAGTGAATTTTCCACGCCGAGCCATTGCTTGCCCAGAAGGGCTGATAGTTCACCAGAAAGTGGCCCAAATTCAGTGAGCTTGTAGGCGGCATCTGTCGCAACTTCGATGGCACCAGTTCTAAACCTGGCGTCTTCCGGAAGTCTTAAGGATTGGCGCATCGTGAGTCCCCAAGCAAAGTCTTCAAGAAGGACACGCCTTTCCACCCGCGAATTGATGGCTTGAAATCGGCCTGCTTGAGGCAGATCACGTGCGGGGATTTCAAGCGCAATCAGCTGATCATCAACGGTGAAGTTAAACGAAAGCAAAGAGGAGGCGCTATTGAGATTACTGTCGTATCCAAGCGCTATGCTGACAAATCCGAACCATTGCGCCCCCGTGGCCGGTGATGGCTGGTTCAAGGCTTGTTCTCGGAAGGCGTCAGCCGCCCGCAATCTCTCATCGTCAGGCTTTCTGGTGGCCAGCGAAAACGCCACCGATTGAAGCCGACGCTCGATCAGCTCACGAACCCTTTCACTCGGGTTGTATTGGGCCAACAAACGTCGATAAATCGCCTCGGCTGAATCAAGGTCGCCCATAGCCTCCCTGGTGAGAGCAAAGTCAAGGAGGGCACCAGCGCGATCTGGTTGTCGCAACAATGAGGCCTCAAGCCAGGTTGATGCAGCAGTAAGATCACCGAGTTGCCTCGAGATCAGCCCTCTGAGCCACAAGTAGTCACTCGCGTTGGCGCAGGCGGTTTCAAGCGCCGGCGAAGTCAAGCCTCGCAACGCTGCTTCACGGTTTGGCTGGCGTGCCAGCGCGTCGAAGGCTTCAGGCCCCGGGCATGTTTCGACCTGTGGTGAAGCACGTGCAACACCCACAAGCCACGGAATCAATGCAAGGAGCGCAGCAGTGATGAGGCTGCAAAGCCTAAGCCGAATCAGCGACCCCACCTCGTTAAACCAGCGAAGCTTGCGCTGCCTCCGCTTATGGTGCTCACCGACTGACTAAACGCATAAGCTGCCTCGCGACCACCATTGGCGAGCACGCCGGTCACATTAGCAGCTGAGATCAGCGAGGACCTGAACGAACCGTCATCGCGCATGTAGCCCTCAGCTTTGACAACAATCGGATCCATAACCTGCTGATGGAGTCCTGTGATTTGCGTCTTGAAACTTGCCGCGGCCAGGTCAACCGTGAGTTTCCCATCTGACACCGTACCCATCGACATCATGCCGCCACTCTCCCGGAGATACACCTTGGCATCACGGAGCGAAAATTCAAAAAGTCCTTCGCGTGCACCTGACCATCGACTACCGGCCGGCCCGAACAGCGCATGGACACCATCAGACATGACCAATTTTGAATAATCGGGATTGGGCACCCACTGAGCTGGGTCTATATCGCCGGCGACGGTCTGCTGAGACCAACGGCCCCAACTCAAAATCGACGGGCTTAACGCTGCAAGCTTGGCTACGTCTGCTTTATTCAGTATCTCGGCACTTTTTCGCGTATCTTCCAGAGCCCGTTGTTTTCTGGCCTCTAGGTCCGCACTCATGACGATCTGATCAATGGCTTTGGTGGCGACGGCTAAAACCTGCCCCTTTTCGACGCTTTCAAACTGCGCTGCGCTACCGAGGCTGGTTGATGGAGCTGCCGCGGAACCTTGGCTCGGCGAGGATCCCGAGGAACTGTGGCTGGACGAGGATGCCGAAGAACTTTGGCCGAACCCAGACGCCGCAGGACTCTGACTGGACCCGCTTGCCGGTGCGCCTACCACCGATTTCGGTTCCGATTCGGCGGGCGGCGCAATCCGACCACGCTGCAGCTCCCGAATCGCCATAAACTCAACTTTGCCAGCCTCAACCCTTGCCAAAGTCCCTGTCATGCTTGCTGTCAGTTCCTTGGCAAGTGCGCCGGCACAAGGACCTAAAGCCTCCCTTGCGCAACCATCGCCGAGCGGTGACACGACAACCGCCCCGGTGTTTACTGCGACGGCAGATGATGCTGCGTCCGTCACCACTACAAAATCCGTACCGCGTACACCGATCGCTGCAACCGGCGTGTTGAGCCTAAATCGGTCCTTAGACTCCTCGCCCGCCTTGCCCGTGATTGAGCGCGCTGTGCCAGACTCAAGACGGAACTTAACAGCCGACTCGGAAGGCTGGCCAGGCTGATAGCGATAGCGCTCGATGCTGAGCCTGGAGTTGGGGCGCACGCTCACCAGAGCGCCATCTGAAAACCTGATGTGCACATGGGCCCCCGCCTCAGTGACGATCACGTCGCCCTCCCGAAGCTGGATGCCGCGCTGAAGTAATGCATGCTGAGGGAGGAGCTGCGCATTGCCAACTGAAAAAACGACCTCGCCCGCAATACTGGCGACGGCGCAAAGCGGCATCGTCGCTGAACCCAAAAGATACGCCAAGAGCAATAAACCAAGCGCCCGCTTGAGAACATCGCCATGACGCACGCTCGCCGCCATGAGGCCCGACGTTTCTGAGCAAGGCACGCTGCTGAATCCCGATCTCATCACAAAATCCCTCACTTGCATCTCGCTGAATTCAGAACCTGGTAGCGCCGGTACAATTTCCGGTTTCCCAAAGCAACAGTAACGGCAAGCCTGCTACTCAATCAAGCCCGCATACAAATCCTGTCAGGCCTGTTGTGTGGTTTATCACGAACACGAGTGAATTTGAAGGGAGATTGCGTATTCATGTGCGAGGCGAAGAAAATGCCCTATTCGGCTACAAAGCTCTCGGCAACCCGTTTTTTGGTCCTTGCCCCTCATCCTGACGACGAAATTTTCGGCTGCGGCGGGGCGCTAGCGACGCTTTGCGATGCAAAAGCGAGGGGTGTAATCCAGATTTGCACCGATGGCTCCCTTGGCGGCATCGCAAAAGACGGCAAAACGCTCGTTGAGCTGCGCAGACTGGAGAGTCAACGCGCACTCAGTGCACTAGGCGCTGAGAGGATGGCCACCCTGGCTTTTTGGGACTTCGCGGATCGAAGTCTATCGGCTGAACCTAGGCTCGCTGAAGCGATCCGTTCAGCAATCTTCAGTTTCCAGCCCGAATTGGTCTTCGCTCCTTCGCTGATGGAAGTCCACCCTGATCATTTTGCTGTCGCAATCGCTGCCTATGAGTGCTGGCAGACAGCCCCCGAAGCGCAGTCATTTGAGCTCTTGATGTACGAAATCGGGCGACCGATTGAGGCTAACTGTCTGGTTGATATTTCGACGGTTTTTGAACGCAAACGAAAAGCAATGCAGTGTTTCGAAAGTCAACTTGCTGAGCGAGACTATATCGATGTGATTGAGGGTTTAAACCGTTACCGGAGCTATACGCTGGGAAGGGAAGTCACTGCCGCAGAAGCCTACTTCAGGCTTCCAAAACCTTCGCTTGCGCCGACAACGCGATCGGTGGGGACCTTCTCCCAGCTCACCGGTCTGCTACCTGTATCAATGCGCCATGTCCTTCAGGATCTTGATGCGGGGATAGTCACTTCAGCAACCAGGAGATCAATCAACACAACGACGGAACAAATCAACACCCCTAAAACCGACCTGCGAGTATCAGCAAATCCATGAAGATGTTCTGTAGCCGGCGCATCCGCCTTAGCTTCGCAGCACGCACCAGCCGAAGCGCTTTCAAGCGCTGCAAAAACCCTCCTTCCCTGCTCAACCGGCAGACCTGCTCAAGCGCCTCAAGCGCCTGCCAGAGCGCGGCGTCGAGACGTTCGTGCGCTTTGCCTTGCAAATCCCGAAGCGCTCTGATGTGGGTGTCGTTCCATTTCATCACCTCGCCCTGCCATGCCCGACGACGCCGCTCGAACAAAACAGCCCAGGAACGAGCCTCGCCAATCTGATTCGACGCATGCTGCCTGTATGCGAGCGACGGCACAGGATCGTGCAAAATTTTGCCCCCTGGACTCGCGGCAATCACAATGTAAAACCACCAATCGTGCATCACGACGGGAAAGCGCGGGCGACAGGCATAGATCTGCTCGAAAGCCTCGCGATTAAGCACAGACGTATTTCCTCGGACAATGTTTTGCGTCAGTGCATGGTGGAGACTTGGTACGAAAGTTTCCGAGATCTTGCTTGGCAACTCAGATCCCATGCCACCTTGGCTGTCGCACCATCGCACTGCTGTGCACCAAAGCAAAGGCGCTTGCGAGCCGCACTTGGCAATCGCTGAGGGTCGGTTCAAGCCCTCCAAGGCGGTGCTCAATTTATTAGAAAACCAGATGTCGTCCTGGTCTGCAAATGCAAAGGCCTGATAGTGGCGAAAGGCGCGTTCGAAGACCGTTTCAATCAAGTAAAAGAAATTGTTCGCCGGGCCTTTGCCGGGGCCGCGAAAAAAAAACGTCAATCGCTCATCGGGCAAAGCGTCTGCCAGCAATACCTGCGGGTCACTGAAGCCTTGGGCAAATGATTGCAGCAGATGCACGCTCGAATCGCTTGACCCATCATCGGAAACCCACAGGTCCCATCGAACATCATTTTGCGCGGCGATCGACCTTAATTGCTCTGAAATAAAGAGCTCACCATTAAAACTCGCAAGAAGGATCGCGACCCTTTGTTGAGCAAGCATGCAGGCCTAAGCCGATTGACTGTGGTTGATGATACTTTTCAATATCGTTCTGGTTTCTTGCAACCAATCGGGGAGCGATGGCATCTGATGTAATGCGCACCAAGCATCGCAATTAAGCCTTGCGTTTTGGGGACGACGCGCCTTGGTCGGATAGTCTTTTGTTTCGATCCGCACCACATCGTCCGGCGTCACCTTGAGTTTCGTTTTTAGTACAGCATTATCCTGTGCCGCTCCAACGCATAATTGCGCATAACGGTGCCAATCGGTTTCCCCCGACGGAACAACATGAAAACGTCGCCGGGCTCGGTTCTGAGAAGCCAGTTCCTCTATTTGAGGGTGCCTCATGAGCCGAACAAACTCTCGCACAAGAAAAGTGGTTGGCGAAGGCACACCGTACTGGTCACCGACAACGCGCAATTGATCCCGTTCGCAGGCCAGGCGGATCATGGTCTTGGCAAAATTCTGGCCATGCTCACCGACAACCCAGCTAAAACGAAGCACCCAGGACCGGTCGGTATGGGCAAGGACAGCATCCTCACCCAAAAGCTTGCTTTGCCCGTAAACACTAAGCGGGTTTGTTTGGTCAGATTCTCGATACGCTTCGCTCGACGAGCCGTCAAAAACATAATCGGTTGAGCAATGCAACAACCGACAGCCGGGCAAGAACCTTTCGACTGCCTGCGCCAAAACGCCTGGAAACTCCCCGTTCACCTGTCGGGCAAGTGATGGTTCGTCTTCGGCCCGATCCACGGCCGTATAGGCCAACGCATTCACGACCCAGTGAGGTTTGAACGCCTCCAGTTCCCGCTGCAAGCGCTGTAGCCAGTCACTTGCATTTCCTTTTGATACATCAAGCACACGTCGATCGACGCCGCGAACCGAAACCCCATAAGCTGGCAAATCGCGCATGCACTGCCAACCCAGTTGGCCCGACGAGCCGAGAATCAACGCTCTCATGACCATTGACCGCTAGCGCGCCATCTCAAGCTCGCCGCGCTGCTGCAATTCGCTCAGCCTTAGCGCGTCTCTGTCCTTAGCCGCCAGCTTCAACATCGAGGCAGCGTCCTCTGGTGTCGCGGCAAGTTGATCCAGCGGCCATTCAATACCAATATCTGGATCGTTCCATAACACGCTCCTCTCCGAGGGCGCGTGCCAGTAATCAGTGGTCTTGTAGAGAAAGTCCGCCATATCGCTCAACACAAGAAAACCATGGGCCATACCCTGGGGCACCCAGAGCTGCCGATGATTCGTCTCCGAGAGCTCAGTACCCCACCAAGCACCGAAGCTTGGAGAGTCTTTGCGCAAATCAACAGCCACATCCCAGACACGTCCGGCAGTCACTCGCACGAGCTTGCCCTGAACCTGTTGACGCTGGTAGTGCAGCCCGCGCAAGACGCCCTTTTGTGAACGCGAGTGATTATCCTGAACAAATTTTACGCTGAGCCCGACCGCTTCCTCAAATAGTCTTTCGTTCCAGCTTTCATAAAAGTAGCCGCGGCTATCACCGTAGACCGTTGGCTCAAGGACAAACAGGCCATCAATCGTCGTTTTTGTCAGCTTCATCGGGACAGCCCTGCTTCCGTTAAGCGGAGCAAGTAGCGCCCGTAATCATTTTTTTTCATCGGCGCAGCGAGCTTTATCAGTTGCTCGGCACTGATCCAGTGATTCCTAAACGCGATCTCCTCGGGGCAGGCAATCTTTAAACCCTGACGCTTTTCGATCGTCTGCACAAAGCTTGATGCCTCCATCAGCGATTCATGCGTGCCAGTATCAAGCCAGGCATAACCGCGTCCCAGTATCTCAACCTGCAAGGCGCCGGCCTCAAGATAGGCGCGATTCACGTCGGTGATTTCAAGCTCGCCGCGCGCAGAGGGTCTGATCCCCGCGGCGATATCGACCACGCTTTGGTCATAAAAATAAAGGCCTGTTACCGCATAATTTGACTTGGGTTGGGCTGGCTTTTCTTCAAGCGACGCTGCCCGCCCCGATGCGTCGAAAGCAACAACCCCATATCGTTCCGGATCCTGAACGTGATAGGCAAAAACTGTTGCCCCTGCGCCAGATTGATCAGCACGGTGCATGGCCTTTTGCAGGTCATGTCCGAAGAAAATATTGTCGCCCAGGATAAGGGCGCTTGGTTGACCGCTCACAAATGAGCGCCCAATCAGGAATGCCTGGGCCAATCCATCCGGACTGGGCTGAACCGCATACTCGATATGCATACCCCATTGAGATCCATCGCCCAACAAATGCTCAAAACGCGGCGTATCCGCCGGCGTTGAGATGATCAGTACCTCGCGGATACCCGCGAGCATCAGGCTGCTCAACGGGTAGTAAATCATTGGCTTATCGTAAACGGGCAACAATTGCTTCGAGACCACTTGGGTTACAGGATAGAGCCGCGTACCTGAGCCTCCGGCGAGCACGATTCCTTTTCGTTTTGTGATCATGACACCCCTTTCATGAACCGATTGAACCGGTTCCACATTCATAAGCTCAATGGGCTCGAGCCGCCCCGTAGGCAAAATACAATGGCTAAGCGCGGCATGTTACAAGTTCATCGACGGCAAATTCCCGGTTCGCGCTCTGGCATCCCTGGAGGGGCAATAAGCTTGGTAGGTCGTTGCCATGATTTCAAGATTTGGATTGTAGGCTGGATCGTTATTTATGACGTCCGGCCAGCGTTGCTTCATCACCGCACATTCACGCTCAAATCGATCGCGGTGCTCGGGGGATAAATCATCGCCTCGGGTTGCTGATTCATGGTGAAGTAACTGAGCACGCGGCGCGAAGATGACTTTGTAGCCGAGGCGACGTACCTTCAGGCACAGATCGACATCATTGAAGGCAACAGCAAGATGCTGAGCGTCAAAGCCACCGACCTCTTCAAAAACACGACGCCGCATCAACAAACAGGCAGCAGTGACAGAAGACACTTCAAGTGCCAAAGCCGCGCGCCCGAAATAGCCCGGATGGCCCGCTGGCAGTCGGTGATGTGCATGCCCTGCGACCCCCCCTGCACCGATCACGACCCCAGCATGTTGCATCGTCTTGTCAGGGTAGTAAAGCATGGCACCCACAGCCCCGACCTCAGGGCGAACCGCCTGTCTGAGCATTGTGTCCAGCCAGTCGGAGCTAATCACCTCGATATCGTTGTTGAGAAACAGGACGTAATCCGATTGCGTGTTTGCCACGGCATGGTTATTGATCGCCGAGAAGTTGAAAGCCCCCTCATACCGGATGACATCGATCAGCCCATCGTTTTTATATTTCCCTAGCAGGCTTGCTAATCTTTCATCGTCGCTTTCATGATCCACAATGGTAAGATGTAAGCTAGGGTATCGAGTTAGTTTAAAGAACGTTTCAAGACAGCGACCGACCAATTCATACCCATTTTTTGTCGGGATGATAACTTCGATGGACGGAAGTTCGAGGGGCAAGGGATATTGCACATGGTAGTGCGCGATTGCCTCATGGAGCAACGCTTTGGCACCTGGTACAGACCTCTCCAAATGATCATTCACAGCCTTTAAGCCGTTGCTGATGGCATAAGGTTTCGCATCGATGGTCGATGCGGTACTTTGCTGATGGATACGCCAGTGATAAAGCACCTTGGGAATATGGATGATTTGATCTTCGGCAACACGTTCAACACAGCGCAGTACCAAATCATGATCCTGCGACCCCTCCATCCCGATTCGAAAACCGCCAACCGCATCGACTAAGGCCCTGCTGTAAACGCCAAAATGACTGACCATGTTTTGAGCCCGGAGCAACTCCAGGTTAAACGCCGGCTTGAAATAGGGATTAGAGCGAACACCTCTTTCATCGATCTTATCTTCATCCGAATAAATGACTTTTGCTTGAGGAAATCGTTCGATCGCCGACAAAACTTCGGTTACCGCAAAGGGCGAAAGGCGATCGTCCTGATCCATCAAGGCAACCCAGTCAGTGCTTGCCAAGGTCAGCGCGGCATTGCTACAAGCGGAAATATGGCCGTTTTCATTTCGCTCTAAAAGCTTGATTCTCGACTCCTGCTTCATCAACGTTTTGAGCCAGTCTAATGAGGCTTTATCCGTGGAAGCGTCATCGGCAACACACAGCTCCCAGTTCGGGCTATGCTGTTGACGCACCGAATTAATCGCCTCGACAAAGAAGTCAAACGGTGCATTGAAAACCGGCATGATGATTGACACCAGGGGCTTTACCCGGTCTGAACCGCTTTCCGGTGCCTTCAAGGCGCGCCGGCTGACTTCCAGATCGAAGCACTTAGATTCATAACGTTCGATCCAGTCCTGATAGGGGTCAGGCACCCTATGAAAGATATCCCAAGCTTGTTGAGGCTTCTCAGACGAATCAACGGCTACCAAATCGCTACTGGCTGTGGCGGCCTTGGGCCTTTCTACCAGCCTAATTTGTATTTGCCTCAAACGACGAATCATCCTGCCAAAACCCGCACGACGAGCCAAGGTCCCAAGCCTTCGCAGTGGTCCGGTGATCCTCCAACTACGTGAATGCAGCATGGCTTGAAGCTGCGCTTGAAGCTGACCTACTTGACTCGAGAGTGATTCGCTTCGATGCTGCCACTGCTGGGCAGCGGCAAGGGTTCTCGCCAGTTCATCGCGCAAGCCAGCCTCGCGCTGAAGTTGTTCGATAGTCGCTGCCTGCTGCGCTTCGATTGTTGACTGCTGCGCTCCGATTGTTGACAGCTGCGTGTGGATCGTTGCCTTCAAGTCAAGCTCTAGCGCTTGAAACTCGTTTCGGAGTCCAAGCGTTTCGCGGTAGGCGTGAGCAAGCCGCTCGTGCAGCGAACGGTTTTCTGCTAACTGGTTTTCCAGATCATGCCGCAGCGCCTGAGATGCTTCTTCTTTCGCATGCAGTTGATGGTTAAGCAACGCGACAGCACCCTCTAGGCTAAGCTTTACCTCACTCAGGTGATCAACGGTCTGTTCAAACGCCTCAAGCTGATTGAGTTTCGGTCCGGTCGCTGCAAGCAAATCAAACCACCATTGCGCAGGCGCTTTCAAGCGCCATTTTTGCCAAAGTTTTCTGTATGGCTCCTCGTCACGCTTGATGCGATGCGCAAGCGATGGCGACTCGGAAGATTCATCAACAACATATAAAGCGCTTAGACCCTCCACCCATTGGAAATCACCAATACAACGTAACTGAAGCCAAAAGTCCCAGTCCTCATAGAGGTCGAATTGTTCATCAAACGATAAGGTTCGCTCGAGAACCGGCGCCGTTCTAAAAAGTGCACAGTGAATCGGAATATGGTTTGAATAGAGGAGTTCCCAAGGTTCGAAAAATCGACCCACAGCATGCTTACCGGTTCGATGACGCGTTGCCTTGGTTGCGCTGTGAGTGCCCGAATCAAGGATAGCTGCTGTATGTGCAGCCACAGCCCCCTGATGGATGGCAAGCGCTGATCGAAGCGATTCGATATGACCTTCGAGAAAAACGTCGTCATCGTCGAGAAAAATCGCATACTCACTCAGCAATGCACCAATCTTCAGGGCTAGGTCTGCCGCTCGAGCACGCCTGAGCGCTTCCCCTGTCGATACCAGCAAAACCCGAAACGGGTAAGCGGAAAAATCCGGCCATCCCGAAGGGAAACCGAAAGCTGGCTGGGATTGCGTTTGCTTTGGAAAGCCCAGCTTAATTTCAGAAGAGTTAAACGCTACAAGTGCTTGCAATTTTCTCAGATCCAGCGCTGAAACAGGATCGCAAGCATCTTCAATTGCCTGTATGAGGTCACCTCTGGCGTCGACCAAGACAACCATTAAATCCGACTGATTTTGAAGCGCGACAGAGGAAAGCGCACGCTCCAGGGTTGATCTGCCAATGGATCGAATGAGGACTGCTAACATCACGGCCCGCAAAAAATCTATAAATTTGAAGCAGTGTTTGACCCTGATCGATCAACAACGGCGTACTGCTTGTCTAACCATTCACGGTAAGCGCCAGTCTTAACACGTTCGACCCATTGCGGATGCTCAAGGTACCACTTGACCGTTTTGATCAACCCTGAATCAAAGCTCTCGGCGGGCGCCCAACCGAGCTCGTCCCGGATCTTGGCAGCGTTTATTGCATAACGCCTGTCATGCCCAGGGCGGTCACGGACGAATTCAATTTGGTCTCGATAGCTGCCCGAGGGCTTGGGTCGTAACTGGTCAAGGATCAAACAAACTGCCTCGACAACCGCAAGATTCGTGCGTTCCGAGTCACCGCCAATGTTATAGACCTCTCCGGTGCGCCCCTTCTCGAGAACACTCAAAATACCATCACAGTGATCGGTGACAAACAACCAGTCCCTGACGTTAAGCCCATCTCCGTAGATGGGAAGTTTTTTTCCCTCGATCGCTCTCGTAATAAGTAGCGGGATCAGCTTTTCTGGGAACTGAAAGGGCCCATAGTTATTAGAACAATTCGTTGTTAAGGTATTAAGACCAAAGCTATGGTGCCATGCTCTTACCAAGTGGTCGCTGGCAGCTTTGCTCGCTGAATAAGGGCTATTTGGAGCGTAAGGCGTCGATTCTGAGAAAGCCGGATCAGACGGTTGCAATGACCCATATACCTCATCAGTGGAAACATGCAAAAAACGAAAACGATCTCCGACGATATCTTGTAGTTTTCGCCCCCACTGAAGCAGGTTGAGAGTCCCGAGAACATTAGTCTCAACAAAGACTTGGGGTCCATGAATCGATCGATCCACATGACTTTCAGCAGCGAAATGAACGATTGCGCGGGGTGTAAACTCCGTTTCAAGTGCTGCCATCGCAGCCTGATCGCGAATATCGACGCGTGAAAACAACACTCGTCCATCAAAGCGCCCCTCCTCGCTTACCTGCGCGAGATTTTCGAGATTGCCTGCATAAGTCAAGCAGTCGAGAACCAGTAAGCGTTCATCGCCTTGATTCGCTTGGCGTTTGCACCACTCCAAAACGAAGTTTGATCCGATGAACCCTGCACCACCAGTAACGAGAATCATAGAAAGTGTGAAAAAATTAATGGTTAATGTTTCTCGATTGTATAAGCTCTCTTGTGTCCCAATTTAGCGCTTCGACTGTCCTCGCAAGACATTAAAAAGAACCGCCGTTCGCATCGTGTACAAAATTCCATTCTCCAGACTCAGCTTTCTTCAACCCAGCAAGCAACTCATCGACGAAGACGGTCTCGTGACGCTTTCAGTGATCAGCCATGGCCACACTGAAGAAATAGAAACCTTGCTTGAGGATATTGCGCGCTGCAAGATCCGCAAGCTCGCGCAAATTGTGATCACGTTGAATCTTAGCGAGGAACGCCCTCGCGTGCCGCGCGGTATCGACGTGCCGATTC
>Ga0214917_10003977_pt1 | contig 16755 bp, 12 predicted proteins | sample LL_1208_BB_MetaG_FD_177983 | JGI IMG/M metagenome (GOLD analysis project Ga0214917, IMG submission 177983) | Freshwater microbial communities from Lake Lanier, Atlanta, Georgia, United States - LL_1208_BB | ecosystem: Environmental > Aquatic > Freshwater > Lake | place: USA: Georgia | collected... | reverse complement strand
TTTGGCACCTCGATGTCGGCTCATCACATCCTGGGGGTGGAGAAGCTCCCAAGGGTTTGGCTGTTCGCCAATGAAAGTGGTACGTGAGCTGGGTTCAGACCGTCGTGAGACAGGTCGGTCCCTATCTACTGTGGGCGCACGAAACTTGAGGGGATTCTTCTTTAGTACGAGAGGATTTGGAAGGACGTTCCTCTGGTGTCCCAGTTGTCGCGCTAGCGGCACGGCTGGATAGCTATGAACGGAAAGGATAAACGCTGAAAGCATATAAGCGTGAAGCCCGCCCCAAGATCAGGTTTCGTAGGGTTTAACCCGAAAGTCCCCTGGAAGACGACCAGGTTAATAGGCCGGACGTGTACGTGCAGCAATGCACTGAGCCAACCGGTACTAACGGACGAACGCTTGACCACTCGTATCGAGTGCTCGCTCGCTTCACGAGGACAAGGCCCCCATGGCCTTTGTCCTCTGGATTGAAGCAGCCAATTACCACGACCCCGCATTTGTGTCGCGCGAGCGACACGTATGGAAACTTTCCGGTGACCATATCTGGAAGGCCACACCCGTTCCCATCCCGAACACGGTAGTTAAGCTTCCAGAGCCGATGGTAGTGCCCAAAGCGCGAGAGTAGGTATCGCCGGAATTTTCTACAGCCGGCCCGCACGGCCATGTGTCGTGCGGGCCGGTTTTATGCGCGGATGTCCGCGTGTCACGCCTGGTCAGTCCGCCAGGCGCGCCGAATCCGAGTCCGAGCCGGGCTGGCGTCGCGCGAGCGTTCGGTCGATCGCGTCGAGCATTTCCGTCAGCAGTTCGAGAGGCAGTCCGACCACGTTCGACGCGCTGCCCGATACGAGGTGCAGAGGAAGGCGGTCGTCCTGGAAGCCGCAGGCGCCGGCCTTGCCGATCCAGAGTCCGCTGTCGAGGTACCACTCGAGCAGTTCGTCGGAGAGGGGGGCCATCTCCAGCACGCTTTCGGCTCGTCCCGTCACGGGCTCCAATTCCGGTCGCTGCCAGATGCAGACGCCCGAGACGACCCGGTGCCGCCGCCCGGACAAACGCGCGAGGATCCTGCGGGCATGGTCGCGATCGATCGGTTGGCCGAGTGCGTCTCCATCGAGTTCCGCCAGCGTATCGCAGGCGACGATCGTGCCTCGACGACACCGTGGCGCGACGGCGGCTGCCTTGAGACACGCCAGACGTTCCGCGTACGCGGCCACCGATTCATCCGACCCGCGGGCCGGGGCGTCGCGTTCGACCGACTCGTCGGGGGGCACCACCTCGACGTGCCAGCCCTGTTCACGGGCCAGCGCGAGCCGACGGGGCGAGCGACTGGCAAGTACGATGTCGCGGGGGTTCCCTTCGTTCACGGCCCTTCCTCCGCCACGCACCGATGCCACGACCATCAGGCCCTGCGGACGCCGTCACGGGTGCCGGCCCGATCCCGATCCTGTTCGAGGATGACCGTCTGGTCGTCGTCGTCAAGCCGGCTGGACTGGCGACCGCGAATGTGCCCGCAGGTGTGCCGAGCGTCCATGCGCTGCTGCGGCGACGCTGGGGGAGCGGTGCATTCGTCGGGATCGTGAGCCGCCTCGACGCGCCTGTCTCGGGCGTGCTCGTCGTCGCCAGGACGCCGGACGCTGCGGCCGAACTCGCTCGACAGTTCCGTGGCCGTCGTGTCGAGAAGACCTATGCGGCGATCGTCGAAGGGCGATTTCCCGGGCCACTCGGCGCCTGGCAGGAGTGGAGCGACACGATTGTCCGCACCCCGGGCGAGTCACGATCCGCGCTGGGAGGGCCGGCGATCGGCTCGTTTCGACGGCCCAGCGCCTCGCGGCGATCACCGCAGCCCGCCTTCGTGCCCCAGGCCCAGTCCGCACACGCACGAGCCCGCGTCGTGCGCCGGGTCGGCGAGGTCTCGCTCGTCGAGCTTGTGCCGACGACGGGGCGTCGACACCAGCTTCGAGTCCAGCTCGCCTCGAGAGGCTGTCCGATCGTCGGCGACCGCCTGTACGGCGCGCGACTGCCCTGTGCGGCCGGCATCGCCTTGCATGCCCGCACGATCGCCTTCGACCATCCCGGTGACGCGACGCGACGCACCTTCACCGCGGCCTGGCCCGCGACGTGGAGCGAGCGCTACGCCGCGCTCCTGGAAGACGGCCGGGCCCCGTGAGCGACTGCTTCGGCTGCGGGACGCAGACACCCTCCCACCGAGCGAGTCCGAGCCCCCGGTGGTACACTCCGACGATCATGGGCTCCTCCGCGCGTTCGTCACCGGACTCCGACGCTCGCAGGCCGCGGTTTTGGGAGGTGGCCCTCGCCAACAGCCTCTTCTCGCTGCAGCAACTCGAGGCGGCCGAGACGGTGATCCGTGCGAAGGCCGGGCTCAACGATTCCCGCCCGGACGCCTGGGATGCGGCCCTGGCCGACAGCCTCGTCGAGCAGGGGGCGCTCACCCGGTATCAGGCCCGGGAACTGCTCGCGGGCCGCACCGTCTTTCGGCTGGGCGCCTACGTCTTCCTCGACGAGTTGGGGAAGGGAGGCATGGGGCAGGTGTTCAAGGCGGAGCACGAGCTCATGGGCCGGCTCGTGGCCGTGAAGGTGCTGCCGCGCTCGAAGTGGACACCGGAGTCGGAGGCCGCCTTCCGCCGCGAGATGCGCATCCTCGGCCGCCTCGACCACCCGAACCTCGTGCGGGCCTTCGATGCCGGCTACGAGAAGCAGGTCAACTATCTCGTCACGGAGCTCGTGCCGGGACTCAATCTGCGGCAGCTCGTGCGCCAGGCTGGCCCGCTCGACGAACAGGAGACGGCATCGGTCTTCACCCAGGTGGCCACGGGGCTGGCCTACGCGCACGAGCAGGGGCTCGTGCATCGGGATGTCAAGCCGGGCAACATCCTCGTGATGGACGACGGACGGGCGAAGGTGCTCGACATGGGCCTCGCGGGCTCGACGCTCGAGGCCGAGGCGGTGCGTCTCGGCCGCGTCGTCGGGACGATGGACTACATCGCCCCGGAGCAGATCCGCCAGCCGGACGACGTCGGCCCGAGTGCGGACATCTACGGGCTCGGCTGCAGCATGTACTTCGCGCTGACCGGACGCGTGCCGTTTCCCGACGGCTCGCGGCGCGAAAAGATGCAGCGGCATCTCTCGGAGGCCCCGGTGCCGCTGCGCTCGCTCGGCCCACGCGCCGGCGAGGCCTTCTGCCTGCTCATCGAGCACCTGATGGAGAAGGATCCGGCGGACCGCATCGACTCGGCGCACGAGGTCGTGCGCCGGCTCCGGCGTTGGGCACCGGCGAAGCCGATCCCGCTCCCGCGGCAGGGAACGGCGCCGGCGGCGCGCGTTCGCCGCTGGCTGCCGCGATTCGAGTTTCGTCTTCCTCGAGGTCCGTTGGCGCGGAGGGAGGTCGAGTTCAACGTGGAGGCTCCGGTCGTGTCGACCGGTGACGTCGCCGCCGGGTCCGGCGGCTTCCTGCGGTCGGCCGCCGGCATCCTTCTCCCGGCGATCGCGGCGGGGATCGGTTTTTCCGCCGTGCTCGCCGTGGTTCGGAGCGCCGCACCGGCGCGGTTCGATGCGGTGTTCGGCGCCTTGACGCCGGTCCACTTCGGCCTGGCCGCCTTCCTTCTGATGGTCGCCCTGCAGGTCGTGGTGCGTCTCGGCGAGCGGCGCCCGGAATGATCACGACGTGCGGGCAGCCGGCCCCGGAGCGCCCCGGGCCAAATGACTTCTTCGTTGACAGAGTGACCCCAGGATTCTAGGACAGGGACGTGCGAGAGCGGGTGAAAGCCTGCTTTGGACAGGTAGCTCAGTTGGTAGAGCAACGGACTGAAAATCCGTGTGTCGCCGGTTCGATTCCGGCCCTGTCCACTGATTGCGAAACGACTGCCGGCAGGTGCGTCACGCGTGTTGCTTCCGCGATCACGCGAAGCGCCGACGGTATGGTGGGCGACTCGCCCCCGGTGACGAACCTCGGGTGCCTCTTCCGCCCGCAGCGAACCCCTGTCGACCTGTTCAGCGAGTGACCAGGTCGAAGTCCTTCCGGTTGTCGCCGGCCTGGACGTCGAGCGTCAGCGTGCTCGAGGTGTTGTACTTCTCGGGCACGGCCTCCGCGGTGATGTCCACGAGTGGACTGTCGGGGGCATCGTAGGCCTGGCGTCGGCCGACGACTTTCGCGGCCGTGATCTCGACACGTGCCTCACCCGGCGGCGCGAGGAGGGTATAGGCACCGCCCGAGATTTCGGCGCCCACCGGCGCCGCGGCGCCGGTGGGCACGAGCCGAATTAGCCCGCGCTCCACCGGCACGCCGTCGAGACGCACCGTGCCCGCGACCGGATACGTGGGTGGGCCGCGTCGGCCGCAGCCCACGAGGGCGACAGCCGCTGCCACGGCGAGCAGTCGTGCGGCGATCCGGCGGGTCGAGCGGTTCATTCGATTGCTGTGATCTCGCCGTCAGCCGGTGAACCGAAGGAACGCCAGACGGCGATGGGGACACCGTCGGTGAAGAACCTCACGGATCCGTCCGCCAGCAGCGCGTCGACCCCGCCCGGGTGCCGGCTGCGTGCCGCCTGTTGGCCGTTGGCTCCCGAGGCGGGCACGCACGGCATGGCACGGTCTCCGTTCGACACGCACCAGACGGCGTCGGGGACGGTCGAGTTGGGCGTGTTGATCGTCATGAACATCGACCCGGGATTCGCCATGTCGTCGTTGTAGGCATCACCCCGTCCGTCCCATGACGCATTGCGATCCATCCTGGCGACGATGATCTCGGCCATCAGGAGCGTCTTTGACAGTCCATCGGTGATGTCGTCGAACCGCATCTGTCTCGGATTCGCGCCGGCATTGGCGAAGACGCCGAGGCTGGCGGCCGGGGTCGTCGCGCCGACGGTGACGGAGCCCCAGCACACGAGGTAGTTGCTGCGGGCGCGCCAGTAGGTGTCGTCCTGCCACAGGGCGCCGACACGGTCACTCGGGCAGTACAGCAGCGGGATGGGGTTGCAGAAGAGACCGGTCGTCGAGTTCTGCACGATGAAGGGGGGAAGCCAGAACTGGCTGACGTTCCGGTCGAATCCCTCCACGAGTCCGGACTGCTCGATGTACGGCAGCAGCATCGGCAGGAATGTCTGGCGGATGCCGACCTTGGCCGTGTACGGCAGCTTGCGAAAGGCCTGATGGTGGCTGTGCATGGCCAGGCCCCACTGCTTGAGCCTCGTCGTGCACGACAGGCGGCGGGCAGACTCACGAGCCGACTGCACCGCGGGCAGGAGCAGGCCGATCAGCACCGCGATGATCGCGATCACCACCAGCAGTTCGACCAGGGTGAAACCTGCACGACGTGTCGCGATGCGCACGGGCGACCTCTCTCGTGGGAGTGATCTGGCGGCGGTCGCTCGCGATCATGACCGCGTTCGACGCCGTTCCCCACATGGAGCATACCTCTGCCAAGGGGGTGGCGGCAACGTGTCCGCGAGGCGGATCACGTGGCGGTGAACCCGCTTGATCGCGGCGCCGCGGGCATGCCGATGCACACGATGCGGAGCGACCGCTCGCATCATCCAGCGAAGGTGAATCCCGCCCATGATGCTTGGCAAGCGGTGTGGGCATCCCTACAACCTCGTGCACGCCACCCGAGGCATGAGCGCGGACGGGCGCGGGGCAGTGGCCCGGGACATCCGTGGAGGGTGCGCCCGGAGCGAAGCGGTCACGGCCGGGGTGCGAGGAGAACGACATGATTCTGGTGACGGGCGGGGCGGGCTTCATCGGGAGCAATTTCGTCCTGGACTGGCTGCGGCACGGGAATGAGCCCGTGATCAACCTCGACAAGCTCACCTACGCCGGCAATCTCCGGAACCTCGACGCGCTGGCCGACGACCGCCGCCACCAATTCGTACGCGGCGACATCGGCGACCGCGACCTCGTCCTGTCGCTCCTGCGTCGTGAGCGCATCAGGGCCGTCGTGCACTTCGCGGCCGAGAGCCACGTCGATCGGTCGATTCACGCCCCGGAGGACTTCATCCAGACCAACGTCGTGGGAACGTTCCGGCTCCTCGAGGCGGTACGGGCGCACTGGTCCGACCTGCCGCCGGATGCCGCCCAGGACGAACCGAGCCGCGCGCGGTTTCGCTTCGTGCACGTGTCGACCGACGAGGTGTACGGCACGCTCGCCCCGGAGGATCCGCCCTTCACGGAGACGACACCCTACCAGCCGAACAGCCCGTATGCGGCGAGCAAGGCGGCCTCGGACCATCTCGTGCGGAGCTTCCATCACACGTTCGGCATCCCCGTCGTCACCACGAACTGTTCCAACAACTACGGTCCCTTTCAGTTTCCGGAGAAGCTGATCCCGCTCTGCATCCACAATGCGCTCGCCGGTAGGCCGCTGCCGATCTACGGCGATGGGCAGCAGGTGCGAGATTGGCTGTATGTCGAGGACCACACGGCCGCGATTCGGACGGTGCTCGACCGGGGCATGCCGGGAGAGACGTACAACATCGGCGGCTGGAACGAGAAGCCGAACCTCGAGGTCGTGCGGACGCTCTGCTCCATCCTGGACGAGCTGGCACCGCGCCGGGATGGAAGGTCGTATGCGGACCAGGTCACCTTCGTCACCGATCGGCCGGGGCACGATCGGCGCTACGCCATCGACGCGCGCAAGGTCGAGCGGTCCCTCGGCTGGCGGCCGCGGGAGACGTTCGAATCGGGGATCCGCCGCACCGTCCGCTGGTACCTCGACCACGCGGAGTGGGTGGCCGACGTGACGAGCGGCGGCTACCGGGAGTGGATCGCGAAGCACTACTCCGCCGCGACGACGTCCCGCGGCTGACAGACAGCGAGAAACGCCGTCGACAGCGGCCATGGTCGCCGTCCGTGTGGCCGCCCGCTCGCCGTACCGGTGCCCACAACCGGTGCTCACAACCCGGGCTCACAACGAGAGCGGGCGGCACCGTTGACCGGTGCCGCCCGCGTGGTGATGAGCCCAGGTGTGTCGATGCCGACCCATGCCGTCCGCTGAATTCGGCCCCAGCCTCCGGAGGATCGGGCTCAGCCGACCATCGCCTTCAGGTTCTTGAGTGCACGAACCCGAACCTTCACGCTCGCCGGCTTGGCGGGCAGGTCCCGCAGCTGGCCGAGGACCATCACGCCCTTCTTCGCCGGACGGGCCGGAATCTTCTTGCGCTCGATCTTGATCAGGCCCGGAATCGTGAAGACGCCGACGCCGCTGCCCTTCAGCGCGTTTTGAATCTCATCGGCCAGCGCCTCCATCACCGCCACGACATCCTTCTTCGCGAGGTTCGTCGTCTCGGAGATGCTGCGCATGATCTCCGTCTTGGTCATGGGCTTGCTTCCCGACTTTTTCGCCATCGCCAGTTCCTCCAAACGGAAAAAATTGTGTGCGGCGAACAGGTGCCGCGATCGACAGACTCGGCTTGACTCACCGACTCGGCCGCTGATTAGACGGTCTCGAAACGAAATTGCAAGCCAAAAAGTCGCAGAAATCGTGGGCAAATCAGGCTTTTGCGCCGGGCCAGGAGCGGGCCCATGGCATGCCGGGTGGTGGTTCCGACACGATCCGTTTGCTCGTCACGACCGCCGCTTCGTACCATGTTCGGAGGCGGTGGCGGTCCGTCCCCGGGAACCCATGACACGCACACCCCTGCTCGATCGTGCTCGACTCGGGTGTGTGGCCGACACGCCTCGGCGGGGTCAAGGGCGGGACGCCCGGCCGGCCGTTCCGGCTCCATTTCGGGTGTCGCTCCGCGGCACCGCCATCGCGTGTCTTGCCGCGGCGGTGCTCGCGTGGGCCGCACGGTCGCCGGGTCAGAATCCCGTCGAGGGAGACGCGGCCCCGGCGGACGAGTCGGGAGTGTTCCTCCCGGGTGACCGGATCCGCGAGCGGCAGTTCGAGCGGGCCGGTGAGCTGCTCGCCAACGGGCGTTGGAGCGACGCCGCGGCGCTCTTCGACGAGATCCTCGAGGCGGAGCGCGACGCCTTCCTGCAGGGCTCGGCGGACGACGCGACGCGTCGGAGCCTCAAGGCCGAGACGTGGCGCGCGATGCAGTCGCAGCCGCCGCCGGGACGCGAAGCCTACGAGCTCTTGTTCGGCGCTCGAGCGGAGCGCGATCTCGGGCAAGCGCTCCGCTCCGATGACGCGGCGGGCGTGGTGGCCGTGGCACGGCGCTGGTTTCACACTCCCGCGGGGCGCCGCGCCGCGCTCATCGCCGCGCTCGGCGCGCTCGAGTCCGACGAACCGGCACTCGCCGCGTCGTGGCTCGAGCGCATCGCCTCCGCGCCGTCGGCTGCGGATCTCGAGCCCACCGTGTCGCTCATGCGCGCCGTCGCCCTGTACCGCGCCGGCGACGCCGAGGCCGCCGTCGACCTGCTGGGTCGCACGCGCTTCGCGCGACCGGTACGGGTCGGGGCACGGGATGTGGCCTCGTCCATGACCCGGCCCCAGGCGCTCGCCTGGCTCGAGCAGATGGGGCGGGGACGAGGCGACGTGGCGATCCGGGCCGACTGGTGCCAGCCACGCGGGACGGCCGGACGCAACGCGGTCGCGGTGGCGAGCCGTCCGCTCCTCGTGCCGCGGTATCGCGTCCCGCTGACACGTCACCCCGAGGAGGCGCGCATGCTCGAGCGGCAGCGGCGGGCCTTCGCCGACGGCGGCCTTCCACCGATGCCGGCAGGCTCGCCGCTCGCCGTGGACGGGCTCGTCGTGCTCCGCACCGGGCTGGGCATCCTGGCGATCGACTTCGAGAGCGGCAAACGACTCTGGCTGCAGGCCTCGGGCTCCGATCGCGGACCTGTCCCGCTGGATGCCGACCCCGACGCGGCGGATGCCACGGGCGGCGTGCAGGCGACGCTCGCCCGTGTGTTCGACGATGCGACGAGTGGCGGGCTGGTCGCGGCGGACGGTCTGATCATCGCCGTCGAGAGCCCGCCGGAGGCTTTCGCCGTCCGTGGCGGCCAGCCCGAATTCGGCCTCGGCGGCGGCGGCTTCGGTCTGGGCGGGCGGCGCGGGCAGGCATGGCAGGGTGGAAACCGTTTGACCGCCTACGACGCCGCGACGCGCGGTCGGCTCCGCTGGAGGCTGCCCCGCGGTGACGACGAAGATGTCGTGCGGCCGTCTCCGTCGACCAGTTGGTACCTCGGCGCACCGCTCGTCGTGGGGCACGAGCTCTACGTGCTCGTCGAGGAGAAGGGAGAAATCCGCCTCGACGTGCTCGAGGCGGCGACCGGCAGCGTGCGGTGGTCCCAGCCGCTGGCCGAGCTCGACGTGGAGCAGATGATCACGAGCCCGGGCTCCCGCGGACGCCGGCTCGCGGGACTGTCGCCGGCGCTCGCGGACGGAGTGCTCGTGTGCCCGTTGGGGGCGGGGGCCGTGGTCGCCATCGACATCGCGACCCGCACGCTCCTCTGGGCGCATCGGTATGACCGGGCGGGCGACGGGGCGGACGAGGCGACGCGCCGCGAGCGGGCCGGCGGCGGTGCCGATGCGGACATCCACATCGTCGATTCGCTCCCCGTGATCTCGCGCGGACGCGTCCTCGTCGCACCCTACGACGGCGCGGGTGTCATCTGTCTGGACCTGCGCGAGGGCACGCCGGTCTGGCAGGAGGCGATGAAGGGGCGGGCGCTGGTCCTCGGCGCGACGGGCGATCGGGTCGTCGTGCTCACGCCGGGCGGTGTCGAGGCGCGGTCGTTGGAGGCGGGTCGGGTGCTCTGGCGGATCGCCTCCGACGCGATCGGCGGCCGTCCCAGCGGCCGGGGCATCCTCACGGCGGACCGCCTGCTGCTCCCGTGCGACACGCCCGAGGTGGTCGAGATCGCCCTCGGCGACGGTGCGATCGTCGCCCGCTGTCCGGCACGCGCGGGGGCCGTACCGGGCAATCTCGTCGCGTATCGCGGCGAGATCATCTCACGCGGCATCGATTCGCTCGACGTGTTCCACCAGTCCGCCGCGCTCGAGTCCCGCATCGAGGCGGCGCGGACCGCGGACCCCGGCTCGAGATGGGCGCTCGAATGGCAGGGGCAGGTCGATTTGGAGCGGGGTGACGTCGCGGCGGGACTCGCGAAGATTCGGGCTGCCGCGCGCGACGCCACCGTCCGCCTGCCGCCGAGCACGTTGGCCGACGCCGTGGTGTTCGGCCTGCGTCGCGATTTCGGGGCGGCCGCCGCGTCCTGGCGGGATGCCCTGCGACCCGACGTGACGACCGAGGGCGATCCACCGCCGGCAGCCCGCACCGCGATCCGCGCGGCGATCGAGGGCTTCATGAAGGCCGGTGACATGGCGACCGCGTGGGCGGCGATGCGCGAGCTGCTCGCGTTTCGCTCGGCCGAGTCGACCGATCCCACACTCGTACGCGACCCCGGCGACCCCGGGCTGACGGTCGAGGAGAATCGCTGGATCGCCGGCCGGCTCGTGCAGCTGGTCGCCGCCGGCGGTGATCCCGTGCGGCAGGAGGTCATCGCCTTCACCGATCGTCTCGTCGCGCCGGTCCTGGCTGCGGGGACGGCCGGTGACGATCCTGCGGATCGCGTGCGCCGGCTGGAGACGCTCGCCGCGAGGTTCGCGGGCCAGCCGGCCGGACGACGTGCGCGACAGGCGCTCGCCGAGGCGCTGGAGGGCTCGGCTGCCGACGAGGCGTCGCTGCGACGGGATGTGCAGCGGGCCATCCTTGCGGCGCTCGACGGTGTGCCCGTCTCCGCGAACCCCCCGCCTGCGACGCCGTCGCCCGACGGCATCTGGCCGCTCGGCACGGTCGTGCCGCGTCGGCTGCCGGCCACCCGCTCCTCGGGCGAACAGGCCCGCCGCAGGTGGCTGCCGTCGGTCGTGTCGGCCGACCTCGGCGACGGACCGCGGTCCCTGCGCCTGGCCGTGGACATGCACGACGGCCGGCTCGCGGTGTTCGACGACGTGGGGCGTCACCTCGTCGACCTCGCGATCGACACGCAGGGCCATCCGGTCGGAGGGCTCTGGATGCCGGGCGGCCGTGTCGAAGCGTCCGCGTTCGGCCGCATGCTGTACGTCCATTCGGGGTCGGCCGTTTCCGGTTTCGACCTGCTCGCCCCCGGCTCCGGCGGTCGTCCTGCGTGGACGCGTCCGGCGGCGCCCGGCACGCCCCGCGCGGTGCCTGCGCTCGCGTGGGGGCGGATGGGTGGGGGACGAGTCGCGCGGAATGGCGCCGTGCCGCTCGGCATGCGGGTCACGGAACCGGGTGGCATGCCGCGCGGAGAGTCGCCGCGCGGAGGGCGCGTCACCGCCCGCGGCGTGCTGCATCACGACGGCGCCTCACTCATGCTCCTCGACCACGTCGACGGTGGCGTGCTCTGGGAGCGGCATCTCGGACACCCGGTCTCGGAGCTGGTGTGCGACGACGACTTCGCGTGCGCATGCACGCCGGACGGCGACGGTTCGACGGTGGTCTCGATGATCGATGGCCGCCTCGTGCGAACCTGCACCGTGCCGAACCGGCGGCAGCGGATCGCGACGAGCGGTCGCCGCATCGTCTCGGTCGTGCAGCCCGAGGGAAGCTTCTCGGGCGAGCCCAGCGAGACGGTGCGGATCGAGGCGATCGATCCGGTGAGCCTCGAGCGCGAGGGGTTCGGCGAGTTTCCCGGTCGGTCCCGCGCGGTGATGGACGGCGCGGAGCGGCTGCTCGTGCTCGCGCCCGACGGCACGCTGACGGCGCTCGAATGCGGTCGTGGCCGTGTCTTCGTCACGCGACTGCCGGAGATGCCGACGCGTTTCGAACACCTGCACGTCGTCTCGGTGCCCGGCCGTCACCTCGTGGTCGCCGGAGCGCACGAGCCGGGCGACCTGGAGCAGGCCGCCGCGGCGCAGATCGCGTCGGCCGGCGAGGATCTGACACCGCCCCTCTCCGGGGCCATCTGGTCGGTGGATCGCTCCACGGGCGAACCGCTCTGGCCCGCTCCCGCGACGATCGAACGCCACGCGATCCCGCTCCATCAGCCGGCGGAATTGCCGATCCTGCTGCTCGTGCGGCGTCACCCCGACCGTGAGATCGCCCGGTCCGAGGTGGTCTGCCTGGACGCGCGGACCGGCCATGCCATGTTTCAACAGGACGTCGAGCTCGGTCCGCAGCACGGGGGTGGTGGATTCGAGCTGGCGGGAAACCCCGATGACGGCACGATCGCGCTCGTCGAGGGCGCGACCGGCCGACGCATCGAACTGGCCTTCACCGGTGCCGCGATTCCGCCCCAGTCGCCGTTTCGCGTGTCGGCGCGACGGCCGGCCGACACCCCCGGCATGCGGGCGCGACTGCTCGAGCGTCTCGCCCCTGTCCTCGGTCCGCCTCCTGTCCTCGGTCCGCCCCGCTGACCCACCCTCCCGGGAACGCCTCGCCGCGTCGTGTCATGCCGAGAGAGCGACTCGCCACCGTCGTCGTCGTCGTGCTGCCGCTCCTCGTCGCGGTGGGGACGGCTCGTGCCGGCGACCCACGCGTCGATTCGGCCGTGGTGCGTGGTCTCGACTGGCTGGTGGCGAAGCAGTCCCGCCGCGGAAGCTGGACGGCCAACGAGAGCCGCTATCCGACGGCCATGACGGCCCTGGCGGGCACCGCGATGCTCATGGAGGGCTCGACGCCCACGCAGGGCCGGTATGCCGAGCCGATCCGCCGCGCCGTCGACTACCTGGTGGGTCGGTCGCGCCCCAACGGCCTCATCGGTGATCCCAAGAACGACGACCGCTACACCTACGGCCACGGCTTCGCGATGCTCTTCCTCTCGCAACTGCTCGGCGAGGAGGAGGACGAGCGCCGCCGCGAGGAGCTCGTGGAGGTGCTGACGCGGGCGGTGGAGTTTTCCGGCCGGGCCCAGACCAAGGACGGCGGCTGGGGCTACGTCAGTGCGAAGGACGGCAACGACTTCGACGAGGGATCGACCACGATCACGCAGGTGCAGGGCCTGCGCGGCTGCCGCAATGCGGGGATCCCGGTGCCTCGTGAGATCATCGATCGGGCGATCGCCTACATCCACCGGTGCACGCTGCCGGACGGTGGCGTGCAGTACAGCTCGAAGGGGGGAGGGGGGCGACCGGCCATATCCGCCGCCGCCATCGCCTGCCTCTTCAATGCGGGCGAGGAGGACGACACGCACGTCCCGCGGATGCTCGCCTACGCGGAAAAGCACCTCGGCAGCATCTCCAACAACAGCTTCGGCCACTGGCACTACGCCCACTTCTATTACGCGCAGGTGATGTATCGCGAGGGGGGCGAGCGCTGGGAGCAGTACCGTGGGCAGGTGGAGAAACGGCTGCTGGCCGAGGTGCAGGAAGACCGCGGCGGCGCGTTCTGGCCGCAGGGATACATCGGCCCCGTCTACACGACGGCCACCAACCTCACGATCCTGCAGCTGGACCGGGCCGCGCTTCCGATCTACCAGCGTTGAGGCGACACTGTGGGGCCGCGGACGGCGCAGGAGCGCCGACCGCGTCGCACCGACCACCGGAGAGTTCCATGCCCCACGCCGCGGACGCCTCGGCCGTCGATCGGCTCCATGAGGCCCATGACCGCATTCTCGACCAGCTCTCGCGGGTGATCGTGGGGCAGCAGGCGGTGATCGAGGAGCTGCTCATCAGCCTCTTCAGCCGCAGCCACTGCCTCCTCGAGGGGGTGCCGGGCCTGGCGAAGACGCTGCTCGTCAGCACGCTCGCGCGGAGCCTCGACCTCTCCTTCTCGCGCATCCAGTTCACCCCCGACCTCATGCCGGCGGACATCATCGGCACCGACGTGCTCGAGGAGGATCGCGCGACCGGGCAGCGGCAGACCCGCTTCCTCGAGGGTCCGCTGTTCGCCAACGTCGTCCTCGCGGACGAGATCAATCGCACGCCTCCGAAGACGCAGGCCGCGCTCCTCGAGGCGATGCAGGAGCGGCAGGTCAGCGTCGGACGCACGAGGCACGCGCTCGTCGATCCGTTCTTCGTGCTGGCGACGCAGAACCCGATCGAGCAGGAGGGCACCTATCCGCTGCCGGAGGCGCAGCAGGACCGCTTCATGTTCAAGGTGTTCGTGCGCTATCCCTCCTTCGCCGAGGAGTTCGAGATCGCACGCCGCACCACCGGCCTGCCCGCGGAGGAGACGCGGCCGGTCCTGTCGGCCGCCGACATCATCGCCCTGCAGCGGAGCGTGCGCGAGGTGCCGGTGAGCGATCATGTCGTGCGCTACGCGCTGGCACTGGTGCGGCAGACACGGGGTGGCGAGCCGGGCGTGCCCGACTTCGTCTCCGATCAGCTCGTCTGGGGCGCCGGTCCCCGGGCGGTGCAGTTCCTCGTCGTCGGGGCGAAGGCCCGCGCCCTGCTCCACGGGCGCAGCCACGTCGGGATCGAGGACGTGCGCACGCTCGCCCCACCCGTGCTGCGCCACCGGATCGTGGTGGGGTTCGCCGCCGAGAGCGAGGGCGTGACGCCCGACCGCGTGATCCAGAGAATCATCGAGACCACGCCGGAACGAGAGGATGAACTGACGCGTGACCCCCGATTCCAGACGATATTTGCCTCCTGAGGCGCTCGCCCGCATCGGCCATCTCGAGCTGCGTGCGCGGGCGGTCGTCGAGGGCGTGCTCGCGGGCCTGCACAAGAGCCCGTACCGCGGCCAGTCGGTGGAGTTCCTCCAGCACCGGGAGTACGTGCGCGGAGACGACCTCCGCCGGGTCGACTGGAAGGTCTGGGCGCGGCAGGACCGCCTCTATGTGAAGGAGTTCGAGGAGGAGACCAATCTCCGCCTCACGCTCGTCGTCGACTGCTCCGCCAGCATGGACTACCGGGGTCTCGGTGCGGCGCTGAGCAAATACGAGTGTGCGTCGACCGTGGCGGCCAGCCTCGCGTGGCTGGCGCTGTCGCACGGCGACGCCGTCGGATGCGCCGCGTTCGACGACCGGGTGCGGGCGGCGGTCCCGGCGCGGACGAGCCGGTCGCACCTCGCGAGCGTCGTCGGCGTGCTCGCCGCGCCGCGCGGGCGCGGGGACCATCCGGCCGAGGCCACCTCGCTCCTGCCGGTGCTGCGGTCGCTCGCGGAGTCGCTCCCCCGACGCGGCCTCGTGATCATCGTCTCGGACCTGCTCGGTGATCGCGACGGGCTCGTGCCGGGCCTGCGTCGGCTGCGCGCCCGCGATCACGACGTCGCGCTCCTGCACGTGCTCGACGACGACGAGCTCGATTTTCCGTTCGACGGCCCGACCCGGTTCGAGGGCCTCGAGGGCCTCGACGAGATCGCCTGCAACCCCCGGGCATTCCGCGACGGGTACCTCGAGGCGCTGGGCGAGTACCTGTCACGCACGAGGCAGCAGGCGGCCGCGCTCGATTGCGACTACGAGCTGATCCGGACACGCGAGCCCGTCGGGGCCGCGCTCGTGCGGTTTCTCGCACGCCGTGCGAGCCTCGTGGCATGACGGCCTTCGACTTTCCGAGCCTCGTGTGGTGGGGGCTGCCGTTGGCGGCCGTGCCGCTTTTCATCCACCTGATCAATCTCCTCAGGCATCGGCGGGTGCCGTTCGCCGCGATCGAGTTCCTGCTCGCGAGCCAGCGCAAATACCGCACCCGCGTGCTGCTGCGGCAGCTCATCCTGCTCGCGCTGCGGACGGCGGCGGTGGCGGGCCTCGTGCTCATGCTCGCCCAGCCTCGGTGGCGCACGGCCCTCGGCTCGTTCTTCGGAGGCGGTCGGGCGGTGCACGTCGTCGTGCTGGACGACAGCGCGTCGATGCGGGACCGCTCCTCGGGAGGCGGGCTGGGGGACACGACCGCGTACGACCGCGGTCGCGCGGCGGCGGCCCGCATCGTCGCCGATCTGGCGGCAGCGGCGCGGCCCGCGCAGGTGGCGGTCGCGCGCTCGTCGGCGCTCGCGGCACGCACCCCCGCACCGCCCCAGGATCCGCAGCCCGCGGGGCGCGACGACGGGGGGCGCGACCTGCTGCCCGCCGCGACCCGCGGGCCCGACGAGACCGCGCCCGCGGGAGCCGGCTCCGATGCAGCCCCTCCCCCCGTGGGTGACCGCCGCGGTGCGGATGATCCGGGAGGTTCGTTCGACCTCCCCCTCCAGGCCGCGACGCCCGCCACGGCGGGGCGCGTGGCGGACGAGCTCGACCGTCGCCCGGCGTCGTTCCGTGCCACGAACCCCGCCGTCGCGCTCGACGCGGCCCTGCCGATCCTCACGGCCGGGAGCGGCACCGAGCGGGTGCTCTGGCTGGTGAGCGACTTCCGCGCGCGCGACTGGGGTGTCGCGAGCGACGTGGCCGCGGCGACCCGCCGGCTCGCGGAGGCCGGTGTGACGGTGCGCTTCATCGACTGTGGTGCCACCACCGAGGCGGGCGCCGGCAACCTCACCGTCGAACGACTCGAGGTGGTGGGGGGCGTTCCGGCCGCCGGGGTGCTCGTGCCCCTCGAGGTCAGCGTCCGGAACGACGGCGTTCGCGAGGTGCAGGACGTCACGATCGTGCTGCGGGAGGACGGCAGCAGCCGTCCCGGCGCCCGTCTCGCCGCGATCCCGCCGGGTGGGTCGGCCAGCGCGCGGTTCGATGTCCGGTTCGCCGCGGCAGGCAGTCATCTCGTCGAGGCGGAACTCCCGTCCGATGTCCTCGATGCCGACAACGCGCGCGTCGCCGTCGTCGATGTCGCGGAGCGCGCGGCCGTGCTCGTGATCGATGGCGATCCGCGCGGGGACGGCCGCACGGGCGACGCCTTCCACGTGGCCACGGCGCTCGCGCCGGGCGCCGGGGCGGCGACCGGCGTGCTGCCGCGCGTGGAGTCGCCGC